>Ga0082207_1000045_pt1 | contig 81024 bp, 59 predicted proteins | sample LakMenEpi10Aug09_FD_71540 | JGI IMG/M metagenome (GOLD analysis project Ga0082207, IMG submission 71540) | reverse complement strand
CAGACGGATCAGACGGATCAGACGGATCAGACGGATCAGACAGATCAGACAGATCAGACAGATCAGACAGATCAGACAGATCAGACAGATCAGACAGATCAGACAGATCAGACAGATCAGACAGATCAGACAGATCGCGATTAACAAATGGTGGATTTAGGTCATAATCTCCACTCCAAACACTTTCGATCCGGAGACAACCTATGCAGACCCATCGGACTAGCCAGCTTGAGCGTAAGACCGCCGAGACCCAAATCGAATTGAAAATCAATCTCGATGGATCCGGCAAACACGCGATCCAAACCGGGGTCGGTTTCCTAGACCATATGCTGGTTTTGTTTTCCAGGCACGCTCTGATCGATCTAGAGATCCATGCTGCTGGCGATCTGCATATCGATGCCCACCACACCACCGAGGACGTCGGTATCTGCTTGGGCCAAGCCGTCCGCGAGAGCCTGGGCGATAAATCGGGTATCCGCCGTTATGGTCACCTAGTGCTGCCCATGGAAGAAACATTAGTCACCTCGGCTGTGGACTTTTCAGGTCGCAGTTACCTCGTCTTCAACGCCCCGATGCCCTCCCCCAAAATCGGTGACTTTGACAGCGAGCTTGTCGAAGACTTTTGGCAAGCTTTCGCCAACAATGCTCAGTGCAATTTGCACATCCTACTCCACTACGGACGCAACACCCACCATATCGCCGAAGCGATCTTCAAAGCCACGGCTCGTGCGATCCGGAACGCGATTGAAATCGATCCGCGACAACAAGGTATCCCAAGCTCCAAAGGAGTCCTTTAAATGTTTCGCTTTACCCAATATTTTTTGATTGCTCTGGCTCTTGCGATACTACCTTGGTGCTCGAACGCAACAGGCTACGCGCAGGAAACCGCGCAAGCAGACGCGAGGCTTTCTACCCGATTCCAAGAATGGCTCGACGACCAGTGCAAACGCCATCCGATGTTTGCAACATATCTTGGGAACCATGACTACGATCATCTCCTGGATGATCTTTCACCCGAGGCACGCGCTGAGGATCTTCAGAACGACAAAAAAGTTCTAGTGGAATTGCAACAGCAATTAGACCTGAAGAGCTTGTCCCGAAACGCTCAGATCGATCTTGAGATTTGGCAACACTTTTTGGAATACCGAATTTGGCAAGCGACCAACAGCAACGACTTTGCCAACGATCCTCGCGTCTATTTGACTTATGCCTCCGACAGTGTCTTTACTCTGCTGACCCAGTCGACGCTTCCCAAACATCGAAATGTCGAGAACGCCGCCAAGCGGATTGCCAAGATCCCGAGTGTTGTCCAGGCCGCCAAACAATCGATCGGCAAACCACCGAAAATCCTTACGGAAATCGCTATCAAGCGAACCGACGGAGCCATCGCCTTCTATGAAAGCGATATCTTCAAACTCGCCGAGGAATCCCCACAACTGAGTCCACTCCAAGGACCCAGTCGCAGTGCCGTGGCAAGCTTGAAGGACTACAAAAAATTTCTTGAAGAAGAGGTCTTGCCCAGATCCTCGGGAGACTGGCGCATCGGCAAGGACAAGTTCGCTAAGAAATTGGAGCTTGAACTCGATGCAGGGCTGACTGCCGATGAGGTCATCCAGGCGGCCAATTCAGAGGCCGACCGGGTCGAGCAGGAAATGTACTATGTTGCCAAGCAACTTTGGCATACCCTGTTCGTAGGCCAGGCATTGCCGCCTGATGACCAACAAGGCCGCCGCGACACGATTCGAAAAGTGTTAGGGGAACTTGGTAAGGAACATGGCAAGCCCGAGACGTTGGTCAAGGATGCTCAGCAGACTGTTGAAGCGATCAAAGCCATGATCGTTCAGAAGAAGATACTAACTCTGCCGGATCCCGATCAGTGTGACATCATCGAGATGCCCGAGTTTCAAAGGGGCTTCTCGGCGGCTTATTTGAACCCTGCCCCTGCACTAGATCCAAATGCCAAGAGCTTGTATGCCATCTCACCTCCACCTACCGATTGGCCAACAGAGCGTCAGGAAGCTTTCTTCAAAGAGTACAACAAGTACATGCTGCAGATCCTGACGATCCATGAAGCTTATCCGGGTCACTATGTCCAACTCGATTACTCCAACCGCGTCCGATCACCGATCCGCAAGATTTTGTCTTCGGGGGTGTTTGCCGAAGGTTGGGCGGTGTACACCGAGCAGATGATGCTCGATCAAGGCTACGGGAATGGCGATCTGGCGTTGCGGCTCCATCAGTTGAAGTTTTATTTGAGAGCGGTGCTCAATGCGATTTTGGACTATTCCATGCATTGCACTCCGATGACCGACGAGCAGGCCATGGAACTGCTCGTCGGAAGGGGCTATCAGACCGAAGCGGAGGCTTATGGCAAAGTGCAGCGGGCCAAGCAAAGTTCCTGCCAGTTGTCGACCTACTTCGTGGGACGAACTGCGTTTTACAGGCTTCGTCAAAGCGTCCAGCGGGCTCGGGGTGAAAATTTCAACCTGCAGGAATTTCACGAACAAGTCCTCAATTGTGGCACGATTCCGGTGAAGTATTTGCCTGAGTTGGTTCGATGATCCCCCTTGACGAAACAGGCGGGAAATCTAAACTTTCTGACTCTCTCAGGGGACTGGTTTTAAAAAACGAGTTCTCCCAATCTTATGCGGTCGTGGCGAAACTGGCAGACGCGCTAGCTTGAGGGGCTAGTGGTAGAAATACCTTGGAGGTTCGAGCCCTCTCGACCGCACTCTAAACCAACGCAATTCTCATCTGTCTTTTCTTGCGTTGGTCTTTGCCAATAGGACTAACTTGGAGTCCATTCTCTATCGGGTCAACGTGTTGGCGATGCGTTCGATCGGTAGAGACTCGCTAGTCGACGACTCGTACCAATAGATAGCGTACTTGAGTTGCAGCGATTCGTTGGCCTTGATGACAATCGCACTGGGTTCTCCTTGGGTAAAGGCTTGGTTGCCAAAGCTGTTGGCGACCATCAGGCCATAATCGCGGTTGTGAAACCAACTCGTTTTGAAATTCGCTTGGTCAGGCATCAGAAGCACGCCGAGTCGTTTCCCGTCGGAGGTTTTTGAATAGTCGACCCAAGCGGCGGATTTACCCCAAGTTTCTTTAGCGGTGGTTTTGCCGTCACTGTTGAGGATCTGCCCTCCGTTTTTCTCGGTGATGTTCGTTGCGACCCGGACGCCCAACCCCATCTCCTCTTGGTCGCCAAGAATCAAAGGCATGGATCCAGCCATCAGGTTCGCGGTCCAGATCAGGCAATATCCAAGTTCGATGCGGCTTAGGCGATACGATTGCTGGATCGCACCGATGTGGGTTCCCTTCGAGTCGATCAGTTCGTCTTCGCTGGTAAAAGTGATCCCTTGTGCATTTGCAGTCGGTGGTTTGGAAAAACGTTTGTGCTCGATGCGTCCTTTGTTTCTCCAGAAGTCTTCGCCATTGATGTCTCCGAAGGCAAGCCAGATTCCGCCGTGCATGGTGGCATGGTCGTCTGGGTCGACTCCCTTTACGGGTGGGTAGTTGCGCGTCGCAAGGATACCTGTTACGGTTCGAGCATGCGAGAAAAAAGGACGCAGGCACTGATCGCTTTGATAGTGGAAGGTAGCGATCGGTTGTTCCCTTTCCTTGAGGATCAACCGGCCCGGTTGCTGCTCGATCGACCAAGCGACGGCTATTGGGGTGCCGGCAGCCGAGTCTTGTCCATGTCCCTTCGAGATCAATCCCAATAAACTATGGGCCAATAAAATCTGGATAAGTGCGAATACAAACAGACCGCGGATGCAGAAGGTTCGGTGAAAGTTGGTCATGAGCGTCTCCTTGGGTTCCTCGTTAGTTTATCATACAGAGCGATTCGATGGATGCGCTCTACTGGGGTGATGTAAATAGGATCTTTTCACGCAAGGGTTTTCGATGAGTCTTCGAGGGATGTGGTTTGTTCTAAAGATTTTGCTGATTGCAAGTGGGATTGCGCCGAGTGTTGGTTTGGCTCAAGAGCCATCTGCGGCGAGTTTGATCCAGGCTCCAGGTTCGTGGCGATGGGTACCCGAGCAAGCCGATTTCTTTTGGGGGATACACCATGTCGATCAGCAGATCGAAGCGACCCAAAACAGCCAGCTTGCTAAAGAAATCTACGAAACATCGTTTTGGAAGAAGTCCAACGAGCTTTTTCTCAAGGAATGGAAGGATCGCAAAAGTGATTTAGCGGTTTGGAAAGCGAGATTGGATAATCCTGCCGCTCGGGAGATTCGAGCGTTTCTCTACGATGTGATTTCTCAGGACATTTTTCTCTACGCCGACGAGAACCTTTCGCGAACCGTCGAGCAATGGAATTCCATCGTGCCGGAGGTCGAGAGGCTATCGAGTCGTCAAACGGCAAGCGAGGACAAGCCGGATATCGTTGCGCGATGGGTCAATGAATTGGTCCCTCAGATCCAGTTGCCCACGTTGATGCTCGCTGGACGCTGCACCAACAGCGACCGGGCGCTGGCAAGGATTGACGAGCTCGAGGGGGCGGTTCGTTTAGGAATGAACTTCGTACCGGACATCGCGAGTCTGTTTAAGACACTCAGGAGGGTCGAGGACAAACGAGGCGATCGTCTCGAGTGGCGTCTTACTGCAGATATGATTCCTTGGAATCAAATCCCTGAAACCGATGTGCTCGATCGCGAAACGCTTCAGGATCTTCGAAGTGCTTGCAAGGATAAATCGATCGTCGTATCGATCGGCTTACTCGATGAATATTTTTGTGTCGTGTTCAGTGGGGACAAGGATTGGGAATCGAGGTTTGGTAAGGATTCTCATGTGATCGAGCATCCTGAGGTTCAGCCGCTTGTTTCACAGTACATTCCCGATCAAGTTGGCAAAAGCGGTTCTGGTAAGGTGCTTGTCACTAGCACTTATCACACCTCTGACAAGGTGGTCTCAGCGTTTCAGGGGTTTTTGCTAGACGGGTTTTTTCGCAAGATCGCGCGGTCGGTTTTGTTACCGATCATCGACCAGCAGCCAACGGAGTCCGACACTGCGGCTTGGTTGGTTTCCGTCTTGGATGACGCCTCATGGCTCGATGATCGTATTGGCCAGCATGTGGTACGTTATCGAGGTGCTTCGCGAGTCGCTTGGTTGTCCGAAGAGGGCTTCGAGAGCGTTCAAATCGATCGTACACCGATGCATTTGATGGATAGCAGTCAGGTGCTCGAAGGGATCCGAAGGGTCGGTGACGATCCGCTGCTAATTCTCAACATGCGATTGGTTTCGCATCCAGAGTACTTCGTCACGGCCCGAGAGATCGTCCGAAGGATCAAAAGCAGTTTTGAGGAACTCATGCTCATCAAGGATCCTCAAGCAGATCTTGGTCCTTTAAAGCCGATCCACCAGCAATTGAAGGGCATTTGGCCATTGGTCGTATCGATCACCGAGGATTGGCAAAAGAGGATCCTACCGAACTTAAACGGTGAGCACATGGTATTGGTTCAATCCGGCGGGTTGCAATCGAAGAACTGGTTGCCAACGCTCGGGCAGACAACCGCTCCCCTACCCTTGCCCGAAGCCGCCTTGGTAAGCGGCGTTAGCAATCCGGATGACTTGGGCTTCGGAACAATCTCGATGGTCAACTCCATCGGTAGCATGTTAGGAAGTTTCGGCATCTATCCTCCTGTGCCTCCAAGCCTTAATCAGACCGATGGTTGGAGTTTGGGAACGCTTCCACAGACCTGGGGTAAGGCCGACGTTGGGACATTCCAAGGGATTTTAGCCACCGGCGAGCGTTGGAATTGGCTCGGTTACTCCAGGGCTCAGTGGCAATCGTTCGTCGAGGCCGACAAGCGACCCTTGGATCATGCGGTGCAGTTGCTAGGTTTTCAAGAGGCAAACGGGCCGCTGGCCAGTGCTGCGCTGATCGATCTGGGGAGGCTATCGCGACTCGAGAATCTTTGGATCGCCGAAGTGCTCGAAAAGGCTCCGGTGGATACAGACGGAAACTTGGTGACCCCGGCGACTGCAAGTGGGCGGCGACTGTTGATCACCCCTGCAGAATTGAAAGAGTTTCTCGCATGCACCGAAAATTTAGGGCGTTTGACGAGTTTCTCGAAGTCGGATGCCAAAGGCGGGACGCTCTCGCGATCTCGATATGATTGGAAAGCCCGATAAACATTGTTCAACGGTTGTCCTCAACCGTTTGACTGCTCGGGAAAATAGTTCAACGGTTGAGCTTATGGAAGCGGAAGTGCGCTAGCACTCCGGTAAGCAGTCGAAGGCTTTGGGTATAGCAATTTTGAATAACCGGGCAGTTTGCGCTGCTCCGCTTTCATTTGCCGCTTACTAGGAAATGCAACTTCATCAATGTTCCGATTTGACGGTATTGGGCTTGCGCCGTAGCGCTAAAGGCAGCGGCCTTTGCGACACGTCCCGTGTCGGGCGATTAGTATTGGATCAGTCCGATGAGCTTGCCCGGTACGCGTCGAGCTTGGATATGGGCAAGCACTCCGCGGTGAGCGCAATTATGTCTGTTGTGAGCCGATCTTTCAGTTGCATCGCATGGGAATCGACCAAGATAGCTTGCGTCATTGGGTGGGAAAAAGTCGCACAGATGATGCTCGATCTCATCGTAGAGCAGCTCACCTGCTTGCACTCGGTAGAACACGGATCCGGGTGGAACGAGCTCCCCACAAGATATTCGAGTTGTGCGAATGTTCTCCTTAGGCGAATCATCAGCAACTCGCTCCTGTTCGTCGGCTCGTTGCCAATGGGCATAGGCAGCTGCGTTTGGGATCGTTTTTTGGATGAAAAGAGGTTCGTCTGCCACCTCGACATAGACCATAGGGGTCGGCATTAGACGCATGCAAGCAAAGAGGGTGGCTTGGAAACTCGCATCGGGAAACACTCTCTGGATGATCGATTCGATCATTTCGAAAGTGAGCCAATTATCGTGGGCTAAGGCATCTTGGAGTGCGGGGCCTAGGAATGGTTCGTAGAAGCCTATTTCCGATGCGACTGCATCCATGAGAGTTTCGATCGGATCGTCTTCGGAGCGATAAGCAATATCGGCGGGGAATCGATGGGTCGTCATCCTATGGGCGATCTCATGCCACTTGGTAAAGTACCTTCGGGCAAATTTCTCACCCGATGCATCGCTTCGGCAGTCCACGACTGCGATGAAGCGATCCGGGGCGGTCTCATCGGCGGTTCGGCGTTGGATCAGAACCCCAAAGGTGGGAGTTTCCGGATCATCAAACGTAGCTCTCAGTCCTGCGAATACATATTCGCCCATGCCTCGGGCGTATTTGTCAGTGAGACGCACGAAGTCGTCTTTGGAGAAAATTTCCTCGACGACCATAGAGAGTTTGCGTTTGATCAACGTCTCAAGAGCGTTGATGTCTGAGATGCCCGGAGGGCCGATTCCACCAGCCTCAGCGACCCAGCGGTCTACCCATTGTCTGCAATGCACAACAATGTCTACTGCCGGGTCGTTGGACTCAATACCAAGGGTATTTGCTAGCTCATGAACCTCGGGCGAGGAGTTCGGACGGATCATTCCTTGTCCATAAATTCCTTGACACCGTTGTAGAATTTCTTCCAATCGAACTTTTCGCCAAGATCCTTGGTGCGACCAGCGCGATTGGCAACGATTTGTCGGTACATGTTCAAAAGAGTCAGTGTCTTTCGGAAGGACAGTTGCTCTTTCTCTGCGAACTTAGCCAGTGAATTTGGAATTGGAACTTGGAAGCTCGGATCGCGGCTCTCTTTGCTCGCTTTGCCGGCCATGAGAAAGTCCAGGGATACTCCGAAAACCTGTGCGATGTTGTACAGGTTCTCGGCGCTCACATTTCGCTTGCCGCTCTCTAATTCAGAGAGGAAGCTCTTGCTGAGTCCTACTTTTCCACAAAGAACTTCTTGCGTCCAACCCAAGTCTTGACGCTTCTTACGAATTCGCTCTCCAACTGTCATGATTTCTCGCCGCTATAAAAAAGGATGAAGACGTTTACCAACCAATGAGTCTCAGATTCTAAAGTGAAACTTCGCCGATTTCAATCGATTCGGGCGGATTTCTCCTATTTAGCGAACCCTTAAGGTTTCAAAAAAACTTATGACTTTTGGGGGGGTGGGTGCAACCCCCCTAGGCTTGATCTGTTGTTTTCTGCTATCAGCATCCTGCAGAGACTCGATTTCACTTGAAAATCCCAGGAGAAACCCATGAATTGCCTCGTCCTTGCTACAACGATACGATGCCCGAAATACCGCCCGAAATACCTTGGCAGTCTGCTACTTTCCGTCTGCTTGGCCTCCGTTTACCCAGCCTGTGTCATGGGCCAAATGCGCCCCGATGAGGTGATCGCGCAATCGAGCCAGCTTTTGACCGAGACGATGTCTCAACCGTTGGCCAAAGTCCCCCGCGCGATGATCGAAAATGCACATGGTGTCGCGATCATTCCCAATGTCGTCAAAGGCAGTTTCATCGTCGGCGCAAGGCACGGGAAAGGTGTCTTGTTTGTCCGTGAACCCAATGGGACTTGGCATGCCCCAGTTTTTATCACTCTGACCGGTGGAAATATCGGATGGCAAGTTGGCGTGCAGTCCTCGGATATCATTCTTGTGTTCAAGACCGATCGGAGTATCCAAGGGGTTCTCAACGGAAAGCTGACTCTCGGGGCTGACGTGGCAGCAGCAGCAGGGCCCGTTGGACGCTCCGGTGGGGTAGGTACCGATGGCCAACTCCAAGCAGAAATCTACACCTATTCACGTAGTCGTGGCCTTTTTGCGGGTGTTTCGATCGAAGGTTCGGCTTTGCAAGTCGATCGAATTGCAACAGGCGCTTACTATCAAATCTCGTCGATCAATCAGACACCTGTCGTTCCGCCCGCTGCCCAGCAATTGACCGAGACGGTTGCCAAGTACGCTGAGCAAATCGTGCAAGGCAATGCAACGCCAGCATCGGCTAAGGCTGTCGGTGCCACGGAGTCTGAGGTGGTTCGAGGGCAGGTCGTACAACTCGCACCAGCGCTTTTCGAACTGTTGGATCAGCAGTGGAAAGAGTATCTCGGCTTGCCCGCTTGGATGTTTCTAGGTGGGGCTGCTCCTAATCCCGAGGAAGTCAAAACGATCCTTGGTCGTTACGAATCGGTTGCGAAAGATCCTAACTTCGCAACCTTAGCCGCTCGTCCTGAATTCCAATCGGTATTGAGTCTGCTCAAGCACTACAACGAGACGCTTGCTCCAACCCGACAATCCTTGCAGTTGCCCCCGCCTCCTCCAGGTGGCAACCAACTTGTCTTGCCGAATTAGGCTGCGTGCAACCAGAGGAAAGCGATGAACTCGGCATCCAAGACCGCTCCGAGCGTCTTATCGCTTTCGTTAGAAATGAATGAGTTAGCAGGCCCCCCAGGAGAGGGGGGGTTGCTATTGACCTGTAAGTTGAATGTTTTCTATCCTTCGCAGCCAAGCAAATGGGCCAACGGGTGCCATGGATTTGGCTTATAGCCTCGAAATCACCTTGGGTAAGTTGATGCGAAAGACACACATGCAAGCCGCGCCCTTGAGCCTATTGGTTGGGCTTGCGGTTTGCCTTTGGTTCACTCAAGTCGGACTGGCTCAGGATAGGCCATCGGTGCTCAGGCCTTCTGCGCAGCAATCACCTCAAATCCAGCCGCCGGTCAAGGAATCGGGCTTGGTTCGCAAGGAATTGCCCGCGACGGCAAATCAGTGGTTGAGTTTGCGTCAAACCTTGGCCGTGAACTATCCCAAGCAAGTCTTTGCGCATCCAGCAAAGTCCGAGGCGCTCCTACTCCAAGTCGGAAAAGAGTCTGTTCTTATCGAGTTCGATCCGCAAGTGCGCATGCTTCGTGTCGAAGGTGCGATCGTCGAGGTTGAGTCGGTATCGAGACTCGCAGTAGCTCATACATCAGAGTCGCAGGTTTCAAAAGATCGAGCGTTTCGATTTCAAAAGCTCAGTCAGCGTGGGCAGGTCGCCATGGCGACTTTTTCTCAGGGGTTGATCGCCTCTGGTGGTAGCACGGGAATGCCACCGGGGGTTCGGTTGGCCAGTGGCACTCAAGACCCTGTTGTTCCACCGGCTGTCGATGAGTCGGGTAAGAGTTCGCAGAAGAACGCAGGTGCCGATACCAAGCAGGTCCCTCCGGACCGATTGCCCTTGCCTCAGTTCGAGGGTGTGCAAATCGAAATGCTGCCCGAGCTCGATGCAGTTATTCTCAGGGGGCGAGATCAGCAACTGACGGATCTATCTGAGATCATCAAACGGCTCGATGATGCAAGTCGCGAGAGCAAGCCGACGATTGAGGTTGTTCCGTTGCAGCATGTAAATTCCCAGTCGATGTCCGAGTTGATTGAGGATATTCAGGAGAAGTTCATCGGGTCGCGTCAAGGACGCGTGACGGTTACGCCTCTGGTTTCGCCCAATGCCTTGCTAGTCATTGGCTGGGGCGAGTCGATGGATTTGATGAAGCAACTGATACAGCAGCTCGATCAGCCGACCAAGGATGAAGCAACCTTGGCTGTCATCCCGCTTAAGCATGCTGCTGCATCCGATGTCCAAACCCAGCTTCAGTCCTTCTATAAAGGTAAAGAGGGTTTGGCTCCAGTGGTGAACTCCTTTGCCGACAGTCGCAGCAACGCGATCATCGTCAATGGTTCTCCTCGGGATATTGCAGAGATTAAAAAGCTGCTCGAGCAGATCGATGTGCCACGCAATGGGATGATGCAAGCAGCTCGGGTTTTTCAGATTAGGCATAACTTGGCTACCGACATCGCTGAGGCTTTGAGGGATGCTCTAGCAACAACGACTACGGATCGCAATAAGACCCTGCAGCTTGTCGATGAGAATGGGGAGCCGATCGCGACGGGTGGGGTTTTAGGGACAACCAAGATCACGGTCAATGATCGCAACAATACGATCATTGTATCGAGCACTCCTGAGACCTTGCCACTGATCGAGCAGTTCATTCAGCAACTCGATACTCCTGGAGCTGTAGCGAAGATCAAGATATTTGCCATCAGGAATGGAGATGCCAGCAGTTTGGTCGAGACGCTCCGAGCCTTGATTCCTTCCTCGAGTTCGACTGCAGGTGCTGCTACAGGTCCTCAGTTGTCGAGTAATCCAGAGGACAATTCGTTATTGCCTTTGCGTTTCACCGTCGACACTCGAGGCAACAGCATCATCGCGATCGGTTCCGAAGGGGATTTGAAGATCGTTGAGGCATTGATCCTGAGGCTCGATCAAGGGGAAGCTTCGAAACGCAAGAGCACCGTGTATCAATTGAAAAATTCGCCAGCGATCGATGTGGCCACTGCGATCAATCAGTTTCTTCAAAGCAAAAGAATTGTCGAGCTTGCAGCCCCCGGGGTGAATAATCCCTTTGATCAGCTCGATCGCGAAGTCGTTGTGGTGCCCGAGCCTGTTCAAAACAAACTGATCTTAAGCGCCACGACCAGATACTACGACGAAATCGCACAGTTGATACAAACGCTCGACGAGCAGCCGCCTCAGGTGATGATTCAAGTCATGATCGCTGAGATTTTGCTCGGTAATACCGATGAATTTGGAATCGAGATGGGGATCCAAGACTCGGTGCTCTTTGATCGTAGTCTTCTCGGCAACTTAGTGACGACGACCGCCACGACCAACACATCAACTCCCGCAGGGGTCGTTACCGAGACGACTCAAGATATCGTCGCAGCGAGCAACGACCCAGGTTTCAATTTCAACAACGGGAACCCATTGGGTAATAGCGGTTCATCCAAGGCGTTGCAGAACTCGAAGCTCGTCGGTGGCCAAGGCCTGTCGAATTTTGCCGTGGGTCGCACCAACGAGGAGTTGGGGTTCGGCGGATTGGTTTTGTCTGCAAGTAGCGAGAACGTCAGTTTCCTGCTTCGGGCTCTTCAGGAAACACGTCGACTAGAGATTCTTTCAAGGCCTCAAGTTCTTACGCTTGACAATCAGCAAGCTTTCATCCAAGTCGGACAGCGAGTGCCTCGGATTGCAGCCACGAGCGTCAATCAGTTTGGTCTTCAAAATCAATTGGTCTTGGAAAATGTCGGCTTGATCATCGGAGTCACACCTCGAATCAGCCCCGAGGGTAACGTCGTCATGGAGATCGATGCAGAGAAATCCAAGCTCGGGCCTGAGGCTGAAGGAATTCCTATCTTCATCGCACAAGATGGTTCTGTGATTCGGTCGCCTAGGATCGATACGATCACCGCACAGGCCACTGTAAGCGCTGCGGATGGTGAGACAATTATCCTCGGAGGGCTTATATCAAGGGCTGTAAGGACACGGCATCGCCAAGTCCCCTGGCTTGGCGATATCCCGATCCTCAAGTATCTCTTTAGCTACGATTACTTTGATGAAAATCGAACCGAGCTTTTGATCATCATGACCCCTCATGTCGTACGCAATCCAGGGGACATGGAGCGACTCAAACAGGCGGAGTTCGCCAGGATGAGTTGGTGCGAAGCCGATGTCTTTGCCATGCATGGCGATGTGTTTCCTCGAACTGGCATGATTCAGGAATGGCAAGAAGAGGATGACTCGGTACCCGTGATTTATCCCGACGTCGATCCTCGCGGTAGTCTGCAGCCAAATGCAACCAACGAAAGTATCCTTCGTCGCATGGCAGGCCCGGAATATTTCCAAGGTCAGCCGATCCCCGATGCGTCGGCATCAAGGGTCACCGAGCAGGAATCTCAGGTTTATTCTGGCGAATTGCCCGCTCCGGTCGTCGTTGCCAATCCGCAGGAAAACAAATCGGTCGATCAAGCAAAGAAACCCTCCGCAGGCTTGTTACGATTGCCTCGAACCATCAAACCGGGTCCTTGATGAGCAAGCGCATACACATACTCCAAACGCAGGAAACTCCAATCAACCGCCGATGGTCTGTTTTGAAGACCAAGGGTTTACTGACGCTTCTGTTTGCAACAATGATGCTCATCGGTTGCCAGTTCGCCCCCAAGAGTGTTCCAAAAAGTTGGAACTGGAGCGAGGAGGAAAAGCCCGTGGTTCCCGATCGCATCCTGGCGATATGGACCGATACGGTTTTGCGACAACCCAATCAACCGGGAGTACGTGGGTTTGGAGGTAGGGTTTTCTTCTATGAGAAGGAAAAGAATGATCCGATCGAAGTCGACGGCAAACTGATCGTTTTTGTATTCGATGCTGATGATCAGGATCCTGAAAATCAAAAGCCGCTCCGTAAGTATGTCATCGAAGCAGATGATTTCTCTAAGCATATGAGCAAGACATCCATTGGAGCAGCCTACAGCGTGTGGCTGCCTTGGGGAGATGTCAAAGGCCCAACGATGAAACTCAGTATCATCGCGCGCTACGAAGGTCGCAAAGGTGGAACCACCCTTTCTGATCCGACGATGAAATTACTTCCTGGAGTGGAAGGTGGATCCCGAAAAACAACGAATTCACCAAGTGATAAAGCAACCGTGGATTCGAGGAATTCATCAGGGGCCGGGAGTCCGCAGAGAGCCAGCTATGAGCAACCTGCGAAATCTGATTCGGCGAAATCTGGTTCCGGGGATTCTACAGAAAGCTCAAGCCTGCAGCGTCTGACCGAGCCCACTAAAATGCAAGAGCCTGCTCGCGCTCCACAAACCATCGAACTACCCCCTTCATTCCAACGCCATTTCCAAAGCCCTGAACTGCCTCTAAGCAATCGATCCCCAGCGTCACAGGTTCCTGAGATCACCCGTTCTCAGGTGACCACGGAAGTGATCGATTCAAGAAGTCAAAAATTAGGCACCTTCAAGAAGGCTTATTCAGGATCCAGTCAAACCCCGCAGTCGATCAGAAGATCGCCTACGAGCCGACTGGAATCTTTGCGAAGCGGTAAATCGATCAGCAAAAAGAGTGACGAGCATGCGATGTTTCCAGAGGATTCTTCAGGCGATAAGTCCGTGGCCGATGGTCTAAAGTCACAAGACGATTCAGGGCGTTAATCGCGATCTCTAATAATCTCAATGCTCTCCGATTCGTGCTTGAAGAAGTTCGATCGCTTTTGAGAGTTGAAGATCATTTCTGAGTTGCTCGTCGTATGGATCTTCGTTGTTTGACAAAGGGCTCTCCGGCTGGATCCCATTTCGTAGCGGATCTCCTTGCCTTCGCATCCTCTGTGTAGCCAACTCCAGTTGCTCTTGGGTAAGAAGCACCTCTGCACCGGGGCTTGGTAATACCCCCCACTGGTCTGCATCGGTGTCTCTGGGGCGTTTGTGTATCCTTTGACCGCTGGGCGGAAAGTAGTAAGCGGTGGTGAACCGGATCGCTGCCTTTCCGCCTTCGACGGGGATGACGCTTTGGACGTTCCCTTTGCCGTAGGAGCGTTGGCCGACAACGATCGCACGTTGACGATCTTTGAGGCATGCGGCGACGACTTCGCTGGCGCTGGCCGAGTTGCTATTGATAATCACTGCGATCGGTACGCTCATGGGAACAACCGTGCCGGGGGTTGCATCGAGCGATTCGAGAGTGGTCTTTCCGCGACCTTGAGTTGAAACGATCCGACCGTCTTCAAGAAACAGATCGCAGATTTCGACGGCTGATTGTAGTAGTCCACCTCCGTTGTCTCGAAGATCGAGAATAACCGCATCGATTTTACCCTTTAGGGAATCCAGAGCCGTTTCAATTTCCAGGGCGGTTTTTTCTCCGAAGATATTCGCATGCATGTAGGCGATTTTTGGATCGCATTGCAATTGAAATTCCCAAGTGCCATCGGGTCTACGTCGATTGCCCGTGACACTTTCGACATCGATGAATTCCCGTTTGGCCAGGATATCGAGCTTCTCGCCAGATCTATCGATCCCCAATCGAACTTGCGTTCCGACAGCCCCGGAGATCTTCTTGGAAACCTCGGCAGTATCCATGTTTCTCACATCGATGCCATCGATCTGTAGGATCAAGTCGCCGGGCAAGAGTCCGGCTCGGTACGCAGGTGAATTAAAGAGTGTGGCGATGATGGTGATTGCAGGACGGCTCGGGGGGCCTTCTACCTGCACACCTAACCCCGCAAAGCGTTGTTCGAAGACGGAGTTGAAGCGTTGGAGTTTCTCTTCGGAGACATACGAAGAATAGGGATCCAGTGAGTCGAGGATTCCTTCCAACGCGGCATTCTTTAATTCCGACCTAGAGACGGGATCCACGTAGGAATCGCTGATGGTATCGAGGGCATAAGCCACATCGCGGACTGGGCGATAGCGAGCGGCGTTGAAGTAGCATGCCAAGCATAGCAGTAGTCCAATAGTCAGTAATTTAAGGCTTTTTTCGCTCATTTTGATTCACTAATTTAGTCTCCATCGCAGATTGGTTTTGTGATACCATGCTGGGCATGAATTCAAGTGCCCCAATCGATCGAGATGCCATTGTATCGGAATATTTCGAGCAGCTACCCTATGCCCCTTATCCGGTTCAAGAAGATGCGCTGATCGCTTGGTTTTCCTCGGATCAAGGGGTTTTGGTGTGTGCACCGACCGGCACGGGTAAGACCCTTATTGCCGAGGGGGCGATCTACGAAGCCCTTCGAACCGGTCGCAAGTGCTTCTATACCACGCCGCTGATCGCGCTAACGGACCAAAAACTCCAAGAGTTGCAAGCTACCGCAGTGCGCTGGGGGTATCCGGCCAGTTCGATAGGCTTGGTGACGGGCAATCGCAAAGTCAATCCAAATGCCCCGGTGCTTGTTGTCGTGGCCGAGATTCTTTTGAACCGACTCTTGCATCATGATCAAGCTTGGGTTGAAGGAGTTGATTCGGTGATCATGGACGAGTTCCATAGCTTCAACGATCCGGAACGCGGAATCGTATGGGAGTTGAGCATCGGGATGCTGCCCAAGCATGTGCGGCTGATGCTTCTGTCGGCCACGATCGGCAACAGTGTCGAGTTCTGCTCTTGGCTCAATCGAGCCCATGGAAGAAATCTTGAGTTGGTGCAAGGAACCGAGCGCAAGGTGCCTTTGCAGTTCGAATGGGTTGAAGATCTTTATTTGGATGAGCAGTTGGAAAAGATTGCAGAAGGCGATGAGGTTCGTCGCCGAACACCTGGACTAGTATTTTGTTTCAATCGAGACCAGTGTTGGCAAGTTGCTGAGTTGCTCAAAGGGAGGCGATTGATTGACAAGGAACGCCAAGCGGTCATTACCAAGAGGCTCGAGGGTATCCCGCTTGGAGAAGGTGCTGGCCCGAAGATCAAGCAGATATTGATTCGAGGCGTGGGTATTCATCATGCAGGGATCATGCCCAAGTACCGTCGGTTGGTCGAGCAACTTTTTCAAGAGAAACTCTTGAGCGTATGCGTATGTACCGAAACGCTCTCGGCAGGGATCAATCTGCCGGCACGATCTGTGGTGCTCCCTAGTTTGGTCAAAGGACCCTTTGGGAAAAAGAAACTTATCGATTCGGCTTCCGCGCAGCAAATCTTTGGTCGGGCAGGCAGGCCTCAGTACGATCGCGAAGGATTTGTCTATGCGATTGCGCATGAGGACGATGTGAAGTATTATCGATGGAAGTTGCAGTATGACCAGATTCCAGAGGATACTAAGGATCCGAATTTGATTCGCGCCAAAAAGCAACTCAAGAAAAAAATGCCGACTCGAAGGCAAGGGGAAACGTATTGGACCAAGGAGCAATTTCAGAAGCTCGTTATAGCGCCCGCAGCGAACTTAGCAAGCCGAGGACCACTCCCGTGGCGGCTCCTGGCAACGATGCTCATTGAGGACCCCCAAGTCCAGCCACTTAGGAATTTAGTCGGTAGGCGATTGCTGGCTCCTGCCGACTTGGCCAAAGGGCAAAAAGATCTCAATGCGATGCTTGTGACATTGTGGACAGCAGGCTTTCTGGATCTGATTCCCAAACCGACGATAGCATCCGAGGTTCAAAAAACGGCACCCAGCAAGGGTAAGCAGTCCTTCGAGAAGGAGTTTTTCGCCGGATGGCTCAAATCCGCTTTGCCCGAATCGGACGCATCCGATACCGCAACGGAATCGGACGATGATGAGAAAGAGTCTTCGGGAAACACGACCGATGAAGCAGCCACGCGAGGTTACGATCTAGAGAATTATCGTCCAGAGCGAATCGACGCTAAACCTCGGCTAGAGCTTCTGTGCGAATTGCGTAGCGTCAATCCAATCTACGGTTTGTACTTGATCCAGCAAATGCAGTTTGCTGATCCGATCGAGCGAATCCAGGCGCTCGAGAGCGTTTTGGAATTGCCAGCGAATATCAGCAAGCTGGTTCCTGTCCCAGGACCTGATCAATTGCCCTTAGGCCCGCTGGCCCAGCAGCATTTGCATCCAAGATTACTCGAATTGGGATTGGCGGGAGTTCAAGAACTCACAGGGCAAATGCCCGACGAAGAAGATTCCGACGAGTTCGACAACGCAGCCGTTTCAAGAGAGTCTGGAAAATGGGATCGACCTGCTCCCAGGCCGTTGGCATTGGGCGAAAAACTCAGAAGGATGTTCGATTACGATTTTCCCGGGGTTCACGATGTATACACCCGAAGCGTGTGGGTCGTGGGCGAGCTGTTGTCTTTCGAGTGCGATTTCAATAAGTACATAGTCACCCGTGGATTGCAGAAACACGAAGGGATGCTCTTTAGGCATGTGCTGAGATTTGTGCTACTGGTCAATGAGATCAGTTGCATCGCTCCAGAGGATTCGACCCCAGAGGATTGGGAAGAACCTTTCGATCAATTGGCCGAGAGGCTTATGGAGTGTTGCCGAAGGGTTGATCCCGACAGCACCGATGAGTTGATTCAAGAGCTTACCGATAGGCAGAACCGGATCGTGCATGGTCGAGCATCATCGAGCGAGTCCTAATGATGGATGTTGATCCAACCTCTCTTTCGATCGGTGCATGGCTGCTTTTGGCTCTGGCTGCATTTGGAATCGGGATTACTAAGAGCGGATTCTCAGGAGTCAGTTTGGTACATGTTTTGATCTTTGCCTACGTGTTTGGAGCGAAGGCATCGACTGGGATTGTCCTTCCGATGCTCATCGCCGGAGACACCATCGCGATGCTGATGTTCGGTCAGCATGCCGACTGGAGGTACGTCCGTCGGATGCTGCCGCCTGCTATCCTGGGTGTATTGGGTGCTTGGTTGCTGATGGACTCGATGAACGAGGTTTATTACCGTCCGACGATCGGATGTATCATCCTTGGTTTAGCAGTGCTGCAAATACTCAGAATGTATCGAGAGGAGTGGTTCACCCATGTCCCCCATAGCACTCTATTTGCTTGGACGATGGGAATCCTCGTTGGGATCACAACCATGCTAGCCAATGCTGCAGGTCCGGTTTTCGGGCTGTTTCTGATTGCAATCGGGTTGCCTAAAAAGGAGTTCGTAGGCACCGCAGCTTGGTTTTTTCTTTTGCTCAACGTCATCAAGATCCCATTTAGTTGGAATCTTGGGCTGATTCGAACCGACACTCTGGCTCTGAATTTTTTACTACTGCCAGGAATCTTTCTTGGCCTCATCGCCGGAACGGCCATCGCAAAACGGATCCGGCAAAGAGACTTTGAGGCAGCGATCATCGTCCTTGCTGCACTGGCGGGGTTGAACTTGCTTTTGTTCTAGAACCCGCTCAAGGCGATCGTTCGCTATTCGGCGAAGTCTTGTATGCCTTCTCGAATACCCGCTAATGTGTACCAAAGTCGAGATTCGAGCGAGTAGGAAACAAGACGAACCGAATTGTCGACGTAAGCCATGTGTACACCCGTACCATGCTTACTGTGAAATTTGGCACCATGACCAACCGCAGGACTGCTTCTCCAACCAGGACCCGTCGGGTCAGAGATCATGTACCTAGTGAACTGTCCACTACCGGAGACCCACGTGAACGAGGATTGACGACCGGTTAATGAGACGGGGTTGCTGTAGCCACCGGTGACCTCCCCAAAGAAGAACGTGTTTGAAGTGCCGTCCTTGATTTCAGCAATCGTTGTTTTGCTTCTGACGAAGAACACCCCCCGAAGGTCATCGCACTTAATGGCTTGCTTACCAAGATCCGCTCCATCAGGCATGGGAGGATCAAGAGCCGCTGAGCCTGTGACGCCAGATCGTCCAGAGCAGCCCAAGTAGTTCGTTTTGCCCAATAGCATGTGATAGTTTCCATTGGAGTTTGCATCCAAAAGGACCACGACCTGTGGCACTTGAGTCGCATTGTCGCTGTAAGCAAGGGTGTAAGGATTGGACATGCTCGTTGCTTCTTCGGCCACATCCGAAGGGCACAGAAACAACGAAATCTTCGTCTGCGCTGCTTGGAACACGGCCGGATTGTTTTTCCAGTGCCGGTTGATCAATGCTTGAGCAGAATTTGCTACCGCTCCAACTCCGCTTGTATCAGGACTGAGATTCGCGTTCGCCTGGAAAACCGAATACAGTTGCTGCATCTCGATGAAGGGCAACAAATGAGCTAAATGTCCGATGCCAGTGTGCCTGTTGGGTTCTGTTCCCTCCGGAGATCTCGGATAAGCTCCAGGAAAGGGTGTGTTTTGCGGACCTGGAAAGAGCACACCGGGAGGAAATCGCCTGTTTGCGGTCTCAAAATTGATCGCCGCCAGTCCTATTTGCCTGAGATTATTCGTACAACTCATCCGCCTGGCCGCCTCGCGAGCCGCTTGTACTGCGGGCAATAACAAGCCAACAAGCACTCCGATGATTGCTATGACGACAAGCAACTCGACAAGTGTGAAGCCGCGCTTAGCCAAACCAAACGAAGTTTTCATCTGCCCACCATCGCTCTTTACTGAAAAAACTCGTAGGAACGATCCGTCGAAGCCTACTCGATGTTCACTTTCCGAATCCCATCCTGGGAGTCGGTCACCGGAAAACTCTAGGTTGACTGTAGGCGTGAGGCAAACGTTCCTGTTATTTTTCCATATCTTTAGCTCAATACAATCGGCGAAATTGGAAAAACTGATCTATTGCGAAGGAGGGGCGTGACAAAATGTCGGTAAGGCTTGGGCTGGGAATAACGAGCTAACTAAACGAAAAAGCGGACGCAATCGTCATGCGCCCGCTTTTTCGGCTGATTTTGAGAACCTATAGCACCCGGCTATGGGGGGGATTATTTTTTCGCCTCCCCTGCACCGGACATTTCCAAGCCAGAGTCACGTTGCTCCCCCTTGAAGTCCAGTCGGATGATCTTCCCGGATTCGTCTTTGAAAGCGTCGATCAAGATGGTGTTTTTCCCTTCAAAGCTACCGCGAAGAAGTTCTTCAGAGAGTGGATCTTCGATCCTCTGCTCGATTGCTCTTCGCAAGGGTCGAGCTCCATAGTCAAGGTTCGAGCCTTGCTTGATGATGAAGTCCTTTGCCTCGTCGGTAAGCTCGATTTCAAAGCCACGTTCTCGCAATCGCTCGCGCACCTTAGCCAATTCGTAATCGATAACCTTCTTGAGGTCGTCATTGTTCAGGTGCCTGAAGATAATCACATCATCGAGTCGGTTAAGAAACTCAGGGCGGAACACGCGCTCGATGGAATCCATCACCCGGGCCTTCATGCTCTCGTACGAAGCATCATCGGAGGGTTTTTGGAATCCGAAGGCTTGCTCGTTCTTGATGGCCTCTGCTCCAGCATTGGTCGTCAAGATCAAGATCGTGTTTCTGAAGTCGATGTTGCGACCGAAACTATCGGTAAGCCGACCTTCTTCCATCACCTGCAAGAGCATGTTGAACACATCGGGGTGCGCTTTTTCGATTTCATCGAGAAGGACCACCGAATAGGGACGACGACGGATTTTCTCAGTCAGCTGTCCACCTTCCTCGTATCCGACATATCCCGGAGGCGCCCCGATCAGTCGGCTCACGTTGTGCTTCTCCATGTATTCGCTCATATCGATGTGTACGAGTGCATCGGAATCTCCGAAGAGGCACTCGGCGAGGGCTTTGGCAAGCAATGTCTTACCGACACCGGTTGGCCCTGCAAATACAAAGCAACCGGTCGGTCGCTTCGGATCCTTCAGCCCGCTGCGACTGCGTCTGACGGCACGTGCAACCGCAGCAACAGCTTGTTCTTGGCTGACAACACGTTTGTGCAGCTCACCTTCCATGTTCATCAGTCGCAAGGAGTCTTCGGTCGACAGTCGCGTCAGAGGAATTCCAGTCATCTTCGATACGACTTCTGCGATGACTTCTTCGTCGACAACTCCATCGGTTTCCCGACTCTTTTCACGCCACTCACGGGTGATTTGATCCTTCTTGCGACGGAGTTTGTCGGCCTGATCACGAAGAGCTGCAGCCTTTTCAAAATCCTGATTGGCAACCGCTTCTTCCTTCTCTTTGTTAAGCCGTTCGACATCTTCGTCGATATCCTTCAGGTCCGGCGGCTTGGTCATAGTTCGCAACCGTACGCGCGCCCCGGCTTCATCGATCACATCGATGGCTTTGTCTGGCAAGCATCGGGCGGTGATGTAGCGTTCGCTCATCTCCACGGCCGATGTGATCGCATCGTCGGTGATCTGTACGCGGTGGTGCTCCTCGTAACGCTCCTTAAGACCCTTGAGGATCTGAATCGTTTCATCTTTGGATGTCGGTTCGACGATGATTTCTTGGAAACGACGAGCAAGTGCATTGTCTTTCTCGATGTACTTGCGGTACTCATCAAGTGTTGTCGCACCGATGCACTGGATCTCTCCACGAGCCAAAGCAGGTTTCAGCACGTTGGCAGCATCGATCGCACCTTCGGCACCCCCTGCACCGACCAAGGTGTGCAATTCATCGATAAACAAGATCGTGTTTCGAGCTCGACGAACTTCGTTCATCACCGCCTTGATGCGCTCTTCAAATTGACCACGGTACTTGGTTCCTGCGACCATCATGGCCAAATCCAAAACGACGATTCGTTTCTCAGCCAAAATCTCTGGGACTTCACCGTTGACAACCCGCTGAGCAAATCCTTCAACGATCGCAGTCTTGCCCACACCGGCTTCACCCAATAGAACCGGATTGTTCTTGGTCCGGCGGCACAAGACCTGTGTAGCTCGCTCGATCTCTCGCTCGCGTCCAATCACCGGATCGAGCTTGCCTTGACGCGCAAGTTCCGTAAGGTCGCGACCGAAACTATCGAGCGCAGGGGTCTTGCTCTTTCCACCCTTGGGCGAGCTGCCCGATTCACTGCTGCTGCTTGAGGCGCTACCTTCTCGTCCACCTCGTTCGCCATCGCTCGAATCGATACCATGGCCCAAGAGGCTCAACACCTCTTCGCGAACATCCTCGAGCTTCATTCCAAGGTTCATCAGGACTTGAGCTGCAACACCGTCTTGCTCACGCAGTAAACCAAGCAGAATATGTTCGGTTCCTACGTAGTTATGGTTTAGATTCCGAGCCTCCTCCATCGAATACTCGATGACCTTCTTGGCTCTTGGGGTGTGAGGCAATTTGCCAATCGTGACCATCTCAGGTCCGCTCTGAACGAGCTTCTCGACCTCCAAGCGAATCTTTCGTAGGTCTATGTCGAGATTCTTAAGCACGTTGGCCGCAACACCACTCCCCTCCTTGACGAGTCCGAGGAGGATATGCTCGGTGCCGATGTATTCGTGGTTGAAACGCTGTGCCTCTTGATTCGCTAGCTGCATCACCTTGCGGGCACGGTCAGTAAATCGTTCGAACATGACTATCCTTCCTTTTAGGTTGGCGGACAAACATCGGTCCACCCTCGATTTTTTTGGCTCGTTTCGCCTGCGAAGTTTGCCTCGAACCAACGACGCAATTCGGCAGTGCCAAGTTCCCTAAGCAGGAACAATTTACCCAAATGAGCAAACCTTGTACCGAAATGTTTCGACGGTGAGCTTCAGCACCGTAAAGGGCTTCGATCGAGTCGAGCATTCGGACGCGAAAATTATAGAGTTTCGGACAGGATAGCAAACGGCAGATCAACGGGCTTTAGAGACTTTCAAGCCGTTTGTTTCTTTTGCTTTCCGCGATTTTCCGATGCTCCTGGGCGATCTCTGCGGCCCAACATGCACCTCGCTCAAGCGATTCTAGGGTTTTGAGCACCAAAACCGCCGCTTCGAAACGCCCCGTTCGACGATAGATCGAGGCAAGCCAAAGCGCTGCCTCTACATCCCACTCCCCCTGCGACACATGGGGCTCTAGCAACTCCTCAGCCTCGAAATAACTTCCCTGCAAGTAAAGCGATTGGGCCTGCTCAAGCACCCGATTCGTGCACCTGGTCAAATCGCTATTTGCCAACTTCGCCAAGTAAAAAGTTTGATAAATAATCGATCCTATCACCGATACGGCCAGCGACCACCATAGCATCTGAGCCTCCCAATGACTCAGCAACCCAGGCCATATAAAAGTGCCAACCCAGGCCGTCTGTAGCCCAAGCACAAACAATAAAGCGATCGCTAACCCCCGGAAGCTTCCAGATCTCCAAGCTGGCGATAGACCAGGCCAAAAATACATCATCCAACCTAGCGATCCTGTCGCGGCGATTCCAAGCACCATTCCATCACCTCAATGTCGCGGACCTCGCCTAAAAACGCACATGCCAAAACCGATACCGCCAACTGCCAATTCGGCAATCAGAACCTTAGCAAATCCCTCCTGCCGATTGCAACATCCACTCGAACTCGAAACGCCTGAATCGGTTCAAGTCGATCGTCTTTTCATGGAAGCTGGAACCCCAGCACAAGTACGAGCACGAATTCAAGTAGTTTCAGCCACCATAATTGCTGAAGAACCAAATAAATTGATATAGACACGACCAAGAGAAACTTAGACCATCGCCTCTGATAGCAAACACTCGGTTTGCCCGTCACCTTTTGTTTATCCTAAAGCTGCATCATGATGAAACAAAACAAAGCCGTTGTGTGCGTGGCAACCATGCTGGTATTCACCGCCCTGTTCTCGGGTTGCGCAGGTACGAGTTGTACACAGCCTCAGTACCCAGGAATGACTCCCTACCCGAGCTATCCAGGCTACCCCGCGTATCCTCAGCCCTATCCGACCACAGGCGCTGCTGCTGCTCCAACCGCGATGGCTCCCTCGGGCATGACTCCCGGCGTTGCTCCCCCGCCCGCCGTAGGACTTCCAACCTACGGTCAGCCTGCCTATGGGCAACCGACCTACGGACAGCCAACCTACGGGCAGCCTCCCGTCTATGGCCAACCTATTCCCGGAACCACTTCGGCAGGATACCCACCCGGGTACGCTCAGCCGATGTTCGGTAAATAATCCATCTTCGATCCATCGAACAGAAGTTCTTCCGAAGATCGTTTTCTAGCGTTTCTACTTTTTCTTTTTGCCAAGCGCCGCATTGAGAAAAGTTTCAATCGGGCCGATGGACTTACCAAAGGCATCGTCGAAAGAGGATCCGCTGCTTATGGCTCGGACGACCGAATCGTACTGCTTTTTCATCGCGGTGCTCTGCATATTCCTCACCAGCGCAAAGCCGACGATTGCTTCGTCCTCGTCGTTGAGTTTGCCCTCCATCAGCGGTTTAACATCCTTGATCTCATCGACGACCATCGGCACCTTTTGAATCCAAGGTTTAACTCGCTCGTCGTTTGGGCCGACGGCTTGGGCCAGTGCGGCTCTACCTGCCCCATCTGCAAACCATTTCGGTACGCCTTCGTGAGAAGCCATCCACACGCTCGTTATCTGCTGGACTAGCGCAGACTCGTTGAGCTTGGCATTGGACTTATCGGGCACGATGGCAATGTACATATCGAGCACATCGCGTTTCCAGTGGGACGACCACTCCTGGGGCAAAGATCGCTTCTCGAGCATCTTGCCCAATTCGCTGTAATCGTACCGCGACTTGAGCGCGTAAATGGTTATGCCACCGCGCACGATCGGATCTTTAGGGTTCAAACGATATTGTTTCCTGACCGATTTCGATGCCGTCTCTGCTGCCGCCATGACCTGCTCCAAAACCGCAGGACCTACGTTCCCCAAGACATGAAACTCGTCATTGGATTTCTCTTCGGCTAGCACCGTGGGTGAGACGATCTTCCACCGTTCTCGCGCCCTGGACATTCGCTTGTCCATCAATTCGCTGTGACTGGCTTTTGCAGCCCAAGACTTAGCGATGACGCTATCAAGTTGGCTTTCCCGCTCTCCGCCGTCATACGTCGCTCCTTCATCGATCCACTTGGTGATCTTCTCGATCTCTTCGGGCTTAAGCGCTGGGCGACCACCTGCAGGCATGCGCTGGCCGGCCTCACCCAGGAGCTTTTTCACAAGCAGGCTTTCCTTGCCTTTCTTGGGTTCAATGGCCGCTCCAGTCATTCCACCTCGCAAGAGCCCTGCAAAGTTGGTGAAGTTCAATCCTCCCGAGGGGCGATTCCCACCGTAATGGCATCCATTGCAATTGGCTACCAAAATCGGTGCGATGTCGCTGGAGAAACTTATCGTCTCTTTGCCTGTGCGCTCCATGACTTCCACCGGCTTGGGCGGCTGTGGTGGCTTTGCATCCGGACCACCGACCAAAACACGAAGGTTCGCTTTGGGATCCTCGCCATCAAACTTCGCCCCAGCTTTAACCCAAGCTTTGATCGCATTGACTTTCTCCTCCGGTACTTTGTTGCCACTCGGAGGCATCGTGCCACTGACCATCGCTTCGACCAACGGACTTCCATCAGGATCTCCTGCAAAGAGCACCACGCCGGCCCGAGAGCCCTTCATCAAACCTTCGTAAGTCGGCATGGTAAAACCGCCGGTCGTCTTATCGACATGGCATCTTCCACAGTGCTCGACCAAAACAGGTGCAACATCTTTGCTAAAACTTATACCCTCGGACTTCGGTTTGGAGTCTTTGGGTGTGTCTTTGCCTGCTGGGTTTTTCAAACCCTCCTTCATCTCCTTGAGCTTCGCAGAGATCTCCCCCCACGTTGCCAAAGGGCTGATCTCCGCACCTTCGATCGCGAGAACTTCAGCGGCCTTCGATAGTTTTCGATGGATCCGCTCCCATTCGGCGATGTCCTTTCTTTCTCCAGAGAGGACTAGATCGACGAAGTTTGTATTGCAGATATCGATGTACTTGGCACTCTGCTCAAAGTTCTTCTCTTTGAACAACTCTTCGGCTCGCTTGACGGCAACTCGAACCGAATCGATATCCGTCGGTTTTTGCAAATCTTGCGCGGTGGCTTGGCAAACGCCCAAGCCCCACCCAAGGAGTGCAATCACCAGCGACCTAAGCCATAATCTAGAACTATTCATCGGACGATCCCCGAAACCATCAACCATGAGGCACACTGCGGACGAACCCACCGGGTTGTATTGTCCTCTAGAGGACTCCTGCGGAAAAGTGCCCAGACAAATCCTTAGGGCACTTTTCGGGCCGATGGATCCATCAAAACCCTCACAACTCAAAACTTCTGTCGCCCCGACAAAGCATCCGAAAGGATCTCTTTGTTGGTGAATTCCAAGACGCTGCCGCTGGTTACGCCCCTGGCCAAACGTGTCAGTTGGACAGGAAATGGAGCCAATTGATTCGAGATGAACATCGCCGTGCCGTCCCCTTCGACATTCGGATTGGTCGCCAAAACCACCTCTTTGAAATTCCCCGTCCGGACCCGATCGACCAGAGATTCGATCGTCAATTGATCAGGGCCGATGCCATCAAGCGGTGCAATACGCCCCAAAAGCACATGGTACATCCCCTTGTACACGCCGGTCTGTTCAAGCGCGATCAAGTCGCGAGGCTGCTCGACAATACAAAGCAGCGTCGAGTCCCGCTGGGAACTCATGCAGATTCCGCACAGCGGATCCTCCGATAGATTGAAACAAGTTGCACAGTACCGAACGTTCTCACGCACCTTGCGGATCGCATCGGCAAGCGCAATGGCTTCAGAAACATGCACCCGAAGGATATGGTAAGCCAGTCGTTCAGCCGTCTTTTTGCCAATTCCAGGCAAACGGCCCAATTGCTGGATGAGCTCTGTGACCGACTGCGATATCTCTGCCATCGATGGTCTGATCCCTGCGTCGAAACGCATTTCCCTAGCGAAACCTGTCCCTTTGGGGTTGATAACATACCAAAGATGGGTGAAATTTTCAGGGGTTCTTTCCTTCGATTTTCAAGTCGGCTTGGTGCATTCATGACCGTTCTGCTACAGATCCGCAACGCGCACAAACGCTACGGTGATCAAATTCTTCTCGACGGTGCTGAATGCACCCTCGGTGGAAATAACAAAGTTGGCTTCATCGGTCGAAACGGTGCTGGCAAGTCCACTCTCCTGAAGTGCATTCTCGGAGACGATGAACTCGACACAGGCGAAATCATCCGACACCCCAAGCTTAGAATAGGGTATCTGCGTCAGCATGACCCATTTCTCCCGGGTGAAACTGCATTGGAATTCCTGATGCGAGACAGCAACCAGCCTGATTGGAAGTGCGGTGAAGTCTCCGGTGAATTCGAAATCAAAGGCAAGATGCTCGAAACCCCGATGCAAAACCTCTCCGGGGGTTGGCAAACCCGCGTAAAACTCGCCGCTCTGCTCTTGCATGAACCCAACCTGCTACTGCTTGACGAACCGACAAACTTCCTGGACCTTCGTACTCAAATTCTCTTAGAACACTTTCTGCGTTCGTTCCAAGAAGCCTGCTTGATCGTCTCCCACGACCGAGCCTTCCTCAACGCGACTTGCGACTCGACCCTCGATCTTTCCATGGGCGAACTGACCCTCTTCCCAGGAAAAGTCGACGAATACCTCGAATACCAACAAGGTCTCCGCGAGCACGACCAGAGAACCAACGCCTCGATCGTAGCAAAGCGAAAACAACTCCAAGACTTCATCGATCGTAACCGCGCCCGGGCTAGCACCGCCACCCGCGCTAAATCCAAAAGCAAGATGCTCGAACGCCTTGAGGTCAAAGAATCCTCCGCCGATCATGCCAACGCGGTGATCCGAGCCCCATCGGTCGAGCGACGACAAGGCCCAGCTCTTCGCACACGAGATCTTTCGATCGGATACGCCGATCGAACCATTGCCACCAACGTCGGCCTGGAAATCGATCACGGGTCGCGAGCTGCCATCGTCGGCGATAACGGCCAAGGCAAAACGACACTCCTGAGAACTCTCGTAAGCTCTCTATCACCGATCAGCGGTGAAGTCCGATGGGGCTATGGCTGCGAACTCGGTACCTACGCGCAGCACGTCTATACGAGCCTTCCTGAAAACAAAACCGTCCTTGAACACCTCGAATACGAAGCCATCCCAGGAACTAAGAACCAAACGATTCTCGATACTGCAGGCGCCATGCTCTTTCGCGGTACTGCCATCAATAAAAAAGTTCGAGTCCTAAGCGGTGGTGAACGCGCTCGATTGTGCATGGCCGCTTTGCTGCTCGGAAAAGCCAACGTACTTATCCTCGACGAACCCGGTAACCACCTCGATGTCGAGACGGTCGAAGCTCTCGCCGATGCACTGATCGATTACCAAGGAACGGTCATCTTTACCTCCCACGATCGGCACTTCCTCAAGCGTGTCGCTACGACCTACATCGAGGTTCGCGACGGTAAAGTCACCCAATATCGCGGTGACTATGACGCCTACATGTACATGGTGCAAAAAGAAATCGATGACGCCGAATCCACGCGGCATGGTGGAACACCCAAAAAGCCCTCTTCAGCGAACAACGCCCCCAAAGCAGGCCCAAAAAATCAACCCAACAAAAGTGCTCCGCAACTCGACCAACGGACTGTCCGAAAACAAGTCGGCAACCTCGAAAAAAATATCGCCAAACTGGATCAGCAGAAGAAAGAGATCAATCAGCAATTGATGGAATCGAGCGACCCTCAGGCCGCTTTAAAGCTGCATGAAGAATTGACAAAGGTTTCCGCAGAACTCGATGCGGCTGAAACACGCTGGGCAGAACTCCAAGAACAATTGGAAGAAGAATAAATCGATGATCCAGACCGAGGTGATCAACGATGACACATCCCGAGTCACACTCGAAAGCCTCGAGGATTGCAAATCCTTTGCCCAATCCCTCGCTAAATCTCTCGCCCCAAACCTACCCCGTACCGTCGGACTTGTCGGGACCCTAGGAGCTGGGAAAACCCAGTTGGTCAAGTTCCTTGCCCAAGCCCTTGGGGCTCATCCTGAGGATGTCATCAGCCCAACGTTTGTGCTTATCCATCCAATCGATACCTATCCGCAAATCTACCATATCGATGCCTATCGTATCCACGACAGCGATGAGTTCCTAGAATTAGGCATCGAGGAACTCTTTGAACAACAGGCAATCACCATCATCGAATGGGCCGATCGGTTCGTCGAATGCATGCCCAAAAATACTCTGTGGATCGAACTGGCCTGCGAAGACCCTCAGTCGCAAAGAAGAACCGTTTTATTGCGTAACTTGAGCAAACTACCTGATGTCCAAGACCAGTTGAGACATTCCTATGATTGATTCCGAAAAACCACTCCATCAAAAAATCCTTGTGTGCGGTTCGATTAACATGGACTTGGTGGTTCGAACACCCAAGCTTCCTGCACCCGGAGAAACCCTTACGGCTCATGGTCTTGAATATGTCTCGGGTGGCAAAGGGGCAAACCAAGCTGTAGCCGTCGCAAGGCTCGGGGGGAAAGTCGGAATGCTCGGTGCCGTTGGCTCCGATGCATTCGGTGCCACCTTGAAAGCCAATCTTCAACAAGAAGGAATCGATCTAGAATGGGTTGCGAACAAAGCAGGCCCCAGTGGAGTCGCCATCGTCGCGGTCGATGATCAAGGCGAGAACTCGATCATGGTCGTTCCAGGGGCAAACGGTGGCCTATCTGTTGATGATGTTCAACAAGCCGAATCGGCGATCGCCCAAGCTGGATTGGTCATGCTGCAGTTGGAAATTCCGATCGATACGGTCTTGCATACCGTAAGGTTATGCCGCAAACATCAGATTCCTGTGATCCTCAATACAGCTCCAGCGCCCGAGAACTTCCCTGACGAACTTTTCGACGTCGATCTGATTTGCCCCAATCAATCCGAAACTGCCGCCCTGCTCAAAACATCGCCACCTTCGAATATGGATGAAGCTTTTGAGGCGGCTCGAGAACTTTTGGCCAAAGGAGCCAAACAAGCGGTCATAACCCTTGGCTCGCTCGGGGCTGTAGCTGCGATCAAGATGCCAGGCGGGAAACCCCTGATCAAAACCGTCGATGCCCACCGAGTCACCGCCGTCGATACCGTTGCCGCAGGGGATGCATTCCTCGGGGCCCTGGCTTATCAAATCGCTCAAGGTACCTCCCTCATGGAGTCCTGCTTGTTCGCCTCGGCCGCCGCCGCACATGCCGTAACCGTCTGCGGTGCCCAACCCTCTCTTCCGAATTTAGCCCAAGTACGAGCACGCCTGTAGGTGCCCTGCTCACGCCCCCTTGGTATGATTCCTAAGCTTCCTATCTGCATACTCCCTGTCATCCATCGCTTAACCCATCATGTCCAAAGTTCTTCGGTTCGCTTGCTTTTCGTTTCTAGCTCTCGTTGGTTTATCGATGGCAGGTTGTGAGAATCCTCAAGCCACAAGCAATGCTGGCGGTAAAAAAGGCTCGGGTGCAGATAAAATGCCCGAGAGGCCCAAAGTCGCCCTGGTGATGAAATCCTTAGCCAACGAATTCTTTTCGACCATGGCACAGGGGGCTAAAAAGCATCAAGCACAAGACGCCCAAAAGTATGAGTTGATCGTCAACGGAATCAAAGATGAACGTGATCTTGCCCGACAAGCTGCGATCGTCGATGAAATGATCGCAGCCGGTGTGCAAGCGATCGTCATCGCACCTGCAGATTCCAAAGCCCTCGTTCCTGTACTCAGGCGCGCAAAGCAAGCGGGAGTGGTCGTCGTCAATATCGACAATAAACTCGATGACCAGATCCTCAAAGCGGAAGGTCTCGCTGTGCCCTTCGTTGGACCCAATAACCTACTTGGCGCCAAAGTCGTCGGCGATCATCTCGCAAAATCGCTCAAAGCTGGAGACAAAGTCGCGGTGCTCGAGGGAATCCGCACGAGCTTTAACGGGACCCAACGAAGGCTGGGATTCGAAAAAGCCATGAAGGACGCTGGTATTCAAATCGTCGATAGCCAAAGCGCCAACTGGGAAACCAATCAATCCAACACGATCGCCGCCTCAATGCTCAATGCTCACTCCGATCTCAAAGCAATCCTCGCAGCCAACGATTCGATGGCCCTGGGGGCACTTGCTGCAATCAAAGCCGCGAATAAATCCGCCGATGTCCAAGTCGTCGGGTTCGATAATATCTCAGCCGCTCAAGAAGCGATTCGTGAAGGAAAAATGTTGGCCACCGCTGACCAACACGGCGATCAACTGGCTGTCTTTGGAATCGAAGTCGCCTTGAAGCTTATCCAAGATCCAAACGCTAAGCTCGACGATCACGAAACACCCGTCGATCTGATCACTGCGGAAAATCTTAAGTAACGTGTTGGTTATAAGGTTCCCGCCAGCGTGCTAGTACTCGACTCACTCACCAAAGACTTTGCGTCCAGAGCCGTTGACTCGGTGAGCCTCGAATTTCAAAAAGGCCAGGTTCACGCCCTTGTTGGTGCCAATGGGGCTGGCAAAAGCACCCTTTGCAAAATGATCGCCGGTATGATCCGGCCAACCCAAGGTGCGATGCTGCTCGATGGAGTAGAATATTCGCCAAAAAATAAACGCGATGCTCAAGCAACCGGAATTCAGATCGTTCAGCAAGAACTCAATGTCCTGCCAACGCTGAGTCTTGCAGAAAACCTTTTTTTAGCCAAACTCCCCAGTCGATTCGGAATTCTTCGTCGCCGCACGATGCATCAACGTGCAGCCGATATCCTCGCCCAATTCGGTTTAGGGAATCTATCCCCCGATAGCCCCGCTGCAACACTCGGTATCGGCCAGCAGCAAATGCTCGAAATCGCCGCCAATACCTGGCAGCCTACCCGAGTCTTGATCCTCGATGAACCCACAGCCGCTCTGAGTCTGCCTGAGTCAGAGATCCTCTTCGAGAAGATCCATCAGTGGAAACAAGCCGGTGTCGCCATCCTTTACATAAGCCATAGGCTCGCAGAAGTCCAAGCCATCGCCGACCAGATTTCCATCCTTCGAGATGGCAAACTCCAAGGAACATGGCACCGAGGGCAGCTTGGTAAGGATGATATTGTCGATCGCATGACGGATCAGACGGATCAGACGGATCAGACGGATCAGACGGATCAGACGGATCAGACGGATCAGCTTTTGAGAGTTCATCAACTCGATGCACCGCCCCGCGTGAAACGCGTTTCACTGAGCCTACGAGCAGGCGAAATTTTAGGTGTAGCAGGACTCGTCGGATCGGGCAGAACCGAACTTCTCAGAGCCATATTTGGGGCCGACCGAGCAAGCGGCGGATGCTTGGAGTTTCCGCATGGCAATATTCGTCCGCTCTTTGGCAGCCCCCGCGAAGCGGTCTGCAGTGGTGTGGTTCTGATCAGCGAAGATCGCAAGGCCGATGGTCTCTTGCTAAGTGAATCGATCGCAACCAATATCCAACTCCCTAAACTGGGGCTTGATCGTTTCGGATCATGGAGCTTATACAAAACCAAGAAAGCACGGGAGGTTGCCGAGGACTATCGAAGCAATCTGGAGATTCGTTGCCAGAGCGTTGACCAGCCGGTTGGAAAACTCAGTGGCGGGAACCAACAAAAGGTGGTGATTGCCAAATGGCTCCACCGTGGCGGCAAAGTTTTTTTGTTCGATGAACCGACGCGCGGGATCGACATTGCAGCCCGCGAACTGGTCTACCGAGTGATCCGAAAACTCGCAGCCGATGGCAAAGGCATTCTCGTTGTCAGCAGCGATTTAGAGGAGCTCCTAGGGTTATGTCACCGTATCGGAGTTATGTCCAACGGCAAATGGATTGAAACCTACCACGGACCAACTTACGACGCGCAGCAAATTGTCCGATCGATGTTCGCCGGCTACGATTCTCCCGAAATGTATTCCCAATCTCCCACTTAGTGTTTTATGAGTTCCATCGCTTCTGTTGGTTCACTTCGTTCCATGGGTCCTGTCGCTGGGCTGCTGGCTGCGATCCTTGTGCTTGTTGGGTTCTTCGGGCTTTTTGCCAAAAATTTCCTGTCGATAACAACGCTTCTGACGATCGCCAACAGCATTCCCGATACGACCGTGGTCGCTGTTGGAATGACTCTGGTCCTCATCGCCGGTGGTATCGACTTGTCGGTCGGGTCAGTGATGGCTCTGTCGGCATCGATGTTGGGGCTATTGTTGGTCGACTGCAAAAGCCCCCTATGGTTGGCGGCTCTTGGAGCAATCTTACTGGGAGCCTTCTGCGGAGGGCTCAATGGTTGGATCAGTGCTTTCTTTCGCATCCCTGCATTCATCGTCACCTTAGGCATGCTCGAAATCGCGCGAGGGGCAGCTTATCTGCTGACCAACTCGACGACCAAGTATGTGGGCTCGTCGCTTGGATGGTTCTCGGATCCTGTCGCGGGCCTGGGAGTTTCGGTTTCGTTTCTTATCGCCATCGGGGTTGTTGTGCTCGGTCAATGGATCTTGCATCAGACCGTTCTAGGACGAAGTGCCGTTGCCATCGGCACGAATGCCGAATCGGTACGTATGGCGGGGGTTCGAACCACGCCACCTCTTGTTTATCTGTATGCGATCTGCGGTGGCTTGTGTGGACTGGCGGCCATGATGCAATCCGCACGACTCTCGACGGTCGATCCGAACTCCGGCATCGGCATGGAACTCAGCGCCATCGCTGCCTGCGTCATCGGGGGGACGAGCCTCAGGGGTGGTCAAGGCTCGGTTTTCAGAACATTCATCGGTGTACTGATCATCTCGATCCTGCAAACGGGATTGGCTCAAATGGGTGCGACCGACCCGATCAAGCGTGTTGTGACCGGGAGCGTGATCATCCTGGCGGTGTTGCTCGATTCTCTTCGCAAGCGATCTGCTGATCGATGAATTGCCCGATCCGATCTAAGACTTGCTTCTTTTCGGGTTCGCAGTGCATGTCGTGATAAAGCCCCTGCCACGATACCCAAGTGCAGTTTGGATTGGATCGGCTTGCAAATTCTTGGCTCGCTGCATGGGATGTGATCCGATCTTCGGTTCCATGCATCAGCAGCATCGGAGTCTCGAGTTCTCCGGCATGATCGACGGCCCATTGTCCGGCCTCGAGCATCGATAAACCGAGCACTGCCGATACCCTTTGGTGAACCATCGAGTCATTGACATAAGCCTCGACGGCTTGCGGATTCCGCGATAGTTCTTTGGGTTTGATCGCTGTCGAAAGTGTCAAGTTTGGCCACCATTGACCGAGCGCCTTGGCAACGGTGAGTTTCCAGGCAGGTGGTGGAAACGTGGTCCTCAAAAGGGGGCTCATCGAAATGGCACCGGCCAAGCGATTCTTCTTGCGGAGCACATAGTTCGCGACGATGCTACCACCCAAGCTTTGACCGTAGAGAAACAGGGGTATGCTCGGATAAGCCTCATGGAGAAAGTTTTCCAGTTGCCCAATGTCATCGACCAGAACATCGAAATGAGGCAACGGTCCGCCCGTGCGCCCGTGTCCACGTTGATCGATCGCATAGACCGTGGCACCGTGGCTTACGAAATATTCGGCAACGTGTGCATAACGCTGAGCGTGCTCGCCCATGCCATGGACTATTCCGACGATGAACCTCGGTCGAGAGTCTCCGCACCATAGCCTGCACGTGATGCCCGATTCACGATAATGGGGGCTGTTCTTATCGGTAGGAATGACACGATCGTAGACATTCATGCGACGAAGTCTCCATCGATCTGTTTGGATCGATCAAGGAAGGTTCACGGCGTCGATCAGTTGTCGGAGTCGACCAAGGTTCCGTCGGTTGAAGTGCAACTTCAGACGCGGCAATTCCGCCAACTCCGGTTCACCAGCTTCGTCTGGCAGCATTCCGACTTGTTCGATCGAACCCGAGACGAGGATATCGGAAAAATCAGCGTTGAGCTTATCGAGTTTCTCCGGAGACAAGCGACTCGTCAGTCGCATAACCAGTGTATCATCGACGTATCGCATGCTATGGTAGACGCGATAGAATTGCAAAACTTCACGTATCGCTTCATCGTTGTTGTCGGTGACTTTGTACAAATGAACATCTTCCGGGCTGATCCAATGGTCACCCAGAAGCTGCTGGCGAAAGAATTTTTCGACGTTCTTCCAGTAAGTTCCTCCAGGTTCATCGACCAGCACCATCGGGACAAGGGTCTGCTTGCCGGTTTGCAGAAGGGTCAGGACTTCAAAAGTCTCATCAAGAGTGCCGAAGCCACCGGGATAACAAACCACGGCGCTGCATTCTTTGACGAACATCAGTTTGCGAGTGAAGAAGTACTTTAAAGTGACCAGCTTCGGATCGCCGTCGATCACGGGGTTGGCCGACTGTTCGAACGGGAGCATGATATTCAAGCCCATGGATAGTTCGCGGCCTGCACCACGATGGCCCGCTTCCATGATTCCGCCCCCTGCTCCGGTGATCACCATCCAACCGTGCTGAGCCATCCGTTTTGCGAACGCTTCGGCTTGGATATAAGCCGGATGATCGGGTTTGGTTCGAGCCGAACCGAAGATGGTGACTTTGCGGCGGCGCTGATAGGGCCCAAAGACCTTGAAAGCGTAGCGAAGTTCTCGGAGCGATCGGGAGAGAATCTTCAGGTCGCCGCGAGATATTTCGCTGTTATCTAACTGATCGACCGTGCGTCTCATCATCTCGATGAGGTCATCATTGACCAGCAACGAATTGGGCTCGTCGGCTGGAGTTGGGCGATCTTTCTCTCTCTCCCCGAAGGCCTCGGGGAGAATCGATTTAAGATCCGGTTCGGATGGTTTGGATTCGTCCATGATCTTCAAGATCCATCCCGTTTGAACGCAACGACTAAGTCGGCTTCACAGGGCTCTTGTCGTCGGCACCGTCTTCGGGTCGCTCGTCGTACTTGGCCTCTGGGAGAGACTGGGTAACTGGGGCCACGAGGAATTCTACCGCGAATTCTTTAGGCTCTTTCTTGAGGATCGATTCACCTTGAACCGTGTTGACTTCGGCGGCACCGACGATCTTATCGATCACATCGCGTTCGAGGATTTGGTTGCGGATCGCATCCATTTGCCCGCTGCGATCGAGTCGGGTGCGAACTTGTCGAACGGTAGCGTCGCTTTGTTCGGCGATGAATTTGATCTCTTCTTCGTATTGTTGTTCGGTCGGTTCGATGCTCAGGTCTTCGGCGATCTTTTCGAGAACGAAGTGCTCTCGGAGTGCTTCGCGGGTCATTTCCTCGATGTTGCGACGCATCGAATTGACGACGGTTTTGATTTGATCGTCTTCGAATCCGTTGCGACGCAGTTCGAGTACGCGTCTTTGGAGTTCACGTTCGGCTTGTCGACGCACGAGTTTCGAGGGGAGTTCCCAATCGGCACCCGAGGTGAGTTGCTTGGTGATTTGTTCACGAAGCAGTTGAGTTTGATGGTACTGGCTTTGACGCTTGAGTTCTGAGCGAACGAATTCGCGAAGTTCGTCGGTATCATCGAACCCGATTTGTTCGAGAACTTTAGGTCCGAGGGCCTCGACGTTGACTCGACGGATTTCGATGACCTTAAAGACCGCGTCGACCTCGGTACCACGGAGGGATTCGTTCAAGGAGGTTTCGAGGATCTTCACTTTCGTGGCGACCTTGTCACCTTCTTTGGAACCGCTCATAAGTTCGCCGAAGTTTTCGATGATGCAGTCGGCAAGGCTCAGTTCATCGCGGAGAGTCACGAGGACTTCGTCGAAGGAGCTGATGCGACGACCGTCTTTCGAGAACTCGGCTTCGAGCAATAGGCGATCACCCTTGCTAGCTTCGCCGTCCCAAGGTTCGCCGGGTACGAATCGTTCGAGGGTGCGAACGAGTTGTTTTTCGACGTCGTCTTCGGTGAGTGTGTATTCGGTTTTGGTCAGTTTAAGACCTTGCCAGTTCGGAGAGGAGAACTCTGGACGGACTTCGATGTTGAATTCGAAGGTAAAGTCGCCAGAATCCGGCAGGTCGACTGCACCGTAGTCCATATCTGGTTCGGCGATGGCGGAGATATCGCCACCTTCGGTGATCTGTTGGAGGCTATCCATGACCAAGCTGCTTTTGACTTGATCAGCAACAGTCTTTTTGAATCGCGATTCGAGGAGTTTGCGAGGGATTTTGCCCTGGCGAAAACCTGGCAAGTCAGCCCGGGGAGCGATTTCGCTGTAGGCTTCGCGGAAGTAGCGGTCTACTTCTCCGCGGGGCACCGTCACGACGATGTGCCGTTGGCAAGCGGCCGTTTTATCGATTTTGACTTGGATATCTAACTTGCTTTTGACGTCGGAATCGACTGCAGACATTCGTAACTCGCCAAACGGAAAAAGAGGACGCAGTGAATAAAAAAAGGGTTTTTGTAGGCAAGAAAGCGGGCGATGGGATTCGAACCCACGACAACAACGTTGGCAACGTTGTGCTCTACCAACTGAGCTACGCCCGCACGGAAAGTGCCTGACCAAAACCCTTCGTACTATTTTTTGTTGCCGCCAAGGCAGGAAGATCGTTTTTCGACTGACCTATCTTCGCGACCGCTGAAAAATTAACCGAAAACCGAATCCCGATCAAGCCTACTTTCGCAACCCTCGCCGAATTGTCCTCATTGTTCAACGGCTGTCCTAAGCCGTTTCCCCAGTCGAATCCAATCTAGGCGCAAAGTCGATTTTTTTGGTAGTTCCCACGAGAACGAAGGCATTTTTGGGGCCGAATTTTTCAGGAAATCAATTTTTGCGTGGAGGCTTGGATGGAAACGGCGACGAAAAATCGATCGTTGGGCCTTTTGACGAGTTGTCTAAGCATTGCTTGGTTGTTATTCGCAGGCCCAATATCCTTTGGGCAGGATGCGGATCGATCGGCAGGCCAAGTAGCTTCGGTATTTGAGCAGCAGCCCGAGTGGTTGGAGTGGATTGCCAGCAAGTCCAAGTCGATGGGCAAGAGCAAGTCGGCGGGTGGGAGTTGGGGATCTTGGTTTGGTGGGGGCGGCAAGCCAAAGGCCCGGGGGCCGGTGAGCAGTTATCGTCGGGACAACAAGACATTTTCGCAGCGGATGTGGGTTTCGACCAAGCGGGCATGGAATACGACGGCGTCTTGGTTGGATCCGTATCCGGATCCCAAACCCGAGTCACCGATGCGTCCGGCCAAGAAAAGTTGGTTTTCGGGATGGGGGGATAGTCAGGGGGCTGGCAGCAAGAAACCGAGTCAATCGGTATCGGAGTTCATTGGCCAAGAGCACCCCAAGTGAGCTGAAGGCTGCAGGCCAAAGGGAGAGGTCGGATACTTAAATAACCTTCCGATGGATTCAGTAGGATTCTGCTTACGGTTTTTAGGGGCTAGGATCCCTCCAGAGGTTCGAGGAAGGTACAAGCTGACAAAAAACAAGGCTTGCCATTGGATCAAGGTAGGTTTATTTTATGGCACACAATTTTGGCGAAGTAGCTCAGTCGGTTAGAGCAACGGCTTCATAAGCCGTGTGTCGCCGGTTCGAGTCCGGCCTTCGCTACTGTCTTCCATAGACATTCTTTCTTGCATAGACCTTCTATGTCTACCGCGTAGCACGGCTCTCCGAGGCCGTGCGCGTGAATTGATTCGCAGTTAGTCACGGGCCGTAGCACGGCTCTCTGAGGCCGTGCGCGCTGGTTTGATTAGCAGCCAGTCACGGGCCGTAGCACGGCTCTCCGAGGCCGTGCGCGCTGGTTGTTTTACAGTCAGTCACGGGCCACAGGCCTCATCGTACCACACATCTTAGGCCGTTTTTCCCCGGGCGTTTCGTGTTTCGGGGCCAAATGCGTCCCAGGCGGTTGCGAAGTCGTGTACGCGTTGGAGCCCCAGCCAGAGTGTCTGTGTGCCTGGGTTGGTATTTGATCTTATGACGTACCCACCCAAGGATGCAACCATCTTGATCATCTCGCGTAAGCTTGGCGGGGTGCTCGGCTCGGTCCGTTTAACCACCTTGACGATAGGCTTCCACTCGCTTGGACTAAAGGCAACCTCACAGCTTAAGTCTGGACATTCCTCGCCTAAACGGCACAGATACAAAATTCTCCAAGCAATGATCGCATAAATCGCCATACAGTTTTCAAGCTTCGTGAGTCGCTCGAAGTAACGTTCTTCGATCTTACAACCCGACTTGAGTGTTCTAAAGTAAATCTCAATTTGCCAACGGGTGCAGTAATACTCGATGACGGCGCTGACCTCTTGGTCCGTATCGATAGGTAACGTCGTCAGAAGATACCATTGGATCGGGAGCTGACCCTCGGGAGCACAAGTCTCTTCAACGAGTACGATGTTGATCTTTAACTCCGACACCTCTGAATCGTTTTGGTGTGGTCTGGCAATCATCACCGACGCTGCTCGAACTGAAACCGATGCTGTTCTTGCGTCACGCGGAAGTTTCCTTTTCTTCTTGCATGCGTGTATTTTTTGAGTTCGCTTACTGACATCGATTTGTCGCTCTTGAATAACTGGTCGTGATCTGACTGCATCGAGCATCTTATGGAACTGAGGGTCATTGACATTACGGTCTTTGCAACCACGAATCAGCAAGTGAAGCTGACCGTTTTGGGTATCGAGTGGTTCACTCAAAAGTTCATAAATGTCAGCCTCGCTATCTCCAATGCATACGCAAAGAGTATCTGGACTAGCAATGGCGATTTCTCGTGCTGCTCGAACTCCCTCGATCCATCGGAAACTCTCTTTGTCCGTAATGGGGAGACGCTTTCTAGAGCGGTTTTTCTCTTGGGGTGTGAGTTCTTTGTGTATCGATTCCCGAACCCATCGCTTTGACCAGACCGTCCCCATGGGAATACCCGACGGTTCGAATGCCATCAACGGGTGATAAAATGCTCCTAACTGCTTATCTGAGCTAAGAGGTCCTGCCCCGGAGACAATGGAGTCTGGACGAGTTAAGTCCACTTCTGTGGTGTCCTGAACCAACAAAGCAATTCGAGATTGTTTTACCCTAGCAAGTGACGCTGATGCATGAGAATTGAGAATCTCATCTGGCGTGACGTTTGGGTTGCCGAAGAATCGGTACGCAGCTTCCATTTCGGCACGGCTGTTACAAGCTGAGGGAATACTCATGTTCGGTTTTTCCAAAAGTCGTTGCGTGATAAGCTGAAGCCGTGTTTTGAGTCGCGCATCACCAAAATCGCAAGCATCAATCTCATCCGTAATCGAACCTACCGGCATGTGCAAATCCTCCCTGAACACTACAAAGTATCATTCCCCTAAGCAAGTTTGCTCAGTGAATTATCGTTTCGCGTGCCGGTATTCGATCAAGGAAACGAGGGGCTCTCGATCGAGAAGAAATTCGATGCTAGCAAAACTTTGTGTGGTACGATGAGGTCACAGACCCATGCTACGAGTCGCAGACCTAAATGCTGCACGGGTCGCAGAACTAAATGCTACGGTTGGGTGGCCGGTTTGGTCCATGGATAATGCTCAGCCTAAATTCCAATGGGCGAGATGCTCATATAGCGAATGTTTCTGTTTAGGCGAAAGCGATCCGTTAGGTAATCGTGGTGGGCCGACTGGGACTCCAAGGTGTTCCATGGTGGCTTTGGCAGCACCCATGTAGCCAAAACTGGCTAGCAACTCGATGAGCCTTACGCTCGATAGTTGCTCTTCTCGAGCCGAAGATATGTCGCCAGCTTGGAACGCTCTCATCAATCGACGATAGATCGGTGCGGCAAAGTTGTAGCTGCTACCAACTGCACCTTGGGCTCCGGTGGCCAATGCCCCTAGCAAATGCTCATCGATGCCCCATGGGATGTCCCAGCGTCCCTCTTGGAGCATCAGACATCGCAGATAGCTGGCCAGATCCGAGTTGGTGAATTTTAGACCAACCAAATTGGGGATCGACTCTGAGGCAGTTTCCAAGAACTGTGCCATCGAAAATTGGACACCCGTGAGTACCGGGATGTCGTAGAAGTAAAAAGGAAGTTTAGGGGCAGCTTGCGCGATCTGTTGGCAACACTCGATCAATAGCTCGATGGATCTGGGCTTGAAGTAACTCGGTGAAAGCGCCGAGACCGCATCGGCACCGATCCTCTGTGCGTGAGCACTAAGCGTTTTTGCGTCGGCTAGGCTGTTGCAACCGACATGAACAACCATGCCTAGACCAGACCCGAGTCGCACTTGGCTCCATCGCTCTGCCAGGGCGATCCGTTCATCGACGGTCAGCGAATGGCTTTCGCCGGTACTCCCGCCGACAAACACCCACGAGATCCCTTGGGCTTGCATAAACTCGGCTTGCTTTTCGATCGCTTCTAGGTTGAGCGAACCATCCGAATGCATCGGGGTATGAACGGCGGCGACCAATCCGTTCAAGCGTTTGAATTCCATCGGTGAAGGACCCTTTTTATGAGCGAATAGTATTTTCCTGCGAACTGATCCTAATGCTTAGAACCAACCCGATCGAGATGATCGCCAGCATCGCAAAAGCTCCAAAGCTGACGTTGAGCGGGACCTTGGCATCCTGAAGCCTGCCGAATCCCCAGTCGGCCAATCCTCCAAAGCTGATGCTTACAAAATTCATGATTCCGTATCCGGTGGCTCGCTGGCTGGTGCCTGCGATTTGCGAGAGGATCGGCATGTTATTGCAATCGAAAAGTCCCCAGCCTAGGCCAAAGAGGATAAGGAATGCAACGGCCATGGTAACGCTTGTTGCGTTCCCGACACCAAAAATCGCAGGGACGATCATCGCCATCCCAAGAGCGCTGACATAGATTCTTCCGCGTTGGGTGACTCGCATCGAGCGGTCGGCGAGCAAACCACCAATCGCCGCACCGACGATCGCAGCGACTTGCCAGTAAAGTGTGGCCGTTACCCCCGAAGCTCCTTGGCCTAGTCCATAGCGTTGTTTGAGGATCGCAGGCATCCAGTCACGAACCACCCAGCCGGCCATCGCAGGTAGGGTGAAATAGGCCACGAGCAACAGAAAGGAGGGATTGGAAAGGAGTGCGAAGAATCCTTGGCCGACATCCTTGGATCGGCTTGAGTGCAAGCTGGAAGCATTCAGGGAATCCAAGCGAGCCGGATCTCTAAGCACCGTAGCTAGTGGGATCGCGTAGAGCATGCCGATGATTCCGCACGTGATAAAAGCCCAACGCCATCCGTAGTAGCTTGCTGCATAACCGCCAAAACCTCCGCAGATGACCCCTAGATAAATCGCCATTTGATGCATGCCGACGGCTTTCGATCGGGTGGCCACCGAGTGGCTATCGGCGATGAGTGCGAGGGCTGCGGGGATGTAAAACGCTTCGCTGACCCCCATGAGCGATCGGGCCATGAGCAATTCCTGATAAGAGGTCACTTGGCCTGTCCACCATGTGATGGCCGACCAAGCAAAGAGGCTCGCGCAGATGGTCCAACGTCGGGAGAAGCGATCTGCGATCGCTCCGCCGATGAGGCTAAAAACAGCATAGACCCATTTGAACTGGCCGAGCATGATACCCCACATCTCTTGAGGGTTGTCGGATTGGCTAAACTCTGGGATCGACTCCATGACGGAGTCTCGCATGGTAGCCATCATCTGGCGATCGAGGTAATTGAGCAGCGCCACGGGCATCAGTAGCAGAACGAAGAGCCAAGCCCAACTTGGGGTGGTCTTGGAATTCTCGTTAGCCCCCTGGTCGGTTTGATCGTAAATACTCAAGGCTTGAACCCTTTGTTTAAGTCCCTCGGCGGTTTCCAAACCAGCGGATATGCTGACGATCACATAGTCGCAAATCGTGCGACTTGCACCAATCGGCTAGCCAACTCAGTTGCACATCGAGTTGCTCGGTGTGGATAGCTCGGGGCATGAGCATCACGCGATGGCGATCGTAGCCTCGTAGATGCGATAGGTATTCGAGTACCTCTTCTGCATCCAAGATGGATCCTACCACAAACTTGAGTTGATAATCTCCTTTGGCCATGAGCGATTCGACGACCTGGGGTGCGTATCGAACGGCTTCATGCTTGCGAACCCATTGCTGGCTGGTATAGCCTAAGGGGTTCGAGTTGCTCAGCTTGGGGCTGATCGACCAGAGGTCGCAGGGAGCTTGGCGGTCGATCGTACCGGCCGTCTCGATCGTCACATGCTTACCACGCACTTTGAGTTCGCGGCACAATTCGGGCAAGGCCTCGAAGATCATCGGCTCTCCGCCGGTGAGCACAACGTGCTCGATTCGAAAGCCCTCGATTTGTTTGAGGATTTCCGCGACGCTGTGGGTGGATCCTTCGGGTTCCCAGGAGGCATAGCGGGTGTCGCAATACCAACAGCGGAGATTGCAGCCGCTGGTACGGATGAAAATGCTGGGCGTTCCGGTCAGGAAACCTTCACCCTGTACGCTTTGAAAAATCTCGGAAATCCTGATCAATCGGCAGCTCGATACAAACGGTTAAGTGACTTTCGGCGGGGCTGGACTCTGTTGTATTTTGGGGGGCTTGCTAAGATACTCCAAGCCCTCGGCGATGTTACTGCTGAGAGCTGCTGACTTCAATTGAGTTTTCCTGATTTCGTCTTCTTTAGCAGATTCAAACTTACCGTGCCTGGAACACCATTTGCCGACCAACTCGAGTGCTTCGACAACTCCTACCCAAACCGAGAGTATAGCATCGAAATCGTGTGTCCCGAATTCACTTCTATCTGTCCGAAAACCGGCCAGCCAGACTTCGGAACGCTCGTGTTTCGCTACGTTCCGGACAAGAAGTGTGTCGAGCTCAAGAGCCTAAAACTGTACCTGCAGAGGTTCCGCAACGAAGGTATTTTCTACGAAAATGTGACCAACAGAATCTTCGACGACTTTCTCCACGTAGTCGAGCCTCGCTCAGCGACCCTCGAGAGTCGTTGGGGAGCTCGCGGGGGAATCACCTCGACGATCACCGTTTCGCACACTAAGCATCTTTAACAGACATCCCAAATTGACCATGCAGAACCATACTCTCGAGCCGCTTCTTCTAGGTGGGTTGGCCGACGAAGCAGCCAATCAAAAAACCGCGATGCAGCAATTTTGCGCCTTTGCGGCCTTGGGGTTGCGTTACTACACACTGCGATTCATCGACGCAGGAGGTGGTATCCAGAATGTGATGCAACTCGAACCCAAAGGGATCGAGAACATCCAAGCACTCCAAAAAGAGTATGGCCTCAGCGTATCGAGCATCGGATCGCCGATCGGCAAAGTCAAGCTTTTGGACATCGACGATGGTACCAATAACCACTTCGTGCCATTTGGCGAATATCTTCAAAAGGATGTGCGCCGAGCCTGCGACTTGGCCAACCAATTCGAGTGCAAGTTGATTCGAGGTTTTTCGTTCTACCATCCCAAGGGAACCGATCCTCATGCACATCTTCCGCAAGCGATCGACCAGATCGGGCAGATTGCCCGCATGTGCGACTCGTATGGCTTGACCTATGGGCTTGAGGTCGAAGCCAACTTGATCGGACAAACCGGAAAACTGCTTGCTAAAATTCACAGCGCCGTATCTCATCCGGCTCTCGTGTTGGTCTTCGACGGAGCGAACTTGGTGTGCCAAGGTATGTCGACCGATCAAGTCTTCGAGGAGTACCTTGCGATGAAACCCGGCTTGGGTTGGATTCACGTGAAGGATTACAAACGGCCCAGCACCGCGTCGAGTCACGTCGACGAAGAATCCCTCAAGGCTTTTGTGCCAGCGAATCTGGGCGATTCAGGGCACGAGGCGATCTTCAGGGACCTTATGTCTGGATACCCGCAACTCGTCGAGCGACTGCGGGCTCGCGGCATTCCAGGACTTTTTGTCGACTTAGAGCCGCACGTCAAGGGTGGTGGGCAATTCGGTGGCTTTAGCGGCCCAGACGGTTTTGGCGTGGCGCTTCGAGGGCTGTGCAAAGTCCTCGACTACGTCGGATTCCCTTACAAGCTTCGCAGTTTCGAAGACATTCGAGCATGATGTCTTCTGCCGACGCGGACTGGAAACGGCTTTATCCGTTTGCCTCGAATTTTTTCCAGATCGAGCCTTCGGTTCGCATGCACTATGTCGATGAGCATCCCGAAGCTGAGCATCCCAAAGCTGACAGGGCAACGGGTGCCATTCGAGGCACGGAGCCTTGTATTGTGGCGGTTCATGGCAATCCGACTTGGTCGTTCTACTATCGATCGATCATCCGGGAATTCTCGCAGACCCATCGAGTCCTCTCGGTGGATCATATAGGCTGCGGGCTGAGTGATAAGCCGCAGCGGTATGATTATTGTTTAGCCCAGCATACAGACAACTTGGTCCGATGGATCGATGCGCTCGATCTCGATCGCATCGTGATGGTGGTTCACGATTGGGGTGGAGCGATTGGATTGGGAGCCGCCATCAAGCGACTCGATAGGATCGCTGGACTTGTCGTGCTCAACACGGGGGCTTTTCCACCCCCGTATGTTCCACTTCGGATCGCGGCCTGTCGTCTACCGATCCTGGGAAGTTTCGCTATGCGTTATCTCAATGCGTTTGCCAAGGCTGCAACGCGTATGGCGATCGATCGATTGGATCGGCTTGATCCTAGCGTTCAAGCGGGCTTGTTAGCCCCTTATGACTCACCGGCCAATCGGGTCGGTATCGATAGGTTCGTGCAAGATATTCCCTTGAGCCCTCGGCACAGAACCTATCGCGTTCTCTCAGAGTTGGAGCAGGACTTACCCAAATTGGGGCACTTACCGATCCGATTGGTCTGGGGGATGAAGGATTGGTGTTTTAGGCCTGAGTGCCTCAGGCGTTTTGAAGCGGTCTGGCCGCAGGCTATCTCGCATGAACTTTCAGACGTGGGCCATTACGTCATGGAAGAGGCCCCCGATGAGGTGCTCGGAGTTTTGCGTAAACTCGTCGGTTGAACACGGGTTTTTCGGAGCGATTTGATACACTGTGTGCATGGCGAAGAAGACTCCTAAGAAATGTTTCTTCAGGAATTGTCGTGGCTGAGTATTGATGCCACTGGTTCCATTCGTACTCGTACTCGAACAGCAGTATTGGGATGTAGTCGATATTCGGAGCCACTTTCCGGGGTCCCATTTCCTTAAAAGGCGATTGAATGGAATCGATTCATGCGTTTTCGAGTACGAGTACGAGTACCGCGAAGCTGAGTACGAAAAAGCCGAGTTTTCACCGACTAAAATACCTGAAGAGCCAAAAAATGAGACATCCTAAAACGATTGCGATTCCCATCGAGCACTCATTGCGAAGTGTTTGCATCGGTTGGTTGATCGCTTTCTTGATTGGCTTATTGAGTTCACAGCTCTTGGCCCAAGACATCGCGGCTTACCGATGCCAATGGGCAAACTCTCCACCGAAGATCGATGGGCTCGATACCGACCCATGCTGGGAAACCGCGCCCGTCGTCAACAACTTTCGCAGAGCGTGGATCCAAGGCGACTCCCAGAAATACAACCCCGAGGTGACCCAAGCCAAATTGGTTTGGGATCGAGATTACCTGTACGTCTGGGCCATACTCAAAGACAAGGACATCCAAGCAAACATCACCCAGCGCGATGAGCAAACCTGGCTCGATGATTGTTTTGAACTCTTTTTAAAACCGTCCAAAAAACACCCCGGCTATTACGAGTTCCATGTCACTCCAGCCAACACCCAAATGGATCTGTACATACCGGAACGAATGACCAAAGCCTATGCGTTGTACAAATCGCGCCATGATTTCGATTTTCAAAGCGCCGTCAGGATCGATGGCACGATCGAAGATCGCACCGATTCGGATCGAGCTTGGCAAGTTGAATTCAAGGTCGCTTGGAAGGATTTCTATCCTACGGGTGGTAGGCCAACCGAAGGGGAGGTCTGGAACTACTCGCTGTGTCGCTACGACTATAACCGCGATCAGGAGCAACCGAGTTTGACAAGCATCTCGCCGCTTGAGCAACCCTCCTTTCATCGGTATGAAGACTTTGCTGAAATCCAGTTCATGGGCCCAACGTTCACTCGGGTTCCCATGACAACTTCGAAAGTGCAAGGATCACCGGAACCTCCACCTCCCTTTGCTACCCAAGAGGTCAAACTCGGTTTTGCCATCGATCATCCGATCCATCTACGCCCCGAGCCAAACTCAAACCACGTATGGATGATTACCCAGAAGAATCCTTATGGCCCCTCCGAACTCTTTCGCTTCAGGCACAACCAAACGGATCCGAACCACGTGGGAAAGCCAAGCAGGCAAACCATCGTCCCGGCCGAGTCGGATCGAGTCCACTACGACCTATGCTTTGACCCGCAATTTCCCAGTCAACCTTTCGTGTTTCTCGGACTCAACCAAAGTGTCGACGGCGTGAAATACTCGCAGATCGAGCGACTCGAAATCGATCCAGATTCGTTAAATTCCGACGCGATCAAACTCGTCGGCACTCGCACGATCATTCAGTGGCCAAGCGATGGTCACAACGGGGCAGCACTCACGTTCGGGCTCGACGGCATGCTCTATATCACCAGTGGCGACGGTACGACGGATTCAGATACGAACCTTCACGGCCAAGATCTCACGCATTTGACGGCGAAGGTCCTTAGGATCGATGTAAGTCAGTCGACCCCCGAGCAACCTTATCGAATCCCTCCGGATAATCCTTTTTTGGATCGAGCGAATGTTCGCAAAGAGACGTGGTCCTACGGACTGCGCAATCCGTGGAGGATCACGACCGATAGTGTCTCTGGTCGAATTTGGCTCGGGCAAAACGGTCAAGACATCTGGGAGCAAGTCTATTTGGTCAAGCGGGGTGCCAACTATGGGTGGAGCGTTATGGAAGGATCTTCGGTCTTCTACGCCAATCGCCAGCGAGGCGAGGATCCTTTTGAGCTACCTGTCAAGGATCATCATCACAGCCAAGCCCGTTCGCTCACAGGGGGGATCGTCTACCGGGGTTCGATGCCCCAGTACGAAAGGCTCGTAGGTGCCTATATCTACGGGGACTACTCGACGGGTAAGATTTGGGCAATCGGGCACGATGGGAATCAACCCTCCGATGCGATAGAGATCGCAGATACCCCGCATGCGATCACCGGCTTTGCTCAGATGAATAACGGTGAAATCTGGATCGCTGATCATCTGGGCAAGTCGATCGTCAGTCTCCTGGCCAATAACGCCGAGGATAACTCAGGTCGCTTCCCCAGGCTCCTGAGTCAGACTGGACTCTTTGAGGATGTTGCTAAGCATCGTTATGCCAAAGGCATCGTTCCTTATTCAGTAAACTCGCCGCTATGGAGCGATGGAGCTTATAAGGAGCGAGCATTTGCCATTCCAGCCAGCGACTCAGAGGATCAACGCATCGAATTTCAAAACCAATTCGGTTGGACGTTTCCCAACGGGACGGTATTGATCAAGAGTTTTGCGATCCAAGAGCAAGCCGACAAGCCGCAGTCGCGTCGATGGATCGAGACTCGACTGATGCTCCGCGAGCAGAACGAATGGGTCGGCTATTCGTACCGATGGAATCCGCAAGGTACGGATGCGGAACTGGTCGATGCGGCTGGCCAAGATGTCGACTATCGGATCCTCGATGAGTCGGCCACTAGCGGCTCTCGCGTTCAAAAGTGGCACTATCCGAGCCGAGCAGAATGCATGGTCTGCCACAGTCGCGCTGCGAACTACACTCTCGGGCTTCAGACCTCTCAACTCAATCGCCCCTACGAATACGGTGCAAACGGCGAGAACCAATTGACTGTCTTCGAACGGCTAGGGCTGTTTAAGGTCAATCTACAGCAGTTTGTCCAATCGCCATCCCCCAAAAACACGTCGCCCAATAGCGAAACCAACCAGGAGTCGATCGCAATTCAGGCGGCACAGTTGCCGCAACGGCCAACTCCGAGCGATTCTTCGATCCTTCCTGCACTGCCAACTGCTTTGCCCAAGCTTGCCAATCCGTACGATGACTCCGAATCGCTCGGTGCTCGCGTTGCGGCTTACTTGCATTCGAATTGTGCTTCGTGCCATGTCCCGGCAGGAGGGGGAAACGCAGCGATGGAACTGAGCCATCCGACGGAGTGGTCGAAGATGGGAATCCTTGACGCGTCCCCCAAGCATCACGACTTAGGGATCGCGGGAGCCAAGCTCGTGTACCCAGGAAATCCAGAAAAGAGTCTTCTGCTCAAACGCATATCGATTCGTGGGAAGGATCAGATGCCACCGGTTGCATCCAACGAAGTCGACCTGCGTGCAGTCTCCTTGATACGTCAGTGGATCGAAGGATTAACCCCAAGCACGAGTCCTTAGCCGCCACGCAGCCCTGGAGAGACGATCCGTTTCTCTAAGAGTCCAAAGCCGTATTGCACAGCAAGAGCCAGCACCGCCGCGGGCACCGCTCCTTGAAGGATCAACGACAGGTCATTGAGCCGGATACCTGTTAGGATGGGTGAGCCATATCCGCCAGCCCCGATCAGTGCACCGATGGTTGCGGTTCCAACGTTGATCACCGCAGCGGTCTTGATCCCCGATAGGATCGACGGAAGTGCTAGCGGCAATTCGACGAGCCTTAGACGAGCTTTTGGATTCAGGCCCAGTACCTCTGCCGATTCGCGAATCGCGGCCGGAATTTGTTTGAGCCCGGCGTAGGTGCCTCGGACGATCGGCAGAAGGCTATAGAGAAACAAAGCCATGATCGCCGGAGCAGGCCCGATACCCATCTCGAAGATGGCAAACAGAGGCATAACGAATACCAAAAGCGCCATCGAGGGAAGGGTTTGGATCACTCCAACGATTCCAAGGATCGTCTGTCCGAGCGCTTCGTTTCGGGCTGCAAGAATCCCAAGCGGTATGGCCGTAAGAATCGCGAGTCCTAACGAGATCAGTACCAAAAAGAGGTGTTCCCAGGTGGTTGCAAGGACACGCTCGATGATCTTTTTGAATTCAGCCCATCGGCCTTCTTGGGGTAGCGATAGGTTCATGTTGAGTTTGCTGTTGAGAAACTCTCCAGCCACGATTTTCTCTTGCCTGCGATCCAGGCGAACCTGTGCGGACATCGAGGACATTTCTTCGGGCGTGATGAGACCTTGCATTTTCAAAATCGCTTCGGCGACTTTAGGTGCCCGGCTTGGCAAGTCCTCTCGCATCAAGACGACGGCATAGTAGACGGGAAAGAATCCTAGGTCATCTTCCAAGGCAACCAGGTCGTAGTATTTGATTTCAGGGTCCGTGGTGTACAAGTCAGCAACTTGGATCGAGTCTTTCTCAAGTCCCCGGTAGGCCAAATTGTGATCCATGACTTTGATCTGCGTCTGTGCAAGTCCATATTTTTCCTTGAGTGGCCGCCAACCATCCTTACGTTCGACGAATTCATCGGAGAACCCAAGTTCCAACTGCGGGTGTTTTTTCAGGTCGCTGATTTTTTCAATACCCATTTTTTGGGCAACCGAGCGGCGCATGCCCAGGGCATAGGTGTTGTTGAATCCGACGCGCTCGGACATGAGAACCTTCTTTTGAAGAAGCATCGTTCGCATATCGCTTTCGGACTCAATCTTGATTCCTTGCCGAGCGACATCTGCTAGGATCTCTTCGCGAATCGTACCGGTGTAATCGACATAAGCATCGATTTCGCCAGTGACGAGTGCTTGCCATAGGATTTGGGTTCCACCGAGTTCAGCGCGATGTTGAACTTCAGCTCCAGCATCCTTTGCCAAATGCGAGAGCACCTCTCCAAGAATAACCGATTCGGTAAAGGACTTCGAACCGACGGCGACTTTAAGATTTTGTGCCAAGGCTGGTGATTGGATTGCTTCAAATGTGAAGAACCAAGTTGCCAAAAGCAAGATAACAGAGGTGCGAGTGCTCACGTGGGCTCCTTGGGCGTTGAGAGGGTTGGCAGTCGCTGGGCATTGACAAAGCGGGTCACAAAATCGTTCGCGGGGTGCAAGATCATCTCATCGAGTTTACCTTGCTGGACGATTCTACCTTCACCGAGCATGATCACATGATCGCCAAAGAAACCTGCTTCTCCCATATCGTGCGTCACAGTAATCGCCGTTTTCTTGAGAGTGCGGAAAATCTTTAGTAAGTCTTCCTGCAAGTCGTATCGAACCAGAGGGTCCAGGGCTCCCATCGGTTCATCGAGTAGCATCACGGGAGGATCGAGCATCAGAGCTCGCATGATACCGACACGCTGGCGTTGTCCGCCAGAGATTTGCGCTGGATACCGATCGAGAGCAGGGCGGGGCAGACGGGTTAAATCGGAAAGCTCCTCGATGCGGTTGCGGATTCGATCGGCATTCCATCCCAAATGCTTCGCCATAAGTCCCACGTTTTGGGCGCAGGTAAGATGAGGAAAGAGTCCGCCGTCTTGGATGACGTACCCCATTCGATGCCGCATTTGCATCATGTTTTTTGAGTTCATCTGGACCCCTTCGAAAAGGACTTGGCCTGAGTCGGGGGTCAGCAATCCTGCGAGCAAGCGGAGGAGGGTGCTCTTGCCGCATCCACTTGGCCCGATCAAAACCGTCGACTTCCCGGTCTCGAAATCGATCGAAGTCGGTTGTAAGACCTGTTGGGCGCCGAACGATTTGGAAACGGATTCAAGTTTAAACACGGTCTTTAACTCGCAGTGGTTTAAATCTTAGAGCTCTTTTGATGATGGAGGTTCATCGCATCGAGCATGGATTGGATTTGCCGTTGCAGTTCGGAGGTAATCCCCTCGGAGCTTGCCTTTTTCTCCTTGCCGATGGGCATGGCGATAGGTTCTCCAAACCGTATCGAAACGGTCTTGCGACCATGGGAGCTCGGATAGCTAGCGCCCAGCACGTCTTCTTGTAGTTTATCGAGCGTCTCGGCTTGGCGTTCCCAAGAGGGGTGTTCCTGAAGGTAATCACCTGGGTAGCTGTAAAGCTGGGTTGCCAGGAACATGTCTTGCATGTCTGCGTTCCACTCTCGGTGCTGTTGCTCGGAGGCTTGATCGCCTTGCTCGGATCGCTGCTGAATGATCTTTCGTCGGATTTCTTTGATGCGCTCTGGGATCAAGGGTTTGGTGGAAGGGATTTGGTATTTGGATTCCGCAGATTTCAAAATAGAGTCGGCCAGAGACGAAATCCGCTCGGGTAGAGAGCCTTGCCGGGCATGTCCAAGGTGTTCAATTTCTTTGAGCGACAAAAGTCCATTGGCGATGGTTAGAATGCGATCGACCAGGGGCTTATTGGACTGCGGTTTCCAAAAAAGACGCTCTTCGATTTTATCGGCAAGACGACTTAAGCTTTGGGTAGGATCTTCGGTGTACCAGCGTTTGATCGCAACAGGAACGATCGCGATGGGTCGCTCGGATTTCCGGGCTGCCATCAATGCGATGGCAGCGGCGCCATCGCGAATTGCCGTTAGCCGATCATTGGTATGGTAGATATCTCCCTCGGGGAATACGACCAAGGGTTCTTTGCGGTGTTGCAGGATATCCATCGCGGTTTTCATCGATTGGATGTCGGTGTTTTCTCGATCGACGCTAAAGCAACCGCAGCGCTGCATCGATTCGCATTCAAACCTACTGCTTTGCGAGAAGACCTGCCAAGCGGTCATCACGTAGAAAGGGGTTTTGAGTCGATCTGCGACTGTCAGAAGGCAGTAGGAGTCCCAGTGAAAGGAGTGGTTCGGGGCGATCATCACACCTTGGCCTGCATCGAGCGCCGTTTGAAGGTTCTCGATTTGCTCGATTTGGATATTGGTAATCTGTTGCTTCTCCAGGGCTTTGAGTCGAAGTCGCCGAGCGGCTCGAAACCACCAATAACTCAGCTTGGCTGGCCAATGTTTATCAGGGATACCGTAGGGCTGATCGTTCATGACCTGTGGATTTATTCGGTTAGCAAACCTTGGCCTTCTTCGATTCGAAGAGTTTTTCCAAGCGGGATCGGACCGTTGATCTTATCCGTTTTGAGTTCATCTTGCTGGCCGCTAGGCGAAGGCCATTGGATTTCGATCCCGAGGATTTTGGTTGCCTTGCCCAGACCAATCGTCTGCTCGAGAGGATTTGCCCCGAAGCTGCTTCCAGAACTCACGTGCCGAAAGACGTAGGGCAAATCTGGGTCATCGGTTTGAATTTTGATCTTGGCTCCGATCGCAACTACGTTCGACGATTTGCCTATGAGTTTGAGGGATGTCCAGCTATTTTGGTTACCTGGGTTTTGGAAGAGAATGTTATGGTATTTGTCTCCGTTGACTGCGCCTCCCATCTCGATAAACAGATCGATCGATCCATTGCGATCCCAATCTCCACAGGCCACGCCATGTCCTTTTTGTAGATTGCCCGTGCCGGAGGAGGCCGTTATGTCGACAAATCGTTTTCCATCGATATTGCGAAACATACGATTTGGAACGAGCGTTCCAAGATTTGGATCACCAGTTCCAAGGTAGAAATCGAGCCAGCCATCGTTGTCAAAGTCTGCAAAGTTCGACCCCATGGTGATGAAGACACCTTCGAGGCCGGCATCTTTCGTCACATTGACAAACCGCTTACCACCTTGATTCATATACAGGCAGCTTTTGGCTTCGCGATGCTCTTGGCCGATCATTCCTTGGACGCATGCCCCCACGGATCGGGAATAGTTGGTCGCGAAAATGTCTTGCCATCCATCGTTGTTGAAATCCCATGTCCAGCATGAGAAGCCCATTTGTGGGCCATCGATACCAAAGGCCCTGGTGACATTTTCGAAAGTGCCATCCCTGCCGTTGCGCCACAACTGAGCACCGACTCGCGATAAGTGATTCACGAACAGGTCAGGCCACCCGTCATTTTCGATATCGATCCAAGTCGCTCCTTTGCAAACCATTCCTTCGCCACCGGCAAGTCCAGCTTGGGTTGCCACATTCTCGAAGGTTCCGTCGTGTTTGTTGCGATAGAGTCGATTCGACTGTTGTTCGCTGCATACGAAAACATCCAGCCACCCATCGCGATCGAAATCCGCCCAAGTTGCCGAGATGGAATTGAGCGCATCGCCCATGCCAGCTTGCTGTGTCACGTCTGTGAAAGTCATGTTACCGTTGTTACGAAGCAAACTTGGGCGCATCGCCAGTTGTGGAGTCAACCAAGCACCTCGAACTATGAACACATCGAGCCAACCGTCGTTGTTGTAGTCGGTTTGGACGCAGTTGAGTCCTCCGAGTTGGTTCGAGACTCCAGCAGAAGTAGTGACATCGACAAATTTTTGGAGATTATCGTTGCGATAGACTCCCATGATCTGAGTTGGGTCAAACGAGGAGATGACGACATCGAGCTTTCCGTCGCCATCGAAATCATCCATGATTGCACCGCCGGCTTGGTTAAAGCGGTTGAGTCCGACGGATTCCCCGATATCCCGGAATCTACCGATCCCATGCTCTTGGTGAGCGTAGCGATCGATGTCGATCAGGTACCTAGGAGGTACTTTTTGCGGGTGCTCATCAAGGGTCATGTAAGCGACGTTTAGGAGCCATCGGACTTCGCCGTCGTCGGGAAATTTTTCGAGGTATTCCATGAAATGCTTGATTGCGATCCGCGAGCCTTCTGGGTTTTGGTGCACAGCAGCCTTCGAGATCGGCAGGATGCAGGAGCTTTCGCCACGGCATGCGATGCAATTTTCGTTCTCACCGCGTCGCATGGCGGTGATGCCTTGGTTGTAAATAATCGTGTATAAAAAATCCTTGGCTATCCTGGGATTCTTTTCCATGTGCTCTCGGGCGATGCGCAGATCCTCGTAGGCCTTGAGAGGGTCTCCGTCATAATTGTGGAACGTCGAACGAGAGTAACGCGACGAAGCGATCTCATCGGATGAAAGATTTGGATCGCTTAGGATTTGATCCAAGGACTCGATGCTCGATCGTACCGCGATCCTGAATTGCTCGCCTATCTGCTCGAGAGTTGAATCTTGAGGCCAAGGTTTCACTGCACTCATCACCCAGCCATAACCTGAACCGTCGAGCACTTTTCGAGGTTGGTAGGGGATCGATTCGCTCGGCCCGGTCTTCCAACTCCCCTCGAGTGCGGATTTCTCACGAGGATTTTCACAGCCCATGAGGGCCAAAAGAAAGATCGATAAGCATGCTAGTGGTACAAGACGAATCACAATGCTACCTGATCCAAAAGCCTTATTCCCTCGATCGCCGCTTGGACGTCCGACTCCGTAGTGGTGTGTCCGAAGCTCATTCGCAACGTTCCGCTTTGCGGATCGCTACCCAAGTATTGGTGAATCGCTCCCGCACAGTGCAACCCTGAGCGACATTCTACTCCTAAAGTCGAGTCCAGTAGCATCGCCATCTCGTGGCTTGTGAGCGATTGGCTTGAAAAACTAACCAGCGGGACTCTGCGAATATCAGCCGAATCGTCCATGGAGCTTGGATACCCCACGAGGGTCAGGTTTTTCGAGCCCCGAACTTCGTCCAGGACTCGGCCGAGCCAGCGCTGTGATTGTTCTGCAAATTGGCTCCCAGAATTGGAGCTTAAATAGTCCAATCCCGCACCGAGCGAGGCGATCGAGGGCCCATTGAGATTTCCAGATTCGATCGACTCTCGCCAGTCAAAAGGTCCGTCCCAATCGATGCTGCTGCGACCGGTGCCTCCGATCCAAGGTGATTTCAAATCGGGAGTCACTCTAGGGCTTGCTGCAATGAAAGCCGTACCGAGCATCCCGCAGAGTCCTTTGTGCGTTGGAGCCACGAGCAGATCGATGCCAATACGGTCCGCATCGAGGTCTACAAACCCGAGGCTTTGCGCCGAATCGACCATCAGCCAAGCGTTTGAATCGGCAACAAGAGGTCCGATCGCGTCCAGATCCTGGACGATTCCCGTGACGTTCGAGGCGTGATTGACGATCACCAATCGAGTTTTGGGTTCGAGTGCTGATCGAATCGACTGCGGATCAACCCAACCTCGGGCATCGCACGGAACGATAGTCCACCGTAAGCCTCTTCGACGCTCAAGATCCGCAAGTGTTCGAAGGACACTGTTGTGTTCGGTTGCCGTGGTCACGACGTGATGGTCATGCAAGTCAGTTTGCCACAGGACGCTGTGGATCGCCGCATGGATCGCCATTGTACCGTTGCTAGTCCAAGCGATCTGCTTGGGATCCAACACGCCCAGCAAAGAGCCGAGTTTTTCTCGCACATGGGCGATGGTTCGGTCAGTTCGTTCCGCACGAAAGTACGCTCCACGCGAAGCAGCGACACCGAGTTGATTTTGAAATTCGATGCAGGCTTCTAGAACGCCTGGAGGTTTAGGCCAACTCGTTGCAGCATGATCCAAATAGATTTTGCTTTGGGTCACGACAGCCTATGGGAAGATATAACGCAGAAAGTTGCGAACAGGTTGGCCATCTACATAAGCCGTCGGTTGGCCATAAAGACCTCGTCCTAGCTGTGCGTTAGTACCTTGGCCAAAACCCACTAATGGAACGTAGCCAGCGTTACCTGGTGCATAGACAGTTGCAGGAGGCATCGCCGCAGGGGGAGCATAAGCAAACGGTGAAGCAGTTGCAGGTGGCACCAAGCCACTTGTTGGCGAGACTCCGTTGATGCCTATGGGAACTGGTTGACCAGTGGGACCAACGGCAGGAGGTCTTGGAGCAGTTCCCGTAGTTGTGCTTGCAAGGCTCGGATTGCACGAGGCTGCCGATGCACCTGAGCTTTGTTGCCAGACCGCAGGCGATACCATCCAGCGAGCATCGACAGAGGCAGGAGGTGGAGAGACAAACGGTGCTGAATTAACGAATGTGCCAGCCCGATTGTATGTTGGCATCGGGGATGCGGCATAAGGAACTCCAGGCTGCACAAATGTTCCTGTAGTGCCAGCTTGCGGCATGGGTGCCGGAACATAATATGTCGGCGGGGCAGGCATGACGGTTGTCGGAACAGAGTTACTTGGCATCGTAGGAGGGGGAATCATCGGCTGAGTGATCGCAGGCTGAGTGATTGCAGGCTGCGAATACCCAGGCACAACCGCCGGCCCAGAGGTTGGTGGAGCTCCCAAAGGAACTGACGAAGGAGGTAGCTGCGGGGCAGCTTGGGGTAGACCGGGAATCGAACCAGGCAATGCGCCACCACCAGGAAGCGTGCCACCACTGATCACCGGTGGTGTGTTGAGTGTTGGAGGAAGGTTCGCATACGGGTCGTCTTGGTAGAAATTCGCGACTCGCACCGAACCATCGGGAATCCCTGAGGGCAAAACCGCACTGGCTGTCATCACTGTCGCGGGCTGTGAAACAAGTCCTGCGATGGGTCGAAAGCCATCGTCATCGGCCAGCCTACCCGATGAGAGAGCCCCTTGAATCGTTGGCGGTGGCAACACAGCGATCATACCCAGGGCACTCGAAGGTAGGGTGAGTCCTGAGGCTTGAAGCCGCCGAGCGGTTTCTTTATCCAGGCTGGGAGCAAGCGATGCATCGGGATCGTTACGCGCAGAGAGTCTGGCACTTGGTTTACCGTAATCGCTCAATGGATTGATTGGCCCTTGGGAGTCGACCAGATAGCGGAGTTGCTCGCGAAGGGATTGAGCGTCCAGCGATGCGTTGGCATCCGTTCTTAAACGAAATTTTGGCGGCTCGACCACGGAGCGATCTTGGGCATAGGTCGGCTCGAAGCAAAGCGATGCAATGCAATAAGACCCAGCGAATAGTCTCGCCAAGCCGTATGCAGTTAGCCGTCGTCGATAGTTCAATGAGCGGATCCTCAGGGCCATAATTAGATCACTTTACAGGTGAGTTGACTCGAACACCTACGGCTTTGAGCTTCTCAAACCAATTGGCTTTGGAAGGGTTTTGAACCAAGCTCTCATCGACGTAGAGTCGAAGGAAAGGAGCAAAGCGTCGATTCTCTTTGGAGTCCAATTCACAAGCATCGACCAGGGCGGTAAGGTCGACTTCTGGATTTTCTTGAAGAATCAAAAGTCGTACTTCACGCATAGACTTGGCAAAATCAAGACCTTTGACGTTGCAACCTTTCAGATTGATCGTTTGGAGTCCACGCAATTCAGCGATACCGTTGAGGTCTTCCACAGGACTTCCCGAGACATCAATCGCCCAAAGTTTCTTGAGTCCAAAGACTGGCTCAAGCTTTTTAATTTTGTTTCCTGCTGCATAGAGAGATTGAAGTTTGCTCGAGCCTCGAAGGGGCCCGATATCTTCGATGCCATTATTGGCGATATGGAGGTATTGGATGCCGGTCAAACCCGTTAAGGGTTCGAGGGACTGGATCTTGTTGGATGCTAGGTCGACCGATTGAAGCAGCTTTAATTCGCGGATCGGAGCAAGATCGGCGATCTCATTTTTTTCGAGGTCGATCTTCATCAGAGCTTTGCAGTGCTGAAGACCTTCTAGGCTTTTGATACCTTTGCCCTTTCCGACGACTTGGGAGATGTTTTTTACATCATCCATGGTCAGTGGTTCGGTGTTGTAGCGTTTCTCAAAGACCTCCTTTCGGACAACTGCTTCGAGAGCTTTGTCGGGGAAGAGGTCTTGGGCTTCGGCGGTAGCGTGTCCGGCAAGTCCCAGCAAGAACATCCCGAGCAACTGGGTGAGGGCCAGGGGTGAAAGGCTAGGCCATGCAGAGGGCTTGGTGCTCTTTGAGCTGCAACTATCCATCCGAAGAGTTTCCTGTGTTTCGAGGCGGGTTGTGTGCGGGGCAGGACAATACACCCACTGTAGCCAAAAACAGGATTGGTTTCCACTGTGGCCCGGTATTGGGGCTAAGACCCAAGAGCGATGGTCAGATACCAGTGGTCCGAGAGCGGACTCTGTATAGCCATGGACGTTAGAGCCATGGACGTTAGATTCCCCGAGGCGCTACGTACCGATACGACTCAGTGGAGGGGATAAGTCCACCGAGCCTTGGCAGATCCTTGCGGCTTGTCTCATTTAGAGACTTTTACCTACAAGCCGATTCGGCTTACTTGCGCTTCTCGGTGTGGAGCGTCACTCGACGCAGCCTTGGAGAGTACTTTTTGAGCTGCAATTTTTCAGCCCCCGGCTTGCGAAGCAACACGTAGTTGATGTCGCCGGTTTCTTGGCATACCAAGTAAGTAGTTTCTTTCTTTTTCTTGCTCTTGGCCATGGCTTTTCCAGACTCGTTTCGAAATATTTAGCCGAAAGGTATGAGGATTGCGTATTATGCAAATCGATTGCCCGGTTGCCTAGCTCAACTCGGGAAAATCTGGGTTTTGGACGGGTTTCGGAACCCAAAGACCGAAAAAACGTCTAAGGCTCTGGCGGGCTGACACAGCGTTTTTCCGGGTTTTACCAATAATCCTGAAAAAAACGACCAGTCTGGGTCCCAATTTGGCCAGTACCCCAACGCTCTGGCAAGAATCGTCGATAGGAAAAGAGATTACAAAGATGAATCAAAAAGCTTCTCTGCAAGGTCGACTTCGAAGTTTCCGTTCGTGGGTTTCCCAAGAAACCCGGGGCAAATTGCTCGTTCGGAGAATCCTCGGAGAAAATCTCCAGGCCAGCCATCAACAGACTCGCCAAATCCGCTTCGAACCACTCGAGCGCCGGGAGCTTATGGCCAACGATTTCTACGAAGCTGCCTCGGAACAGTCGCAATCCCTTTTGGCTCAGTCCATGGCAGCCTCTGCAACCGAAGTCTCCATGCCAACTCGATCTTCGACTCGCTCGGGATTGGTTGCCGAAGGGGAAGCCACTGCTGCGGTTGATCTGGTGGCATTTGCCAAAGCACTTACCACAGCCGGTGCGAAGTTTTATGGTGCCGACTGGTGCACGGTCTGCACGGAACAAAAGAAACTCTTTCAAGAAGGTAAGAACTACCTGCCGTTTATCGAAGTCTCCAATCCGGATCGGACAACCAATGCGACCGGAACGGCCGAGAACATCACCACGTTCCCGACCTGGAAGTTCGCCAATGGGCAAATCGCAACGGGACTTCAAACCATCGAGCAGCTTTCGACGATCTCGGGCGTGGCTGTTCCTACGGGTATTGATCCGACGTTCGTTGAGGTTCCTAATCAAACCGTGCGGTTTCGATCTCCTGTTCATGTGCCGATTGATACCTACGATCCCAATGGAGGTCCTCTGACCGTAACGGTCACCAGCAGCAATCCGAATGTGATCACGGCCGAAATGGTCAGCAACCCGAAATCGGTGCGTATGGTCGTCAATGGCTATGGGGAAATGGTCTTCCGATTGTTCCCTGATGAAGCATCCAGGCCAGTGAATCAATTCGAACAACTCGTCAACTCTGGCTTTTACAATCAAACTGCCAACAGCGATATCATCTTCCATCGCGTGGTCGATGGTTTCATGATTCAGGCCGGTGATCCGACTGGGACCGGTAGCGGGGGATCGACGCTCAGTGATTTCGACGACCAGTTCAATTTGAATCTCCAACACAATCGCTCTGGCGTATTGTCTTATGCCAAGGCCGGAGCCGACACCAACGACTCGCAATTCTTCATTACCGAGGTCGCCACACGGCACCTAGACTTCAAGCACTCTATCTTCGGTCAATTGATTGAAGGGGAAGCGGTTCGCGAGGGAATCTCCAGAACCAAGGTCACCAGTCAGTCCTCTGGAGAAGTCAGCCGACCGGTCAACGAAGTGGTGATCAAGTCGATGGAGATTTTCAATGATACCAAGAACGGATTGGTGCGATTGAAGTCGTTGGCCACTAGTGGGACTTCGAACATCACCGTGACGGTTACCAACAGCACGGGGCAATCTTTCTCGCGCACATTCACGGCCACTGCTGCTGCCGATACCTCTAACGGTGCACCGTTCCTAAACGACATCAATGTTCCTCCTATCGCTGCTGGACAAACCGTAACGGTCCAACTCGGTAGCCAAGATAAGGAAGGAGATGCGGTCGCTTACGACGCTACACGTCAAGGAACGGTCCCTTATCAATTCAACATGAACAGCCAAACTGGACTCTTGTCGGTGACGGCTCCTGCCAACTTTAGTGGTCAATTCCAAGTCCGAGTCAGTGTTCGACCTGCCTCGACCACGGCGGCAAGTAGCTCTGATGATGCCCAGGTCTTGACGTTTAATGTTCCTGCAACGGTCACTGCACCAACGGCGGTCGATCTGGTAGCCTCAAGCGACACAGGAACGACCGATTCGGACAACGTGACCAGCGCAGGTAACCTTCAATTCCTCGTCTCTGGTACAACGACCGGTGCAAACGTTCAGCTCAAAATCGGCAATCAAGTCATCGGTTCAGCGGTTGCTACCGGCGACACGACCACCATCACAACCAATCAGATCGCTCCGCTTGGTAGCGGCACTTATTCGATTGTTGCAGTTCAGACCGTTAGTGGGACAACCTCGGTAGCCTCTCCAGCCTTGTCGATCGTCTACGACAATGTTGCACCTGCGGCTATCGCTAACAATGCATTGCCAACCCGCGCCAATGTCGGTACGCCTCTGAATTTTGATCTCAATCATCCCGAAGAGGGTCAGGGTTTGCGTTATGTTTTGGACAACGCTCCGGCAGGCATGAACATCGATCAGCAAACCGGTTTGATCTCTTGGACTCCCACATCAAGCCAACTCGGTCCGCAGACGGCGATTCTCAAACTGCAGGACAAGGCAGGAAACATCGCCTCACAAACATTGGCGATTTCGGTTGCCGACACGGCAAAGATCGCTGTGGATATGTTCCTACAGACCCTCAGCGGTCAGCCGTTGACAAGCATTGCTGCTGGCCAGGAATTCCTCGTTAAACTCGTCGTGCAAGACCTTCGCACAAACGGTTCGGGAACCGGCGAAGGTGTCTTTACGGCGTATATCGACCTGAATTATGATTCGACCAAGGTTGAGCCAGTGGCGACAAACCCGATCACCTACGATCAACTCTTCCAAAACGGGAAATCTGGGGATCTATCTGTCCCAGGATTGATCAACGAACTCGGTGCCTTCTCTTCGCTTACGGCCGGACCAGGTCGCGATCCGCAGAACTTCATCACCGTGCGCATGCGGGCTAAGGGTGGAGGCACTGCCAAGTTCACGATGGATGAAGCAGACGAAGGGAACAAAGCATTCGGCCTCTTCTTGGATTCAGTCAGTTCAGGCGTTCCAGCCAACCGCGTGCTTTTTGATTCGAAGTCTTTGAATGTTTCTTCGAGCTTTACAGCAGTCGACGATAGCTTTAGCGTCAACGAAGATACCACCAACAATTCGATCGATGTGCTTGCCAACGATACGATCGCCAGTGGTTCAAACACCGTCCTGACCCTCGTCTCGGTATCAACGCCAGATAAAGGTGGGACCGTCTCGATCGCCAGTGGAGAAAAGACACTCGTCTATACACCGGCTCCCAACTTCAATGGAGCAGAGAAATTCACCTACGTCGTTCGAGACCAAGCGGGAGTCACTAACACCGCGACAGTCACGATGAACGTCCAGGCCGTCAACGATAATCCAGTGGCTGTCAATGATATCTTCGACACGGTCAAATCCAATCAAACCGACGTGTTCTTGAACGTGCTGGGCAACGATACCAGCGGTCCTGATACAGCCGAGACACTCATCGTCACAAGCGTTGGGGCCACAAGCCAAGGTGGCACTGTGAAGGTTGCTACGGGTGGCAATGGAGTTCTGTACACACCGAAAGCAAACTTTGTTGGTGCCGACACGTTCACTTATACGATCAGCGATGGTAAAGGGGGCACAGCCACTGGCAATGTTACAGTCAATGTACAGGTTGCAGTACCGGCACCGACGGTCACTGGAGAGTCTTTTAGCGTAGTCGAAGACAGCGCGGAGACCGAACTCGATGTGCTTGCGAATGACTTGCCCGCTGTCGCAGGAGATACTCTTTCGATCGCTTCGGCCCAAGCGAGCAATGGAACCGTAAACACCAACACAGCAAAGAATCGAATTCTTTACAAACCGAATGCAAACTTTGTCGGCACCGACAAGGTGGTTTACACGGTAAGGAGCAGCAATGGCGGCACGGCCCAGGCAACGGCCACGGTCACAGTGACCTCGGTCAATGACGCCCCCAATGCGGTTGCTGATCAAATCACCGTATCAACTGCGGCTAATCAAAGCCTCAATGTCCTGGCAAACGATACCAATGTTGATACCAATGAGACATTGACAATCTCAGCAGTTACTCAGCCTGAAACAGGTAAAGGATCTGTTGCGATTTCAACAGACAAGAAGTCCTTGCTCTATTCGGCTCCTTCCGCTAATTTCACCGGTGAAGTCAACTTCACCTACACCATCAGCGATGGAAATGGTCTGTCCTCGACAGCGAACGTTAAGCTCAATGTCGTGAACTTCACACCACGGGTTGTGGGTGTGACAACCAGCACCTCGGTTCAAGGCGTGCGGGTCGATGCCCAGCAGATCGATGGGGCTGGTGTCAATGGCACCCCGATTAATCTCACCCCCCAGCAATCCGGCTCCCTGGTTAAAGTGCCTGATGTTGGGCCTGGAACTTATAAATTCTCAGTTCCCCCACTTCCGTTCTTCGCTACCGCTCAGACGGCTGCAAACGTTGTTTCTGCACCGAGCGACGGAGACTCTCTAAGCACGCCGCTGAATGTAGGTACCCGGGATCCGAAGTTCATGGATGTCCGCGACTTTACTTCCAAGGCGTTGCGGAAAGGGATCACATTGGCTGTTCAGCCTAATCAGCAAGCTCTTTGGCATGATGGCGTGAAAGATTGGCGCAGCTACACAAACATCCAGGTGACGCTTAACCAAGCAGCCACTCAGTTGACGATCAATGCGACAGACGCAACCAACAAAGCCGTCACAACGACTTTGGCTACCAGCGATCCACGAGTTCGCCTGCGGGCCAAAGATGGTGCGAACCATTTGTTCAGAATCCAGGCTGCTCCAAGCGAATTGAACTTCACCCCCGTCACACCCGCTAGCACGAGCACAAGCGGTGGTGAAGGGGAGGGGAGTAGCGCAAGACCAATGGCAGTACCACCTGTCGTCATTGACAAGGCCATCGGTCAGTTGTCGCGGGAGTTCTAATCGATCGCAACGACGACTCTGAATCCCAGATCATCAACCCGATTGGCTGGAAAGCTTCCATGCCTTTCGGCGGATCGACAGTCTTGAGATTGGAAGTGAAATCCTCCACCTCGGACCACACGGTCGGTTCCTTTTTGTGGCCCAGATGGGTCGGTCGCTTGTCCCTTGGGGTAATCGCTGTACCAATCCGCACACCATTCCCAAACGTTCCCGTGCATATCATAGAGTCCCCATGCGTTGGGCTTCTTTTGAGCTACCGGGTGAGTTCGACAGCGATTCTCCTTGAGGACCTTCAAATACTCATCAAGATCTTCTTTGGTTGCTTTCCAAACCTCCTGGCTATCGATCGGCTTATCCCCAGAGTTGTTAGCAAACCAAGCGAACTGTCCAAGTTCTCCAGTACCTGAGTCAAATCCGAATGGCCCCTTTTGGCCTGCTCGACAAGCGTATTCCCATTGGGCTTCGGTCGGTAATCGATACACGCGTTTGTTTTGCTTTTCGTCATCATCGGATTGCAAGTCACCGGGATTCGATCCCATGGTGAACTGGCCGCTTGGGATCAGCACGAGTTTCATTCCAAGGCTGTTATCAATTTGCTGAGGAGTTTGCGCAGACGCGATCGACGTAAAAACTATCATTAGTGCCCAGAAGAGGCAAGTTCGCATGGATGGTTCCTGATGGTGCTCAAAGGGTGTCTGTAATCACTCAGATAATCGTACTATACTCTCAACACCGGTTCGGATCGATACGGCAAGTGTCTCGGATCGCGAATTGAAATTCTCCGTTTTAAAACTTCTGCAGCGTATGCATAGAGGATCATGGGGACTCGATCCAAGACTCACTGAACTGGGCATGCTTCATGCTTTTTCCACCGAGGACAAAGTAGCTGTAGATGGCATGGATTCGACCATCTTTGCTTTGAATGATCGCAGGATAGTGAAAGGAGCCCGAGGTTTCTTTTTCAAGATACTTCGGTGGCGACCAGCTTTCTCCTTCGTCGCGCGATAGAGCCACTGCTAATTGATTGCGACCTTGAGGCGTATCATTGTAAATCAAAACCCAGTTGCCGTTGGAAAGCTTTACCGCATCCAAGCCAGATCCAGGATTGACCAGCTCGATGCTTGTGACATCCGACCAGCTTTCGCCTTGGTCGCTTGAGGTTGCCTTGCGAATCTTTCCGGTGAAACCGTTTTCTCGCATGTAGGCCACAAGCGTGCCGTCTTTTTTTTGCAAGACAGTCGGCTGAATGTTTCCAAAACCAATTAGCGGTTTGCTTGATCTCCAGCTTAGACCATGATCATCGCTGATGGCCATGAGGGAGAAAGAGTAGGTGTCTGAATAGAGTGGAAGCAGGATTCTTCCGGAGTCTAGAACAGTGGGTTTGCAGCGTGTTTGCCAACCGAGCCTCTGGTAGAGTTTGTCTGTCAGTCGCTCTCGCACTTCAGTGATATGTTTTTGCAAATTTTCAGGGAGTGGTTTTGGAATCGTCGGGAGCAACGCATCGAGCTTTGTTATCGCCTGGCCGCTGAAGTCTTCGGGCTTGAGCCAGAGACTTTCTTTGCGATCCCACTTTGGACACCCTATGCCGCTTGGGTTGAAAGAAACCAATTGCTGGCTGACGCAGGACTCCCATGTATTGGCAAGCACCAACGGCCAAAACAGATGGAGGTGTCCTCGTGAGTCGACCATCATCGCTGTGTTGCCATCTGGAAACCCAGGCGTATCGGTCATCATAAAATCATCAGACCAATCCGTGGTATCCTTGGCCAATCGCGCACCATAGATGGAAACATCGTCCGCTTTGCGTTCGCCGGAACCTCGGTACCAAGAGGCAAGCATCGAGCCATCCGCAAGTTCGACGATACTCGGTGCGTGATTGTGTTCGGCTCTCAATGGAAAAACCAATTCGGAGCTGAAATGGGGTTCTTGGGGATACGCAGAGTTCAGTTCGAAAAAAAGAAATACCGTCAAAGTCAATTGAAGCAAATGTTTCATAGCTGTTTTAGTAACTCCTGATGAACGCGATCGTCTTCCCAGATTTCGAGCCGAGAGTAGTTCGGATGTCGACCGTCGGTGATGTAGGGATCATTGTGTTTGGTGTTGTAGCAACAGATCAACGACCAACGGGGCTGGTGGCTTAAGTTCTTGCTCGAAGAGTGCAGTAAGTTCCCGTGGAAAAAAAGAGCATCGCCGGGTTCCATTTCGCAGTAGACCAATTCATGGCGTTGGATCGCTTGAGCGACACGTGCAGCATCCGCCCCCTTTTGGTCTCCGGTCGTAAAATGCTCAATGCGTCCGATGCGATGCGAGCCTCTTAAAACCTGCAAACATCCGTTGGCCTGCGTGGCGCGATCCACTGCAATCAAACAGCTAGCCATGTCAGGGTACAAGCATCCGTTGTTGTACCAGTATCCATAGTCTTGGTGCCATTCCCAAGCCCCTCCGACTAGTGGTTCTTTGAGCATCATCTTGTGATGGTAATGGTACACCTCATCTCCCAAGAGTTCCTGCATCGTCGTGGCGATCCGATGCGAGCGAACGATGGCCGTATAAGGTGAGCGATCATCCAAGTCGTTGCGAAGCGCCAATTTGCTTTGCCCTCCGCTAGCGTCTTTGCGCACGTAGGCTTCTTGTGCCAACTGCGAATCGCCCCTGGCAAACTTCAGCAATGCTTGCATTTCATCAGCGGCAAACAATCTTCGGGCCATATAGAATCCGAATTGCTCGAACTCCTCGATGGCTAGCTTCAAATCGATGCGGATTGTCATGGCTACGAATTCGACGAGAGGATACGAATTTCGGATGCTATTTGGAGAATTGGTATTTTAGAGCATCCAGGGGACTAGGGTCAGTGGGAATCGGTCTTGGATTCACCCCCGCTTTTGCTGTATTTTTATCGGGGAATCTGTAGATATGGCCAAACAGGGATGGATCCTTATGAATCGATATTTATACCAGAAACCATCGCAGGGTGACTGTGGTTTTCGACTTAGTCGTCGGCAATTGCTGGCCTCGATGGGATCTTTAGGGGTTTCGTATTGTTGCGGTTGTCGATCGACGCCCATGACGGGTCGGGCTCAGTTGGTGTTTATTCCTAAGTCGATGGAAATGTCGCTTGGAGAACAAAGTTACGCGGATGTTATCTCCAAATCGACACCTTCGCAGAACCAGGCATGGATCGATGCGGTGCATCGCACGGGTCAAAGGATTGCGGCGGTAGCCAACGCACCAGGGTTTCAGTGGGAGTTTCGGCTTTTGGCGAGCCCGACACAAAATGCATTCTGTTTGCCAGGGGGCAAAGTCGCTATTTATGAGGGGATTGTCCCGCTTTGCCAGAACGAAGCTGGATTGGCCGTGGTCATGAGTCATGAGATTGCTCATGCGCTTGCTCATCACGGTGCGGAGCGGATGAGTCAGCAAGCCGGCGTACAGGGTGCCGGAGCCGTCCTTGGCTGGGCGATGAGCGAAACGACTCCAATGACGCGAGAACTTGCCATGCGAGCCTTTGGAACTGGGACTCAATACGGGATCTTGCTTCCCTATAGCCGGCATCATGAGAGCGAGGCTGACGAGATAGGGATTCAGTTGATGGCCAAGGCCGGTTATGATCCCGCCGAGGCACCGCTTTTTTGGGGGCGTTTTGGGAATGCCAAGTCAAGCGACCAGGCGCCGCCGGAGTGGGCATCGACGCATCCGAGCGATCAACGCAGAGCGGCCGATCTTGCCCAGAAACTTCCGCAGGCACTTGATTTGTATCAATCGGCTGCGAGTCGATACGGTCGGGGAGAGAGGTTGGTCTAGTGCTTTAGGGCCGACTAGGGCACTTGCAAGAGACCTCGGATGTAATCCTTGAATTGAAGGATATCCTCTGGGGCATCTGGCCCGATAATGATTGGATTTTGATCGATCGCATTGACCAACCCATGGCTCCCGCCGACGAGTCGCGGGTCTAGTGGTATCACATCCATTTTCATCCGCAACCCGAGTTTTTTTTGAGCCAGGCGAAACATCGCACGAGCTTTCGAGGTGATGAAAAGTTCGCAAGGATCGTATCCGGGTTTGCGATGGATATCGACGGTTCTTGCAAAGTCAGGAGCGAGTTTGTCGTCATTCCAGTAGTAATAGGTGAACCATGAATCGCTCTGAGCCAGGGCGATCCAATCACCGCTTCGTGGGTGATTGAGTTGGAGTTCTTCGGGATGGACTACGGATTGAATACCGGGCTGTTTCAGAAGTATTTCGCGGACTTCATGCAAAGCACCTGGGTCGTTTACATACACGTGGGCGACTTGATGATCTGCAACGGCAAAAGCTCGGCAATCGCCCGGGACGAGCATCTCGCCAAAGGGGCCTTGACGCACCGACAGCATCCCGGCTTGCCTGAGTATTCGATTGATGGCCACTGGTCTGCAGACGGGAACCAAACCGTACTCCGATACGATGATTGGGATTGCATCGATGTCTTGTGCTGCATCGATGACCATCGCCGCGCAGCGATCCACTTCGGCGACCCGCTCGAGGCTCGGTTTGGCCAAGCGTTGGAAGTCGTAGTCGAGATGAGGCAGATAGCAAAGCGTCAGTTGCGGCTTGTTTTCTCGCAGAACTTTGGCGGTCGCTCGAGCGATCCAATCGCTTGCCGGTAGGCCTGCATTTGGTCCCCAAAACGAGAAGAAGGGAAATGGCCCAAGATGCTTGACCAATTGGCAATTGGTATCGTCGATGATATCGAAGACTTTTGAACCGTCGCACCCGTAATGGGGTTTGGGGGTCGCGCTGTAGTGTACTTGCGAGTGTTGATTGAACCACCAGAACATCTTGGCCGTGTCGATGCCTTGATAGAGCAGTTCCCCCGATATCAGACGGTTCGATTGCTGCCAAAAACGGATGTCGGCAAAGTTGCGATCATACCAACCGTTGCCGACGATCCCATGTTGCTTGGGCATCGTCCCGGTTAGCATGGTCGCTTGCACCGTGCAAGTTACGGCGGGGATCGGCGGTCGGTAGCTACGGCAAATCCCGAGTTGATTTATTCGAGGAGCGTAGGGTAGCAGTTCTCCGACGAGTCCAACGACGTTGATGATGCAAACGCGTTTCAAGGTTCGATTCCAGCGAGTTGTTGATTGAATGACTCGATCGCAGGATCGCTAGGAGCAGCCCGCACAAGTTGCCTCAGAAATCCGCGAGCTTTCTCAGCTTGTTTCTTCTCGATATGCAGGGTGAGGATTCGCTTAAGGAGTGGGACATTGCTACGATCAAGTCCTAGGATAATTGTCAGGTTCTCAATTTCCAAGTCGGCATTTCCAGTCTCTCTCGCAACGTCGGCCAGCCAACTTGCTTTTCGCAATCCAGTCCACTTGGTTCGAAGGCTTGCTTGAATCAACCTTTCCGCCAGAAGTTCGTGCGTAATGGGAAAGTCTTTTGCCGTGAAAATCTCGTTGTAGAGTTTGCGAAGTACTTGTGGATCTTCGGGAAAAGTCTCGATAGGAATCTGACCATCTTTTTGCGTTTTGGTCATGATCTCGGCAATAGGGATGGATTCTGCAAGGCTGGCGCGGATTGCTCTTTGCCAAAGCTCGAGTTTTTCTTGATCGCTCAGAACGCTAAACAGGAGCAATGAACTAGTCGTTAAGTTTGAAGGTCTGTGGGCCGAGGTCCGAGCAAGCACCGGAGCTAGGGGCTTGAGTTGCTCAGGAGTGCATTGCATTGCCGTAGCCATTCGACCCCAGACCAATCGCCAGTCCAAGGGCGATAGCAACTGCCCTCGGGTGTACCAATAATTGGCTCTTGTGAAGGCATCTAGGGTGGACTTTCCTCCAAGAGAATCAAGGATCAATGCACGGTCGTTCTCATTAGCCGCATCCAACGCAATTCTCAGAACAACCGGGCGAGTTTGATTCCATGCAAGCTCGCTCGATGCGACCAAGGGGCGTTTTTCCCATCTCTCCTTACGCGTGTCGTAAACAATTCCATCTGCCAGGAGTCGCATGAGTATCGGGCTTTGGTACACCCTGTCGATCCTGCTTGCCGAAAAGGCATCGACGCAGGAATCTGTCCACTCTTGGACAATCGAGCCGGAGGCCTCCGGAGGGCCATCGGTTTGGATCTGTTTTTCCAGTCTTTCCGAAAGGGCTAGAACCGAGACGGAGCCTTGATTGAACATCAAGAATATTAGGCATATCCCTGAGAAGGCCAGCCCCGAAACACGTGCGAAACGACGCTCCGTTGGCGGACTATCGGAAAGTGTTGGAAGATGGATTCGCTGATAGGCGAGCCTCGATTCTCTCCACCCTCCGTCGATAGCGCCAAGAAAAATAGCGCTCGGTACATAAACGCCTGGCAAGACCCATGCAAAGTCGATGCAGGCATGAACTGTTTGGCTCGCAAGAAAAAATGCGCCTGCGACTTGGAGGGCCAGGTAGTCACGAAACCGAGGTGAGTGAAAGATGTTCATCAGGCAATAAGCACTAACGAGCAATCCGACAATTGTCGCGATAATTCCAACATAACCTAACGTTACAAGAATCTCGGCAAAGAGGCTCTCGGCATGATAGTACCATCCTCTCGATGATGGGTCTTGAAAGGGCAAGGCAGCGACATGGAAGGTACCGTGCCCAGATCCAGCCCATCCGAAATTCATCGCAGCTCGGGCTGCAACACCCCAAATATAAAGTCGCCCGGAGTTCTTCTCGGTCTGAATGTCTATGCTTTCGATGCTTTCCATTCGACTCGCCGCTGTCTGATCGATCTGCAGGATCGCCATGGCAATCACGCTGCAGAGCATCGCCGCAAAGCAAGCAAATACAAGCGCGGCTGGCTTCTTTCCAGGCCAAGCTATGGCTATAGCAACAAAGACCGCAAGTATCCCGCTGATAAACGCACCTCGGCAAAGACTCATGGCCATACAGAAAGCCAGCAGCAAGACACAGAGCCCCGAGACGATCGCACGAGGGTCTAATTTCTCGATCGTGGTCTTAAGGCCATACTGAAACTTGGCGTTCCAGGGCCATTGCCGCATGTCTCGTGCAAGCATTTGGCGTGAAACGGAACTGAATATTTTTTCGCCGCTCCAGACTGCAAGACCGATCGCAGCGGCCAAGGTGATGTTTAGAAATGCACCCGCTGAGTTTTTCGACACGAAGACCGAAAACGAGGAACCATAGGTTAGCCCCAACAGATTCGGTTTGGATCGTAGAAATGCACCTACAAGCCCGTATATCCCGAGAATTAAACCTAATAGCGTGATCGAGATGAGCAACAAAGGATAAGCCTTGCGATGCCCCCAAACACAACTTGCACCCCATACCAATAGGCCGCAGACAAACAAGCTACTTGAAGCCCCACGTGTCGTTAGTGGTTCAACACTCAAAGCAAGTCTTCGATGCTCGGGTTCGATTCCATCGAGATCACACCCAACGGGTGCTTTTGCTGAACCACTCAAGCCTAGTGCCCATCGCTGTGTCTCCAAGGAGGGGAAAACCGAAAGCTTAGGAGTTTCCAAATCCCATATGCGAATGCTCTGAAGTTGTGCGAAAAGGCCAAGGAGAATGAAAAGCCAAGCCACAAGCGGTGGATTTCTTTCCTGGAAGGCACTTCCCTTACCGGCTATGCAAACAAGTGCGAAAAAGGCTGCAAGAAAACTAGCAGAAAAGAAAAGAACGTATTGGAAAGACCAAGTCGCCCCACCATAGAACCAAGGAGTCACAAAGAGAACAATTAGCAGTAACCCACGGATCGCTTTGGTTTCGATGCCCTCGTTGCGGCGTTGCACAAAACTGCTCTCTTTGTTTAGTCGTTTAGCTTTTTCCACTGATCACCAATAAACCCTCTTTCTTTTGTTTCCATCGTCATCGGCGCCGCTCGGGTCAATCCAAAAGGCCCTGATCGGGAATGCTACTATTGGAATAGACCAAAAAAGCCGAATTCGATGCACTACCCCGATAATCATTAAATTCTAACGACTCCCCTACGCGATAAATCGACGGATGGATAGTCGGTATTCATCGTCGGGCCGGTGGTGCCTTGCTAGCATTCCGGCCAATACATACGCAAAAAAGGGGAATCGTCGATGTTTCAAAAACGACGAGTAGACGGCAAAGCCGTGGTAATGCTCGCTCTGCTGGGAATGGGTGTGCTGTCGAGCACAGGTTGCACAGCCGTTACCGGACTGACCAACTTGTTTAAGTACAACAACGACGTCAATGAATACATCATGAGCAGCCGTGCTTATTCGATGTCTGGCAAGGCTTGGCATGCTCGTAAGCATTGCTTTGCGGACCAGAAGTATCTGAAGGACTTCCAGCGTGGTTTTCGTGCGGGCTACATGCAGGTCGCAGACAGTGGTAGCGGTTGCACGCCAGCTTTCCCACCTGTGGAATATTGGAACTGGTGCTACCAATCGGCTGAGGGACAAGCACGCGTTGCCGCTTGGTTTGCTGGATTCCCTCATGGAGCCCAAGCTGCCGAGGAGGAAGGGGTGGGTATGTGGAACCAAATCCAAACATCGTCCGCCATTCAAAAGCAGTACGTCGAACACAACTTGATGCCCAATCAGTACAACGGGCAATATCCAGTACCGCAGTTCGATCGCAATCGATCCTTGCTAGGGCCTGCAGGTGTACAAGGGGAAGTGCCAATGGGATTCATTGAATCCGAAGTTGTCGCACCTCAGGTTGCACCAATTCCAAATCTTGCTCCAGGCGTTGCACCTCAAGTGATTCCAAATCCGGTTGTACCCAATCCATTGGTGCCCAGTCCGATCGGTCAGCCTTAACTCTGAGCATCGTTTGGCAATTAATTTAGGTAAGTAGTCCTAAACACGAAGTACAAGCAAATGAAAATCAAATACAGATTCGCAGAACGACTGACCAGTTGGATGCAACGAGCCGGTACCATCGGACTGGTTGTTTTGGGTGGACTCAGCACAGGTTGCTCTACCCTTACACAACCGATTTCAGGAGTTCCTGCCCGCAGAGTTCCTCCACAGTTCTTGGCACAGAGCAAGAACAATCTAGTACCCCTGGATCCAGCGCGTCTGGCACAGGAACCGCCCCGGGACTATTTGTTGGATGACGGGGATATTCTCGGCGTGTACATCGAAGGTATTTTGCCATTCGTTCCGCCGGATCGGCCACCAGAACCCCCTCCTGTTCATTATCCAGACGCAAACAGCCAACTGGATCCGTCTTTGGGTTACCCCATCGCTGTGATTAACGATGGAACAATCCAACTCCCCAACCTTGAGCCGATCAAAGTCAGGGGGCTTACAATCGATCAAACGCGGGATCTGATTCGTAAGTACTACCTCGATTCGGAAATCCTTCGCGAGTCAAGTCGACTACAACCGATCGTCACGCTGATGAAGGAAAGAACTTACAATGTCATCGTCATCCGCCAAGACCTCAGCGGTGTAGGTGGAGGTGGCGGTGGAGGTATGCAAGGTGGTTTCACTCGCGGAACCGACTACAGTGCTTCGGGCAAAATGCTCAAGCTTAAGGCTTACCAGAATGACGTCTTGAATGCACTCATCGAGTCTGGCGGTTTACCCGGCGTTAACGCAAAAAGCGAGGTCAAAATTCTCCGTGCATCCAAAGCCGACCAGCGCCGTAGAGACGAGTTCGTACAACAGTTCTACCAACAGTACTACTGCAATCCTGACCCATGCGGTTGCCCGCCACCGCTACCAGATGACCCCTCGGTCTTGAAAATTCCCCTGCGGCTACCTCCTGGCGTCGTACCTCAGTTTGGTATTCAAGACATGATTCTAGAGGATGGTGACATTGTCTACATCGAATCTAGAGAAGCGGATGTCTACTACACCGGTGGGATGTTAAGAGGCGGCGAGTTCAGGATTCCACGCGACTACGACATGGACGTCCTAACAGCCATGTCACTCGCAGGCGGATCCATCGGGGGTAGTCAAGGCGGAATGGGTGGAGGAGGTATGGGAGGCTTTGGTGGACTTGGCGGTATGCTCGGCCAGGTTCCCCCGGGCATGCTCTATGTGCTTCGTAAAACACCTTGCAATGGACAGATCACAATCGCTGTGGATCTTGCCCGAGCCAACGTGGATCCTCGCGAACGGATCCTCGTTCAACCCGGTGATATTTTGATCCTCCGCTACAAGCCAGGCGAAGAAATCCTAAACTTCGGCCTCGGAACCTTCTTCACCTTCGGAATCCAGTATGCACTTCAAAATCGCTAGTCGAAGTAGCTGAACTCAATAAAAAACAGCCCGCACGTTGCGGGCTGTTTTCGTTTCGCCTTAGATCGATCCCTGCTAGCGATTCGACAAGGCTTTCGCCCGTTGCATGATCGTGACGCATTCGCGACGGTAAGGATCCGAGGCCGTGGCGTCCATTGCCCTCGAGAGCATCTTGTCCCAGTCCATCCCAGGAGACAGTTGGCTCTGACGCATCAGCAACCCAAACTCGGCAACGCTCAGAGCCCAGTCGAAATCGCTTTGCTCACCCTCGTAAGCATTCTCGTTGGCAAACTCCCCTAAAACAAACTCCTGCTTGGTGCTCTGGCTCGACTCGGGTTGCTTCGAACGGATCTTGAGCAACAGCCAATCCTTCGACGTCACAGAACCCTCAGCCACTGGGCTAGGCTCTTGCTTTTGCGCTTTGGAGAATCGCAGTTCGTCGATCGCACCCGGAATGCTCTCCTCCTGGCCTACAGGCACGATCTCGTAGAGTGCCGTCACTCGATGCCCAGCTCCAATCTCGCCAGCATCCTTCCTGTCGTTATTGAAGTCTGCAGCCGCTAACCTTCTGTTCTCATAGCCGATCAGACGGTATGAGTAAACTTTCGCAGGATTGAATTCGATTTGAATCTTCACATCCTTGGCAACCGTCACAAGCGTTCCTGAGAGTTGCTCGGTCATCACCCGACGAGCCTCCATTTCGCTGTCGACCATCGCATAAGTCCCATTTCCTTTGTCGGAGATCTGCTCCATCATCGAATCGTTGTAGTTGCCAATCCCATAACCCAAGCAAGTCAAAAAGATATTGCTCTTGGCTTGCTCTTGCATCATCGATACCAATGCATCGGTTCCTGTAACCCCCACGTTGAAATCCCCGTCGGTGCACAAGATCACTCGGTTGACGCCACCGGGTATGAAGTTCTCCTTGGCGATTCGATAAGCCAGTTCGATCCCCGAGCCGCCGTTGGTAGAGCCCCCCGATTGAAGCTCATTGATCGACGCAAGGATCTGATCCTTTTGCACTCCGCTTGTGCTAGGCAAGACACATCCCGATGCACCAGCATAGACCACAATCGCTACCCGATCTTGCTCTCGTAACTGGGCCGTCAAAAGTCCAAGCGTTCGTTTGACCAAAGGGAGCTTATTGGCATCAGCCATCGATCCCGAGACGTCGATGAGAAACACAAGGTTCGACTTGGGCCGATCCTGGTTAGCAACCTTCTTGGCTTGGATCGCCACACGAACCAACTTGTGCTTGGCATTCCAAGGGCAATCGCCCATCTTCATGTGCGCGGCAAAAGGATCGTCGCCAGCAGGCCCAGGGTACTTGTAGTCAAAATAATTGAGCCATTCTTCGATTCGGATCGAACTAGCCGGTGGCACGACATTGTTCTCCAGAACGTACTGTCGCAACTTCGAATACGATGCGGTATCGACATCGATCGAAAAGGTCGAAAGAGGTTCCTTGACGACAATCGAAAAAGGTGTCTCGGGGATCGAGTCAAACCGATCTCCGCTAACTCGATCCGAGCTTTCTTGAACCCTGCGCAAACTTGGTACGTTGCTTTTAAGCTCTTCTGGGAAATCGAAATCTCTCTGAAAACCTGGCGCGAGTCCCTCGGACGATTTCTTGTCCCTACCCAATTCAAGTCGGTCGTCTTTAGCGCTATTTGCAGCTGATAATCCACCACCACTGGGTAAGCCTGCCCCACCTCCTCCGGGCGCTCCCATGCCACCCATACTTCCTGCAGTCCCCCTGCGACGGAACTCCAAATGCTTTTCCGATTCGATGAATCGCTCAGTTTGGACTGCTTGCAGACCTAATTCCATCGTGTTTTCACTCAAGGATTGCTCCACTGGATTCCTTGGAAGGGACAACTCCTTGGCATCTTGCTGTGCCAAAGGCTTGACGAACTCTTCTTCATAAAAAAGCTCCCTGGATGCGGTGTCCTTTGCCGCAACAGATTTACTATCCGTTGGAACTTGATTTTTAGGGGCAGAGACCAGGCTCTTGTTTGCGTGTGGCTGATTAACCCAAAATGCAATGCCAGCTAACGCGGCAGCAAGCCCAGAAGTGATCGCAAAGAGAATTCTTCTATGGCGAATATTATTGGGAGAGATAGCGTCGCTTTGAACAATAATCTGCGAGGGCGTTTTCCCAGTTGCCACCGAGGCAATCGCTTCTTGGATCTTGTTGCTTCGAGTCGAGTCGAGTTGCAAGCTTACAGGACTCGTCAACTCTCGCTCGACACGCGATGCGGTCTGCCGAATCGCTTCGATCTCTTGATGCGCTTCGGGATGCTTGGTCAACCAAGCCTCCACGACTTTTCGCGAGTCCTCTTCGAGCTCCCCAAGAGCATAAGCGGTCAAATACCAACCTTCGATGGAATTGGCGATGTTTTGGGATTCGTGTTCATTTCTTTCTGACATGGTAATCTCTGTTAGTATGCTTGAATGCTTTGTGTTTTGTTCGTGGATCGAATGCTATTAAAACCGCAGTGTCTTTGGTTTCATTTGCTGGGGTTCATCGTCGAGCGCAAACGTCCGAGCGCCTGATGCAACAGCACTCCGACATGCGAGACACTCAGATCCATCACTTCCGAAATCTGTTTGTAGGAAAGTCCTTGGCCTAAACGCAGCAACACGGCCTCCTTTTCCAAGGCCGGCAGGCTACCGATACATTCCTGGAGCGTCGCCCTCTGTTCTCGATCGACGATCGCCTCCTGAGGATCCGTTTCTCTCGACGCCACTGCCGTCGCAGATAATTCATGGGACTGCTTTGCCATACGCGACTCCTGTCGATGGATATCCATCGCTATGTTCCGACATGTTTTGAATAACCAAGCGTCGACATAGGACTCGACTTGAGCCCGCGAGGTTTTGCACAATCGAAGAAAGGCTTCTTGCACGCAATCTTGCGCTCTGTCCGCATCGCCCCCTGTGAGCCGTCCGCAATAGGCAAGCAGCGGACGCTCCAGACGGTCAAATACCGACTGCAACCAATGGGAATCTTCGATGCTGGATTGTTCCTTTGAAGCCACAATGGAACCATTACTTGTTAGTCATTGGGGCAATCACAAGGCCCACTGCCTCGTGCCGACACCCAGTTAACGTAGAGCAAAAGCTTTTCTTAGCCGATTTCTGAGATTTTCTTAAAGTTCAGTGCCCTTGGGCGATTCGCTCTCTGAGACTACCATAAGTTTCTTCTAAATCCGCCTGCAACCATTCTACTTGACTTTAGAAACCCCAGCATGAACACCCATTCTCCTCAAGTCGCCATTGTAACGGGCGGCGCAACCGGTATCGGACTTGGAATCGCAGAAGCCCTAGCCAAAGCGGGTCTTCGCGTGGCCATCGGCTCTAGACGCAATGATGTCGTCGAACAAGCTGCAAACCAACTTCGAGCCACTGGGAACTCAGAGGTCATCGGCCTGCCTTTAGATGTGACGGATCGAACCAGTGTAGAGGATTTCGTTGATCAAGTGCGCAAGCGATGGGATCGGATCGATATCCTTGTGAATGCCGCAGGGGTTAACATAAAAAATCGCACCATCGGGCAAATGCAACCCCAGCAATGGGACGATGTCATGGCGATCAATGCCACGGGAGCTTACAACATGATCTACGCCACGCTGCCCGAAATGCGAGCCCGTCACAGCGGGACGATCATCAACATCTCAAGCGTCACCGGAAAACGAGCCTTGGCGCTAGGAGGTGTCGCTTATGCGGCTAGCAAGTTTGCCATGACCGCTCTTGGAACCTGCGTGGCCAACGAAGTCGGTGCTGAAGGAGTCCGGGTCACCAATATCTATCCTGGCGAAGTCGATACGCCGATTCTCGAACAACGGCCCGTCCCTGTCTCCGAAGAACAGCGGCAATTGATCTTGCGTCCAAGCGATGTAGGACAAGTCGTCGCGTCGATCATTGCATTGCCTCCGAGAGTTCATATTCCTGAGCTAGTCATCAAGCCGGTTCATCAGGGTTATGTCTAACGCTTAAACGCTTAAAACACTCGGGTCCTATCGACAGTTCGCAAGTCCCAGCGGTTTCGGATAGAATGATGGTCTTAACAGGCATCGTTCCGAGCGATGCTATGTCCCCTCCCAAGTACCCTTCCAGCAATCGATCATTCATGATTCCCTTGATCCTGACCTCCACTGGCCGATTCATCCCACAAAGAATCTTTGCCTTCTTGGCTCTTTTGCTCGCTTGCAATGCTCCTTTGCTTGTCGCACAAGAACCGTCGGATCGAGGCATGGTCCACACATTCAATCGGCAATCGCTTACGAAGACTTACTTTAGCGAAGGTGCAGGAGTCGGTGATCTTAACGCAGACAGCAAGCCTGATGTCGTCTATGGCCCTTACTGGTTCGAAGGCCCAGAGTTTAAAGTCTCGCACGAGATTTACGCTCCTAAACCCCAGCCGATGAATGCTTATGCGGATCACTTCTTCGCTTGGGTTTACGACTTCAATGGAGATGGATTCAACGATGTGCTCACCGTCGGCTTCCCAGGCACACCGGCTTATGTGTATGAGAACCCAGGCAAGGAGGTCGCAGCTCACGGTCACTGGACTAAGCATCAGGTATTCGATTGGGTCTCGAACGAGTCACCAGCTTTCACCGATATAACGGGGGATGGCAAACCCGAATTGGTTTGTACGCGTGCCGGTATGTTCGGATACGCCGAGCCTTCCGGCGTGAGTTTTGACGCTTGGAAGTTCACTCGAATATCGGAAGTGGTCGCTCACGAACGTTTCGGGCATGCTCTTGGGGTTGGCGACGTCGATGGCGATGGAAAACTCGATGTGATTGCCAATAACGGTTGGTTCAAAAATCCAGGTGCGAAGGGCCAGGCATTGTGGGACTTTGAAGCGGTTGCGTTTTGTCCAGGTGGCGCCGACATGTTCGCATACGATGTCAACGCCGATGGACTCAACGACATCATCACCAGCCTCGATGCACACGGTTACGGATTGGTCTGGTGGGAACAGAAAAAGTCCTCTGCAGGCGAGCGCGAATTCAAACGGCATTTGATCATGGGTAGCAAGCCGTCGGAGAACCCTTATGGTATCCACATCTCGGAACTGCACTCGGTCAAGATGGCTGATATCAATGGCGATGGACTGCAGGACATCATCACTGGAAAAACGTATTGGTCTCACCATCGACAAAGTTCACAGTGGGATGCTGGCGCGGTCGTCTATTGGTTTGAACTCAAACGCTCTGAAGAAGGGATCCAGTGGATCCCGCACCTTGCCGACGATTCCTCTGGTATAGGACGCCAAATCGTCATCGCCGATGTCGATTCGAATCAGTCGCTCGATATCGTTGTCGGAGGAATGCTTGGCTGTCATGTTCTGCGGCACGAGCAAAATCAATTGCATGGCATTGCATACCAAGCTGCTCAGGCCAAACCTAGACGAGAGCTCAAAGAGGATCTGACGGGTATCGATGCCGCAGCCCATATGACGGTACCCGAAGGCTTCCATGTCCAGCTTGCTGCAGGCGAACCGCAAATTCATCAACCCGTCGCCATGGCCTTCGACCACCGAGGGCGACTGTGGGTTGCCGAAGCCTACACGTACCCCAAGCGAGCTCCTGAAGGCCAAGGAATCGACAAAATCATCATCTTGGAAGACACCAATCAAGACGGAGTATTCGATAGCCGCAAGCAGTTCATTGAAGGACTTAATCTCGTCAGTGGGCTCGAAGTCGGCTTTGGTGGCGTGTGGGTCGGAGCAGCACCCTACTTGCTATTTATTCCCGATGCAAATGGCGATGACATTCCAGATGCAGAGCCTCAGGTGTTGCTCGATGGCTTTGGTTACCAAGACACCCACGAAACTTTGAATGCATTCAACTGGGGCCCAGACGGATGGCTCTACGGTTGCCACGGGGTCTTTACTCACAGCAAGGTTGGCAAACCCGGTACACCCGATGACCAACGGGTTCCAATGAATGCTGCTGTATGGCGATACCATCCAACGCAGCACACTTTTGAAGTTTTTGCTTGGGGGACAAGCAATCCTTGGGGGGTGGATTTCAATGATCATGGCCAAGCCTTCATCACCGCCTGTGTGATTCCGCATCTGTACCACGTGATCCAAGGCGCTCATTATCAACGGCAAGCCGGCGAGCACTTTAATCGCTACGTCTACTCGGATATCAAGACCATCGCCGATCACTTGCATTACGCCGGCAACATAGGGGACCACGCATGGTGGGGACATGAGCCAGGTATCCAAGATGATACTTCCGACGCCGGAGGTGGCCACGCGCATTGCGGTGGGATGGTCTATTTGGGCGACAACTGGCCCGATCGGTACCGCAACCACATTTTCTTCAACAATGTACACGGCAATCGCGTCAATATGGATCGCTTGTTTCGGGACGCAAGCGGTTATGTTGGCAAGCATGGTGATGACTTGCTCCTTGCCAACGATCGCTGGTTTCGTGGAATCAATCTGCGCACTGGGCCAGACGGATCTGTCTACCTGATCGATTGGTACGATCGAAACGCTTGCCACCGAGTGAATCCGGAAATCTGGGACCGCACCAATGGACGCGTCTACAACATCGCCTATGGAGTTCCCAATCGCCAAGCGGTCGATTTGTCGAAGCTCAGCGATGGGGAGTTGGCCAAGCTCGCTTGGCATAAGAACGATTGGTATGTGCGAATGTCTCGAAGGATACTCCAAGAGCGATCGGCTGCAGGAAAGTTGGATCGCGATGTAGTGGCTAAGCAAGTGCAAGAGCTTGTAGCGAGCGAAGACGAAACGCGAGTGCTTCGAGGTCTGTGGCTTGCACACGCAACAGGCTTGCTCGATGATGCGAAACTCGAATCGCTCTTAGATCATCCTTCCCCCTACGCAGTGGCTTGGGCGGTCCAATTGCTTTGCGAAGACAAAAAAGTCAGTCCATCCGC
>Ga0082207_1000044_pt1 | contig 83710 bp, 76 predicted proteins | sample LakMenEpi10Aug09_FD_71540 | JGI IMG/M metagenome (GOLD analysis project Ga0082207, IMG submission 71540) | reverse complement strand
CTTATCGGTAACAGCGCTAATAACATTCTCACAGGTCTTGCTGGTAATGACACTCTTAACGGTGGTGCTGGTAATGACACTCTTGACGGTGGTGATGGTAATGATATCCTCAATGGTGGCGCTGGTAATGATATCCTCAGTGGTAGTGCTGGTAATGATATCCTCAATAGTGGTGCTGGTAATGATATCCTCACCGGAGGAATTGGAAAAGATAGCCTAACTGGAGAGTTGGGAGTAGATCGTTTTGACTACCGCACTTTAGCTGATTCTGTTTTCAGTAGCTTTGATGTTATTACTGACTTCAATGCTAATACTGGTAATGATTTATTCCTCGTTACCATTGCCCGCACAGGATTCTCTAATGCGGGAATTGTGGCAACACTTGATACAACCGGAATTGCTGCCCAGTTAACGAACACTACTTTTACAGCTAACTCTGCTGCTCAATTCTCCTTTGGTAGCCGTACCTTTGTTGCTATTAACAACGCTACCGCAGGATTTGGTGCAACTACTGATGCCATCATTGAGGTGACAGGTTTAACTGGTACTTTAGGACTCAATAACTTTACAACTACCTTAGTGTAGCTTCTGGTATTATGTAGATGAACGACGTTGTAGAGATGTTTCATGAAACATCTCTACATTAACATTAAACCATCCTGTAATTGATGCAATATGTAAGAATTTAGTAGCACTAAACCCCTTAACGGGTGACAAGTTACATATCCCTTCTTTGTCAATTTGTCAATAGTAAATTTTTACTATCGCTCAAATTAGATCATTTCTGAGCAAATCATGGCTAAAATTGTTCAAGGAATAGCTATTAATTTTGTAAAGTTTTGTATTAACCTGGGAAATTAATTTCTGAAACCACTGTCAATAAAGGGTTTGAGACTAACATCTTTTGAAAGATCCAAAATTGACAACAATAACCCGATTATGAAATTCTCTGAAATTATAGCAAATCGCGGAAAGTATTGCAACCTCGTTGATAACTAGAAAATATTCTCAATTAATTATTAAGAAAATCTAAAGGCAAATTGCTAAAAGTTATAAATATCAAAAGTATTATTGATTTTCTATAATTTAAGCTTATCATAAAGCCATTATGAATAATATAAGTAGGTCAACATTATAAAACCAAACTGTGTAAAGAAAAGTAAAGTTGCCCAAAACCTCTTCCCTATTTCCTTGTCATAACGACAATTTTTAACGCCAACCTACTTAGTGCAAAATTAATAATGATATTGGCAAGAAATAATAGTTACATAGACATCATCAACAGCATAAACCAAACGATTTGTATCATCAATTCGCCGTGACCAAAATCCGGCTAAATTTTCCTTGAGAGGCTCTGGTTTACCAATACCCTCAAAAGGCATCCGCATCGTCTCCTCAATCAACTTATTGATTCTTTTGAGAGTCTTTTGATCTTGCCCTTGCCAGTAAAGATAATTACCCCAAGCCTCATCAGTCCAAGCCAACATTCTACTCATTTAACAAATCTCGCTGCACCACTTTCCCCTGCTTAAATTGAGCAATGGAACGTTCTAAATGGGCTGCATTTGCCGGAGACTTCAATAAATGCACAGTCTCCATGAGACTATTAAAAAACTCCAGGGACATCACCACCGTATCATCAGCATCCCGTCTAGTGATAATTGTATAGTCGGCATCTGCCGTCACCTGGTCTAAAACCGTTTTCAGACTATTTCTGGCCTCGCTAAAAGAGATAATTTTCATTGGCGGAGAACCTGTACTGTTTATTGTACAAGTATAGCAGGTTTGGGCAAATTGTACAATCCCTAGACGTTTATGTAGTATTTTGTCTTCCTAAAAGAGCCGCACCCATATATGATATTTATTACCGGGAATAGTGTATAATCAAGAAAAAATTCACTAAAAACATATATATAATTATGAATACATTAGAAAAATTAGAACTGTTGAGTGAAAACTGTAGCGACAACACAGAATTAGATAGAATTATTGGACAACTTTTAAATGTAATTTTAACCCGTTATCGTCAAAAACTCGCTATGTATAACTTAGATATAGATAAATTTGAGAAAAAATATCAACTAACTTCTGAAAAATTTTTAGAACAATTTAACTCAGGAAATTTAGGAGATGAAATGGATTTTTTTGAGTGGTTCGGCTTATGGGAACTACGCAAAGATATTTTAAAAAAAATCCATAAATTAGAACAAGCTTTATGAAAAATGTTAGAAATGCCGAAATTAAATTCTCAGGATTGGTAATTATTTCTCGTACCTGATTTGATAACTTAGAATCATTTTCCAAACCCCTACCCATATTTAGACGTTCACTCTATAATATCAGTGCGAATATCACTTTTCTAGCAATTTGTCAATAGTAAATTTTTACTATCTCTCAAATTAGATCATTTCTGAGCAAATTCATGGCTAAAATTGTTCAAGGAATAGCTATTAATTTTGTAAAGTTTTGTATTAGCCTGGGAAATTAATTTCTGAAACTACTGTCCATAAAGGGTTTGAGACTAACATCTTTTGAAAGATCCAAAATTGACAACAATAACCCAATTATGAAATTCTCTGAAATTATAGCAAATCGCGGAAAGTATTGCAACCTCGTTGGTAAATAGAAAATATTCTCAATTAATTATTAAGAAAATCTAAAGGCAAATTGCTAAAAGTTATAAATATCAAAAGTATTATTGATTTTCTATAATTTAAGCTTATCATAAAGCCATTATGAATAATATATCTGATAAATAGCATTTAGGATAAAACTAAGAGCATATTATTAGATTATAATTGTGCTATCTCTCTTTTACACAAAACCTAAATCTACCTAGATCACCAACTTAGACAATTGAAGATGGTATCATATATACTCGTTTTGATGGATTACGCGCGAGGAAATAAGTGAAAGTTTTAGTTATCGGGAATGGGGGACGGGAACACGCTCTAGCGTGGAAACTGCTGCAATCCAAAAAAATCAACAAGCTTGTCTGTGTACCAGGTAATGGTGGTACTGCAACTATGCCCGGTTGTGAAAACTTGCCCTTAGCAGTGGATGATTTTGCTGGTATTAGCGAATATGCGGTAAATAATGATATTTCTCTAGTAATTGTTGGTCCAGAAGTACCTTTAGCTCAGGGAATTACCGATTATCTGCAAAATCAAGGCTTAATGGTATTTGGTCCAAATAAGGAAGGGGCGCAAATAGAAGCAAGTAAAGCCTGGGCTAAAGCATTAATGACAGAAGCCGGAGTTCCCACTGCTAAATCTGCGGTATTTACAGAAGCAGCCCCAGCAAAAGCTTACATTCAATCTGAGGGCGCACCCATTGTCATAAAAGCCGATGGTTTAGCTGCTGGTAAAGGTGTCACAGTTGCCGAAACCATTGCCCAAGCTGAAGCAGCAATTGAGGCAATTTTTCAAGGACAATTTGGATCTGCTGGTAGTTCCGTTGTCATTGAAGAATGTTTAGTCGGGCAAGAAGTATCTATTTTAGCTCTCACTGATGGTTTAACCATTCGTCCATTATTACCTGCTCAAGATCATAAGCGGGTTGGCGAAGGTGATACAGGAGAAAATACAGGAGGCATGGGTGCTTATGCTCCTGCACCAATAGCGACACCGCAGTTAATGGCACGGGTACAAACAGAAGTATTAGAAAGAACTATTCACGCCTTACAGGCTAGGGGCATTGACTACCGAGGCATTTTGTATGCGGGGTTAATGATTTCACCAGATGGGGATTTTCGGGTTTTAGAATTTAACTGTCGCTTTGGTGATCCAGAAACCCAAGTAATTTTACCAATGCTAGAAACACCTTTGGAAGACCTGATCTTGGCTTGTATAGAACAGCGGTTAGAAGATATGCCGCCAATTGCTTGGAAACAGGGGGCTGCGGCCACAGTGGTGGCGGCTTCTGGTGGTTATCCGGGAGAATATGCCAAAGGCAAGGTAATTACTGGTCTGGCTGCTGCGGAGACTGCGGGGGCGACGGTGTTTCATGCGGGGACAAAGTTAAATGCCGCCCAAGAAGTTGTGACAGATGGTGGTAGGGTGTTAAATGTGACTGGTTTGGGTGAGAATTTTCAGGAAGCTTTAGCTCAAGCTTATGCAGGTATTGAGAATATTCAATTTGCTCAGATGTATTATCGCCGAGATATTGGTTATCGGGTTTTAGGCTGATTTTTGGGTACATGAATTAGATTTTCTACTCACGCAGAGGCGCAGAGGCGCGAAGGAATCTTAACCCTTGCTCCCTCCTCCCTCTTCGGGGTCTGTCGGCTCTTTTATGTTTCTTGTATCCCAGTCCTCCCCGCAAATTGCTAAAAGTTTGTATGCTGAATCTATAAGGTTCTTTATAGTTTTTAATTAAAAGCGGTGCAAGAAGATTTTCGATTAATTGTTGATTTGGTTTCGGTGTTTGCTGTTGCAGCTTGCGGTGGACTACTAGCAGCATTGTTAAAACAACCTGTTTTGCTTGGATATATCATCGGTGGTATGGTTGTTGGTCCGACTGGATTGGGACTAATTAAAGAACTTGTCCAGGTAGAAACCCTAGCTCAGTTTGGGGTAGCGTTTTTGTTATTTGCTTTAGGTGTGGAGTTTTCTTTAACGGAACTCAAAAAGGTTAAAGCGATCGCTCTGGGAGGTGGTACTTTACAAATTATCCTCACTATTCTCGTCACTGTCTTTGTATGTGGTGTTACGGGTGCTTGGGGAACTTTACCCGCTAAGGGTGTATTTTTGGGTGCGATTTTGTCTTTGTCTTCCACCGCAGTGGTTCTCAAATGCTTGATGGAACGCAATGAAACGGAAACACCCCACGGACAGGTAATGCTAGGGATTTTGGTAGTCCAGGACTTGGCACTGGGATTAATGTTAGCCGTATTACCAGCCCTCCATCAACCAGGAGAAGCCATTGGTATTGCTGTGGTCATGGCATTGATTAAAATTGGGTTATTTGCGGCTGGTGCGGTTGTAGGGGGGATTTGGTTAATTCCCCCTTTACTGAGATTATTAGCCAGCACGGAAAGCAAGGAGTTATTTTTATTAGGTGTTGTTACGATCTGTTTAGGAATTGCTCTGCTGACAGAATATTTAGGGCTATCTATTGAAATGGGCGCATTTGTCGCCGGCTTGATGATTTCTGAGGTAGAATATGCTGATGAAACTTTGACTATTGTTGAACCTTTGCGGGATATATTTGCCAGTTTATTTTTTGCCGCTATTGGGATGTTAATTGATCCATTATTTTTGTGGCAAAATCTGGAGTTAATTCTCGGATTAGTGGCTTTAGTTTTTGTGGGTAAGTTTTTAATTATTACTCCTTTAGTTAGACTATTTCGTTACCCTTTAAAAACAGCTTTAATTGTCGGTTTGGGATTAGCACAAATTGGGGAATTTTCCTTTGTTTTAGCCAGTGAAGGGCAAGCTTTAGGTTTGGTTTCTCGACGGATATATTTATTAATTCTAGGAACTACGGCTGTTACTTTAATGTTAACTCCCTTTGTCCTACGATTATTACCTTTCTTATTCGATTTTGCAGAATCTATTCCTTGGCTAAAACCCTATTTAGTAAATGATCAAGCTCTTGATTTATCGGCAGATTTACCACAGAAAAATCATATAGTAGTTTGTGGTTATGGCCGCATTGGTCAAAATTTGGTGAAATTATTACAGCAATATCAATTACCTGTGGTGGTAATTGACCAATCAGAAAGTCGTATTCAGCAGTTACGGGAAGCAGGTATACCTTATGTTTATGGCAATTCTGTCAGTCTTCATGTATTAGAAACTGCTGGGGTAAATCACGCTCAAGGTATGGCTATTGCTCTTCCAGATCCGGCAAGTATTCGACTTTGTTTAAAACGGGCTTTGGAACTATGTCCAGAATTAGATACAGTTGTCCGTGCGACCCAAGATAAAAATATTGAAGTGCTTTATCAATTAGGAGCAAAGGAAGTAATACAACCCGAATTTGAAGCTAGTTTAGAAATGGCAAATCATCTATTAATTGGTGTGGGTTTATTACCAGATTTGGTACAACAGAAAATGCAAGAAATTCGCCAAAATCATTATTTAGATTTACGTCCTGAACCTTCTCCTGCTGAAGTTTCTCAGTATTTACAAAAAGTTACTCGTGATCTGAATCGTCGTTGGTATGATTTACCAGCAAATTCACCTTTTATTGGGATGACTTTAGAAGAAGTGAATATGCGTTATTTAACCGGGGTGAGTTTAATGGCTATTCGTCGTGCTGATGATGAAGAAATAGATTATCCTCATAATCAAACTACATTACTTTTAGGCGATCGCTTATTAGTGGTAGGATCAAATCAGGAACTTAATGCTTTAATCGCCTTTGCTGAGGGTAAAATCACTATTAAGTAGTTAAGTAGGTTATCATTGAAAATTGTTGTTATCGCAAGGCAAGAGTAAAGAAGTTTCCAACAATTTTACGTTTCTTTACATAGTTTGGTTTTATTGTGTTGACGTGACTTACAAAGTTTTTTAGTTTTAGGGAACAGGGAACAGTGAATAAATTGGTGTGTACTTCATTAGATATACAGCGTTCAAAATTTAATCATGAAACTCTTGTAGTGTGGGCATCTTGCCCTTTAGATATGTACCTCATAATACCAGAAAGTGCTGTATGATAAGTAAGCTAACCCAAGTGATCGCTTTTTGGTATAATCAAGGTGTACTCAGTTACCCACTTATAAATCAAGACCCTTGGTATTAAAAATTATCATCGGGTAACACCAACGCTCTAATCAGAGCAAAGTAAATTTCCATCTATGTAAATTGCTTAAATGTTGATTCTATTCCCCAATAAAAATGACTAAATCCAGTTTAGGATCATGGAGTCAGCGGTTGCTGTCTGCGATTTTTTTAGGTGGACAAGTTATATTTCACCTCCTCCAAGGTAAAATTCACCGACGTAACACCCTAGAACAACTGGCAATAGTTGGACCAGACTCCTTCTTTATTGCTTTATTAACAGCCATATTTGTCGGTGCAGTATTTACAATTCAGGTAGCACGGGAGTTTATCAACTTTGGGGCGGGAAACCTCGTTGGTGGCGTGTTAGCAGTAGCATTAACTAGAGAACTGACCCCAGTATTAACAGCAGTAGTTTTAGCAGGACGAGTAGGTTCGGCTTTTGCTGCAGAAATTGGCACAATGAAAGTTACAGAACAAATAGATGCTCTGTTAATGTTAAAAACAGATCCTATTGATTATCTAGTCATTCCCCGGCTTCTGGCTTGTCTGATCATGCTACCGATTTTAACCTTGCTATGCTTAGTCACAGGAATGTCTGGAGGGTTACTCATAGCCACCCGTATTTATAATCTTTCAGATACAGTATTTCTAGATTCAGCCCGTGACTTTCTCGATATCTGGGATATTTCCAGTTCGATGATTAAGGCCTGTTGCTTTGGTGTACTTATCGCCATTATCGGCTGTAGTTGGGGCTTAACAACCACTGGAGGGGCTAAAGGTGTGGGACAATCAACGACAACGGCTGTAGTTACTGCCTTATTGGTGATATTTATTAGCAACTTCTTTCTATCTTGGGTGATGTTTCAATGACCAGGTAGTGGATTTACACCAGGACAGTAATTGAAAGGTCAAAAGAAATAATAACGAATTGTCAGGAGTAAAAGATTTTGAATAGTTCATTAACACCTAATACCACCTCAACAGTAGAATTAAAGCCTAGTTATAATATTCCTGTTGTCTTGGTCCTGGTCGCTATTCCCGTACTGTTGATACAACCTTGGCTAGGATGTATATTGACACTATTGGGTTTATTTTTGATGTTGCAAGCTGTAACATTGCGATTTCAATTTACCGCCACAGATTTTGATCTTTACAGAGGAGAAAAATTAATTCGGCGTTTTCCCTACCAAGAATGGCGAAATTGGCGGATATTCTGGAATCAAGTTCCCATTTTGTTCTATTTTAAGGAAGTTAACAGTATTCACTTTTTGCCCATTTTATTTGACCCCAAAACCTTAAAATCTTGTTTAGAAGAACGTTGTCCACGGGTTGATTAGGTTTTGTCCCCAATTTTATATTTTGGGAAAGATATTTTTTGGATGATGGAAAATTTATATTGTTGTTTATGAACCCAGAGGAATCTCAAAACCCAAAACCAATAGATGAGCAACTCCCTACAGATCAACTACCAAAAACCCCATCTGCTGATTTAGAATCAGAGGTGGAAGGGTCTACACAGGTAGTTACCATTGCAACAGAATCGCAACATTCTATACATGAGTCGAAATTAACGGAAACAATGCCTTTAGAAGCGGTAAATTCATTATATACAGAACCAGAGCAAAAAGTAAGCCAATTACAGCAAAAGTCAGCAGAGTTAAAAGCGGAAATTGCCCAATTGGAAATTACATATCAAACCCTTCAGGCGCAAATAAGTGTAACCCAAGCTACAATTTCCCAAGTTGTTCAAGAGTCATTATCACAGTTAGAACAACGCAAACAAGCTTTACAAATCTCTGTAGAACAACTCGAACGCCGTCAAGAACGAATTCGTAATGAAATGCGGACAACCTTTGCGGGGACATCTCAAGATATAGCAATTCGAGTACAGGGTTTTAAGGACTATCTCACGGGTAGTTTACAGGATTTGGCCTCAGCCGCGGAACAAATGCAGCTTGTGCAACCTGTGAAAGAACGGGAAAGGTCAGCACCGAAAGAAGTAAAACCCGTTAAAGAACAATTAGAAGCTCCCCAACTTGGACAACAACAGTTTCAAGATACAACTAAAAAAATCCGCCGCTTGCTTGACCAATATCGCAATCAACCAGATTATTATGGACCACCCTGGCAATTACGCCGCACTTTTGAACCGATTCACGGGGAAAAAATCTCCAGTTGGTTATTTACTTTAGGTGGACGCGGTGCTTTACGGACAATGGGTAGCCGCTTACAAAATATTTTAATTGCTTCTTCGGCAATTTCTATATTACATGAACTATACGGCGATCGCTTACGAACTTTGATTTTAGCTAATACACCGGAACGTTTAGGCGAATGGCGACGCGGTTTACAAGATTGTTTGGGTATTGGTCGTCCTGATTTTGGACCGGATAGGGGTGTGGTATTATTTGAAGCATCAACAGCATTAGCACAAAAGGCAGAAAGATTAGTTAAAGCCAATCAAATGCCTTTAATTATTGTTGATGATTCTGAAGAACAAATTAGTTTAGCTTTGCTACAATTCCCTCTCTGGCTGGCTTTTGCTCCTGATCCAAAAACTATAAAAGATCGAGATTTTGATGATAATTTTTAATTAGTTATTGGTCAGTGGTTATTAGTCAGTGGTCAGTGGTCAGTGGTCAGTGGCACAACAACGGACAACGAACAACGAACAACTAGATTATGTGGTTAACTTTGTGTGGAGTGATAGTTTTATTAGCTTACATTTTTGGTTCTTTTCCAACTGGATATATAGCAGGTAAGCTATTAAAAGGAATTGATATTCGAGAGGTTGGTTCTGGTTCAACAGGTGCAACTAATGTTTTACGAACCTTGGGTAAAGTTCCCGGTGCATTTGTATTATTAATTGATGCTTTAAAAGGAGTATTAGCAATAAATTTAGTTTATGCTTTATTTAATATTCCTTATGTTCAGAATCTAATACCAACAACTGTAAATGTACAAACTTGGCAACCTTATTTAGTAACTTTAGCTGGTTTAGCTGCCCTTTTAGGACATAGTAAATCCATCTTTCTCGGCTTCACAGGTGGTAAATCTGTGGCTACCGGTGTGGGGATTTTGTTAGCTATAAATTGGCAAGTGGGATTATCAACATTAGGAGTTTTTGCCGTCGTAATTGCTATTTCTAGAATTGTGTCTTTAAGTTCTATTGCTGGGGCTGTGGCTGTGCCTATTTTTATGGTAATTTTTCATCAACCTTTAGCCTACATTATTCTGGGCATAGCTGGAGGTTTATATGTAATTATCCGTCACAGCAGTAATATTAAAAGATTAATCGCAGGTACAGAACCGAAAATTGGCCAGAAAGTGGAAACACAAACAGAAGAAAATAACAGAATTCGGGTTGACTGTTAATTGTTCCCTCGCAAAAAAATCTTTCAGCAACCCTCAAGTAGTTTAATTAGATTAGCAGGAGAAACTATAACAAGAGTGGCAAAAAAACTAGAAAAAATGGGTTTGATTGTCCAGAATCAAGATATAATTTATATTTGCGATTAGTCAGCTTTAGACCAAACCTTAGTTTAATTTGTTAGCCTGATGAGTATTGTTGATTCCCTATCGGAAGAACCAGAACAAAATTCATCTTCTGAATCTCCTCTGGAAAACCAATTACAATACCAATCCCTCAAAGTTGAGAGTACCTTGAGGATGGTAGAAACCGCTTTTTTAGCAAGTACAGCCAGTTTAATTTGGTTTATTAATTTTTATTTTCCTTTGGGTCCAGTATTGCGAGTGTTTTTTCCTATCCCCATTGCTTTGGTGTATTTACGCTGGGGTAAACGGGCAGCTTGGATGGCAGCGGTAACTTCTGGGTTACTATTATCTGTGTTGATGGGACCCGTTCGCAGTTTGTTATTTGTCATGCCTTTTGCCTTTATGGGCGTGATGTTGGGGGCAAGTTGGTATCGTCGTGTACACTGGATTGTTTCCATAACTTTAGGGACGCTGTTGGGGACGCTGGGGGTGTTTTTTCGGTTATGGTTTTTGTCGGTGTTATCTGGAGAAGACTTATGGGTTTATACGATTAACCAGGTGACGGGAATTATTGAATGGATTTTTTTAAAGTTGGAATTGTTGATGACTCCCAATTTATTATTAATTCAATTAGGAGCGATCGCTTTAATTCTCTTTAATAATTTTATTTACTTGTTTATCGTTCATCTTGTCGCTTGGTTGCTTTTAGACCGCTTGGGAAATCCTATTCCCCGTCCACCTCATTGGGTGCAGGTATTGATGGATTATGAGTAGTTCAGATATGATTAATATTTATACCCAAGTTCCCCAGAGTCAAGCCTGGTTAGACCGTTATCGGGGTAAATTACCGATATTTGCCTGTATTTTAGGATTTACGGAAACCGGGTTAATTCCTGGGATTTCTGCGGCTGGGTTGACTCCAGAAGACCGTCAATATACGGCTTGTGCTGATGCAGAATTTCTTTATTATGGTGCTGAATATCAACCTAAGTACCCTCTACCACCTTTAAGTTCAGGCGCGTCTCCTGTGCTGATTTCGCGGTCAGTAGTAGCTAATTTAAACATCCCTGTTTACCTATTTAATGCGGGATTGCTACATACTCCACCTGTGCCATTAATTAATTTGGCAGGTGCTCCGGCAAAGTGTTTAAGTCAGGGTGCAGCAATGGATATAGCTACAGTTAAGCATTTATTATCACAGGGCTTATACTATGGAGCTAAATTAAGTTCTAAACTAAATTCTGATAGTTATTTAATTTTAAGCGAGTGCGTTGTCGGTGGAACAACAACCGCTTTAGCGATTTTAACTGGGTTGGGGATTAATGCAGCTGGTAAAGTTAACAGCAGCCATCCTATTTGTAATCATGGGCAAAAATGGGATTTAGTGCAAGCGGGATTAAGAAAAATGCCGCCATCACGTGATCCTTTATATCTAGTAGCAGCGGTAGGTGATCCTATGCAGATCGTAGTAGCGGGAATGGCGATCGCTGCTAGTCGAACTTGTGGAGTATTATTAGGTGGAGGTACGCAAATGTTAGCAGTTTATGCTTTAATTCAGGCTATCACCGAGAAATATTCTTTATCTTGGCAACCCACAGAAGTTATAATCGGTACTACCCGCTGGGTAGCAGAAGATTCTACAGGTGCAACAGTTGATTTAGCCCAAAGTTTCCCAAAAAACAGTATCCCGCCCTTATTAGCCACACAATTGAGTTTTGCTAGTTCTCGATATCCCCAACTTCAAGCTTATGAACTGGGTTTTGTCAAAGAAGGTGTTGGTGCGGGTGCGGCCTGTATTGCTGCTTCCTTATGTCAAAATTGGCAACAAAATCAACTATTAGCAGCCATTGAAGCCCAAATTGAGCAACTTCACGCCAATCAATACAAGTAAGGTAATAGTAAAGAAGTTTTCAGCGATTTTAAGTTTCTTTACACAGTTTAGTTTTATTTTGTTAACCTATTTAGCACACACTCTTTATTGACTGACTGTAAAATTAATGGACAGACGAGCTTTTTTATTAAGTGTAAGTACCTTAGCACTTTCTCAAGTGATCACAGGGTGCGGAACAAATCAGCAACTACTCTTAAATGTACAATTATTAAAAAATTCTATTCCCGGTCAGGTAGTTAAGAAGTTTCGGAAAACTGTAACTCAGGGGGGGGAGTTGAAATTTACCCCAATTGATCAACTTGAGGATTTATTTAAATTATTACAAACTTGGCAACAACCGCCAACAAATCAGCAAAAAGAATGGACTAGTTATTTACCCTTTAATCAAAATCAAAGATCACCAACTGCGAATTTAGTCACCTTGGGAGACTATTGGTTAGAAGCAGCAATTAGCCAAAAATTAATTCAACCATTAGAAACAAAAAATCTCAAAAATATAGGTTATATAAATGATAAATGGCAACAGATAATTAAACGTGATCAAAATGGTAAAATTTGGGGAGTTCCTTATCGGTGGGGAAATACAGTAATTATTTATAATCGAGAAAAGTTTCAAAAATTGGGTTGGACACCAACAGATTGGAGTGATTTATGGCGAAGTGAATTACAAAATCGGATTTCTTTACTAAATCATCCACGAGAAGTAATTGGTTTAGTATTGAAGAAACTAGGAAAATCTTATAATACAGAAAATCTCAATCAAATCTCTTCCTTAGAAACAGAATTACAAGCATTAAATCAACAAGTTAAATTTTATAATTCTACAAATTATTTAGAACCATTAATTATTGGAGACACTTGGTTAGCAGTCGGTTGGTCTGACGAGATTATTCCAGTCATTAGTCGTTATCAAAAATTCGCCGCAATTGTCCCGAAATCAGGAACAGCAATATGGGCTGATTTATGGGTAAGTCCCGCAGGTGTTAATAATGATGATTTAGCATATCAATGGCTAGATTTTTGTTTACAACCCCATATATCTAAACAAATTGCTTTACTCACTAAAAGTAATTCTCCTATTCAGGATAATATGGTCATGGGGGATATTGAGAAGCATTTACAGAACTTATTATTAACTAATGCAGAAATTTTTGCCAAAAGTGAATTTTTATTACCTTTACCTCCAGCAGTGATGAAAGAGTATGAAGATTTATTTATGAAGATGAAACAATCATGATTTTAGAAACGAAATCCTACTTTACTTTGATTATTCATCTGAATACTACAGAAAACAGGACGTTGAGAAAAATTACAAGTGTAAGTTCCTAACATTTCTTTTTGGTAGTTAAAAACTCGGATATTATAACCAGATTTACTGGCTATCCTCCCTAAATTATTGACAAAACCATATTTTTCTAAATAGTCTAATAAACTCCAAATTTGCTGATTAACAATTAAATCCGCCCGTGGTGGTTCTGTTGAAGAAGCTGGATAAGCAATCCAATTATCTAAAAGTTTGTTTTCCGAGGTTTGTTTAGACCACCATAAACTAGGAACTGTTAATTTTTGGGGATCAATGGTTTTAGCCGTGATAATATTATCTTTTGGTTGGCTGAGTAGATTTAATTCCAAAGGTGCATTAGAAGGTCGGAGAATGTTTTCTGCTATTGATGGAAGTATCAACACAAGATAAGAAGTGGTAAAACTGAGAATTGCTGATAATAACCGTGTTTTTTTGTAGGTAAATAAATTATTTTTATTCATAGCTAAGATATTTTACGAGTTAGAAAAAAGGAGTTATTCCGTCTGGGTATCAGCATTTTAGTTTGCTTTTAGCTTGACAATTGAAAACAGGACATGAAAGAATTATATTCTGTTTTCAACAACAGTGCTACGCTTGACGGTATTCGGGACAATGGCACGATAAAATTATATAACAATAAATTGCAATAAAGGTCTAAATGGCAGAAACACTATTTTTCAACGCCCTGCGGGAAGCTATTGACGAAGAAATGGCCCGTGATTCTAGCGTATTTGTTTTGGGTGAGGACGTAGGACACTACGGCGGCTCTTATAAGGTTACCAAAGATTTGCACCAAAAGTATGGTGATCTGCGAGTTTTAGATACACCTATTGCGGAAAATAGCTTTACTGGAATAGCTGTAGGTGCTGCTATGACTGGGTTACGTCCAATTATTGAAGGAATGAATATGGGCTTTCTGCTCCTCGCCTTCAACCAAATTTCTAATAATGCGGGTATGTTACGCTACACTTCCGGTGGTAACTTTAAAATCCCTATGGTGATTCGTGGTCCTGGGGGTGTGGGTAGACAATTAGGTGCGGAACATTCCCAACGGCTAGAAGCCTATTTTCAAGCTGTTCCTGGTTTAAAAATTGTGGCTTGTTCCACCCCTTACAATGCTAAAGGATTGTTAAAAGCAGCTATCCGCGATGATAACCCAGTGTTATTTTTTGAACACGTTTTACTTTATAATTTAAAAGAAGACTTACCAGAAACAGAATATGTCCTCCCCCTAGATAAGGCTGAAATTGTCCGTCGAGGTAAGGATGTGACAATTTTAACTTATTCGCGGATGCGCTATCATGTACTGCAAGCAGTGAAAGTTTTGGAAAAACAAGGTTATGATCCAGAAGTTATTGATTTAATTTCTTTGAAACCTCTCGATTTTAACACTATTGGCGCATCAATTCGCAAAACTCACCGGGTGATTGTTGTAGAAGAGTGTATGAGAACCGGAGGTATTGGTGCAGAATTAACGGCTTCAATTAATGATCGCTTATTTGATGAATTAGACGCGCCTGTATTGCGGCTTTCTTCTCAAGATATCCCCACACCTTACAATGGTAATCTGGAACGTCTAACCATTGTCCAACCAGAGCAAATCGTGGAAGCAGTCCAGAAAATGGTGGCTTTGCGGGTTTAGGTGACAGTTGTACGGGCGAACGGCCGTTCGCCCCAACGGCCGCCTCTGGTTACTGAGCGACTTGTCCTGAGCGAAGTATTACCTATTCCCTTGGAAATTTTCTACTCACAACCGACAAAAAGAGCGTTATTATAACCTTTGTCAGTTGTGAGTGATAGTATGCAAAAACAGCGATCGCTATTAGCATTAATTATAGTCTTGGTAATTGCCGCTATTACGGTAATTGTCAAAATTCCTGTACCCCTAGGGTTAGACCTGCGGGGCGGTTCTCAGCTTACCATTCAGGTAAAACCAACAGCGGAAATTCCCCAAATTACCGAAAGGGAATTAGAAGCTGTGAAAAAAGTCGTCGAAGGACGAATTAATGGTCTAGGTGTTTCCGAACCAGTAATTCAAACTATAGGTACGGATAAAATATCAGTACAACTACCGGGTGTCAATGACCCAGAACAAGCAGAACGAATATTAGGAGGTACGGCGCAATTAGAGTTCCGTGTCCAAAAACCAAATACAGAAAGTCAACTTATTGCTTTACAAGTAACAATAAACGACCTGAAAACCAAGCGCGAAGACTTGAAAAAGACCAAAGATCAAGCAACAATTGATAAAAATAAAGAAGAGTTTGATAAAAGTAATCAAGCAATAGCAGAATTGTTTGCAAGTACCAACCCACCCCTAACCGGTAAATATCTTCAGGATGCCTATGGTGAACCTAATCAAGGCACTAATTGGAACGTGGCTATCCGTTTTGATCAAAAGGGTGGTGAACTCTTTGCAGGGCTAACAAAAGACCTGGCTGGAACTGGTCGTACTATCGGTATTTTCCTCGACAATGAATTAATCAGTTCACCCACCGTAGGAGCAGAATTTGCTGCTACTGGGATTACAGGTGGTTCTGCTATCATTACAGGTCGTTTTCAAGCCCAAGAAGCCAATGATTTAGGGGTACAGTTGCGCGGTGGTGCATTACCTGTTCCTGTGGAAATTGCGGAGAGAAGAACAGTAGGCGCTACTTTAGGAAAAGATAGTATTCAAAGAAGCATATACGCTGGTATTGGTGGTCTGACCTTAGTATTAATATTTATGGTGTGCTACTATCGCTTACCAGGAATGATCGCAAATGTATCACTATTGATTTACTCTCTCCTGACTTGGGCAGCATTTTGTTTACTCAGTGTCACCCTCACCTTACCAGGAATTGCGGGTTTCATTCTCAGTATCGGTATGGCGGTTGATGCTAACGTCTTAATTTTTGAACGCACTAGGGAAGAATTACAAGCAGGTAAATCTTTGTATCGTTCTGTAGAATCCGGTTTTTACCGCGCTTTTTCTAGTATCTTAGATAGTAACGTCACTACCTGGATTGCTTGTGCGGCTTTATTTTGGTTGGGTTCAGGACTGGTAAAAGGTTTCGCCCTCACGTTGGCTTTAGGGGTAGCAGTAAGTATGTTTACCGCAATTACTTGTAGTCGCACATTGATGTTTTCAGTTATTTCCATTCCCTCTTTGCGGAACAAAAAACTTTATGCTCCGAATGTGCCAGTGATAAATAAGACAGGAGTGGCACAATGAGATTAGATATTAACAAAGCCCGCCGTACTTGGTGGACTATTTCCGCTATTATTATCCTGATTGGGATGATTTCTATGGTGATATCTTCTCTAAATCCCAGTATCAAAGCACCTCTGCGCCCTAGTTTGGATTTTATCGGCGGTACAAGGTTGCAATTGGTGCGGGACTGTAGCAAACCTGGTAATTGTGACCAGCCAATAGATATCAATGTTGTGCGAGAAGTGGCTAAATCCCAGGGTCTTGGAGATAGTAGTATTCAATTAATCTCGGAAAATGGCCAAGAAAATGGTATTACTATTCGCACCAAAAACCTGGAAACAGAACAACGAAGTAATTTACAAAGTTCCCTAACTGAAAAAATTGGTGCTTTCGACCCGCAAAAAAATCAAATTGACTCCGTTGGTGCGACTTTAGGAAAGGAGTTATTTACCTCTGGGGTGTTAGCTTTAATAGTTTCCTTTATAGGAATTACTATCTATATGGCTGTTAGGTTTCAATGGGATTACGCTGTATTTGCCATTGTAGCCTTGTTTCACGACATTTTGATTACCACTGGGGTTTTCTCGATTTTAGGCTTGGTTTTCGGCGTTGAAGTGGATAGTCTGTTTATCGTGGCTTTGCTGACTATCACGGGTTTCTCCGTTAATGATACTGTGGTCATTTATGACCGAATTCGGGAAACTATTGAACTTCACCCTGGACAACCAATTGCTGAAGTTGTTGATGATGCTGTTAACCAAACTTTAACCAGGTCAATTAATACCACTTTAACTGTTCTACTGACATTATCTGCTATCTTCTTCTTTGGTGGCGAAACACTGCATAATTTTTCCTTAGCTTTAATTGTCGGCTTTACAATGGGCGCTTATTCTAGTATTTTCATTGCTAGTACACTCTTAATCTGGTGGCGAGAACGCAGTCAAAGTTATCCAGTTGAACCCCCTATCAGTTCCCCAGAAAGTTAAATTTATTCACTCGTTCTTAGTCACACTGGGAACGAGATTAACAAGATTTTTTAGACCCACCCTATACCTTTTCTATGGATAAACCTGAAAAACCAGAAATTGCAGCAGAAGATTTGAGTTTAGACCCTGCTTTTGCTCAACAAGTACAAAAGCTACATAGTCTAACAGTATACGGTAGATGGTTATTTGCGGGTTGTTTGTGGCTAATTATCGCACCTTTCTGTCTGTGGGATTTGTGGGCGGAAATTTATTTGTTACAACAATATTTTACCTGGGTAGGACTAAGATATGCACTAATATTTCATCCTTTGTCTACTCTAGGTTTAAGTTTATGTATTGGAATGACAACTTCTGTTTTAGTCTGGCAAAGTCGTAATATTATTTGGGGACTACCATTACCAGAACAGGAAAATCTACAAAAGCAACTTTATCGCATTCGTCAACAAGGACCTTCCCACCCTCTATGGAAGTGGGTTTGTCAGTAAGGAGGGAATCGGAAGCAGGAGTTTTTTAATTTTTAATTTTTAACTGAATTGTTGCATATACATATACAAGTCTAGTAACTTATAGAAAAATATGCCATAAGATAAACAAAGATACTACGATTATTAGATGTCTATAGGTCAAAAACCACCCGTGTCGCTCCCTTCTTAGGACTAACGTGCTCTTTTTCTACTCACTGCTTATGAATTTTTCTCAGATTCAATTTAGCCAAAGCCTTGCGGATATTGATCTTTACCAACTCCAAGAATTGTTTAATTTGGCTGCTTTTTGGGCAAAAGAACGCAGTATTAAGGACTGGGGTACAGCTATTGCTAATAGTGAACCTGTGGTTTCTATCTGGGATAGGGAATTATTGATTGGTTTTGCGAGGGCGACTTCTGACGGCATCTATCGCGCTACAATTTGGGATGTTGCCATTCATCCAGATTATCAGGGTAAAGGACTGGGTAGCAAGTTGGTAGAAACTGTTTTAAGTCACCCCCGAATGCAAAAGGTAGAGCGTGTATACTTGATGACAACTCACCAACAGGAATTTTATGAAAAGATTGGTTTTCAAGTCAATAACACCACGACAATGGTTTTACAAAATCAGTCTAATTTTGATGCTTTGATGAGTGAGGAAATGTGTTTTCAAGAGTCTCTATAGGAATAGATATTTGCAATCTAGTTAACTGTGGTGTTTCTGCTTTTTCGGTGGGAAAAGACAAAATTTCTAATTTTCCTGCCATCAATTCTACTAAACTTTGATTAATTGCCAGTTTCATTCCCGGTGATAGTGCTATATTTTCCTGATTTGTGGGATTTTCAGATTTCATTAAATCTATAGGTTCACAGGTCATTACTGCGTCAGTGGGTACATCTAACCAAATATTTACACAATTACCTGTAGATGGTAAATTACTAGAAAGATAAATATTTCCGGTTTCCATTTGAGTAATTGTTGTATCTATCAAATTTATTAATACTTGTTTAAGATAACGGGAATCTGCTAAAATCCGAATTTCTGAATCTGACCGTGATAAAATAAAAGTATAATTACGATTAACTGCTAATAGATAGGTTGAGTTATAAACTTCTTCTAAAAGTTTACTTAATTCTAAAGTCTGAATATCTAATTTATTTCTACCAGATTCGATTTTGGAAACATCCAGAATTTCATCAATTAGCTTTAATAATTTTAGAGATCTTTCGTGAGCTTGGCCGATAAATTCTCGCTCTTCTTCGGGATTTTCACACAAATCCGCCAAAATTAACTGATGTAAACCAATTATACCACTTAATGGCGATCGCAATTCATGACTAGTCCGTGCTAAAAAACCAGCTTGAAATTGACTCATTTCCCGCGCACTATAATAGGCTAGTTGGGTTTGCTTCAATTCTTGCAAAAATTGATTTTCTGGCAGTGCTGGGGCATTTTGGCGGGGAATAGATACAGATTTGATAGACTGGAAGAATAATTTACAATAACCTATTCCTATTCCTATTCCTGCTCCTAAATATAGCCATTTATCAAAATTCATAATTATCCAATTTAATACTACCTTGTCGTAAAATTTGCCAATTGTTTTCTGTCCATTTAGCAACAGTAGAAGGTATTCCCAAACCTTTGTATTCTGTTAATTCTAATGTTAAAACCTCTGGAAATTGAGCTTTTATTTCTGCTTTGGTTTCTAAAGTTGGTTGTCCTGATAAATTAGCACTAGTTGTTGCCATTGGACCTGTTTGGGCTAAAATAGTTTGAGCAATTGGATGATTTGGAACTCGAATACCAATGGTAGTTGGTTCTTGAGGATTCATGACCCTGGGAACTTTGTCACTAGCTGGTAAAACTAAAGTTAACGCACCTGGCCAATTTTGATTAACAATTTTTTGCCAAATTTGATATTCTCTATTACCACCTTGAACATAATCCCATAAATCCTCAGCTTTAGCAGCCATTAAAATTAAAGGTTTGTCAAAACTGCGTTGTTTCGCAGCATAAATTAATTCTGCTTGTCTGGGTATGGTAGCTAATGCAGGGACCGTATCTGTGGGGAAACTAATCATTTTTCCAGCTTTTGCAGCTTTTATCAGGATTTCTAATGAAAGATTCATAAAGGTGGTTTTTCTGTCGGTTTTTTGAGTTGGGGATGAATTATTTTATTTTCATATTATCATTAGTGTTATTCCCACAAACAAGACAGTAGAGACGTTTTACCAAACGCCCCTACACAGTTAGCATTTAATTAGACTTTATTTAGAGTGGGATTTTTCCGCTACAGTCACATTAACGTTAGCTGATTTGCCATTTTTACCATTGGAGTTACCGTTATTGCGGGGTTGAATTACTCCATAACCACCGTGATTACGTTCATAAATGACATTAATCTCGCCAGTCTCCGCATTATGGAACATATAAAAGTCGTGTCCCACCAGTTGTAGTTGTTCTTGCGCTTCTTCTAATGTCATTGGCGGCATAGAGAAGTATTTGGTGCGAACAACCTCTTCGGGTAATTCAGGAGTACGATCTCCAATTAAATCTGCTGCAACAGTTTCCGGTGCTACTGCTTCCTTAGTTGATATAGGTTGAGTTTTATGATCCTGCCTTTTTTCCTTATATTTACGTAATTGCCGAGCAATTTTATCTGCAACTAGGTCAATACTTGCATATAAGCTTTCGCTGCTTTCCTCCGCACGGATAACGATACCATTAGCATAAATAGTTACTTCTGCTGCTTGCTTTGTACTTATTCGGGGATTGCGAGCTACGCTTAAATGGACATCCACTTGATTTGTGATGTTCTGGAAGTGACTAGCTGCCTTTTCAATCTTCTGATGCACATATTCGCGGATTGCATCAGTGATTTCAATATTTTTACCGTGGATGACAAGCTTCATGTAAACTCTCCCGTTCAATATTATATGTGATGTTTTCAGGTAGGAATAGAAATTGCGGTAAGGCTTATCACTGCCACCAGCATAAATCGTTACCTATTCCTCAGACACTGCCTGATGATTTTTAACATTTTTTACATCTTTATACTTGCACTACTGACCCTCTTGTTTCCAACTGTTTGCCAAGGAATTGGTTTTTTAAGCAAAACTATTGAATTAGGCTTTTTTGAGATATGGTTCTTTTAAACACCTACTTCTATGGGACTTTACCAAAACAGGAGTGCTGACTCTTTTTTTGTTCCTCATTTGTGTTTTCTATTGTATAGAGAATACAACTCTTTTGGTAAATTTGATCCTAATTGACGACAATAAATTTTTAAGCTGCCATTGTTTTGGCCTGACACTAATTATAGAAAACTCCTCCCCAGCCCATTCAGGTTATATATTCAAACTAGCATCTTGTGGGTTCTAAAGTATATTTTCTTGACGTTCCTTTAAGATCCTTTGCATAGCTTGACAATTATCCCTTGACAATTACTGATGACTTATAGCACTCATTTTCCTAAATCCAGTTGTTTATTATATAATTTTGGTTTAATGCCCTATGAAACTGCTCATCAGTGGCAGCGGTTGTTAGTTGCAGAGCGCGTTCATAACCCAGAGCTAAATGATGTGTTAATGTTATTAGAACACCCTCCCGTTTATACCTTGGGGACGGGAGCAAACCCAAAATTTATAAAATTTAATATTGACAAAAGTGATTATGATGTGCACCGCGTTGAAAGAGGAGGAGAGGTTACATATCATTGTCCTGGACAATTGATAGGTTATCCGATTTTAAATTTGCGTCGTTATCGTCAAGACCTGCATTGGTACTTACATCAACTTGAGGAAGTATTAATTCGCGTTTTAGCACATTACAACTTGAAAGGAGAACGAATTCCTGGTTTTACCGGTGTTTGGCTAGAAGGATACAAAGTTGCAGCTATAGGCATAAAAGTTAGTAAATGGATTACTATGCACGGATTCGCCTTAAATGTATGTCCAGACATGACAGGATTTGAGAAAATTATCCCCTGTGGTATTATTGATAAACCAGTTAGCAGTTTAGCCGCATGGATTCCTGACATTACCTGTAACCAAATTACTGATTCTGTCAGTCAGTGCTTTGCAGAAGTATTTGATGTAACCCTAGTTAAAAGTAACGACATGAAGTTTATTCACCCAACCTGTAATAGCCACAAAAATCTTTACAATGAAGAATAACAGCAATCATAGATAATACAAATTAAAAACCATGGGAATATTTGGATTTGGTAAAAAATCAGCTTTACCTACACCTGAGCAAGCTTTAGCGGGACGGGACGAAGTAATGCGAGTACCTGCACAACATTACGTTAACAAAAACCCTCTGCAAGCACCCTTTCCCCAAGACCTAGAAACCGCCATGTTTGGTTTAGGCTGTTTTTGGGGTGCAGAACGCAAATTCTGGCAACAAGAAGGAGTTTACACCACTGCGGTAGGTTATGCGGCTGGTTACACACCCAACCCCACCTATCAAGAAGTCTGTAGCGGTCTGACAGGTCATAATGAAGTAGTATTAGTGGTATTTGACCCCAAAATTATTACTTATTCCCAACTGTTGAAAGTTTTCTGGGAAAGCCACAACCCCACCCAGGGAATGCGTCAAGGTAATGATACTGGTACTCAGTACCGTTCAGGAATTTATGTCTATTCACAAGAGCAAAAAGAATTAGCAGTAACATTACAGAACGCTTATCAAGCAGCCCTCAGCAGTGCCGGTTATGGTAAAATTACCACAGAAGTTTTAGATGCTCCTAAATTTTATTATGCTGAGGAATACCATCAGCAATATTTGGCTAAAAACCCCGGTGGTTATTGCGGTTTAGGTGGTACTAATGTAGCTTGTCCGGTGGGTATGCTGAGTCCGATATGATTTTACCTCACGCAGAGGCGCTCCAGTCTCAGAGAGTAAGAGTTTGAAGTCTTTGCTACTTTGTGCTTTTGCGCGAAACGTAACTCGTACTGATATTATCCCATGGTAAATCAATATTACAGGACTTATCGGTGTTATGAGTTACATATCTAGCGGGCAAGATGCCCGCAATACAAGAGTTTCATGATTTAACTTTGTACCTCCTCAGAGCGGAAAACGCTGTATGTCTTTACTCAAAACCTCGCTGACTGGCTTAAAAGCTGACTCATTTCGTCACCCTCTGGATTTGGAAGCTACTAAAACTCTTAAACAAATTCCTGGTTTAGATATGATGGTGCGGACTTGGCTCGGTCCAATGGCTGAGCAGGTTTTTTATGTGGAAAATATCGCTTCTAGTATTTTGGTGGGAGAAAAACAACTCCCTAATTTACACAATTTATTATTGGAAGCTTGTCAAATTCTCGATATTGCGCCACCTCAGTTATATGTGCGTCAACATCCAGCCCCTAATGCTTATACTTTTGCTATGCGAGGTAAGCAGCCTTTTGTGGTTATTCATACATCCTTGCTGGAAATCTTGACACCAGAGGAGGTACAGGCTGTAATTGCCCATGAGTTAGGTCATCTTAAATGTGATCATAGTGTGTATTTAACACCTGTGAATTTATTAATTTTAGCCGCCGCAACTGTGCCAAATGTCGGCGCTATTCTGGCTCAAGCTATTCAGTCACAATTGTTAGAATGGGTACGTTGTGCTGAGTTTACTTGTGACCGCGCTGCTTTGTTGGCTACTCAAAACCCGAAAGTTGTCATGTCGGTATTAATGAAGTTAGCCGGCGGTTCTCCTACTTTAGCACCCCAACTCAATTTAGATGCCTTTGTTGACCAAGCTCGCGCCTATGATGATATTAGTAAAACCGAATTAGGAGAAATGGTAAAATTTGCCCACACAGCCCAATTATCCCATCCTGTACCAGTGCTGAGGGCGCGAGAAATTGACCGTTGGGCAAGTAGTCAAGAGTACCAAAAATTAGTACACAATCACGGTATTAATCATAAAGGTGAACCTGCATCTTCAGGAGGATGGCGTAATTGGTAGATTTTAAAGGGTAAATTGGAATTATGAGTTCTTTGTCAGCGATTAATTTATGGGAATATGAACAATTGGCAAAAGAGCATCTTTCACAGATGGCTTTTGACTATTATAGTAGTGGTGCATGGGATGAGGTCACATTGCGAGACAATCTGGCTGCGTTTATAAGAGTTAAACTGCGTCCGAAAATGCTGGTCGATGTCAGTGAAGTTAACCTCACTACCAAGATTTTAGGACAATCTTTGCAACTACCTCTATTAATCGCACCAATGGCTTTTCAATGTCTAGCTCATTCAGAGGGGGAAATTGCTACAGCTTTAGCTGCTGCTGACTCAGGTGTGGGTATGGTCTTGAGTACCTTGGCTACTAAAAGTTTAGAAGCGGTTGCTACGGTTGCCAATGGTTTACAATGGTTTCAGCTTTACATTCACAAAGATCAGGGTTTAACTCGTGCTTTGGTGGAACGAGCATACAAAGCTGGCTATAAAGCACTCTGTCTGACTGTAGATGCTCCTATACTGGGAAAGCGAGAACGAGATCACCAAAATGAGTTTACCTTGCCTCCTGGCTTATATCCTGCCAATTTAACTGATATCTCTGGTTTGGATATTCCCCAAGCACCAGGAGAATCTGGTTTATTGACTTATTTTGCTCAACAGATTAATCCCGCAGTCACTTGGAAGGATTTGGAATGGTTACAATCTCTGAGTCCCCTACCTTTGGTAGTAAAGGGCATTTTACGGGCTGATGATGCTGTCCGGGCTGTAGAATATGGAGCACAGGCTATTGTTGTTTCTAATCACGGTGGTAGACAATTAGACGGGGCGATTGCTTCTTTGGATGCCCTACCGGAAATTATAGCCGCAGTGGACGGTAAAGCCGAAGTTCTGTTAGATGGAGGAATTCGTCGCGGTACGGACATACTCAAAGCTTTAGCTTATGGTGCTAAAGCTGTACTCCTTGGACGACCTGTGTTATGGGGGTTATCAGTAGCTGGACAAATTGGTGTATCTCATATTATTTCTTTGTTACAAGATGAGTTAAATGTGGCAATGGCTCTCAGCGGTTGTGCTACCATAGCAGATATTGATTCTAGCTTAGTTAGTATCATCGGTGATCATCGGGTTTCTATCTAAGCAATGTTAGAAATACCTAAATCTGGTGGTATATCTTGTATTCTTCCCGGTCCAATGGCTTGTAATCCTTCTTTGAGGATAATATCACCAGTATACAAGGCTTTCCCCACTATCACACCTGTTACACCCTGGGGTTCTAAGGACAATAAACTTAATAAGTCGGTGACTGAACTTACACCTCCAGAAGCAATTACGGGTATGGAAATGGCCGCAGCAAGTTCTCGTAATGCGTCTAAATTTGGTCCTTCTAATGTTCCGTCTCTGTTTATATCAGTATAAATTATGGCTGCTGCTCCTAATTCCTGCATTTGTACTGCTAGTTGGGTGGCTAATACTGATGAGGTTTCTAACCAACCACGAGTGGCAACTAGGCCGTTACGGGCATCTATACCAATAATAATCTTTTCGGGAAATTCTTGACAGAGTTGTTGAACTAGTTGGGGCTGTTCAACTGCGACAGTTCCCATAATTGCCCAATCTACTCCTAGATTAAATAATTCTACCACACTTGTGCGATCGCGCAATCCGCCCCCAACTTCAATGGGTATGGACAGATTATTTCTAATGGCTGCAATGGCTGCTAGGTTAACTATTTTACCAGCTTTCGCGCCGTCTAAATCAACTAAGTGTAATCTGGTCGCGCCTTGGTCTGCCCACATTTTAGCAACTTCTACGGGATTTTCGCTAAATACTTGGGATTGTGTGTAGTCTCCTTTGTATAGTCGCACGCAGCGACCTTCTAGTAAATCAATTGCGGGTATTACTTCCATGATTTGTCAGTGGTTAGTTGTCAGTTGTCAATGGTCAGTTGTCAGTTGTTCGTTGTTCAGTCCCTGTTCCCTGTTCCCTGTTCCTTAATTCTTGTACTGCTTGACGGAAGCCTAAGACTAGTAAGATGTTAGCTAGGGTTAAAAAGGCTTCCGCGCTGCCATGTAACCAGTCTACATTGGCTAATTGTTCTCCATACTGCACTTTGGCGTAAATGCCGGCGGGAATGGTGACAGCAACAAATACCAATGTGCCGTAAAATCCATATAGGGCTAACCGTGGCATTTGTGGACTGCGGCTGATAAACCACAAGAAACCCAAATAGGGAAACAGAGAAAGGGCAAAGAGGGTTTCTTTTGATATCATTGTTCTGATTTGATGGTTTGTGTCTTAATTGGGCTTTTAGGCTTGGTAGAACGCCAAATTACATAAGCTGCTGCCCAAAGGGTAAAGTTACCAACTAATGTCATGGTAGCTTGTAGGGTGACTAACCATTCTAAAGATTCGGAATTGTCGAAGTAATGCCAAGTGCAAGCACACATTGCGCTAATTAAAGCTGGTAACATAGCAAAGGATAATCCCCACCAAGTCCGATTTTCTGTAAGTTCACCATATATCCAAATTAGCCATATTGCGGTTATCCACTCAAGAACGCTGGAAATATGAATTATCCAGGTGGGAATTGAAAGTACGTGCATAATTGTCGGTTGTCAGTGGTCAGTGGTCAGTTGTAAATAACTGGGTTAAAAAAATCTAAAATCTAAAATCTAAAAATGGCAAAAATGCGGGTTTTATTGTCTGGTTATTACGGTAAGGGTAATGGTGGTGATGAAGCTTTGTTAGCCACACTTCTGCAAATGTTACCACTTGATGTTACTCCTGTGGTGCTTTCTGGAAATCCTGAAGAAACTCATCGTCATTATGGTGTGGAGTGTTACAATCGTATGGCGTTTTTCTCCGTCTTCAAGGCTTTGCGTTCTTGTGATGCTTTTGTTTGGGGTGGTGGTAGTTTAATTCAAGATTCTACTAGCATAATTAGCCCTTTTTATTATGGCGGATTGATGGCTTTAGCTCAAGTTATGGGTTTAAAAACTGTGGCTTGGGGACAGGGTATAGGTCCGTTGTTGCGTTCCCAAACTCGATTTTTAGCCCAGCGTAATTTTGCGGGTTGTACTCAGGTGAGTGTGCGCGATATTGCTAGTTCTCGGTTATTATCAGATTGGAGTATACCCCATATTCTTGCCCCTGACCCGGTTTGGGCGTTAGAATCAAAGCCAGTACCGGAATTAGTAGATTTACCAAAACCGAGAATTGCGGTTACTTTAAGAAATCATCCTCAATTAACAGAAAATCGGTTAACAAATTTAATTCAAGCTTTAGTTAATTTACAGAAAGAGACTCAAACTTTTATTTTATTATTGCCATTTCAAAAAAGCGAAGATCTAGCAATTGCGGAAAAGATTCATACTCAATTAAAAGATGTGAGTAGAGTTATTTGTTCCGAAGATCCACAAGTTTTAAAAGGTGTGTTTCGTGGTGTGGAAATGTCCATAGGAATGCGTTTACATAGTTTAATTATGGCAGCTAGTGAAGGTTCTCGTTGTTTTGCATTGAGTTATGATCCTAAAGTCAATCATTTAATGGAAGATTTAAAAATACCTGGTTGGGATTTACATAATTTACCAAATGATGTAGAGTTAATTAGTAAAACTTGGATTGATTATTATCATCATGGTGAATCTCTGTCAGATACGAAAATTCAATCTTTAGTAAATGGAGCTTTTTTGCATCGGGATTTGTTAAGTAAAGTGTTAAAATGAAATTTCCGAATAGGTGAGTCATTTCCTAGTTATGAGGTGATATAGATGTATTATGCTGATATGGCAGTACACGGAAAAAATAGACATTTACAGCTTTTAGTGGAAGTTAAAAATAAACGTAGTGCATCTAAAATTTGGGCTGCTAAAATGCGACGCAATATGTATGCTCATGGGTTACTTCCAGAAGCACCTTTTTTTCTATTAGCACTTCCAGATAAATTTTATTTGTGGAAAAATATAGGTTTATCTACTGATTTGATAGAGCCAGATTATGAAATTAACCCTGAATCTTTTCTTAAGCCTTATTACCCTAAAGCTTATGCTCCCAACTATGAAATTAGTGGTGAAGGTTTTGAGCTAATAGTTTCTGCTTGGCTTCATCAAATATTAACATTACCATCTGTTGATTTACTCCCGGAAAATATGGATTGGTTAGTAAATTCAGGTCTATTTGATGCTATTCACCACGGACACCTAAAATTACAGGAACTGGTTTGATTGTAATGGATGTTTATGTAGAAACGAATTTTGTCTTAGAACTGGCGTTGCTTCAGGAGCAGCAGGAAAGTTGTCAAAAACTGCTAGACTTGGCAGAAGCAGGAAGAATAAATTTGATTTTACCCGCATTCAGTCTTACAGAACCTTATGAAACGCTAATTCGTAGGGAAAAAAATCGTCGAAACTTATCACAAGATTTGCATAAAGAGCTTTCTCAGCTTGGACGTTCTCTACCTTACCAACAACAGGTACATACTTATCAAGAGATTACTGAGTTTTTGGTAAATAGTGGAAGAGAAGAAAAGCAAAGATTCCAAATAGTTGTAGAGAAGTTATTAGTGGTTAGCAAAGTCATTCCTTTAACAGTGGAGATATTAATCGCAGCTATGGGATATCAGTCTGATCTTGACTTTACACCCCAGGATGCTATTGTTTACGCTTCGGTTGTTGAACATTTGAATAAGTCAGGTGAACAGCGATGTTGCTTTATTAATAGAAATTCTAAGGACTTCGATAATCCAGATATTCAAGAAGCTTTAGATAAATATAATTGCCGAATATTATTTAAATTTGATGCTGGATTTGGCTATATTAAAAATCAAATCGGGATTGTCTAACTAACTTAAATTGTGATGACAAAACCTGCAACTTACTTTATAATTTAGTTAAGGTTGATATCATCCTCAAGGAGATTGATTATGACAGCTATAACCGTCAACTTAAACCCCATTATCCAACTTACTGACAACCAATTTTATCAACTCTGTCGAGAAAATCCTGAAATCAAATTTGAACGCAATACCAAAGGAGAAATATTGATTATGTCACCAACAGGAGGAGAGACAGGAAAACGTAATGTAGAAGTTGCAGCAGATTTTGTATTTTGGAATCGTCAAACTAAATTAGGAGTTTGTTTTGATTCTTCCACCTGTTTTAAACTTCCTAATGGTGCAAATCGTTCTCCTGATGTTGCTTGGATAAAAAAAGATAGATGGGATAAACTTACAACAGAAGAACAGGAAAAGTTTCCACCAATTGCTCCAGATTTTGTTTTAGAATTAATGTCACCTAGTGATACTTTACAGGAAACCAGAGCAAAAATGCAGGAATATATAAATAATGGAGTTAAATTAGGTTGGTTAATTAATCGGAAAATGGGTCAGGTGGAAATTTATTGTCTTGGTAAACCAGTAGAAATATTAGACTTTCCTCAAGAATTATCGGGTGAAGATATTTTACCAGGATTTATTTTAAATATGGAAATTATTTGGGGATAAATATTAATATTATTTATCAACTGCCAAAAATCTCAACAACAAATTTTGTTTTTCCAAATCTGTATTTCCTTGAGACTGATTATTCCCGACTAATTTACAAATACAGTTTCGGATTTTAGTAATATGTTTAGTCATTTTACCAACTCCCTTTAAAGTATGAATATTTTTAGGTAAACGTCCACAAAAAACAGAGGGAACAACATCTAATAACCACCAATCAAAAAGTTCCCGTCTACCTTGTGATCCTGGAAAAATAGCATAACCCTGGAAGCAATCATCTAAAATATTTAATATAGCTTCTCTTCTCACAGATTTCAGTGCTTGCAGCATATTTACAAAAACATCAAGAGCTTCATCAAGAGCTTGATATTGTCCCAAATAATTCTGATAATCCCGAAATGAAACGTTTAAATTTGGCTGATAATTATGTTGAGAATATATCCAATCTCGAAAAAGATACTCAAATATGTTACCAGTTATTTTCGTTATTTTCTCACGAGGTAAATAACTTTTAATCGTTGGTTGTACAGCGATTCCCATAACTATAGCCATAAAGAAATAGCAATAACTTATATCTAAATTATTTTTTTCTTTCTCTATTGCATCAAATACAGTGATTAAAGAATCTTCTAAACTTATTCCCTGAATGTTTTTCTCTTCATATAATTCTGCATAGGAATATCCCTGAATTCTCTGTATAACTAAACGTAAAGAATCAGGAATTTCAGCAGATAAAATGAGAGGAGACTTTTCAACTTCATGCAATATGAATGTCATAGTTAATTGCTACCCGGAGGATAAGGATGTGTCCAGGAGATAGTTATTTTTATCTCAGGAAATTTTTGACGAAACTGATTTATAACACCTTGACAACTTTCACAAGGTTTTCTTTCTGTGTAAAGATACAATTGCCCTCTAACGCGGTTATTATCCTTATTGTAGATAAATTCTAAAGTTTCTGCAATGGCTGACAAAACCTTATATTCCGCATCAGTATCCATAATACGTTCTGAGTGAGAATCTACAGCAGGTTCAAATTGTCCTCCCTTTGACTTAGGTTCTGGTTGAGGTGCTGGACTGTTGGCTCTAGATGTTGCACCCATTCCAAAAGCTTTACCATCTTCTAATCGTACCTCGATAATAGCAATATTACCCTTCGGAAATGATCTTCTAAGATATATCTCTCGGATATTAGCTGCATCTGAGATTAAATTTGGTTCTTCCATATTGGATTTATAATAATAATAATAATAAAATAATTAATGTAGCTACAATAAAATTGCTGTATTAGCTAAATGCTAAATATTCATTTCTTCCTAGTTCTCGGTTCTATAACATGGGGGTTTACTCCAAAATATTTCGCTGCTGCTGACATATCAAATCTTAATAAACTAATATCCCCTAACTCTTTAACACCTTGAGGTTGAGAAGATTTAATATCTAAAACTTGAATAATTTCCTCTGCGACTGCTTGCGCTAAAAGCGGGGGAACAGAATTACCAATTTGTCGAAAACCATGCCATTTTGTGGGATGAAATCTAAACCAATCAGGATAGGAATGTAAACGTGCAGCTTCCCTCACAGTAATACATCTGGGAATAAAAGGATGTATAGGACGAGGAGAAGTAAATGCCCCTTTATTACTAGGTGTTCCGGCTCTTAACGTATTACATAAACCATGAGGGTCAAGTTTATGAAAACGACTGATTGATTCGATTTTACCATGGGGTGTGGAGGCAAATCTTTCTCTAGATTCCGTTGAATGTTTGCTTCTTAAACTTGATGTGAGTAAATTATGATCATACTGACGTTGATAGGAATAGTTGTTTTTGGCAATTTCCAGATTACGCAGTTTTTTAGCATAATTACTAGGGTTACTAAATTCAGTAATTATCCAATCTTGTTGATATAATTCTGGATAGTTTTCTATGACTGGTAAATCTTGTAATGCTTCCCAAACTGTTGGATATTTTTGATTAGGGAATGTAATTTTTTCTGGATATTTGGGTAATTCTATATTTTGACGTGAACCGAGTAAAAATAACCTTTCCCGATTTTGTGGTACTCGATAATTAGCTGCATTTAAAACTTGATAATTTGTATTAACTTGATAACCACTTTCAGTAAATTGATTAATAATTTCAGCAATAAATTCTTTATGTTTTCCTACTGTGATTCCTTTGACATTTTCTAATACAAAAAACTTAGGTTGTAATTCTATAACCAACCTAATAAAATGGAAAACTAAAGAATTTCTGGGATCATCAAAAGAACGTTTTCCAATTAATGAGAAACCTTGACAGGGTGGACCACCAAATACTACATCAATTTCTTGATTAGCAATTTGAGAACTATTTCTAATTTCCTCCCCTGTCGTCTCTTCTACGCTTTTACATAATACAGTCCAAAAAGGAAAATTAAATTTATGAATTGCACAATGAATTGGGTCTATTTCCACAGATGCAAGGACATCAAAACCAGCTTGTTCAAAACCTAAAGTCATTCCCCCCGCACCCGCAAATAAATCAACTGCAATTGGTCGTTTTTTGGGCATTTTAACTATTATCTACTTTCTCATTAGTAATATTTCCTTTGCAGTGCGATCGCACACTCCCAATTCTCCCAAAGAATAGCGCATTTCTTGATAACCTGTCAAGGTTTTTTGTCTTTTTTCTGAATTTAATAATAGTTCCATAGTAGCTTGAGTAATATTCTCTGCTGTGGCTTTTTCCTGTAAAAATTCTGGGACAATTTCCCGCATAACCACTAAATTTACCGGAGAAGCAAAGGGAATTGAACCTTTAAGAATATGACGTGCAATCCAAGCTGTAAGGGGGTTTAGACGATAAACAACAACTTGGGGAACATTTAATAATGCTAATTCTAAATTCACAGTTCCCGATTTAGTAATTGCAAAATCAGCCGCTGCAAAAACCTCTCTTTGTTGACCTAATACTACCGTAGCTTGCAAACCATAATCTTTAATTGCTGCTGTAATTGTATTTCTAAATGTTTCCAAAGATAGCGGAATCCAAAAATGGATATTTGGTAATTTAGACTGAATATTTTGAGCAGCCTGAAAAATAACTGGTAATAGATATTTTAATTCTTGATGACGGGAAGCTGGTAATAAAGCAATGGTCATTTCTGTGTCTTTAATTCCTAATTTCTCCCTAGCAATTTCTCGACTGGGTGCATTTGCCATTCTATCAATTAAAGGATGTCCTACCCAACAAACATTAGCCCCATTTTGTTGATAATATCGCGCTTCTTCTGGGAAAATTGCTAATAGTTTATCTGTAAAACCAACAATGCGGTTAGTATTCTGAAAACTCATTGACCATACCCACTCTTGGGGCGCAATATAATAAGCAACAGGAACATCAGGTAAATTTTCCTTCATGTAAGTCCCAATACCCAAATTAGGACCCATATAATCAATTAGTACAACCAAATCAGGAGGATTTTCTTTTAAATAAGTAATCGCTTGCCGTTGTACTCTTAATGTAGGGATAACATAAGGTAAAGATTCAATCAAACCCATAGAACCAATACCACTCGTATTACCCAAAATTTTCGCCCCAGCTTTGGCCATTTTCTCCCCACCCAAAGCTACGATTTCTAATGTCAACCCGACAGCTACAGCTTGACGCTGAAGTGCTGCAATTAATAGCGACCCCTGTAAATCGCCGGAAACTTCACCAGTGCTAATAAATATCCGCATTTTAGATTTTAGATTTTAGATTTTTACTTCCTTTTCTGTTTTCTTGATTCTTCTTTTTTTCTTCCTTCGTATTCTTTGCGTCTTTGTGGTTTTTTAAAACTTTATTCTTCCTACCAAAACAAAGTAACTGATAAATTTTGAGAACGGGAAAAACCCGCCCCCAGATTTGAGTCCTTACTTATTATTCATCAATAACTGTTTTTTTGCCTTTTCCGGGAATTAAACCTCTTCTTCCTGGCATTTGGGAAAGTAGCAAAAAACGGCGGAGATGTTTTAATTCTTCTGTATCTCCTAAATTTTCCAACTCTTCTAAAGCATCTTTAAATAAGAACTCAGAACGGTAGAGAAGACGGAAAGCCTTTTTAATTAATTGAAAATCACTTTTTAGCATTCCCGAACGTTTTAATCCTACCAAATTTAGGGATCGCACTCTTGCAGGATTTCCCTCCACTAACATATAAGGAGGTACATCTCTATCAATGCGTGCCATACCGCCTATCATTGACATCCCCCCAATATGTACAAATTGATGTACACCTAAAACACCGCTCAATCTAGCTCGTGATTCAATATGTACATGACCCGCTAATGCTACAGAGTTAGCAATAATTACAGAATTTTCAATTAAGCAATTATGACCCACATGAACATAAGCCATTAATAAATTACCATTACCGATTACCGTCGCTTCTCCACGCCCAGTAGCGCGGTTAATCGTTACGTACTCACGAATGGAATTATTATTGCCAATTTTTACCCAAGTTGGTTCTCCGACATATTTGAGGTCTTGGGGCTGCATACCGATAGCAGCACCCGGAAAAATCTGATTTCCCGTACCAATTTCACAAAGTCCTTCTAAAACAACGTGAGGTCCAATGACAGTATCTGCACCAACTCTAACATTCTCTCCTATCACAGCATAAGCGCCGACTTGCACTGTTGGGTGGAGTTCCGCATTAGTATGTATGACAGCAGTTGGATGAATAAGTGTTTTCAAGGGTGAATCTCCAAAACTAAGTGCTGTGTATGAAATATTTTACTGAATAAAAGTGTCGGGCAAAGTAAGTTATGTGTGAGGGCAAAAATTTAGAATTAGCCAAAAGTTGTGTTTAATTTATTTAGGCTTGCTTGAGGCTGCAAGGTATCTAAACATTAGCCATTGAGATTCAATATTAATAAATAATAACTAATGACTAATGACTAACAACCAATCACCTTTAACTAATTAGAGAAAACATTAGTTCTCCTTCAGCGGCTAGTTTTCCGTCCACCTCCGCTCGTCCTCGCATTTTTCCGAAACGACGCTGCTTCACCCACAACAGTTCCACAGTCATCACCAGTTGATCACCGGGGACAATTTGCCGCCGGAAGCGGACCTTATCAATACCAGCAAATACGAATAGTCCTCCTTGTGAATTTGGCATTTGCGTCATTACCACACCCCCGACCTGGGCCATCGCCTCAATAATTAGCACACCGGGCATCAGCGATCGCCCTGGGAAATGCCCTTGAAATTGGGGTTCATTAAAGGTAACATTTTTAATACCCACGGCCTTTTTGCCCGGTACATAATCAATAATCCGGTCTACGAGTAAAAACGGATAGCGATGGGGTAAAAGTTCCTGAATCTCCTCAATACTAAAGGTAGTTTTAATTGTCTGTGTATTGGTATTATCCTCACTTGATGTATTCACTTCCTGAGAATCAGCTTCGGTAATAGTTGACATTAGTTGTACGTTATTTGAATGATTAAACACTAGAAATAGGTGAAGTAACTGCTATAAACTTGGGAATTTTAGATCAGTTCTAAAATTTTCCGTGCTAGTTCAATGTGTAAATTATGACTAGCTTTGTACGCGAAAAAATGAGCAACAGGGAAAGTTCCCAGTAAACTTAGATCTCCGACTAGATCCAAGATTTTATGACGAACTGGTTCATTTGCAAATCTTAATGGTGGATTTAGCCAACCTTGGTCCCCACAAACCAAAGCATTATCTAAACTACCACCTTTAATCAGTCCCGACTTTTGCAGATATTCGATTTGATGTTGTAAACCAAAAGTCCGTGCTGGAGCAATTTCTGTCGCAAAATCACCAGCAGATTTTTCTAAACTGGCCGTTAATAACCAACTGTGCCATTGATTACCAATTGCCGGCAAGTTAAAATCTATCCCATAGCTAAATCTAGTTTCCGACGCAGGTAAAGCGCAAACAAAAGCATCACCTTCATAAATCCAAATCGGTTCAGTAATAACCACAGGTGCGGTTAAATGATTAGCTGTTTGGGAGACCAAACCGACTTGAGCAATGCTTTCACACCAAATTTGAGCCGAACCATCTAAAAGTGGTACTTCTGGTCCATCAATTTCCACTCTGGCATTATCTACCCCCATAGCCGCCAAAGCTGCTAATAAATGTTCCACCGTGCGAACACAGACCTCACCCTGACCCAATTGAGTAGAAAGCACAGTTTGACTCACAGCCGCCACTTGAGCGGGAATTATTGGTGAATTTGGTAAATCTACCCGCATAAAAAAGCGATTGCTGTCGGTTGGTGCGGGTAGTATTCGTACTTGAGTATTGACACCACTATGTAACCCCACACCAGTCTGAGTAATTTCCCCAGCTAAAGTATGTTGTTGCATGGCCTGACAATCCAGATATTGTAGTGAGTATTGTTCATATTCCGTCTTGAGTACAAACCCTGATTAATCTTGTCTGAAAATTATGAAAATCCTTAGCCACCGACAACTGACCAAATTAAAATCTTTCTCCAATGCCAAAATTGATTCGACTATCACCTTCATCAGTGATACCGTAATCTATCCTAATTGGTCCGAGTGGAGATTGTATCCGTAAACCCAAACCATAGCCATAGCCATTACCGTTTTTATTTAACACCTGTGCCGCTTTGGTACTACTTCCCAGGTCACTACCATAATCAAAGAATAGTGCACCACTAACAACAGAGAAAACAGGGAAACGATATTCAACAGCAGCTTGTAAATATCTGCTACCAGTACCCAATCGTCCTTCATCATAACCCCGAACTGAATTGCTACCACCCAAGGTAAAGGCCTCATAGGGAGGGACATCGCCCAAGATTGTTCCCCCTTGAAGATTAAAGGCCAAAGTTTCCGATTTTTTACTAAAGCTAATCAATTTAATCGGTAAATACTGACTATAATTACCCCGTAACCTCGTCATAAAAACACTACCTGTACCTATAGGTACAGATTGATCAATTCCAAAGCTGAGGAAAGAACCTTTTGTGGGTTGTACAGGATTATTACGGAGATCCCTTTGTATTCCCAGTCTTAATAGTAACAAATCATCTTCCCCAGAAGGCGAAACGGTGAGAGGAATTTTATCGCTGATAATCTTGCCACTACCATCAAATATTGCCCCTTCCTTTCGCAAATTACCATCAGCATCACGACCAGAAACCCGTTGATACTGTAGTCCAGCGGAAGCCAACCACTCGGAGTTTTTGAAAGGATTGGCGGAAAGGGGACGGGTAAAGTTAATACCACCACCTAACCGGGTAATCCGGGGGGTAACTTGCTGATTTGTATCCGTTATATTACTAGGATCAAAAGTATTAATATTTTGATTTTTACCTTCAAATATTGTGGAAATAGAACGACGACGGAAAATATTTGTCGTATAGGAGGTACGGTAAGGATCACCAGCAATCCAAGGGTCAGTAAAGCGCAGGTCAAACAGTAGTTCCCGTTCTCCTAACTGTATCTCCGTCCCTAATTTTTGATTTCTTCCCCCCAGGTTTTGTTGCTGATAGCTGATAGTACCAAATAAACCACTGGCGGAACTTATCCCTGCCCCAGCGGCAATAGAACCACTACTGCGTTCAATTACATTAACTAACACATTTACTTTGCTGGGGTCACTACCAGGGGCAAGGGATATAGGCTCAGTATCTGGTGGTTCAAATAACCCCAATCCATATACCCGTGCTAGGTCTCTCTGGACTGTATTCCGGTTGAATATGGTTCCTGGCTTTAATTCCAATTCCCTGATAATAATATAATCCTTTGTCCGCCCCCGAATTGGATTTCCTTTGTCGTCTACATCCTCACCATCTTTATTACGGAACCGGACTTTAACGCTCTCTACAACCCCTTCTGCTACTTGTAGGGTGACAACTCCGGTTTCTGATACTTTGGGCGCTCCAATTAAATTGGCCAGTACATAACCTTGGTCTTGATAAAGTTTGGTTAATTGCTTGATTCCCTCATTCAATTCTCGCAAGTTGAGGATTTTGCCATATTGACTGCTAAATATTTCGTTGGCTGTTGTCACAGGCAGTACAGAAGCTACACCCGTACCAGGATTAACTTCTAATTCGACTTTAGAAAGAATGGGATTGGGGGTAACAATAAAACTTACCCGCACACCAAGGGGGGTATCTTCTGGAAATGCTTGCACGTTGGAGAAAAACCCAGTTCTAAAAATCGCATTAATATCTTCTTGGATTTGGGAACGGGTGCTTGTTTGTCCGGCTTGGGTGCGAATTACTTTATAAACTTCGGTTTCTAGTTCGGGGGTAACTGGTCCTGTTTCCGATTTAATCATGACTTCGGATACCAGTACACGGGTTTCCGTTGGTTCAGGATTAGGGGAGGGTGTGGGTGTCGCTGTGGGAGTTTCAGCCTCAGGTGCTTGGGTCGGTTGTGTTGGAGTAACTGGTGTTTTTTGAGGAACTATTGTCGGTTTTTGGATAATAACAGGTTGCTGATTTACTGGTTTAGGCTCTACAGTGGGCGGTTTGGGTTTTTCTCGACCAGTTTCAGTCTCAGGAGCTTGTGCTGTTATGTTGGGAGTTAAAACTTTGACCAGAGGAGAAAATTGGTTAGGTTCTTTTTCTGTAACTGTTGGCACTACCAGGGTATAAGGTGCTGGATTTTCATTAACAGCACTTTTTACAAGATTCTGTTTTTCTGGTTGGTTTGTTTCTGATGTCAAAACTTCTGTGGTCTGTGCTTGATTATCAGTAGTTTGGGCATTTGCTTTGACGGAAATTGCTAACGGGATTGTCATGGCTACCATTGCCATTAATCTCGGTGTTAAATGTTTTTTAATCATGTTTCTTTTCACTACCACACACCATTGTTCTTTAAGTTATACGAAAAATTATTTACTCAATTTTGTAGTTATCTACTACTTTTAATACTCTTTCTAAAACCTCCTGGTAGGCATTTTCTACGTTTCCTAAGTCACGACGAAATCGGTCTTTATCCATAATTCGGAGGTTAGTATCGGTTTCGGCTATGTCCCATAAACGACAGGTATCGGGACTAATTTCGTCCGCTAAAAGCACCTGTTGTTGTGAGTCCACACCGAATTCAAGTTTAAAGTCCACTAGGATAATTTGACATTTTTTCCAAAACTGCTTGAGAAATTCGTTGATTTCCAAAGCAAGATCGCTAATTTGAGCCACTTGTTCCCTTGTCGCTAATTCTAGAAGAAATAAGCGATCGCTTGTTAGTAAAGGATCACCTAAATGATCATTTTTATAATAAAATTCCACTAAGGGCTGTGATAATACCGTCCCTAATGCTAACCCCGTTTGCTGACACAGGCTACCAGCGGCAATATTTCTTACTACTACTTCTAAGGGAATGATTTTTACAGCCTTAACTCTCATCAAATTAGGGGCTGGACTATCAATAAAATGTGTTTTAATCCCCTGTGCCGCTAATTGTGGAAATAGTTGACTGGAAATACTACAGTTAATCATGCCTTTGTTTTGAATGCTACCCCGTTTTTGAGCATTAAAGGCTGTAGCATCATCTTTGAACTCAGTTAACAAGATATCTGGATCATCTGTTGCGTAAAGAATTTTAGCTTTGCCTTCATAGAGCTTAGAATTAACAGACATGGTGGTAGATAATGTTTTCGGTAATGGACTGCTTAAATCTGAAAATTTTCCTATTTTAAGTAGGTTAGCGTTAAAAATTAATGATCAGGGAACAGGGAACAACTGACAACTGACAACTGACAACTGACAACTGACAATAATTGAAGCTAGACTACCTCAATTTGTAAACAGATAATACATTAAGTCTAGTATTACAAAACAAACTCTATTTTTTCACAGAATATGACCCATCCCTTTATTAAACACCTACATAGTCCAGAACGTCCCGTTATCGTGTTTGACGGTGCTATGGGAACAAACTTACAATCTCAAAACCTGACCGCCGAAGACTTTGGAGGCGCGCAGTATGAAGGTTGTAATGAGTATTTAGTCCACAGTAAACCCGAAGCTGTCGCTAAAGTTCACCGTGATTTTCTGTCCGCTGGCGCTGATGTCATTGAAACTGATACCTTTGGTTCTATGTCCATAGTTCTAGCAGAATACGACCTAGCAGAGCAAGCTTACTATCTCACGAAAAAAGCCGCCGAACTAGCCAAAAGTGTGGCTGCGGAATTTTCCACCCCAGAAAAACCCCGGTTTGTAGCCGGTTCTATAGGTCCTACCACCAAACTTCCCTCCTTGGGTCATATTGATTTTGACACGATGAAAGCCTCTTTTGCTGAACAAGCAGAAGCTTTATTTGATGGTGGTGTGGATTTATTCCTCGTGGAAACTTGTCAAGATGTACTGCAAATTAAAGCCGCATTAAACGGAATTGAGGAAATTTTTAGCAAAAAAGGGGAAAGAAGACCATTAATGGTGTCTGTAACCATGGAAAGCATGGGGACAATGCTAGTAGGTACAGAAATCAACGCCGTTCTCACGATTTTAGAACCTTACCCCATTGATATTCTGGGTTTAAATTGCGCCACTGGACCTGACTTGATGAAACCACATATCAAGTATTTATCAGAACATTCTCCCTTCGTGGTTTCCTGTATTCCTAATGCGGGTTTACCGGAAAATGTAGGTGGTCAAGCACATTACAGGCTTACGCCAGTAGAATTACGAATGGCGTTAATGCACTTTATCGAAGATCTAGGTGTCCAAGTGATTGGGGGTTGCTGTGGGACACGACCAGCACACATTCAACAATTGGCGGAAATTGCTCGGGATTTAAAACCGAAAGTTAGACAGCCAAGTTTAGAATCAGCAGCCGCATCAATTTATACTACTCAACCTTATGAACAAGAAAATTCTTTCTTGATTGTTGGTGAACGTCTTAACGCCAGTGGTTCTAAAAAATGCCGTGATTTACTGAACGCCGAAGACTGGGATGGTTTAGTCTCTATGGCGCGAAGTCAGGTAAAAGAGGGGGCGCATATCCTTGATGTTAACGTTGATTATGTCGGACGTGACGGCGTGCGTGATATGCAACAGTTGGTTTCTCGCATCGTGAATAATGTTACACTACCTTTAATGCTTGATTCCACTGAATGGGAAAAAATGGAAGCAGGGTTAAAGGTAGCTGGTGGTAAGTGTTTGCTCAATTCCACTAATTACGAAGATGGCGAACCGCGATTTCTGAAAGTGCTAGAATTAGCTAAAAAATACGGTGCTGGTGTAATTATTGGGACAATTGATGAAGATGGTATGGCCCGGACTGCGGACAAAAAATTTCAAATTGCCCAACGTGCTTACCGTCAAGCTGTAGAATATGGTATTGCTCCTACGGAAATATTTTTTGATACTTTAGCTTTACCTATTTCTACGGGAATTGAAGAAGATCGAAAAAATGGTAAGGCGACAATAGAATCAATTGCCCGTATTCGTCAAGAATTGCCCGGAAGTCATGTCATGCTGGGGGTTTCTAATATATCCTTTGGTTTAAATCCTGCCTCGCGGATGGTCCTAAATTCCATGTTTTTGCATGAAGCCATGAAAGCTGGTATGGATGCAGCAATTGTCAGCGCGAGTAAAATTTTACCACTAGCTAAAATCGAACTTCAACATCAAGAAGTTTGTCGACAATTAATTTATGATCAACGCAAATTTGATGGTAATGTCTGCATTTATGATCCTTTGGGAGAACTGACGACAATTTTTGCAGGAGTCAAAACTAAACGGAATACGGGAATTGATGAAAGTTTACCAATTGAAGAACGTTTGAAACGCCATATTATTGACGGTGAACGTATTGGTTTAGAAGCACAATTAACCAAGGCTTTAGAACAATATCCTCCCTTACAAATCATCAATACTTTCTTATTAGACGGTATGAAAGTTGTGGGGGAATTGTTCGGTTCTGGACAAATGCAGCTACCTTTCGTATTACAATCAGCGGAAACTATGAAAGCTGCGGTTGCTTATTTAGAACCGTTTATGGAAAAGTCGGAATCTGGTAATAATGCCAAAGGAACTTTTGTGATTGCTACGGTAAAAGGTGATGTTCACGATATTGGTAAAAACCTGGTGGATATCATTTTATCTAATAATGGTTATAAGGTGATTAACCTCGGCATTAAGCAATCTGTAGAAAATATCATTCAAGCTTACGAACAATATCAACCTGATTGTATTGCTATGAGTGGATTATTAGTAAAATCCACCGCTTTTATGAAGGAGAATTTACAGACTTTTAATGAAAAGGGTATTACTGTACCAGTTATTTTAGGTGGTGCGGCTTTAACTCCTAAATTTGTTAATCAAGATTGCCAAAATACTTACCAAGGTAAGGTTATTTATGGCAAAGATGCTTTTTCTGATTTGCATTTTATGGATAAATTAATGCCTGCAAAAATCGGCGGCAATTGGGATGATTTACAAGGGTTTTTGGATGAAGTTACAGAAAATGGACATGAATTAGTTGGGAAAAAGGGCGGGCAAGATGCCCACCCCACAATAGATAATGTTGAGATTAAAAAAGAGGTTGATACGCGGCGTTCTGATTTTGTGTCTGTAGATATTGAACGTCCAAAACCACCTTTTTGGGGAACGCAGTTTTTAGAACCTGATGATATTTCTTTGGAGGAATTATTTTGGTATTTGGATTTGCAAGCTTTGGTGGCTGGACAATGGCAATTTCGTAAACCTAAGGAACAATCTAAGGAGGAATATCAGGGGTTTTTAGCTGATAAGGTTTATCCGGTTTTAGAGGTGTGGAAAGGGCGAATTATTGAGGAAAATTTATTGCACCCTCATGTGATTTATGGGTATTTTCCTTGTCAGTCTGTGGGGAATAGTTTATTGATTTATGAAACGAACCACGGAGGCACGGAGGACACGGAGGTAAGAGTCGGTTTTGAGTTTCCGCGTCAGAAGTCTTTGAATCGCTTATGTATTGCAGATTTCTTTGCACCCAAGGAGTCGGGAATAATTGATGTTTTCCCTATGCAAGCGGTGACTGTGGGAGAAGTGGCTACGGAATTTGCTCAAAAGCTTTTTGCTAATAATCAATACACTGATTATCTGTATTTTCATGGTATGGCTGTGCAGGTGGCGGAGGCTTTGGCTGAATGGACTCACGCTAGAATCCGCCGGGAGTTGGGTTTTGGAGATTCTGAACCTGATAATATTCGGGATATTTTGGCGCAGCGTTATCAGGGTTCTCGGTATAGTTTCGGCTATCCTGCTTGTCCGAATATCCAAGATCAGTTTAAGCAGTTGGAGTTGTTGGGGGTTGATAGGATGAAGATGCGGATGGATGAAAGTGAACAGTTGTATCCAGAACAGTCTACAACGGCGATTATTACTTATCACCCTGTAGCGAAGTATTTTACGGCTTAATGGCACTTTATCACCCCCTTTATTGTTAGATGGAGGGGGATTAATGAGATTCTTTTGTACATGAAAATTGTACTCAATTAAAATCAGGAAAAGACATCAATAAAGTACGGTTTTAACTAACTCCGCTGCCAAATTTTAATGGTTTTATCTAAACTCCCACTAACTAACATTTCTCCAGAGTTAGTAAATGATAAGGTTGTAACTGCATTAGTATGACCAGTAAATGTTCCTAATAATTCCCCAGATTGTAAATGCCATAATTTGATAGTTTTATCAGCACTAGCACTAGCAATAATTTGTTCGTTAGGACTTAAAACAACTGCATTAACACTATCTTGATGTCCTTTGAGAATGTGAATTAATTCCCCAGTGGCTAAATTCCAAACTCGAATAGTTTGGTCTTGACTACCACTGATTAAAAATTTAGCGTCAGCACTCATGGCTAAGGAATTAACAATATGTGAATGACCCATTAAGGTGTATATTGGTTGTGTATCTGGGAAATTTTTCTGATTTTGTGTTGAAGATATTTCCCAAACTTTGATTTTTCGATAGCTACCCGTAATCAAAATTTTGCCGTCTTGACTTAATACCATTGAATGGGCAGCTGTATCATCTAAGGATAGCGTATTTTCTACTTGGCGATCGCGCAAATTCCAAAATAAGATCTTGCGATCATGTCCACCTGTAGCTAACATTTTACCATCGGGTGTAAATGCCACACAACGAACATCTCCATGATGTTTATGGAGAATATCAATTAGGTCTAATGCTCCGGTGTGCCAAATCTTAACTGTGGAATCTGCACCTACACTCACTAATGTTTGTCCGTCGGTACTAAAAGCTAAGGAATTAATTTCATTGATATGATCATAAATCACCCAAGGATATTCTGATAATGTTTCGATTAATTCACCTTTAGCTAAGTCCCATAATTTTGTTTCTCCCCGACTACCACTGGCTAAAATGGGGATAGTTTGAACATTTTTACATCCATGATCTTTGACTACTAAAGTTTTAATAGTATAGGCTAAACAGTTAATACCTTTGGTATGTCCTTTCAATGTTTGCCAATATTCCCAATCACCAATAATTTTCTTATGTGGATGATCTGATGGTAAGGTTTGAACGTTTTCTACAATTATTTTCTCATCAGTTATTGCTAGGTTATCCTGTTTACTACCCAGAGATTGTAAATACCAATTTAATCCCCCTGCATACAATAAACTACTAGGGTTTAAATAAGTCTTTGATTCTGAAAAATCTAGTTGATTTGTTGGTAAAAAACCAGTAATTACGGTTTGTTTGTGGTATCCTAATTGAGTATTTCCTGGATAAAACAAACATAAGAAAATTAATACTTGGTGGTTATTAATATCTTCTTGACTAACAGACCAACGGATTTTATCTTTTTTAATGCCGTTAAAACTTTCTCCGTCTGCTACGTGAACTTGAATACTAATTTTGGGGTTATTCGCTAACAAATAAGTAAATTTACTTTGACTACGTAAATTTCCCTCATCATCCAAAACCATATTTTCTAAAGTGTTTTGTGGCACTTTTTTAACTAATTTTCCTAACCGTTTCCCAATGATTTGATCTACAATTTGTTCACGGATAAGATAATCTTCTGCTTGACGTTGAAAATAAGTAGGAAAGGGAATTATCCAATCAGGATATTGGGGATATTCAGGTGGTATTGGTGGCGGATTTCTGGCGAGAATTTCGGCTTGCTGACGGGAACATTCGAGAATCTTTGTTAATGAATCCCCCGCAAAGGCCATTACTTCACTGTGATAACCTTTAACCCGATTTTCTAAAAGAGAAATATCCGCAGTTTTGGTTTTTTTCACCCGGTTTAAGAAGTCAGTTTGTTGCGCTTTTAGTAAATTAATCCAATTCATTTGCATGATAGTGGCACACAATTGCATACCCAAGATAACTTATTTCCAGGGAATAATTACTCAATTTCTAAAGTTTGGTAACTAGGAATTTAGTAACTATTACAGTCTACAAGAATACAAAAACTAGCTGAATTTAATGATAAACATCAACCCCTAATTAACTACGGCTTAATTTTATGTGGTGAGTGAGGTGGGTTTTGATGATTAACCTAAATTCTAACTAACCTAACTAATAATTTACTGTTTCTCTAGAAACACTTCTGGATATAATAATGATCAGCATTTAGCCGTTAGCTAATGTTTAACAGCACGCGGATAACTTTTCATTAAAAATACTACCGAGAATTCTCTTATTCATATTTTCAGCATAACTTTATTAAAAAAATAAATAATATTATCTACAGCTTGACTATGATAAAAATAGTTATTTTGATTGATGTTTCCCATCAATATTTGTCATGTACAAAACTTTAATTTCCTCTTGAATCAATTTTAAAATTATGAATAACAAAAAAATGCTAATTTCCTTAGAAAGGATCATTCCTGATAAATTGCTGAATATGATACAATATATTCATTGTAGCTTAGTTTCGTCGTGGATTTTGCATTGGGGAAGTCAACCTTTAAAATTCTCTGAAAAGTCAGTAATGGTGTTTTCACCCCATCAAGATGATGAAACCTTTGGTTGTGGAGGGATGATTGCCCGGAAAAGAGAACAAGGAACACAAGTAGCTATAACTTTTTTGACTGATGGTAGAGGTTCTCATGGATCAGATCTGCATATTCAAAATCAAGTTATCCGTATTCGTCAACAAGAATCTTTAACAGCATTAAGTATTTTAGGTGTAAACTCCTCAGAAATTCATTTTTTAAATCATCAAGATGGTAGTTTAGCTTCGTTGAATATGGAGAAAAAGCAACAGATAATTACTCAAATTTCTGAACTGCTAAATTTTTATCAACCGGGGGAGGTTTATGTACCTCACCGCAAAGACTGTCATCAAGATCATGAGGCTACCTATAATTTAGTGAAAATGGCAATTACCCAATCTAAAATCACTACAGAAATACTTCAGTATCCTATTTGGGTATTTTGGCGATCGCCAATATTCATTCTTTTGAAGTTACAAGATATTGCAACAGCTTATCACTTATCTGTTACATCTGTCAAGGAGAAAAAAGAAAAAGCTATTGCTGCCTATTCTTCTCAACTTCAAATGTTACCTCATGGATTTATTAAACGATTTTTCAATTCGGAAGAGATATTTTTTAAATCTGAGTGAAGTTTTTAGCGGTCAGTATCTTCACATTTGCTATAAATAATTAAGGTGGGAAAATTTAAATGCGGATTCTACATATTACTAATCATGTTCAAAAAATCGGTAATGGAATTGTCAATGTAGCTGTAGATTTAGCTTGTTTACAAGCGAAAAGTGGTTTTGATATTGCTGTAGCTTCTGCTGGTGGGGAATATGAACAATTATTAGCAGATCATGGTGTTGAACATTTTTATTTAAATCAGTCCCGCACACCATTAAATCTTATTAAAGCTGTTTGGGATTATCGTCAAATAATTAAAGAATTTCAGCCAGATATTGTTCATGTACATATGATGACAGGGGCAATTTTAGCCGGGATTTTTCGCAAGAATCGAGAATATCATTTAGTTTCTACTGTCCATAATGAATTTCAACATAGTGCTGTTCTCATGGGGTTAGCAGATCAGGTAATTGCAGTTAGTAATGCAGTAGCTAATTCCATGATTCGTCGGGGAATTCCAGCCCAAAAATTGCGTGTAGTTAGTAACGGGACTTTACGAAGTCCTCGACATAAAAAACTGCAAGATTATCAACCGGTAGAAATGCCACATCCATCTATAACTACTGTCGCTGGGATGTATACCCGTAAAGGTATTTATGAGTTAATTGAGGCATTTAAAATAGTTGCCACTGATTTTCCCCAAGCACATTTATATTTAGTAGGAGATGGACCAGATCGGCAAATGTTTGAGGACATGGTGGAAAATCCAGCTTTTAGTGATGGCTGTAACGGACTACGCCAACGCATTCATTTTGAAGGATTTCAGTCAGAACCACAACGTTATATGTTAGCAACGGATATCTTTGTTTTGGCTTCACATTGCGAATCTTTTGGTTTAGTGCTAACAGAAGCACGGGAAACTGGTTGTGCAATTGTAGCCAGTGATGTAGATGGTATTCCTGAAACTTTAGATCATGGTCAAGCTGGGATTTTAGTACCTTCTAAAGATATTCAAACCTTAGCTAAGACTTTAACACAATTACTGAGCGATCGTCAACTTTTAGATAAGTGGAAATTCCGCGCCCAACAAGGTCTAGAAAGATTCAGTGCTATACGAGTGAATGAAGAAATACTAGCGGTATATCGTGAATTAATCAAGAAAGATAATATCATCAAAGTCATAGAAACTAGAGAATTAGCAAATTTGAATTAATTCTTTTTGGCTGATGTGCATAGCAATTCCTTTCTCGTAATAGGCAGCTTCATTAATAAAGATAGGATAAACAGTAGAATTTCCTTGATAGAAAATCTCCTCCCCTGTAAAATTCAGAAAAATAGGATCGCCAGGATGCAAGGGTTGATAATCTTTTAAATGAAGTTGGGGGTGAATCATTGCCTGGATTTCCCCTACTTCATTTCTGGGATAATCAACAAAACCAATTAATTTGTAAACCGTTAGTGTGTGATTTTCTTGTAAATTCCTCCCTTGGTTATAGTTTTCTAAATAATCTAAAATACTATAAATAAGTTTTTCAGTTTGTTGAAATAATTCAGCATTTAAAACTCCTTGGGGTACAGCACCAATTTCAATAGAAAAACCCAAATTGCATAAAGAACGGAGAAAACCACTACCTTTTGGTTGTTCATGAATATAAACTTTTATCAAAGGATTAACCGCGCTCAAATCAGCAGCTAATTTTAGCAATAAAGGATGCCAATTTCCCAGAATAATACATAATCCCATATTGGCAGTAGTAGTATGTAAATCCATAATTACATCTACACTTTGTTGGTTTTGTGGTTGTAATATTTTTTGAATTTCTCGCGCTCTTAATTCCTCGTAACTTGAGGTTTTCACATCTGATAATTGAGATTCATTAAAGCAACGATTCAGATCTGTATCAATATATCTTGTCCGTGCAGCAATAGCTTTAGGATTGCCAAGTAATGATAAGGTTTCAAAACTAGACCTATGGATTAAATGGGGATATTGCTGAAACTTTTTGATCAAGTAAACTCCTGTTAACTCATTACCGTGAGTTCCACCGACAATTGCCACCCGATGAATTTGATTCATAAGTACCTCGTTGATAAGCTTGACCATGAAAGTGAGAACATTTTATCAGTCCATAGCACTTTCATTTGATTTATGGACAGAGAAAATGGAGATTCCCGACATTTTAGTAAAGTCAGGAGTCAGAAGTTGTAAAAATAGGCAATATTTCTCAACTTATTTTTTGATTTTGAAAAAATAAATCTAGCTTACCGCTGGATATTGTGCCAACACCTGCTGTAAATATTCTCCAGTATAAGAACGGGGATTTTTGGCCACATCTTCCGGCGTTCCTGCGGCAATAAGTTCTCCGCCCTTATCTCCTCCTTCTGGTCCCAAATCTATTACCCAATCAGAACAACGAATCACATCTAAATTATGTTCAATTACTAAAATTGAATTTCCCTTATCCACCAATCTTTGTAAAATATCCAATAATTTGTGAACATCATAAAAAGATAATCCTGTTGTTGGTTCATCAATTAAATAAAGTGTTTTTCCTGTCGCTCTTCGAGATAATTCTGTTGCTAACTTCACCCGTTGTGCTTCCCCACCAGATAAAGTTGTAGCTGGTTGTCCTAACTGAACATAACCTAAACCAACATCAAATAAAGTTTGTAATCTAGTCACAGCTTTGGGAATATTTTGACAAAAATCTAAGGCTTCCTCAACTGTCATATTCAAAACATCAGAAATTGATTTATCTTTATATTTAACTTGTAGAGTTTCCCGATTATATCTCGCACCTTTACAAATTTCACATTGCACATAAACGTCAGGAAGAAAATTCATTTCAATCACATTTACACCCTGTCCGCTACAAGCTTCGCAACGTCCTCCTTTAACATTAAAAGAAAATTGTCCAGGTTTATAACCTCTGGTTTTAGCTTCTACAGTTTGGGAAAAAACATCACGAATAATATCAAAAACTCCGGTGTAAGTTGCGGGGTTAGAACGGGGAGTTCTCCCTATAGGTGATTGGTCAATGACAATGGCTTTATCAACGCAGTTTAAACCCTTGATTTCATCTATATCTTTGGGTGCAGGAGCTTTTTTTAGTAAATGATGTTGTAAGGCTGGATAAAGTAATTCATTAATTAAAGTAGATTTTCCTGAACCAGAAACACCTGTAACTGAGACAAGTTTCCCCAAGGGAATCTCCACATCTATATTTTGTAAGTTGTGGCGATGGGCATTTTTAATAGTTAAAACCCGGCCGTTTCCTTCTCTTCTTTTGGTTGGAGTATTTATGACTCTTCTTCCTGATAAATAAGCACCAGTTAAAGATTTTTCAGCATTAAGTAAGTTCTCTAAACTTCCTTGGGAAATAATATGTCCGCCATGAATTCCTGCACCAGGTCCAATATCCACAATATAGTTAGCAGCGCGGATAGTTTCTTCATCATGTTCGACGACTATTAAGGTATTTCCTAAGTCTCGTAATTTGGTTAAGGTTTTTAATAATCTTCCGTTATCTCTTTGATGTAAACCTATACTTGGTTCATCCAAAACGTAAAGAACTCCTGTTAATCCTGAACCGATTTGTGTCGCTAACCGAATGCGTTGGGCTTCTCCTCCTGATAATGTCATAGCGGGACGATCTAAGGTTAAATAATCTAAGCCAACATCTAATAAAAATTGTAATCTGGCTTTAACTTCTCTCAGGACTAAATCAGCTATTTGGGTTTGACGATCGCTCAATTCTAATTTTTCTATTCTTTCCCGACATTCCCGAATGGAAACGCTGGTAAAATCTAAAATTCCATATTGTCCTAACTTCACAGCCAAGGCTTCAGGCTTTAATCTTTTCCCTCCACAAACTTCGCAGGGTTGATCAATTAAATATTCTTCTAATTTCTGTTTAACTAATTCTGTTCCCCCTTCATATTGTCTTTGTAAAATGGGAATTACACCTTTAAAAGTCGGCTTTTTCTCTCCTGTGGTTTGCTTCTCTTCTTCTCCATACAAAACAATTTTTTGCTGTTCTGGTGTTAACTTCCCCCATTGAGTTTGTAACTCAAAGCCATAATTTAACCCCACAGCATATAGTAATTCTAAATAATAGGAGTTTTCCTTTTCTGACCAAGGAGCGATCGCCGCATACATCGGCGAATCTGTATTAGGTACAATTAACTCCGGTGAAAATCTTCTTAAAGTCCCAATCCCATGACAATGGGGACAAGCGCCATAAGGTGAATTAAAAGAAAACAACCGCGGTGATAGTTCTTCCATTACTGCACCATGTTCGGGACAAGCAAAATTTTCGGAAAATACCATTTCTTTTGGTAATTCTTCTTCAGAAATACCTTGATTTTTTTCCTCAGTTGATATATACTTACTATCAGACCGCTCCAGCGCTATCTTATCTAATGTATCTTTTAATACCTCAATTATAGCAATGCCGTGAGATTGCTTAAGACAAGTTGCTAGAGAATCTACCAAACGCTCTTGAATAGAGTCTTTTTTAACTAACCTGTCAATAACCAGTTCTATGGTATGTGTATTATTTTTATCTAACTCTATCAAATCAGATAGCTCTCGCACCTCCCCATTTACCCGCAAACGTGCGAAACCTTGGGAAGCTAAACCAGAAATTAATTTTTGGTGAGTTCCCTTTTTACCGCGGACTACAGGGGCTAAAATTTGGAAGCGGGTGCGGTCGGGAAGTTCCATGATGCGATCGCACATCTGGTCAATGGTTTGAGGCGCAATTGAGCGCTCGCAGTGGGGACAATGGGGTTCACCAGCACGACCATATAACAATCGCAAATAGTCATAAATTTCCGTAACTGTTCCCACCGTTGAACGGGGATTATGGGAAGTTGATTTTTGGTCAATAGAAATTGCTGGACTTAAACCTTCAATAGATTCAACATCAGGTTTATCCAACTGTCCCAAAAATTGCCTAGCATAAGCGCTCAGAGATTCTACATAACGGCGTTGTCCTTCAGCAAAAATGGTATCAAACGCCAAAGAAGATTTACCCGAACCAGAAACACCAGTAAAAACAATTAAGCGATCGCGTGGTAATTCCAAATCAATATTTTTCAGATTATGCTGTCTAGCACCCCGAATGCGGATAGTATTCTGGCTATTGTGAGCGTTTGGAAACACATCGTTTAAAGAAGCAGCTAAATTTTCTGACATATTGACAGACTAAGGAGAGGTTACATAGTGAAATAATCCTTAATAATACTATCTTTGCTCAGGTTATAGTAGAGTATCTATCATCTTAATTCCCTACCCAGGATAAATCATGATCATCAGAACAAGTTTTATTACTGAGACAAAACCTATACTAGAGGCAGCAGGAAATAAAAGGAACGTCAGATACTAGATATCGTCAGAACTAGTTGGCGTTAAAAATAGTCATCATAGCACTATTACGTTTTTTCACACTAGTACCTTGTGCATTTTTGTAGGTCGGGTTAAGCGACAGCGCAACCCGACGCTCATGTTGGGTTTCCTACCTCAACCCAACCTACAAATCTATTATTACACAGTTTGGTTTTATTGTATTAACCTACTTAATTAGGTTTTGGGAAACCGAAAATTAACAGCAAGTTGCAATTATTTAACTAATGACAAATCCACACCGCATTGGAATTATTTTAGGTACTCGTCCCGAAGCGATTAAACTAGCGCCAGTAATTCAGGTTTTTCAAAGTTCTCCAGATTTTGAATTGCAGGTAATTTTAACAGGACAACACCGAGAAATGGTTGAACAAGTAATGAAATTGTTCAAACTCAAAGCCGATTGGAACTTAGAGATTATGCAGCGTCAGCAATCTCTTCATGATATCACTTGTCGAAGTTTACAAGGTTTAGAAGCATTATTTCAGGCACAAAAGTTAGATTTTGTAATTGTTCAGGGAGACACAACAACAGCCTTTGCAGCCACCTTAGCAGCCTTTTATCAAAAAATTCCCGTAGGTCATGTAGAAGCAGGTTTAAGGACTGATGATTTATTTAATCCTTTTCCCGAAGAAGCTAATAGAAGATTAATTTCCCAACTGACACAATTGCATTTTGCTCCTACTACCTTAGCGGTAGAAAACTTACAACATTCCGGGGTATTAGGAGAAATTCACCTCACCGGAAATACAGTTATTGATGCTTTATTAAATGTCGCTGCAAAAAAACCGGTTTGTGATATACTAGGTCTAGACTGGCATAAATATAGAACAATATTAGCAACAGTCCATCGTCGGGAAAATTGGGGAGAACCCCTTGAAAATATCGCTCAAAGTTTTTTACAGATTTTAGATCAATTTCCCGATACAGCCTTATTGCTGCCATTACACAAAAATCCCACAGTTAGAGAACCATTGCAAGAGTTATTAGGAAAACATCCCCGAATTTTCCTAACAGAACCCTTAGATTATGCAGAATTAGTCGGGGCTATTGAGCAATCATATTTAATCTTAACAGATTCTGGAGGCTTACAAGAAGAAGCCCCCAGTCTAGGTAAACCAGTATTAGTTCTCAGAGATACTACCGAAAGACCAGAAGCAGTTACCGCAGGTACAGCCAAACTCGTAGGTACACAAACGGAAAGTATTGTTACAGCCGCTAGTGAACTACTCAGGGACTCCACCGCTTATATGAAAATGGCTAACGCTATTAATCCTTTTGGTGATGGCCATGCAGCAGAACGCATTTTAAGACTTGTCAAGAATTATCTGTTACGAGAGCTAAATACCTAAAGCTCTCCGAGTTTGATAACCAACAGCACCATCTACACGCAGTCCGTTACGTCTTTGGAACTGACGCACAGCGTTAATGGTGCGTGAACTGTAAACACCATCAACTCTAATCCCTAAAGCTCTTTGAACCTCTCTAACTCGTTCACCTCTAGAGCCATATCCTAGGGTGACTCTACCACCAACTCCAGAGCCAGAACGATATCTGCGGGAATAACTACCAGGAGTGTTACCAATCCATCTTTCAGCAGCATAATATCCTCGATAACGTCCCGAAGAAATTCTCGCAAATCCATTTCTGACACTACCAGTTTCACCAATGTATGAACCATTGCGGGCACAAGCTATAGATGAATTCCCCATGCTAGATCCTGTGCGGATATTTAGACAATTACCATTGGTTCTGACATATTCTGCAGAAGCAAACTGCATTTGAGTAATTGTGGCTAGTAATATACTTACACCAGCAAAGCTTAACCATGCAGAAGATTTAAAAATTTTCCGCCATTTAAATGATAATTTAGGAATATCTAAGACAAAATTTTCATCTGTTTGTTCATCTGCTATATATATATAGGAATAAGCTAAATATTCCATAATTACCTGCTCCTTTATGCGAAATTTTGCGAGACTTTTGTCTAGTTTAATCTTTACTAATTTTATACTTCTTCACGACAATTTATGGTCTACCATATTCCGCCATTTTAACTGTCACATCAGGTATTTGTAATGAAATCATCAATTACATAAAGTGGTGAGTATTTTTATTTCCCGAAACCATAGGAAGTGAGAAAACTATCCGCACGAATTGGACTACCATTGCGCCAAATTTCTATTTTTTCTGGACTAATTAAGTAGGAAAAAGTGCCGTTATTGGCCTGATATTTATGATTATCAACTTTCCAAGCCCGAATTTTTAAAAGTTGACTTGGTTCTTGTTTCAATTTTCCTAAATAAAATAACTGGCCATTTTCTTCACAAACTTTGATACTAACTGTTGCTGTCTCCCCACTCATAACTGTAGTTCCATCGCAATTAGTATTATTACTTAGGGGCAAAATTGGTTTTGCAGTAGGGGTAACTGGTTGATTTACTGGTGTTTTCGCAATGGTAATGGACGGTAATAAACTGAGAGGATTACTAGCTAAACGACCATCTGTATAAAATTCAAAATGCAAATGAGGGGCGGTGCTATTGCCTGTTGAACCCATTTCTCCAATAATTTGACCTTGTTTGACCTGTTGACCTTTACTGACCAGTAGACGGCTATTATGTCCGTAAACGGTTACATTGCCATTCAGATGTTTAATTTCGATAAAATTACCTAGTCCCCAATTATCCCAACCAGCTTTCATAACTGTACCCGCAGCAGCAGCTAAAATTGGGGTTCCTGTTGCACCTGCAATATCAATTCCCTCGTGTTGATATTTACGGAAACCCTGAGAAAGCACACCTTGGGTCGGCCAAATTAAGTTAGTAGTAGGTGCAGATATGGGTTTACTTGGAGAAACTATCTGAGTCAAAGCAGGGGAAATTAGATTTAATACCAAGGTAAAAGATATTAAGCTTATTAAAGCGTAATTACAAAAGCGGTAGATGTTAACTTTTTTCATCAGTTTCTAGCCTAATAATTGCTATAGCGGTGAAAAGGAAGTCAAAGCGAACTGCTGTAAATGCAGAAATGCTATGGTTATTTGCTATTTCAGTCTCAAATGTGTAACATCAGGATAATTAGCTGGTTAAATTTACAACTTGTGCTGTATTTTGTTTCTGGACACAACTAAGCTGTCATAATCAGATTTTCTAAAAAACCTATTTCTAATTCTGATGCTGGTTTACCACCACCACTTGCTATTAATTTTAAATATTTTTGCAATAGTTGTTGCATATTGGGAGTCCGATATTGTGGACTAATTTCTAATAAAGCAGTTTCCCAATGAGTCTTTGTGGGTAGGTGTCCATATTCGGCTAAATAAATAGCTTCTCTGACTAATTTATCTAATTCTGCACCTGAATAACCGACAGTTTTTTCGACAAGATATTCTAAAATAGAAGATGGAGTTGGGGGTAATTTATAAGCAGTAGTGCGTTTTTGCAAAATTTGATATCTTTCTTCAGTATTGGGAGGCATAACTATAAAAATTTCATCAAAACGGCCTGCGCGAAACAATTCCGGTGGTAATTTTTCTCTATCATTAGAAGTGGCGATGAAAAAAATTGGATATTCGTGATCATTTAACCAGGATAAAAATGTCCCAAACTGTCTGGTACTAACTCCTGAACTATCACCTCCCACACCGGCAAAAGCCTTTTCAATTTCATCCATAAACAGGATATTTGGTGCTGATGCTTCGATGGCTCTAAGAGCTTGAAAAGTGTTACTTTCGGATTCTCCTACCCAGCGAGATTGTAACCGAGCAATTTCAAAATTAATCTGCGGTACGTGCCATTCTTGAGCGATCGCTCTGGCAATAAAAGTTTTACCACAACCAGGGAAACCTTCTAGTAAAATAGCACGAGGACGTAATTCTGGTTGTCCATCTTGAGCAAACCAACACTCACGACTATATATCCATTCTTTAACTTTAGTTAATCCTCCCACATCACTCAAACCTTGACCAGAGGGAGCATAATATTCTAAAACTCCAGTTTTTCTAATTTCCTGTTTTTTCGCTTCTAATAATAATTGTCCAGCCGCTTCTGGATCTGTCCATAAATTCCTAGATGTTGATAATTTAGCAGTTTGAATTACCGCTTGTAAAGGCATTCCTTGAGCTTGTTCTGCTAATCTTCCAGCATCTGCTTCTGTTAAACCATATTTTTCTACAGCCACACTAAAAACATTTTCATAAAGTTCTGCTTCCACAGGTAAAGGTAAATCTATAATATGTACCATATTTCGCAAAATAGTCGGAATATTCCAATCTGAACCAATGATAATTAAGGACATTCTTACCAAAGGTCTTTTTTGGTCTATTACTAATATTAATTCTTTCAATTTTCGCGCCATTAAATTATCATCAGGACGTAAAAAAATAGACCAATCTGGTAATAAAAAAGTATGTTGTCGTTGGAGATTTTTACTAACTTGGTCTTGTAAACGATGTTGCAAAATATCCAAAGATTGTAAAATTGGATTACCATTTCTATCAATAGCATTACCCAATCTTTGCCATTGTGCTTGATTTGGAGAACCAGTAGTTTCTAATCTTTGTTGAAAACCTTCTGTACTATTCCATTGTGCTAATTCTCCATCTTGAATATCTGCATTATTCAAAATTGCTAAATGAGCATCTATTGTACAACGAATAGCACGATTTTCTTCTGATGATCTCAAAAAAATTAACGGATAACGAGATTTTAGTAAATCCTGTAATTCCTGCTGACATTTATGATAAGGTAATTCGGGTTTCATATTTTTTAACTTCCCTAGTTTTACAAGTTATTAAAAATCAGCTTTGTTAGTATTGGTCCGAATATCTGTAACTGGTTCTGGTGTTTTTTCTGTGTTACTATTAGGAGAATTTTCAACTTTATTGGTAGAGATATTTGCAGTTTTTATTTCAGAAGTTGGATTTACTACTGGACGGAGAGGTTTTTTAGCAGGAGCAATAATAGGGTTATTCACAGGATTATTGATAGGAATTACAGGTTGGATAGGAACAGGAGTATCAAGAGGTAAATCTAAGGTTATAATAGTACGATGACGACCAACTTTAATATCTGCAACCCAATTAGAAATTATCGCAGTTAAATTTTCAGAAGTTAACATTCTAGCTGATTGTTGTTCAATAGTTTGACTAATCAAAAACCGATTATTCTCCTGACGAAAATAATCTTCAGGATAACTTTCATATAATGTACTCAAGTTAATAGAATAACTAATTTCCTTATTTCCTGCTTGTGCTATTCTGACAACTAACGTATATTCAGACATCATGAAAACACTATTATTAATTATGGATTTTGTATGACGAGAGAAGCCCATGACCAATTTGCGAAAGAATATCTAGAGGAATTATTAAAACCTTTAGGTCAAGTAAATATTAGTAAAGACGTAAAAAGCGAAGTTAGAGAAATAGATATTTGGTTTGTTCCCAATCAATCAAAACCTGTAACTTCCGATTTAGGATTATTAGCGAAAATGGCAGTTACAAGCTGTCTATTTGAACCTTTTCGCAATCCTCCCAATGAAATGACAATTAGAAGTTGTATGTCAAAATTATACAGCCTTCATGAAGAATTGTTTAGACAAGCAAAAAGAGAAAATCGGCGGCTCATGGAAAACGAGTTGCCATTTCTATGGATTTTAACACCAACTTGCTCAAAAAATAAACTAGATGGATTTAGGGCTACACTCAAAGATGATTGGGAGACAGGAGTTTATTTTCTAGGAGAATCGCATAAAACAGCTATTGTGGCAATTAACCAATTACCCAAAAATCAGGATACACTATGGTTAAGGGTGTTAGGTAATGGGGAAACCCAAAAACAAGCAGTACAAGAACTGATAACAGTTTCCACAGAAAACCAGTGTAATTATCTACTGGAAATTTTAGCATCTTGGCGTAAAAATATAGAGATTAACACTAATATCAACGATGAAGATAGGGAGTTGATTATGACTTTATCACCAGCATATCTCAAACAACGCGAAGAATGGCGAGAGGAAGGATTACAAACGGGACTACAAACGGGAAGACAAGAAGAATTGCGGTTAATAGTAGGAAGTTTACTAACAGCACGTTTTGGTAATTTAGATGAGGAATTATTAGCTGTTGTTACTTCTATTATGGAACTTTCTCTCACAGAAAGAACTGATTTATTACTCAATTTATCTCAGTTGTCTCGTGAAGAATTACTAGCTAAATTCCCCATTAAATAACCCATTTTTGTAGGTTGGGTTAAGCAAAGCGCAACCCAACTTAACAACCAACCTCTCACATCATTTAGATCCCGGACTTCTTTAAGAGGTCGGGGATCTTGTTTTTTGTTTTTGTGTTTAATTATCCTAAATCCAACGGTCAGCTTCAGTTTTAAGTTGTTGACTCCAACGTTTAAACCAGAGGATACCACCTCCCAAAATACCTAAAGTTAATATTAATATAAATAACCTATCTGGGATCAAAGGTAATTTATAAAAAGATATATTTGGCATTCTGATCTTAACAGGTTCAGCATTAATATTTAGTTCTCTGTTAGAGGAATTAACACTAACTTGCACTTGATATTCTTCTGCTGGTGCTGCATTTGGTTGAATATATTGTAATTCATATTCTCGTAATGCTTTAAAAAAGGTTTCTAAACTATTGACGGCTTCATTTACATCTTGCGGAAATTTACTAATACCTCCGGTTAATTCAGCAATTTGTTTTAATCTTGGTTGATCAACAATATAGTTGAATATGTCCCCAGAGGGAAGTTTACACGATTGAATTAAATCAACTGCTTCTTTTTTCTCTAACCAACTATTAGGAATATTGCAGTTATTAGCACGATTTCTTAACTGTCTTAAAGACTCTCCATAACCTAAAGTGTAAACTCTGACTGTCGGATATTTTTTAAAGACTTTTTCTAAATTAGCAAATTGTTGATCTTCTGTTTTACGTTTACTGTTGTGATAACCATCAGATAATAACATTACCGCTAATTTAGGCGGAATTTGTGGTTCATCTTTTCTCAAATCGTTACTACTATTTGCTTGTCTTGTCAACTCTTCGGAGTTATCACCTAAATATTTGACTGCTTCTTTCAAAGGATTATATAAATTAGTACCTGCGTTAGTGGGAGAAGATCCTAAATCAGCGACTCTTTTATCTAAATCTGGTGAATTTGCTGGAAGGAAATTTTTAGCAATAATTTCTTGGTTAACCTCATAATTATCTTTAGCAATTTGTGATTCTCCAAATGGTACTAAGGAAATATGTACAGGTAAATTTTTCTCGCGGACTAATTTAATAAATCCTTGAATAGCCAGAATAGCACCATCTATTTTTTTGACTCCACTAGCATCTTTTTTTCTCATGCTTCCACTCATATCTAAAAGAATGACAACATAAGCAGGATCTGATGTTAATTGTTCTCCCGGTGGAATTAATCTAAATTTTGTCACTTCTGCGAACTTGAGATTAATAGGAGTATCTTGACTTTTGGCGATAATTCTGGCAGTTTGTAATTTGAATTCAGATTTTTGTAATCCCTCAATAGGAATATTGTTATCATTAACAACTTTAACTTTTAATGTAACAATATCAGCATCCGTAGGACGGGGAGATACTTCAATTTTGGAATTAGCAAAAACAGGTAATGGTAAAAAGCCTAATAAAAGAGTAACAATTCCTAATTTAAGCTTGGGGGTCGAGTAAGCGATTATAGAAAATGAATCTGTAGAATTTTTCTTCATTGTTTTCATGATAAAGTGTCAAAATTTGATTATGTTTGAGAGTGGTGGTTTGATTTTTTGGTAAAAATCTTTGTTGAATTTTTACAGATTCTTCCGCTAAACAACGAATAATTACATTATCAGAATTTACCTGTAAAGATGCACATTCTTCTGGTAAATGGGGGATGTAAATATCTGCTGTATCACCAGAACCAATAATTATAAGTTTCTTGGTTTTTGCTGGTAATTGAATTGAAACTCCTTCTTCAATATGTTTGTAATCATTATCAGGAATATACTTGAGCGATTGATTATTTAATGTTGGTCGGAGTAGTTGTGTAGGAGCATTACTATCAACTTGTAATTGAGTAGTTGCTGAAGATTTTCTAGTGCGTTTTTTTGTGGCTTCAAATCCTGTTCCTGCTCTCAATGCTACTTGATAACTGGGTTTGGCTGCAAAACATAAAGATAAACCTAATAAACCACCAAATAAGAAGAAACCAACGGGTTCTTGATATTGACCTAATGCTGTATTTACAGCTTCGCAAAAACTAGCTGCTAATAGTCCTGAACCAGCACCGAAACCTGTACTTTGAAGAATACGTTGTTTGACTCTATCTCCTGTTCCTTCAATACTTCGCCAACTCCAACTAATACTTTCAGCTAAACCAGCAAAAGCACCGATAATGATCCAAGAAATGATTCTGACTAACCCACCTGGCCAGTTACTTTGTAATAGTATCCAGTTGAAAATACCGAGAAATAAACCTATCGATGAACCGACAATAAACACTTTTTTAAAAAATGTCCGAGTCAGGAATCGCCAATTAGTTTTATAGCGAGTGGGGTTACTGATGAAAGTTTCTGCTATGATCATGCCACTTGTAATACAGGGAGTGACAATTATTAATAAGATTATGTAGGGAGGAATGCTAAATTCTTTGGGTACAAATAGCATCAAGAAAGTGCCTATTTCTTGCCATAATATTTGACTGATACTCCAGCCTAGTAGGGCGGAAACTATGCCGCATAAGGCGTAAAAACTGGCTCTAATTGAGAGGTTGTTCATGGGTTAGTGATGTAGAAATGAAATATCTATATTTAAGTTTCTGTTTTGGGTGTATTGATTGGTAATTTTGTCAATTATTTATATTTCCGCATTATATCTTTTAGGCAGGTGTTGAAACTCTGGTGACTACTGTTATTAATATAACATTCTTGTATTTTAGATTTTCTATCTTGGAATGGTTTCTTCTCTGTACTATCCAGATAGTATTGTCTTAACAATTTAGCATTTTCAATTGTAAGTAATTTATAACTGTTTCGTAATTCTACCTCTAATTCATCCTTATCAGTTTCATTACAAGCTTTGAATACTTCTAAATTACTAAGTAAATCTGTTGCACACCCACTTGAAGTGTTACTTGTAGAAAGAGTAGTAGAATTAGCAGAAGGATTTTCTAAATTATTGACTGGAGAATTATTTTCTTTTTCGTTCTTCCGTATATTCTGTATATGTGACTGATCTTGATTATTGTTATTAGGAGGAGGATTTCTACTAATTATTAGTATGATTATTGCTGTAACAAATACAACGACAATTACTAAGAAAATCCCAAACAAAATAAACCAGATTCTGTTATTTATTTCCCTGCGTCTTTTAGGTCTTTTCGGTGTTGTCGTTTTTCCTGGTAACTTCTGTTTCTTTTGAGATCGGTTATTTTCAGATTTGTTATCTATGGCTTCACTGTTTTTATGTTCATTATTGCTATTAGATTTATCTTGAGATGATAGTTCTATATTCTGAATTTTTCGATATATTTCATTATCTATTAAATGGAGTATGTCTTGTGGAATAAACCTATCGCTAATATAACAGAAAGTCCCAGCTAAAGGATAGTGATTTATCTTAATAAAAGTAGATACTAATTTTTCATATTGTTTTCTTTCTGCTAAAGTAATATTTTTCGGTTCTTGTAAAATAGTTAGAATTTTTTGACAAAAAGTCTCCAGAGATTCTTCAACTATTATTTCTTCTTCAGAGAAAATTCTTTTTTTAACCTGTTCAGCATACTTTAAAAAAGTTTTAGACCATATACTTTTCGATTGAGTTAATAGAAATTCAATTTGATTACTTCCATTGTCATCAGCCATTAAATGATTTAGTAGATATGAAATACCCGTATATATAGAAAAAACTAATCTGTTAATTATCTGTTTATTTTGATACTTATAACTAGCATTTAATAATTGAGCGTGAAATTCAATAGCAATACTGTTACTAGTAGATTTTCCTGACGAATTACCGAAATTAGTTGAATTTAATATTTCTATCAAAAATGAACTCTTTTCTTTTGGTAAAAGCAGATATATTTCGGCTTTATAGATTAAAGTAAATTTGTCATGAATTGCTTGTAAAGTAGTTTTATCTATAAAATCAGACCAGTTTTCATTTGGGTACTTTGCTAAATATTCAAATAATTCTTCAGTTTTTTTAGAGTCTAATTCATCTGTATCAGCAAATATTCTTGCTATATCTTTCAAACATTTTTTAATCTTTTGAACTGGGACTGTTTGAGTAGTATTTTCTTTCGTAGGTGTACTAACAGAAGTATTAGAATTATCTTTTTGTGGTGATGGTAACGGCTGTTTACTAATATTTTTAGGTATATCCTCTTGAGTAGCGTAAAAAATAGCTAAAAATCTTTCTGGATATGCTATTTTGTGAACATTCCAAGCCCAAGCATTAAGACGAGTGGCACGATCACTAAAACATAACGCCAGATAATGTAATTTTGTGTATTCTGGATATCGCTTCCTCCAAAGTTCTTTTGTAACTACAACTGTATAAGGAATTTTATTTTCTTCTACTACTATTCTCTTAATGTTTTGTAACTGATCTTCTTCAAAAATTAGTTTTTTATATTGTTCATGAACACGGAAGATTTGGGGTGATTGTGATAATTGTTTATCCAATTCAGCCATATCAAACTTAGGCTGATTTTGATTGAGCCACCAATAAATTAAAGTCCCAATACCATCAACATCTGAAGATGATTTTTCTAACCAAAAATATTTATAGCCAATAGTAGGACGACCACCATCATCTAACTGTCTATTCGCAACTGCTAAAACTGAATATTTATCATCTATTTCTCTGGCAATAAGCGCAAAATCACCCGTTTCTGGTGGATAATTATCATTCAATTTAAAATAATCATTAATTACTGCTTCACGAATTTCTGGGGGAACTTCATGACTCGCACGAGCGATTTTCTCAAAAGCATAACCACCAGATACATAACATCCATATACTTCTGAATAACGGACATTATCAAATGCTCTACAAAATTGATAAATGTGAACAACTGACATAATTATTTTCTCCTATATATCTCTTAATTGATTATCTTCCTTACCCGTTGCTAACCAATACAAAGGCGCAACTAAACCTAAAGGCCGCCATACTCCTGGTTTATCAATTACTCCATAAGTTCCCCCACTATCTCGATTTTTTTTCTTAAAGTTGGGTCTAGGTGGTGTTCCTTTTGTGCCAAAGGTAGAAGCAAAAAAGTAATTTGTAGAACATCCCCATAGCTTACTCCATTTCTTTAGTGTAGTTTTAAGATTAGGAAATTTCAAGCCCATGAAAGTGTCTATATCTTCCCGAAAACCGGAAGCGGGAGGTTGTTCACATTTGGTAAATACTACTGCAATTCGATAGTTTTGTAATCCTCCATTATTAATAGTTAAGCGCTCATTTAATTCTCTTTGCAGGTTTTCTAAAGCTTGAGCATATTCTTGATCAGATGTCCTGGTAGCAGTGCTATCAATCAGTATCAATAAACCTGAAGCAGTGGCACAATCATCTAAATAACTAACTAAATGTGCGCTAGGATTAGCAAGATTTCGTAATTCTTTAATCAGTTCTCCAGAGTATTCTCGACAGGATACTCGTAATCTAATCGGTTGATTTCTTAAAGCTGGTAGAGGATGATTAATAAACTTAGCTTTTAAGGTAATTAGTAAGGAGTATGTCGGTAAATCCTCAGCTTCTCCACTGCCATAATCTGTACCTGCTAACTCTCTACCATCTTCTAAGATGTCCTTAGCTATATTAATTAATTCCCCAGCTTCGTCGTTATAGGGGTCAACAGCCACAATAGGACTGTCTTTTTTAGCATTTGGCCAACGAGCTAGGGCAGCCATAAACGCTGTTTTTCCAGAACGACGTGGACCAATAACCCGAAAATCCTGGTTTCCACCTATATCCAGGGGAAGATTAGAGGCGTTCGTCATGAAATACCCTCCCTGTGCTTAACCAATACAGTGGGGAAATTAATCCGAAGGGTTTCCAAGCTTCCACGTCTCGTAAATAGGCCCTAAATTCCGCAGAACTGCCATCATCAGATATATAACGATTAGGACGGGGATCATGTTGTCCAGAGCTATCCCCCATAACACCGAAGGAAGAACAAGCGAAAAATCGTAATCTGGAAGGTGGTAATTTTTCTTTCAAAACTCTATAAGTTTCCTTTAAACGAACTCTAAATAAATCTTCTTCCGCATCTAAACGACAAGGCCAAAGTTCTCCTCGTTCACATTTACTGATAACTACAGCAACTCTCAATTTACTTAAAGTTTCATTCACATTAGCCTGTTCGGATAATTCTGTTAATAGCCTATTCACAGCAGGTGCATAAAGTTTTGTGTCATTACTTGTATCCCAATCTGTGAGCATAATCATCCAACTTTTGGCCGTTAACCAATCTTCTACATATTCTTGAAATTCAGATGCTCTGTGAGGAATAGCTCCACATTCAAATGTTTCTCCAGCGTAATCTTTGACGTTTAATCCTAATGTTATTCCTGGTGAATTTTTAGTAGTGGGGATTTGAATTTCAAAAGAAAAATATGGTTCATCACCATATTCAATATCATTGCCCGCAAAAACTGCCCCTTTTTCTAGAATATTTTTAGCTGCCCCAATCAGTTCTTCAGCATCATCAGAAGTAGGTGTAATTTTCAAACCAGGAAATTGTTTTTTCAACTCCTTTGGAAGCCGCAATAATGAAGCTAAATAAGTGGTTTTACCGGATTTTCGAGAGCCAATGATTCTAATATCATTGCCAATTGATTGTTGTTTTTTCAGAATTGTACGTTTAGTCTGGTAATTTTTGGCAAGCATAAGATTTTAGGGGTTAATTATAAATAAGATAAGGAGCAAGATACAGCCAAGGTAATTCAAGTAATTCTTGATTTTCGGTAGTAGTAATAAAGAAGTTAGTCCGAGAACCAATTTCTGTTCCTTTGTATTTACGAATGACCTGATTCGCAACTCCAAAATATGACTCAACAACGTGATCACTATAATCATACCAAGGGGCTGCACCACCTCTATCTGGCCGATATCTCCAGTCTTTTCCTTCTGCTTCTACATCACAAAATAAATCAGCTTTATGGAGGGCAATAATTATGTGTTTGACTCGTTGACAATTCTGTTGTAAAAAGTCGAACCAGTTCTGTAAACCATTCACCCATTGATCACTAGTTGGTAATGTATCAATTGGTTGAAGATGATTAGCAGCAATATTTATGCGAGTGCTAGAAACTAGACTTTGGTGGGGAGGTAACATTAAAATCACGGCTTTACTTTCCTTGACTTTATTTTCCATTCCTTGCCAAGCTGCTGGATAATCTTTCCGATATTGGGGATTACTCCAAAACTCTCCAGGGGTATCAATCCATAAAATATTTAGTTGTCTTACTCCGGTAGCTGGTAAATCCACCTCCATGTTTAAGGTTCTGGTATCTAATTGTGCTGTACCTGCTATTTCCTTGGTGCTGGGATTGTATAAGTCACTAGCTAGGATATTACTGATTTTTACATATTTCCCATGTTCAGTCAAGGCTCTGACCATGCTGGTTTTTCCGGTTTTGCGGTCTCCTATCACTACAATACTCATCTGCTTTATACCCCACCCTGATCAAGTTGCTTGTATTCCACAGGAAACCCCGTATATGTTAATATCTCTGAACCTAATATCCACTCCTGACGCGGTATATTCACCAAATCAGCCTCAACAATTCGCCCAGACAGAAAATGCAGTTTTTGATTATTTGATCCCTTTAATGGTTGATCGCTAACTTGCTGCTGTATAAATAAGCCATCAACTAATAAGTCTATATGATTTAGTAACCCTTGACTATCAGGGATATTATTGAATTGTAGTTGTTTTAGTTGATACCCTGTCCAACAAACAACCGTCTTACCTATGGATTGGACGCGACGTGCTAAATCTGCCAAAGCTACAGCTTGAGCAAAAGGTTCACCACCGGAAATGGAAATACCGGCTAAATCCGGTAATGCTTGAAATTTTTGCCACATTTCCTCTACAGTCACCACCTGATTTAACTTAAACTGCAAATAGTCAGGATTTTGACAACCTAGACACCGAAAAGGACAACCTTGCACCCAAATCACCATCCGAGTTCCTGGACCATTAGCACAAGAACGAGGCAGCCAAGCGGCTATATTTAGCAATGGGAATTGTGTCATAATTTACCATCTTTAAATTAAGAGAACAGTAGGTTGGGTTGAGAAACCCAACAAAACCTTACGATTTAATACCCCTGACTTTCAGAACGTCGCTCAGGTATTTTATTAAAATCAGACTCCATAGTTGTTTTTACGGAAATAATCCCCATATCCACATTCCGCCATTCTTTGTCCACAGGTTCACCATTCCATGCTGTCCATTCCACCTGATAACCTTGCTGTTGAAACAGTTCAATCACATCAAAAGTCCGACTAGAACAGGAAGAATCACCTTCTTCATCATGAGGACCAGCTAAATCAATTTGTTGACCATCAAACTGAATTCGCATTTGCGTATTTACTCCCTCATGGGTTTCGATATTAATAACTACATCACCATCATTAATTCCCGTAATCTTGGCAACATAACCAACTTCTTGCCAAGATGCTACTAAATTTTTCGCCGCAGTATAAACTTGCTCTGCTTGAGACTCATATCTACTAATTTCTTGATGTAAAATTTCTATGTTTTCATCAGAAATACTCTGCCAACTATTACATAGATCATTTATTTTGATTTGTAACTGTTGAGTAATATGATCAGGAAGACTTGACTGTAAATTATTGAGTCTAGATTGCAGAAATTCCAACTGTTTTGTCCACTCTATTTTGAGTTGTTGAATTACCTTAATCCGAGCATCATCTAATGTTTGCAAATGTATTTGAGCATCAGTAAAATGATTATTTTGTAAAGCCATTTCAGCTTTTTGCATAGCTTGTTTAACACTTGCAGCATCTAATAATTCCCGATCAATCAAAATTTGATATTCTGATTTAATCTTAGGTAATTGCATTTTCAAATTCTGTACTTGTCTTTGTGCATCCTGAGACAAATCTTTATTTACCTCAATATCTATTTTTGCATTACTTGATATTGTTTTAATCTGTTGAGGTTCTTCAACAACAATCTTTTTTCTATTAGCGCCAGAACGAAATTGAGCAATTTTTTGTTGTATATCTTGCTCTTTTTTGATAGCAGCTTCTCTCTCTTGCCGCTGACGTTCTTGATATGCTTGTAATGCAGAAGCTATTCCATCAAATAAACCTGGTTGTGTTGCTGTAGAAATGCCAGCAGTGATGTTAAATGTTTTTTGTCCACTCATAGTTCTTACTTAATACCCTAATTTTAAGTTATATGGCAGTGTGTTAGGTGCAACAAATTATCTTAATATATGCACTTAATAAACCCTATAGTAAATATTAACCTATATTCTGCAAGACATTTACGTATAATACCCTGTAAAGTTATAATGAGACATAAACTTCTTAATCAGGGTAATTATGAGCTTTTTAATGAAAATTGCCGGCTTGGGGTTGCTGATTTTTGGTATTTACTTAGTTGGACAAAATATTTTTTTTACAACTAACGTCTATCCTTACTGGTGGGGGGGAATTTCTGCTGATATTTCAGTATTAGCACTTACATTAGGTGTACTAATACTAATTTTCTTCCCAGAAAGTATGAAAGATCTGGGATGGATTGCTATTTTTGTCGGTATTATAGCGGTATTTATCAGTAGTCGTGCCATTCTCAGTCCTACTAGTTTATGGGAATTTTTCCTCTCCTTGATTTGTATGACCTCTGGTTATAAAATGCTCACAACTAGACAATTACCTTTTTGATTTGAATGTCTTGATATAGGTAGGAATTTTGGCTGTTGCTGAATCAATACAGGATTTAGTTTTCTAATTTTCTATTTTAATTCAGCAATGCCGAATTTTAAATTGTTTGATGTTCTATTTTCACAGGTGGCCGGATACACAAATATATTAAAGCTCCTAATAAAGGTATTGCAAATAACCAAAATAATTGATTATTTTGCCAACCCCGTCGCTTCATATCATCTCCTAATAATGTGGAAAATAATAGACTCAACATCACAAAATCTAAACTCATGACATGAATAAACCTGTTACTTTGCCACTGTTGCAGAAAATCACCCCAATCTCCTTGTAAACCAAATATCAATAAAACTGTCGCACCGATAGTTAATAAAATTCCTAAAATCCGAGAATCTAGAATTTTCAGAAATAAATTTTTTTCACCAACAAATGTTTGATTATTTTCTCTTAAAGCTAAATATGGTAAAAGAGAAAAAGCACCTAAAGCGAAAGAACCAGTAGCAAATGGCCAAGCTGGAATTTTTTGACCTCTACCATCAAAAAAGACCACCGCACTATATATAAAAGGCCAAATCCCCATGATATTAAATAAAGATATAATCAGAGGATTAATCCCTTGCCAATTTCCTGTAGAGAGATTTTTGATCAATTCAAAAGTATCCGGTTGTTCGGGAGGAGCAAAGAAAAAAGCATAGGAAATAAATCCTAGCCATAATAGACCAAAAGTAATTTTTCTCATCATGATTTAAGGAAATTAACTAAAAGCTTCCGAGAGATAATCTGCTGCTGCTGCAACCACAGCGATCGCACTTTCATAGTCTAACCTAGTTGGACCCAAAACGCCCACACTTCCTGCTGGTACAGAACCCCGACGATAAATAGCAGAAATCAAAGTACAAGTCCGAATAGGTGCAAGAGTATTTTCTGCGCCAATCCGCACCGTTACCTTATACTTGTTTGTATCATCCATTTCTGCATCTTCACAAATTAAATGCCAAAGTTGGTCTTGTTGTTCTTCCAACAATTGCATAATCGTCTGTACTTGCTGTACTTGAGAAAACTCAGGTTGTCGTAAAACCTCTCCAATTCCCCGCACCATAATTTGTGTAGTTGTTGGTGACAAAGCGCGATGAGTTAATTCTACCAAAGAACTTTTTAAGAACTCCCCATAAACTCGAAATTCTTGATCTAATTCACTCCAATCAAGATAGCCTATTTCTAATAAACTCCGTCCTCGTAAGTGGCTATTTAAAAAGTTAGAAACTATCTGCAATTGACGATCAATTACCTCCGCTTCGGGTTTAATTTCTGATATTGATGGAAATAAATCCATTACCTTAGAATGGGTTTCATAACTGTCTGTCACCACAATTAACATAATCTGCTCAGACTCAATTTGCACCAGTTGCAAATGTCGTAACTTTGCTGTCGTGGTTTGCGGCATAGTAATCAAAGTAATACAGCCACTTAATGTTGCTAAAATTTGGGCAGCACCTTGTAATAAAGCTTCCAAACTCCAATCTTCCCAATGCAGATGTTTTTGTAATGCGGTTTCTACCTCTTTAGCTAAAATTTCTGATGGTTTGATTAATTGATCAACATAAAGACGATAACCAGAATCAGAAGGAATTCTACCTGCAGAAGTATGTGGTTGATAAAGTAACCCCGATTTTTCTAAAACAACCATGGCAGTGCGAATAGTAGCAGAGCTAATACCTAAATCAAAGCCATCAATTAAAGCTTTAGAGCCTACTGGCTCTGCCGTAGCAATATAATGACGTACCGTTGCATTAAGTATATTTTGTTGACGATTAGTTAGATGAACTTGCATAAGTGATATTTTTACTGAAGGCAATCTTAATCAAAATTCAAAAAAATGTGGTTTTGACGATAAAAACTGAAAAAACAATTAATTATTAATTAAAGTAAGATAGCAGATTATATACTTATATTGTATTGATTGAATACAAAATTTACGACAAAATTTACCTTCAGCGTTTATTTGCTGTATTTTTCATGACGATATACCTGAAAACGAAAAAAAAGAAGATGAATTTCCATCTCTTTCAGTATTATCTCATATTCTATCAACTTAAGCTGTGGTTTTAGTTACAAAATATCACAATCTATTTATAAAAATTTTGACTGACCCAGGAAGGGAGCAGGAACGAGATTTTCTTCCCTCCTCCTCCTGATTTCTGGGTACAGCCCCTAGTCCCCCACTATTTTCTAATATTGGGGAACATAAGGATCAACTAAGATAGAATAAGCGGAAATACCACCCGTAATATTCTTAACATTAGTAAATCCTTGATCAACTAACCATTGACACATTTGAGCGGAACGCATACCATGATGACAGAGAACAAAGGTTTCTGCATGAATATCAAAGCGGCTAGAGATTTGCCCAGACCATTGTTCATATTCACTCAAAGGAAGATTGACAAAACCATCTAGCTGTGATAGGGCCAGTTCTTGGGGTTCACGCACATCTATTAATTGAAGCTTTCCTTTATCACCAGCAAGACGTTTTGCTAATTCCTTGACAGTAATTTCGGAAAAAGGTTGATCAAATGATGTATTTTTCATGCAGTTGTTCTAAAAAATCCTATACTATTCATGTTGGCAGAAAAGTTAGAAAATATAAAGAATGTGAATAGTCAACACTCAACAAAAAATATTAAACTTCCTCTCCTCGTAGCTGGTGTTATCACCCTGTTATTAATTGGTATTGTCTGCTTTTACTGGGTCGCTGGGAAAAATCCAGTTAGTCTTATAATTCGCAATTCTCAACCCGGTGCAGCTATGTTTGTTTCCAAGTCTTCACCAGCCATGGTTTCCTTATTGGTAAATCCCGACGCTTTACAGACCATAAAATCAAAAGGAAAATTTTTTCAACTCAACAATAGTCTATTGGTCAAAAATAATCTAGATTATAAAAATGACATTAAACCCTGGTTGAGTCACGAAATTACCCTAGCTGTAACTACTATTGATATAGACCGTGACCCAGATAACGGACTAGAAGCGGGGTATTTAATGGCGCTCGCAACTGAAAAACCAGAAAAAAGCCGCGAGTTTTTAGAATTGTTATTTTCTAAACGGGCTTTTAGTGGAAATAATTTAGGAATTGAACGATACAAAGGTGTCAAGATTATTTATGATCATCCAGAATTTATACCAGACTCAAAAATCCAACCTAGTTTAGCAGGTGCAATTGTTAATAATTTTGTTTTGCTGGCAAATTATCCTCAAGTTATTAAAGAGGCAATTAATAATTTACAAGCACCAGATTTAAACTTAATTAGTTCTCTGGAATATCAGAAAGCTACTCAACAAATTCCTGAAAATGCTGTGGCTGTAACTTTCTTGAATTTGCCCCAAGTTGCTAAATGGCAAGGATTAGAACTGGCAGAATCAACTTATCATAGCCAAATTCTATCTTTAATTTTAAATCCCCAAGGTTTGCTCACAGAAAGTACATTTTTAACAACTTCAGAAATTGTACATCCATCTTTGTCAATATCTCAACCTGTAAGAGCATTACAGTATATTCCAGAATCAACAGTCTTTACAATTGCCGGTGCAAATTTGAGTAATTTAGGTAATAGCAATTTAGCAAAACTATGGAAACAAGGAACAGCAACTATCTATGGTTCTAGTGAAAATGCTATTTCTCGGTTAGTACAGCCTTTAGTAGCTATCCAGAACAATTGGAATTTAAATTTTACTCAGGATATTTTTCATTGGGTATTAGGAGAATATGCTTTAGCTTTATTACCTAATTCAGAAAATACAATTCCTAATTGGTTATTTGTGGTCGAAAAAACGCCAGAATTAACAGCCTTGATAGCACGTTTAGATCATATTGCCAGTACCAGTGGTTTTAATGTTAGTTCCTTAACTTTAGACGGACAGACAATATCAGCTTGGACACAAATTACAGCCCTAAGTGAAAATAACACATCTATTAATATTGATGCAAAAATTAAGGGAGCGCATACAACTTTAGATAATTATGAGATTTTCGCTTCTGACTTAAAGATACTCAAAGCAGTTTTGAGTCAAAAACAAAAATCTCTACTAGAAAATACCCAATTTCAAAATGCTATGACAGCAATTCCCCAACCCAACCAAGGGTATATTTATCTAAACTGGGAAAATAGTCAAAATATTCTCAAACGTCATTTACCTCTGCTTAAATTTGTAGAAGTTTTGGATAAGCCGCTTTTTGATCATTTACAATCGCTGACAATTAGCAGTTATAGCAGTGAACCAGGAATACTTAAAGGTGGAGTATTCTGGCAACTGCATTAAAAAATAAAATAGGGTGATTATACCATATTTCGGCTAAAAAAACCTGTTGTCTGTGTCACATTTTTCTGTGGCACAGATACCACTAAATGACGATTTTTTCGATAAAATTAGTATACATAATCACCTTTATTGTTTGTAAGGAGCTAAAATGAAATATCATCATCTCCGGTTTTACTCTCAATTGGTATGGCTTTTAACTTTAATAACATCGACAATTGCAACATCTGCATTAGCACAACCGGCGAATTTTGCGGAATTGAAACTATCACCAGGTTTTAAAGCATCCCAAGGAACAATAATTGGCAACACAGGTGGTACTGATCTCTTATCCAATATCAGTAATCGTGACCAGAATCAAAACGTCTGTACTGGCTTTGCTACCACTAATCCAGATCATATCCTCATTCTAGAACAAGACTTTGACAAATTGAAAATATTAGTTGACAGTGGTGGTCAGGACACGACTTTACTCATTAAAGGTCCAGAAGGAGCAGATAATGAAACAGTTCGTTGTGGTGATGATACTGGTAAAAACAAAGATGCAAGTATAGACAGTAAACAATGGAGAAAAGGTACATACAAAATTTGGGTAGGTACATTTGATTTGGGATTAAGGCAAAGCTACACATTAACAGTGCAGCAATAGCTAATTTGTAATTCCTAATTTCTAATTACTAGGAACTACCCAATCTCCAATCGCCAAATCACGATAATATGGGAGGGTAGCTGGTTGTGCTATCAAGGGTACTATTTCAATGTTCTCTAGACTTCGTAGCGATTTTCGCATCATTTTTGAACGTGACCCCGCAGCCCGGAATTGGTTGGAGGTTTTGTTGTGCTATCCAGGTTTGCAAGCCCTAGTTTTCCACCGTTTTGCACACTGGTTATGTAGTCTTGGTATTCCCTTTTTCCCCCGCTTGATTTCTCACACTGCTCGGTTTTTAACCGGTGTGGAAATTCACCCAGGGGCTGTTATTGGTGAAAGTGTATTTATTGACCACGGAATGGGCGTAGTCATTGGGGAAACAGCTATTATCGGCAACTACGCGCTGATTTATCAAGGTGTCACTCTAGGAGGAACAGGTAAGGAAATCGGTAAACGTCACCCCACATTAGGCGAAAATGTCGTCGTTGGTGCGGGTGCAAAAGTTTTAGGAAATATCGAAATTGGTGATAATGTCCGTATTGGCGCAGGTTCGGTGGTGTTGAGAGATGTACCATCTAGTTGTACCGTTGTCGGTGTCCCTGGACGCATTATCTACCGTTCTGGAGTCCGGGTTGCGCCTCTAGAACACAGCAATTTACCGGACTCAGAAGCTCAAGTAATTCGTGCCTTGGTTGACCGCATTGAAGCACTAGAAGAGCAAATTCAAGCTCTGCAAATCCCCGGAAAAACTCCGGTTTTAGCCGCTAAATTAACTCTCGAAGCCGAATTACCAAAAGAACATAATTTCTGTAATCTTAGAGATAAAAAGATTCAGGAATTTTTTGACGGTGCGGGAATATAGGGAAAAGATAAAGAGGTTCAAATTCCATGACTTTTCCCAATTACCCAACTTCTTCGGAAAAACCGCGCTAATGCCGATTCTTCTAAAGATAAATAAATTGGTCTACCATGGGGACAGGTGCGCGGGTTGCGGGTACGTTGCCAATTATCTAATAAGGTCTGCATTTCTGGTAAACTCATTTTTGTACCATTACGAATTGCACTCCGACAAGCAACCGCAACTTGAGCAGTTTGTAAATCCCCTCCCCAGCTTAATTCTAAAATTGCCTCAGTATAATCTTCACGTTGTTTTAACATCATTGGGATGTTACGCACTGCCCAAAGTTTATCACCAAAAGGTTCAATATCTAAACCAATACGTTCTAGTTGAGAAACCTGCGCTGGTGATAATTGATAAATAATAATTGGAGTTTCTACAGGTACTAATTGCCAATGATCACATAATTGTTCATATAATACTCGTTCATGGGCTATATGTTGTTCTATTAACCACATTCCTCCCGAATGTTCAGCAACAATATAAGTATTACTTAGTTGGGCAATGGCTTTTAAATAATTTTGATTTTCAGAATTTTGGGAATTTTCAGAATTTTGGGAATTAAATTTATATTCACCTTTAGATTCTGCTACTTTTAATAAATTACTAACTCTGGTTGTATGAACAGATTCTTTAATATTAGTTTCGGAAATAAGCAGTGATTTATTAATACCTTCAGTAATTTGTTCTTGCCAAAAAGTCAATTCATGCAGATAAATTTCTGTTTTCGTTGGGTTACGATTCCAGTTAATTTGTTCAGGAGAAATAGTCAAATGTAAAAAACAAACAGGATAACGATCGCGTGGTAATGTTTTATGAAAAGCTGATAAAATGGTTTGCTCTAATTCTGGTGATTTAATCATTCTACCATTAATTGCCACTTTCACCCAATCAGGACGATGACGATGACATCTATCGGGTAATCCTATCACAAAATGCAAAGATGAATTTTCTAGATTTGGTATTTGGAAATTGACTTCATGTAAATCACCTTCTCTTACCTGGGGGAGAATTTGCGGAATTAGTTTTCCTACGGTTAGTACAGGACAAATTGTAAACCATTCTTTGTCATTTTGCCAAACTTGGTAATTAACATGAGGATGACACAAAGCTATTTGTTGAATTACCGCTTGTACATATTTTAATTGCTGACTTATCCCGGGTAAACCTTGACGACGGGCTTCACAGTTGGCAAATAAATTATTAACTGTTACTATAGTACCCGGTGCGATCGCAACCACTTTTACCTGTGTTACCTCTCCTTGATTATTATAAACAATTTTCCAACCTTCACTTTCCTCCAATGGACGACTTAAAACTTCTAAATCCGCCAAAGTTGTTAAACTATGTAATGCTTCACCACGAAACCCTAAGCTGTTAATTTTCCATAGGTCTGCACTAGAACGAATTTTACTTGTACTATGTGCATTTGCGGCCTGTTGTAAATCATCTAGATTCATGCCACAGCCATTATCAGCTACACGCACTCGCCACATTTGCGGCCATAAAGAAATGACAATGCGCGTTGCTCCTGCATCTAGAGAATTTTCTACCAACTCCCTCACAACAGCCACCAAAGAATCAATGACCTCTCCTGCGGTAATTAGATATACAACCTCTCTTGGTAAAGCTTGAATAGTAGATACCATTATGAATAATTACAAATTAAAAATTAAAATTTATTTGACAGTGTAGAGAATCAGCTTACAATATTATGAAGACAAAGTTATTTTTTCTAAAATCTGCTGTCATTCTAAAGAAATACGAATTAAGAAGATATATCTGCTAAATTTCTGATTAGACTAGACGAGATTAGACGCGGGAGAAGCTTATGAGTATTGATTTAGTTGCTGATGTTAATGACCTCAGAACAAGTCTCCAATGGGGTCAACCGGCTTTTACAATTATTGATGTGCGCGACCGCTCAACATATAATCAGAGTCGTATCACCGGAGCAATTTCTATTCCCCTCAATGACTTAGAATCTCGCGCCGGGTCCCTATACAGAGAACGCCAAACCTACATTTATGGCGAAAATGACAGCCAGTCAGGACAAGCTGTGAGAACCTTACAATTCCTTGGTTTTACAGCCGTAGCTGAACTTAGCGGTGGCTTACAGGCTTGGAAATCCATTGGTGGTGCTACAGAAGGTACAAAAGATTAAAAGAGGCAAGGGGCACTTAACAGGGAAGAAAATTAATCTTGTATGAGTCCCTCTTTACTACAGCCCGTTTAGTTTGAGTGAGGTACACCTTATGCGGGCTTTTCGGCCCGCACCACAAGAATTGTATCATGAATATCTGTATTTTGTGGGATGGGCATCCTGCCCGTCCTTGATGATTAGCGGGCTTTTCAGACTGCACCACAAGAATTGTATCATGAATATCTGTGCTTCCTAATCCCGGAAACTGCTGTATCTTGAACCTTGGCCAGATCTGAGTTTTCCCCTATTCCTTACTGCAACAACCCAGTTAATAAAGATGCTGGACGTTGACTGTGAGGCCAAGCAAAAGCATGGCGGAAAGCTGCATCTTGACAAGCTTGTAATTGTTGGAAATTAATAATATCATAAGTCAAAAGATTTTCATATTCAAACGGGAGACGCATATTATGTAATCCCGCATTATCAGTACAAATGGCGATATCAACTCCTGCTTCAAAACAACGGTCAAAAACTAATTTAAGTTGACGGATATCCTGTAAAGTCCCAGTTTTTAAGTAAGTTGTCGGACAAACTTCTAAACATTGCCCTCTCCTGGCAATTTCTGGCAGTAGTTCAGGATACAAAAGAGGAATTTGGATACCGTGACCAATTCGCATTAAATGGGGTAATAATTCTGGATAACAACCATCTTTAGTTTCATAAAGATGCCCCGTGGTGTTAATACCCAATGAATGGGCATAATTATATAAACTTATCCATTCTGCCATGCGTTCAGCATAATGGCGATCGCCACCAGCCACATCTATGGCACAGACATATTTTCTATTTTGTGCGGCTAAATCAACAATTGCCTGATTTACCTCAAAGGGTAAACGGGAGTGCATACAGAGAATTTGACTAGTAATAATGGGATATTCGGGTATATGACTAGATTTACCCACAATATCTACAATTTCCGCCATTTTATCAATTCTTTGACTTTGACTCAAATGTTCAGAAGTTCGCAAATAGGGAGTATAGCGTAATTCCAAATAAGCCAAATCCTCAAAAATGTAAGCGCCGCGTAATAAGCGGTAAATAAAATAGGGTAAAGTTTCCACAGTTTGCACACTTTCTACTAGCGTATGCAATTCTAGATACTCATCTAAAGTATTACGGGGACGAGTATAAAAATCTTCAAATTCTGGATATTCAGGAAAGCGAGAAATTAACTCAGTATTATGACGCTGGAAATACCGCCATAGTACACGAGGTACAACTGAACCACCTAAATGCCGATGCAATTCTGCGTGTAAAGCCATAGTGGTATTTTACCAGAAAAACTTCATCAATCTTAACAAGAACTACCATAAAAATCATGGTCTTACTAAAACTATTTTGCTCTTTTTCGTTGTCCCAAAAAATATTTTTAACACCAGTCTACCTATTGGGCTGTATGGACTAAATTAAATCTATCTAAAGAAATATCAAGCTTGTAATTTAAATCAACATTTTTTTAGTCAATTAGTGGGATAATAAACCTGTGAGGTAAAGAACGGACATAACTATATTAGAGGGGTAAATTTTATGAAGCTTCAAATATTAGCCGCTATAGCCCTAATAGCTCCCCTGTTTCTAGCTAATTCAGTTCAAGCTGGAAGCCAAAGAGATTTAACAAAACTTTTGTCAACTGGAGAATGTATCCAGTGTAATCTATCAGGACTTAACCTCAGCGGTGCTCATCTGATTGGTGCAGACTTGCGAGACGCAAACCTTCAGGGCGCTAACCTGACAAATGCTAACTTAGAAGGTGCTGACTTAACTGGAGCAAACTTAGCAGGTGCTAATTTAACATCAGCTTTTGTTACCAACGTCAATTTAAAAAAAGCCAATTTAAATGACGTAAATCTTACCCGCGCTACAGTGAATGATTCCAACGTCTATCAAGCATCTATGAATAATCTTAACATTACCGATGCTGGTATATATAATACAGGAATCGGTATTGGTGGTGAAGATGGAGCTAATTTTCCTGATTGGGATTAAGTTTAACTTAGGAAAGTCTCAAGAAAGAGGTTATAGATAATTAAATTGTCTACAACCTCAAAGTATATCTTGGTATCAAACTAACTGATTAAGCAAGTGCTGCTTTTTTTAGTACATCTACCTTATCAGTCTTTTCCCAAGGTAAATCTAAATCCGTTCTTCCCAAATGACCATAAGCCGCAACGTCCTGATAAAAACGTCCGCCTCTTTCACTTGGTAAGTTACGTAAATTGAATACATGGATAATTCCCGCTGGACGTAGTTCAAAGTTTTCTTTAACTAAGTTCAAGAGAATTTCATCATCTACCTTACCCGTACCAAAAGTATCCACAAAGATACTCACAGGCCGCGCTACACCAATGGCGTAACTGAGTTGGACTTCACATTTTTCTGCTAACCCAGCCGCAACAATATTTTTAGCTGCATAACGAGCCGCATAAGCCGCAGAGCGGTCTACTTTTGTGGGATCTTTACCAGAAAAAGCACCACCACCATGGCGAGAATAACCACCGTAGGTATCAACAATAATTTTCCGTCCTGTTAAACCGGAATCGCCTTGAGGTCCACCAATGACAAACTTACCGGTGGGGTTAACCAGAAATTTGGTTTCCTCACTTGGTTTTACGGTAATATCACCAAATATAGGTTCTACTACTTCTATCCATAGGTCAGCTTTAATTTTAGCCTGTACCTCAGCATCATCGCTAATATCGCCAATGGTAGCTGTATGTTGGGTAGAAATTAAGATAGTGTCAATACCTACAGGTTTTCCATCTTCATAAACTACGGTAACTTGAGTTTTACCGTCAGGACGTAGGTAAGGGAGAATACCAGCTTTGCGAACTCCTGCCAATCTTCGGGCAATGCGGTGTGCTAAACTGATGGGTAAAGGCATAAGTTCTGGGGTTTCGTTGCAAGCAAAACCAAACATGATACCTTGATCACCGGCACCGATTTGATCGAATAGTTCTTCACTATCCTGATTCCGGGTTTCCTGAGCAGTATTTACACCTTGTGCAATATCCGCTGATTGTTCATCTAAGGCAATTAAAACACTGGCACTATTCGCAGAGAAGCCATTATCAGCATCAGTATAGCCAATTTCTGCAATTTTTTTGCGGGCAAGATTGACGTAATTAACATGAGCTTTGGTGGTAATTTCTCCGGTAATTAGCACCAAACCCGTATTAACTACAACTTCTGCGGCTACACGGCTATTAGGGTCTTCTGCTAATAGTGCGTCAATAATGGTATCTGAAATTTGATCACAGATTTTGTCTGGATGACCTTCTGTAACTGACTCGGAAGTAAATAAATAACGTCGAGACAAAGGAATTTCCTCCTGAGAGCATTTTTTCACTGATGAAATACATCAGTTACTAATTTCTGAAATCATAACAATATTTACAGTTTTTGGGATAAGTATCTTTTTTCTCAGTATATAAAGTTTTGTATGTATAACAAAAGCTATCAGTTAGTCTTTGAGAAGTTGAGCATCTACCAGAAAAGTCCTCTGTTACCTGAGTTTGGACTACTATTACGGTTTTTACGGTTTCGATAACTATGTTGGTAACTATAAAGGATATAATATTTCATATACACAGTATTGGTAGTATCTTCACAAAAAGACGGTGATGAAAAGAATTCTTATTTTGACCGCTAACCCTACTAACACAAAACCGTTGCGGGTAAGCGAGGAAGTCAGGGAGATCAAAAGAGCTTGGGAGCGTTCCCAAAACCGTGAACAATTTGAAATTATTGTGGAAGAAGCAGTCCGTCCTCAAGAATTTCGTCGTACCCTATTAGGACATAAACCAAATATTGTGCATTTCTCAGGACATGGTGGAGGAGAACAGGGTTTAGCTTTAATGGGAGATAATGGAGAAGCCTTTTTAGTTAAAGTTGCTCCTTTAGCCAAATTTTTTAAAGCATTACAAGAAATCTTTTTTATTGATTGTGTTTTTCTCAATGCTTGTTATTCAGATGTACAAGCAGAAGGTATTTATCCTTATGTTAATTATGTTGTCGGGATGAATCAAAAAATTGGTGATGAAGCCGCTAAACAATTTGCTATTGGTTTTTACGATACTTTATTTGCAGGACAATCAATTCAAAGTGCTTTTGATTTAGGATGTAATGCGATTGAAATAGAAAATATTCCAGAGCATTTAACTCCGGTTTTGAGGACAAAAGATTCAACAACTAAAAAAGCTATTATTCAGGGTGTATCTGAGTCGAAATCTGAACCTATTCAACCAAGAGATATTAATATTCCTTTTGAAAATTTAGATGGTCAAGTCCCCCTAAATTCCCCTTTCTATGTTGAACGTCCTCCTATTGAGGATACCTGTTATAATGCTATTCTAAAACCTGGGATATTAATTAGGATTAAAGCACCTCGACAAATGGGGAAAACTTCATTAATGAGTAGGATTTTATATCAAGGAGAAAAGCAAGGTTATCAAACAGGATTTATTAATTTATGGAGTCGAGAATTATTTAAAAATCTCGATAGTTTTTTAGAGTCTTTTTGTGCCAATGTCAGTTTAGAATTAGGGATTGAAGAAAAGATAGATCAATATTGGAAACCTCAACGTTATAGCAGTCAAACTAATTGTACAAATTATTTCCAATCCTATCTTTTAAAAGAATTGAAACAGCCTGTAATTCTAGGATTAGATGAGGTAGATAGAATCTTTCAATATAGTGAAATTGCTGATGAATTTTTCACTATGTTACGTTCATGGCATGAAAAAGGCAAAAATAATAAAATTTGGCAAAAATTGAGATTAGTTATTTCCCATTCTCAGGAAGTTTATATTTCTTTGGATGTGAATAAATCTCCTTTTAATGTGGGTTTACCAATTGATTTAAATAAGTTTAGTTTGGCACAGCTTCAAAATTTAGTTAAACGACATGGATTACAATGGTCAGATACAGAAATTAATCAATTAATGGGGATGATTGACGGTCATCCTTATTTGGTGAGAACAGCATTATATCATATTGCTACTAGCGACTTAACTTTAGAGCAATTTTTAGAAATTGCCCCCACTGAAGAAGGATTATATGAAGATCATTTGTATCGTCATCTTTTGATTTTAGAAGAAAATAAACAATTAAAATCAGCTATGTTAAAATTGGTTAATAGTGATGAGGCTGTTACATTAGAACCGATTTATGCTTTTAAATTAAAAAGTATGGGATTAGCAGAATCAAGAGGTAATAAGGTAATTCCCCTGTGTAATTTATATCGTATTTATTTTAGCGATCGCTTGCAAGATTAGTTGATGTCATTTAAAATATAACAAAGTAGATCCCCCTAATTTAAAACCATGACTAAAATTTTCACCGCTTATATTGAATATGATGCCGATACCAAATTATATGTAGGAATTATTCCCGCTATTCGAGGAGTTCATACTCAAGGAGCGACTTTAGACGAATTACAACAGAATTTAAAGGAAGTCTTAGAATTATGTTTAGAAGAATCTCAAGAAGATTTAAGTCAATTACCTCAATTTATCGGTATTCAACAAATTGAGGTGGCTTCATGAGTCGCTTACCTATTGTTAACTATAAAACGCTGAATCAACTTTTAATAAAGTTGGGTTTTTCCGTAGTTAGACAAAAAGGAAGTCATGTCTTTTATCGTCATTCTGATGGAAGAACAACAACTGTACCTAATCATCAAGGGAGAGATTTAGCAAGACCACTGTTAAGAGAAATTTTAAAAGAAATTGAATTAACTGTTGATAATTTTAATGAACACTTACAAAATCTTTAATTTTGGTATTTTGCAAGGACATAAAAATGGAAAATATAAACTCAGTGAATTATGAATATCAAGTAGGTGGTTCGCTCCCAGCTTCTGCTCCTACTTATGTCACCAGAAAAGCCGATAATGAACTATATCAAGCCATAAAAAAGGGAGAATTTTGTTATGTTTTAAACTCCCGACAAATGGGTAAATCTTCTTTAAGAGTTAAAACAATGAAACGACTTAAAGAAGTAGATGGATTTGCTTGTGCTGCTATTGATTTAACTGATATTGGTTCAGCCAATATTACCCCTTTACAATGGTATGCAGGAATTATTAATGAATTAATAAATACCTTTGAATTAAATGAAAAATGTGATATAGATAGTTGGTGGGATAAATATGATCAAGAATCTTTGTCTGCGGTGAATTTCTTTGGTAATTTTCTCCGAGATATTCTTTTAAAATATGTTGAATCAAATATCGTTATTTTTATAGATGAAATTGATAGTATCATCAGTTTAGAGTTTAAGATTGATGATTTTTTCGCTTTAATTCGCTGTTTTTATAATCGTCGAGTTGATAATGTTGAATATAATCGTCTGACTTTTGTATTATTAGGTGTAGCTACTCCCAGCGATTTAATTCAAGATAAAACGCGGACTCCTTTTAATATTGGTTATGGAGTAGAATTAACAGGTTTTACTTTTGCAGAATCTCAAGCATTAGCAAAGGGATTAAGTGTTAAAACCAATCAACCGGAAAAGTTATTAGAATTAATTTTAAATTGGACTGGAGGACAACCTTTTTTAACTCAAAAAGTCTGTAATTTAGTTTTAAATTCTTCTGGTTTATCTGAAGACAATGAAGAAGAATGGTTAGAGAATTTAATTAGAACTAATATTATTGAAAATTGGCAAGCAAAAGATGAACCGGAACATTTACGCACCATTGAAAGACGGATTTTAATTGATGAACAAATAGCAGGTGAATTATTAGATATTTATCAAAATATTTATCAACAGGGAGAAATAGTTAGTCAGAATACTGGAGAGGAAGGAAAGTTACAGTTATCGGGTTTAGTGGTGAAAATAAATAATTATTTACAGATTTATAATCCCATTTATCGAGAAGTTTTTAATCAACAATGGATTGATAATCAATTAACTGCTTTACGTCCCTATTCTGAAGCGTTTAGAGCGTGGTTTAATTCAGGTTGTCAGGATAGTTCTTGGTTATTACGAGGAAATGCTTTAAAAACAGCAGAATTATGGGCAGAATCTAAGAATGTAAGTTTTCAGGATAGAGAATTTTTATCTGCTTCTCGTCAGCATGAAAGTCAAGAAGAAATCAAGGAAAGGGAAAAAGAAGCTGAATTAGAAAGGGAAAGAAAGGAGAAAGAGTCCGCAGAAAGGGCGAGAATTATTGAGGAAGAAGCTAAACAAAAAGCAGAAAGAAAATTAGCAATTGCTATAAAAACAGGAGAATTAGTTTTATTTATTAGTGCAGTTTTTGCTATGATTTTTGGAATACATACATTTATGGTAAAACAAAATACTGCTAAAATGGAACAGAACATTGCTAAGATTACAGAATTATCAGAAATGGCTTCTCAACTTCAACAAAAAGGACAAAATAACGAAGCCAATCAATTTTTAAATATTGCAGGTTTAGTTTTACAAGATAAAATCACAAATCAAGAATTAAAAGAAGCTTTATTAGATAGTTCTTTAGTTTTAGGATATGAATCTTTAAAAACAGAAAAGGATAAAAATTCCCAATTAGATCCAAAATATAACAAAGCTAAAGAAGATTTTACAAAAAGTATTAAAAATCTACCGAAAAAAAATATTTTTGATAAAAATGACCCCAGCTATTTAGCTACTTTAGTTTATATTTACTATGTAAAAGCTAAATTAGAAAAACACCAAAATCAGGCTTTGGCTTTAGCTGATTACAAAACAGCATTAAATAAATATGATATTCTCAAATCTCAATTAAAATCTAATATTGATTTATTTAAGTTAGACCTGAATATCCTCTATAATGGTAATGCTGATATTGTAGCTTCACTTTATCGTCAGCTTAATGATTTAGATGCCTCAAATATAGACTATTATGATTTTTTAAAAACACATTTATTAAATGAATTAGACTATTTAATGCAGCAAAATAGATGGAAAGATGCAGATTTAAAAAATTGGCGGTTTATTCTTGTTTCAGCCAAAAGAGAAAAACAAGGTTATTTAGAAGTAAATGATATTAAAAACTTTAACTGTAAGGATTTTAAAAAAGTAGATAAATTATGGATAAAAAACTCAAAAGGAAAATTCGGTTTTAGCGTTCAGAAAAAAATATATATAGAAACAGGCAATTCTTTAGATTTTGACTGGGAAAACAGAACATTTACAAAATGGAGTGAGGAAGGGTATAGTAGATTTAGCAAAAAGGTGGGATGGAAGAAGGA
>Ga0082207_1000043_pt1 | contig 84361 bp, 90 predicted proteins | sample LakMenEpi10Aug09_FD_71540 | JGI IMG/M metagenome (GOLD analysis project Ga0082207, IMG submission 71540) | reverse complement strand
CTAAACAGACAACAACTAAAACTCCCAGAAAGACCAAATCCAAAAAAAAATCAGATTTTCAACTTGAAATACCCTTAAAATAATGCCAAATTTGTATATAATTGGTGGGGCAAATGGTTCAGGTAAAACTACCTCAGCTTTGCAAATTCTCCCTTATTGCCTTGAAGTGTTTGAATACGTCAACGCTGATGAAATTGCTGCGGGACTTTCACCTTTTAACCCTGAATCCGTAGCTATTCAAGCCGGACGATTAATGTTAGAAAGGTTAGAAAGTTTAGTTAATAATCAAGTTGATTTTGCTTTTGAAACCACTTTAGCAACTCGCAGTTATGCCCGGTTTTTGAGAAACTGTAAAAATAAAGGGTATCAGATTAACTTAATTTATTTTTGGTTACAAAGCCCGGAATTAGCACTCGCAAGGGTACGCAGACGGGTAGAAAGCGGGGGTCATAATATCCCAGAAGATGTTATTCGCCGCCGTTATCAACGGGGACGGAAAAACCTAACTGATTTATATTTACCCCTCTGTAATCGCTGGATAGTTTATGATAACTCTAGTCTGAATTTGCAAATTATAGCTGAATGTCCTTTAAACCAAGACCCGATTATTTATCAACCTCAATTGTGGACACAAATTACAACTTCTAACGATGAATAAACCTATTCCTGATAAATTATCAAGCCAAATTGACACAGGTGTAAAACTGGCTATTGCTAAAGCTTTAGAAAAACATCGGAAATTAGGAGAATCAATTAGTATTTGGCAAGATGGAAAAGTTGTCACCTTAACCGCAGAGGAAATTCCTCAGATTTCATCAGATAATCAAAGTTAATTATTATTTAAAATCCCATGAGTAACCTATCATCTACTATCGTTCAAAAACTTTGGAATTACTGCAACGTCCTCCGAGATGACGGCGTAAGTTATAGCGACTATGTAGAACAGTTGACTTATTTGCTATTTTTAAAAATGGTAGATGAACAAGCCCAACTCCCTGCACCCTTGGGCAAACCTTCTACTATTCCCAAGGAATATGACTGGCAAATCTTACTATTAAAAGATGGGGATGCTTTAGAAATTCAATACCGCAAAACCCTTCGATAAAGCCGAAAGGCAGTTTCTTAAACATCAAACGTTTAAAGGTTAGGATGTGGCGGATGGAGTGGTGCGGTTATGTGCGATGAATCTGCATTTACATGGTATTAGTGGCGATGAAAGCCCCGTTGAAGCTAAAGATAGTTTAAGGGCTGACCCTGGTGATAGGTTTGAACTGATATTAACTAATCCTCCCTTTGGGAAAAAAAGCAGTATTACGGTTTTTAATGATGAGGGAAAAGCAGATAAAGAAAAAATTGTTTATCTACGCGATGACTTTTTGGCAACAACTTCTAACAAACAATTAAACTTTATTCAGCACGTTAAAACTTTGTTAAAAATTAATGGGAAAGCGGCTGTTGTTGTTCCTGATAATGTACTTTTTGAAGGCGGTGCAGGGGAAACGATTCGGAAAAAATTACTTCATAGTTGTGATGTTCACACTTTATTAAGATTACCGACAGGGATATTTTACGCCCAAGGGGTGAAAGCGAATGTTTTATTTTTTGACCGGAAACCCGCCAGTGCTGACCCTTGGACAAAAAAACTATGGATTTATGATTTTAGAACGAATCAACATTTCACTTTAAAAACCAATCCTTTACGGTCTGAGAATTTACTAGATTTTATTCAGTGTTTTAATGTTGAAAATCGTTATGAACGTCAAGAGACGGAACGATTTAAAACGTTTAGTTATGAGGAATTAATGCAACGGGATAAACTCAGCCTCGATATTTTCTGGCTGAAAGATGAAAGTTTAGAGGACTCTGATAACCTCCCAACACCAGATGTTTTAGCATCTGAAATTGCGGAAGATTTAGAAGCGGCTTTGCAACTGTTTCAGAGTATTACCAATAATTTATAACCAGGGGTTGAGATATGACATGATCCAACATGAAACAGCCCTGCCCTGCTCTCCCTAACTCGTCCGGTGCTACCATGACTTTATAGTAAATGCAGGCATTTAACAAATATGCACCTAAGTGAAATTACTCATCCCAATCAACTCCATGGCTTGTCGATCCATCAACTCGAACAAATTGCCCGCGAGATCAGGGAAAAACACCTAGAAACCGTTGCCGCCACCGGAGGACATTTGGGGCCAGGGTTGGGAGTTGTGGAACTGACATTGGGTTTATATCAAACCCTGGACTTAGATCGAGATAAAGTGATTTGGGATGTGGGACATCAGGCCTATCCCCATAAATTAATCACCGGACGTTATCAAAATTTCCACACTTTAAGACAAAAAGACGGCGTTGCAGGCTATTTAAAACGCTGTGAAAACAAATTTGATCATTTTGGGGCTGGACACGCTTCTACCAGCATTTCTGCGGGTCTAGGAATGGCGATCGCCCGGGATATGAAAGGAGAAAATTTCAAAGTTGTTGCCATTATTGGCGATGGGGCTTTAACCGGAGGCATGGCTTTAGAAGCTATTAACCACGCCGGACATTTACCTAATACTAATTTAATGGTAGTTCTTAATGATAACGAGATGTCAATTTCTCCCAATGTGGGGGCAATTTCTCGTTATTTGAATAAAATGCGTTTGTCTCCTCCAGTTCAGTTTTTAACTGATAATTTGGAAGAACAATTTAAGCATTTACCCTTTGTGGGAGAAGCCCTCACCCCAGAAATGGAACGGATGAAAGAGGGGATGAAACGGTTAGCAGTTTCTAAAGTCGGGGCGGTGTTTGAAGAATTAGGTTTTACCTATGTCGGGCCGGTTGATGGTCATGATTTAAAAGAATTAATTAATACCTTTCAACAAGCCCATAAAATACCAGGGCCAGTGTTAGTTCACGTCGCCACGGTGAAGGGAAAAGGTTATGCGATCGCTGAAAAAGATCAAGTCGGTTATCATGCTCAAAACCCCTTTAATTTAGCCACTGGAAAAGCTGTTCCGGCGAGTAAACCCAAACCTCCTAGTTATTCTAAAGTCTTTGGGGAAACCTTAGTTAAATTGTGCGAAAATGACTCTCGAATTCTGGGAATTACGGCGGCAATGGCAACGGGAACTGGGTTAGATATTCTCCAGAAAAAACTGCCAAAACAATATATCGATGTCGGTATTGCCGAACAACACGCTGTTACCATGGCGGCGGGTTTAGCAACGGAAGGAATGCGTCCAGTGGTTGCTATTTATTCCACCTTTCTACAACGGGCTTATGATCAAATTATTCATGATGTTTGTATTCAAGAACTTCCAGTTTTCTTCTGTTTAGATCGGGCGGGAATTGTTGGGGTAGACGGCCCCACTCACCAGGGAATGTATGATATTTCCTATCTCCGATGTTTACCCAATTTAGTGATTATGGCTCCCAAAGATGAAGCCGAATTACAACGGATGTTAGTCACCGGAATTGAGCATACACAGGGCCCAATTGCCATGCGTTATCCTCGCGGATCGGGTTTAGGTGTTCCTTTAATGGAAGAAGGTTGGGAACCTTTACCTATCGGCAAAGGAGAGATTTTAAGACATGGGGATGATCTGTTATTAATGGGTTATGGCAGTATGGTGAATATGTCTATGCAAGTCGCAGAAATTCTGAGTGAACATGGCATTGAAGCTACTGTAATTAATCCCCGTTTTGTTAAACCTTTGGATGTAGAATTAATTGTGCCTTTAGCCAAACAAATTGGTAAAGTTGTAACTATAGAAGAAGGTTGTTTAATGGGTGGTTTTGGTTCCGCCGTAGCTGAAGCTTTATTAGATAATAACGTGGTAGTTCCTGTGAAGCGTTTCGGGGTTCCTGATATTTTAGTCGATCATGCCGAACCTAATGAATCTTTTGCTGATTTAGGGTTAACCAGTTCTCAAATTTCTGAACAAATTCGGGAAGCCTTTTTTGTCCAGAAAAAACAACCCTCTAAAGTAAGTTGATTTTTTCAGAAATCCTAAATTTTGAGCTAGAAACCCAGTTTTTAAGTAAAGATTGAATGGCAAACTTACTATTTTTACTTGAAACTGGGTTTCAAGCTGTTTTAGGGATTGTCTTAAATTGATTAAAATTGCTAAAATACGGTGATTGATATAGACTGATGCCGAAACCAAGGGCGGTAAACTTTTTTTCCCTATTCCCCATTCCCCATTCGTAATTCGTAATTCCCTATTCCCTACCCTATACAGGAAAAAATCATGACACAAGCTAACTTTTTACAACCGCTTGCCGTCAATATTCTACCCTCATTAATATTATCGATCACCCATGAAAATTTCGTTCAGTTAGCTCAAATAAATCGAGACTTACAATTAGAACGAACTGCTACAGGAGAGTTAATTGTAATGCCACCAACAGGAAGCGAAACCGGAAATCGAAATCTTGATATCGCCGGACAACTTTGGTTATGGAACCGTCAAAATCAATTAGGAATAGCTTTTGATTCTTCAACAGGTTTTCATCTTCCCAATGGTGCTGATCGCTCTCCTGATGCCTCTTGGATACGTCAAGAAAGATGGGATTTACTAACACAGGAGGAACGGGAAATCTTTGCGCCAATTTGCCCTGATTTTGTATTAGAATTGCGTTCAAAAAATGACGCGCTAGACAAGTTGCAAGCCAAAATGATAGAATATATAGAAAATGGAGCTAGTTTGGGTTGGTTAATTGATCGCAAAAATAAAACCGTAGAAATTTATCGACAAAATCATGATGTAGAATTATTAAATCATCCATTAATCTTATCAGGAGAAGATATTTTACTAGGGTTTATGTTAGATTTAACTGAAGTTTGGAATTAACAAAAATAGCGAGTTAGGGAGACTGAAATGGTTGTTACTTTGCAATTACGCCAAATTGATATTCAACCCGGACAACACCTAATCTTGCGTCAGGTGAGTTGGAAGGAATTTGAAGCCATTTTAGAGGAAATGGGAGAACATCGCGCTTCACGGGTCGCTTACTATCAAGGGGTGTTAGAAATTCAGATGCCATTACCAGAACATGAAAAAGCCAAAATCATGATTGGCGAATTTGTTAAAATCTTGTTAGATGAGTTAGAAATTGATTGGGAACCCTACGGATCAACAACTTTTAAACGCCCTGAAATGGCTGTTGGTTTAGAACCAGATGATTGTTTTTATATTCAAAATTCTCCTCTGATGATCGGAAAGCAAAGAGTTAATTTATCCGTTGATCCGCCCCCTGATTTAGCGATTGAAGTAGATGTTACCTCAAAAACTAAACTCGATGCTTATTTAACTTTAGATGTACCAGAATTGTGGATTTATACAGAAGGAAAACTGCAAATTTTTGTTTTAATTGATCAAGAATATCAACAAGTAGAAACTAGCCCGATCTTTAGCAATTTTCAAATTATTGAAGGAATTTTACTGTTTTTACAGGAAAGTGAAATAATAGGTGCTAGTGCCGCACGGCGAGGATTTCGGCTGTGGGTGCGATCGCAATTCAATCGTTAATTAATGAAGAAATTGATTGATAAATTTCATTATTTTCATCAGAAATATAGCGATAAATCCAATTCATTGTAGGGGGGAGGCGCGCCTCCCCCCTACACGATAATCTAGGTATTTTTTAGGGTTAATAATCTTGCTGATTATGAATTGTCAAAAAAAATAATTAACCTCATCTGAAATCCAGTTTACACTATGTAGAGACGTTCCATGGAACGTCTCTACATAGTGTAGATTTCGTTTAAACTTAAGATTCTTCTGAAGAAGCTTTAGCCCGTTTTTTACGGAAAATTCCCGTCATATTAATTCCTGTAATTAACATGGCAATTAATCCTACACCAATTAAAGCAACGTAAATTGATCTTCCAAAGGAGCCAAAATATGAACCTTGATGAATGGTTAATAAGAGTTTAGAAGCATCACTCGACATACCAAACCAATCCTCACCAAGTCGATACAAAATGCCTGTTGACGCACTTATAAATAATGGTAAAAATACAATTGGTGCTAAAATTTGATGAACTTTTCTATTATTTAAAGGCTGATCTTTGGGGGGATTTTTACGTTTTTTTTGCGTTAACCGAACCATGGTCACTCCCGTGACAAGCATGGCAATTAGTCCTAAACCTACCAATAATACATAAATCGGAACTAAGGGTTCTCCTAAAAATTCTCCTTGATGAATCATCAGAAAAATATTTGCTTGATCTTTTGGCATTCCCATCCAAGTCCTTCCCAGGCGATAACCCATTCCTGTGAAAGCAGTTAAAAAGAAAGGAATAAATATAATCGGTGCAATTTTGCGATGAAGTTTCCAAAGCTGATGAGATTTAAAAAACTGTAGATTTGCCATTATTATTAACCTCAATAATTATAAGTAGGTAGAAATGTAAATTTTTTACGTCTCTAAAAGTTGCCAGATTACAAAGTGAATGGTTCTTGATCCAATAGCAAAAGGACTTTTGCCTTCACCCTGAGTTTTAGAATAAAGCTAAAAAGTGACAAACTGGTGACAGATGGAAATATTAGGGATTAAATGATGGGATTTTAATTAGCTGTTGGCTAGAGTGGGAAAACGCACAGAAAAACAGCTACCCTTTCCTAACTGACTGGTGGCTGTGATTTCTGCTTGATGATTTTGGGCTAAAGTTTGAGCGATCGCTAACCCTAACCCCGATCCCCCTTTTCTGCGATTTCGAGCTTGATCAGCACGCCATAATCGATCAAAAATCAAGGGTAATTGTTCAGGAGAAATTCCGATTCCGGTGTCTTCTATTCGTACCCAAACCCATTTCTCTTGCTGCTCTAAATATACTGTTACTTTCCCCCCGGTATCAGTATAATAAATTGCATTTTCTATTAAGTTTAAAAATAATCGCCAAAGTTGATTTCCCTCCCCTTTTATTTTAATTTCATTATTCATATCTAAGATTAATTGCACCCCCTTTTCTTCAGCTTGATACAGGAGAAATTCCACCAAATCTTCTAATAGTTCATTCATGGGAATAATTACTAAATTCGTTGTTATCGGAATAGAATCTTGATCTGTGCGAGCCAAAAGTAATAAATCTTCTACTAAGCTGGTCATTTGATTGACGCCACTGGCGATCGCTTTTAATTTATCAATATCAGCAGGATGAATTCGTTCTGGATGACTCTGCATAACTTCCACACAAGTCCTAATTCCCGCTAAAGGATTTCTCAATTCATGAGAAGCATCGGCGGTAAATTGTTTGAGTTTTTCAAAACTTTGTTCAATCGGTTTTAAAGATTGTTTTGTTAACCACATTCCTCCAAAAGCAGTTAATCCTGATACTAATATTCCCCCTAACATCATTCCTAATCTTAATTTTATCAACACCCTTTCCACGGGTTTTGTAGACTCACTGACCCGTACATAACCGATAATCTGTTTTTGTAATTCTGATTCTTTATTAATCTGTAAAGTTAGAGTACGAATTTTTTTGCCGTCAACTATATAAGTCCAATGATAATGGGATAAATCAATAGGAGGAAACACTTTTCCGGTTTTAGCAATCAGTTGGCGGTTTTGATCAAACCATTCAATTCCTTGACTGGCTTGCTGAATATTTTGCCAAGGAATATCTAGATCACCATCATCATCTAATCCTCTAAAATCATCGGTTTCAAATGCTTCTTTATGTTCTTTAACCTCTGATAAACTATGGGTAGCTGCTCCCACATCTAAGCCTAAAACTTTATCAGCACTGGTATCTTTTGCCGTTAACATCAATACGGGTGTAGTTTTCCCCTGTTGTCTTAATCGTTGGCAAAACTGAATCCCACTCAGTCCGGGTAACATCACATCTAATATAATTACATCATAAGCAGCCGATTCTGCAAACTCCCACCCCATCTGACCATCATGAACGACATCCACCACATAATGATGATCCATTAACGCTTCTGCTAAGGCTTTCGTAATCCGTTCATCATCTTCAACTAATAAAATTCTCATCTTTCCCCATTTTAATTTTAGATAAAATTAAAACTATTTTTTTATAGTATAGCAAAACTTCACCGAAAATGTTGATCAAAAATATCCTAGCTGAAAGTTTAATTCAGATTATTAGAGATTAATTATTATGAACATCAGTCAAAAGTTAACACATTTTTAAATTAACAACTGAACCAATTACAGCGATCGCCGGAGCTTCAAAACCCGTTTCTGCTACTTTTTGAACAATCGTTTTTAAGGTGGCAATTAACTCCTCCTGCTCCGGTCGAGTTCCCCAACGAATTAAGGCGATCGGAGTCTCTAGGGGCTGTCCAGCATTAGTTAACTGTTGAATAATATAGGGTAAATTGTGAACCCCCATATAAATTACAATAGTTTCTGAACCCTTGGCGATCGCTTCCCAATTCACCTGCGGCCGATATTTTCCGGCGGTTTCATGACCCGTTACAAAGGTAACTGATGAACTATGATCTCGATGGGTTAAGGGAATTCCCGCATAAGCAGGCGCCGCAATTCCCGAAGTAATTCCGGGGACAACTTCCACAGAAACTCCGGCTTGAATTAAGTCTTGCATTTCCTCCCCACCGCGACCAAAAATAAACGGATCTCCTCCTTTAAGTCGCACAACAACCGCATGAATTTGAGCTTTTTCAATTAATATTTGAGTTGTTTCTTCCTGCAATAATGAATGTTTACCTCGCCGTTTTCCGGCATTAATTTTTTCGGCTTCGGGGTTAATTAAATCCAAGATTTGATCACTAACTAAGGCATCATAAATTACCACATCTGCTAATTCTAATAAAGTTTTTCCTTTAACGGTTAACAGACCGGGATCTCCCGGCCCAGCACCAACTAAATATACTTTACCTAAACTTTTTTTAGATTGATTCATTTTACTCAAATTTTAGTTAGTTAGCAATTTTTGGGAAATAGAAGAGGATAAGTATAGAATAATACGAAACGGTTGAATTTTTAGGAGAAAATGATTTAGATTTAGACATTAATCTTGATTTTATATTTTACCTGAAAAACTTCATGGATTCCATCAATTCAGCATCAAGAGGACAACGGACTTGATAAAAGTTGGGAACAGGAGGTAGAATTGGAGTTGGAGCAGTCATCGAGGAATTAGGACTTTTACAAATTCCTCCCACCAGTACGACAGAGTTATTTGTTTTAATCTTAAATAAAGCTCCAGAGTAACTAACCCGACGCCAAATAATCGGAATGGCTTCAAATAATACCTGATCCGATTCTACCGTCATTTTAAATTTATAAGTTCCGATTCCTTTTGAAGTCCCTCGATATAAGTTTTCTAAGTTAGGTGTAAATTTACCATAGGTTTTAAACTGTTGATCTTGATTTTTAATCAAAGTTTTTAAAATCGATCTACCTTGGGCTTGATGACCCCTACGGATTTTGTTATCAAAATGAAACAAACCCAATATCAATAGAACTAAAAATATACCAGAAAAAGATAAATATAGCCATTTTTTTGGGGAATTTAAGAAATTAAACTTAGACATATTTTTAATTACTAATTCAATCTAAACAGATGAGCAATCTCAGTCAATCATCCAGAGTTTGCTCTAGGGATTTTGAGTAAAAAAATTACTAAGATTTACTATAATATAATTTATAGCAACTCAAGTTAAAATTTTCTCAATGAGTATGGAAGCTCATGGCGGGTCGCTAACAGTTAAAAGCAAGATGAATATTGATCAACTTGAAATTTTACTAGCGGTAGCAGAACAAGGAAGCTTTTCAGAAGCAGCATTGAGTTTAAGTACCTCTCAATCCTCCGTCAGTCGGGCGATCGCAGCTTTAGAAGATGAACTCGGCATTCCCTTACTACTGCGAGGACGCTTTGGCGCTCGTCCTACCCTGATCGGAGAACGGGTGATCTTACACGCCAGTAAAATTTTAGAACTGCGTGAAAAAATCGATCATGAAGTCAATTTAGAAAAAGGTTTACATCGAGGGAAAATTCGAGTTGCCTCCTTTCGTAGTGCAGCAACCCATATCCTTCCCTCAAAAGTAGCCCAGTTTCGCAGTCGTTTTCCTGACATAGAAATCACCATTACCGAAACCGATCCCCTAGGGATTGAACAAAGTTTACGCACAGGCCAAGTAGATATTGGGTTACTTCCCTTACCCCGTTCGGAAGAATTTGAAACTTGGGAAATTGCTAGAGATGAATATGTAGTTTTACTTCCCAACCTCCCTAGCTCCCCGTCTACAGCAGGTTTGGGGGGAGCGGGTCAAATTCCCGAAATCCTAAGCTGGGAAGAACTCTCGACCTACTCTTTTATTTTATTCAATTATGCCGAATGTACTTCTGCGGTGCGGGAACATTGGTCAAAATGGGGACAATCGTTAAAAGTCGCCTATCAAATTAAAGAAGATTCAACGATTGTCAGTATGGTAGCTCAGGGATTAGGGGCCGCCATTTTACCCCGTTTAGCTGCTTTACCCATTCCTACCCAAGTCCAAGTCAGAGCCTTACCTGTTCCCCTAGAAAGAGTCATCGGAGCCGCCCTCTGGTCAAATGGGTTCCATGTCCCGGCGGTTTTTGCTTTTCTGGACGTCCTCAGAGGAACCGGAATATTTTCCAAGTAGACTAAGGCTCGTCCACCGACTGATAACTGATTACTGTTAACTGTTATAGCAGTCGCCAGACCTATTAGGACAAAGAGTGATGCAGCAAAGCTAGACGGTGAAGTCTTTTCCTCCGGTGTTCCCTCCCCCCCAAGCCCCCCGTGCACGGGGGTTTGGGGGGGCTGTTCCGGTGTTCCCTGCTATAACTGAATACTGTTAAGTAGATTTCCGCTTTGAGCCAATCATCCGTTCAACACTCATCGCCCCCACACCCAAAATTACTAAGGCTATCCCATAGATTTGTTGCTGCTTAATTTCCTCACCGATAATCCAGAAAGCAAACAACGCGGTTAACGCTGGCCCGGTTGTCCCAATAATGGAGGCTAAGGAAGCTCCCGCCGAGCGAATGGCGAAATTATTTAATAAATAACTTGATAGAGTGAGAACACCTAAAACCACACCCCCAATCATTAATCCATTCCAAACTCCCGGTTCAATATTAACCCCCAAACTATCGGGTAGTATCATTAAACTCACAGAAGAAAAGACAAAAATTGATGCAAAGTTCACCAAACTAAACGGGATCGGATGGAGTTTTCCCGCCGCCACTTGAGTCAGTAACACATACCCGGCAAAAGTCACACCTGCACAGATCGCAGCAATCACCCCCACCTGTACATTTCCCATGGCAATATTAGGATTTCGGGCAGGTAAACAGAGAATCCCTCCAGCCAGAATAATAATCATGGCAATCACCCGAATTATGGTCGGTCGATCTCCAAATAAACCCCAAGAGGCAATTACCGTTACAATCGGATAGATAAAGAAAATCGTAATCGCAATTCCGGTCGGAATCTCACCAATGGCTACATAGATAGCGACCTGGGATAAAAACAAGAAAAATCCACTACCAATCACCGTTAACATTAAACGACGATCACCGGAATGAAGAAAACGTCGCAGATCACCCCACACCGGAGGATAAAGGAACGTTGCCACAATCGGCATCAGTCCCATGACCACAATCATGCGGAGTAACAAGATTAATAAAGAATTCCCGATCCCCGGAGAAATAATTCCTTCTAAGGAAAATATGCCAAAGATTTCTCGGGGTTGTGGCCCTTTGAGAATAATCTTTAAACAAACGTTAAACAACGATAGAGATACCGCCGAAAGTAACGCCAAAAATAAACCCACTTGCACTGGAGAAGACTTAGGTTTAGGACTAGCAACGGATTCCGCGCGATTTGTAAGTCCCGTATTTCCAGGGGGAAGGGCCTGATGACCGTCGCCCGGAAGTTCCCGTCTGGAATTATCCCCCCTTATGGTGGGTTGTTCCACCTGTTCTTGCAAACGATGAACTAGGGTTTCCAGCAAGGCTTCAACCTGCTGTTCCAAGGTTTGCATATTGTTCAAACGTTGAGATAGGTTACTTTGATAGTGACCTAACTCCTGCTGTAAGCTTTGAAAAGTTTGGTTCAGACTGGTTTCCAAAACCGCTTCCAACTCTCGATTATTGAAATTTTCCTCACCGAGATCGCCACTCGGAAGCAGTCCACTCGAATCAGCCGCCAATAAAGGCGGATCACTGGCTACTTTAATTTGATTAATGCGGGCGATCAAAGCTTGTTCTACATCACGCGCCACAATTTGAGTCAGTTGTTTTAGCCAAGCTCGATTGGGAGGAAGGCGATCGGACAGCGTTTGTAACTGCACAGATTGCAGTCGCCGATATTCCGTTTGCAGATTTTCAATATCCTCAATTAAACGAACTTTATCCGTTTCCAGTCGTTGGATATCCGACAGATATCTTTCCTTAATCTGGTGATGGAAGGTTTCTAATTCCTGTATCACCGAACTTAGGATAATTTCTGCGGATGTGGTTTCTCCCGATCCTAAAGGTGGCGGTTGATTCTCCTGTGTCCCCATTCGTGATTAACCTCTTATTGATCTGCTGATTCAGCTATGACGCCACTCATACCAACGCTGCATACCGGGTTTCACAATTGATAGACTAGAAAATCCTAGTCTTGACCGATAAAGGCACAACGGGAAAAATGGCAAAGCCAGGGAAGAATTATCCCCAAAAACCTAAACTAAACAATAGCTCACTCAGCGTGTAAAGACACGCTCGTTTCCAATGTGCCACATTTTATTTATAATCTATTGAATATTTTAAATAGAATCCCACTGATTATAGCCGCACTAGGAACCGTAATCACCCAGGCTAAGGCAATGGAACGGACGGTATCCAAGCGCACCTCTTTTCCCCCCTGTACCAGTCCAATGCCCACCACACCCCCCACCAACGCATGGGAGGTAGAAGCGGGTAATCCTAAACGGGATGCCAATAATACGGTGGTAGCCGTGGCCAATTCCGCACAAAATCCCTGACTCGGAAGCAGGGAAATAATATTTTCTCCGACGGTTTTAATCACATTTTTACCCCAGATGGCGAGTCCGGTAACAATCCCACTCCCCCCCAACAGTAAAATCCAAATCGGGATTTCAATATCATCTAGGGGAACTGAACCCGTTTTAATTACCGCTAAAATTGCGGCTAAGGGCGCGATAGTATTTCCTACATCATTTGACCCGTGGGCAAAAGCGACAAAACAGGCACTAATTACCTGAAATCCTGCCATTTGTTTTTCGATCCCAGGGAATTTTTCCGGTATGGGATTAGAACTAGAATCCTGCTGCTGTTGATCTAATTGTCGCCAACTGAATCCAGTTAAACTGACCGCCGCGATTCCACCCAGGGCTAAAAAAATATCATGGACAGGTAACGTCCACCCCCATTGGGTTAAGATTGTTTGCAAGGGCGAACTCAAAATTGGGAAGACAATCACCCCAAAAATTCCGATTAAGATACTACTTAACCAGGGAATCCATTCTTGAATTTGGCGATCGGGATCGGGTTGGTCTAAAATCCAATATTTGATCAGTTTGTAAAATAACGCTGCAATTAAACCACTGATCACCGGAGTGACTAACCAAGTCAGGGAAATTAAACCGATAGTTTGCCAGTTTACCGCCTTGACCCCAGCAGCAATACAGCTAAATCCAGCGATCGCTCCCACCACCGCATGGGACGAAGATACGGGCAATCCCTTCAGGGTGGCAATTTGTAACCATAATCCCGCCGAAAGCAATACCGATACCATCCCAATCACAAAGACTTGAGGCGTGGAGATAAAAACTTCCAGGTTAACAACCCCCGTCGCTAAGGTTTTAGAGACTCGCTCTCCAAAAAATACCGCCCCGCTAAACTCTAAAATCCCGGCGACGATAATCGCTTGTTTCAGGGTCAATGCCTTGGAACCCACCGACGTCCCCATCGAGTTTGCCACATCATTAGCCCCTAGATTACAGGCAACATAGAAAGCTAACCCGCACAGCAACACAATTTCAACGAAGACGGTCATGGATTGTTCTAACATCTTTGTGAATCCAGGTGAATGCTATGGATTTTACAGTCCTTTTCGATCTATAATCAGATCTTGTGAGTTTTGGAAAATTATCATGAAAGCGGGAGAAATTATCCGTTCTATTGAAACGGAAGAAATCGAAAGCCTCCGACAGCAACTCAATAAACCCGATCTTCCCGATATTTATGTCGGTGATACGATCAAGGTTGCGGTGAAAATTCAAGAGGGTGGCAAAGAGCGAATTCAGCCCTATGAGGGGGTTGTGATTGCTAAACGTCATGGCGGAATTAACGCCACCATCACTGTGCGGAAGATTTTTCAAGGAGTAGGAGTTGAGAGAGTTTTCTTAATCCATTCTCCGAGAATTGCGGATATTAAAGTTATCCGTCGAGGTAAAGTCCGACGGGCGAAACTATTCTATCTCCGCGATCGCATTGGTAAAGCCACTCGCGTTAAACAACGGTTTGATCGGAGTCTGTAATTTGGGCAACGCCAGAGATTCCATGATTCCCCTGGTGATGATCAGAAAAAAAGTTTAACTAAAGTCTGTAATTTGTGTTAAGCTAAATAAGGTGGAAGATCAGCCACTCCGCTATGCGCTCTTAGTTCAGTTGGTAGAACGCAGGTCTCCAAAACCTGATGTCGGGGGTTCAAGTCCTCCAGGGCGCGCTGGATACCTCCAATGCCCAGACGCAAGATTACTTTCGTCTGGGCATTGTTCCGAAAAGCAACAAATCGGGACATTGTGTTGATGGGTTCAGTATGATAGTTTTAAAAGTTTGGGCGGCTGTGTGACCATCTTCCAGCTAAGATCAGGATCAGATACCGTAAGATCGCAAGGGGAGTTCATGGTGGTCAACAAGAAAGAAGAAGTTGCAATTGAAGGAACGACTTCTGGCTTTAACGCTTCTACGTTCCTCAAAGAAACGAAAGAGGAATTAGACAAAGTGGTCTGGCCTGGCCGACAGCAACTACTGAGTGAGTCGGCAGGGGTATTGTTGATGATCACTCTCTCGGCTAGCTTGATCTATTTAGCAGACAACTTCCTTCGTTGGGCGTCGGGGCAAATCTTCGGATGACTTTTACATCAGACGAATCACAACATTCAGACCTCATGGCAGATACGGACGAACGTTCCCAGGAGTTTTCACACGGAGAGCGACGTTGGTATGCTGTTCAGGTAGCTTCTGGCTGTGAAAAACGAGTCAAAGCGAACCTGGAACAACGGGTACAAACCCTAGATGTTGCGGAACGAATTTTGAAGGTGGAAATTCCCCACACCCCAATGATTAAACTGCGGAAAGATGGCAGTCGTCAACATGGTGAGGAGAAAGTATTTCCAGGTTATGTTCTTATCCAGATGAGACTAAAATGGAATAACGAACTCAATCGCTGGGAAATTGACGATGAAGCTTGGCAGGTGGTCAAGAACACACCGCACGTTATCAACTTCGTTGGGGCGGAACAAAAACGGCATTCCGGTCGGGGTCGAGGTCACGTTAAACCTCTACCACTGAGCAATGCTGAGGTGGAACGAATCTTCAGACAAGCGCAACAACAGGAACCGATTGTCAAGGCAGCAATGGCGATTGGGGATCATATCACCGTGCTTTCAGGGCCTTTTAAAGACTTTGAAGGAGATGTGATTGAAGTTAGTCCAGAGCGGAGTAAGCTTAAAGCTCTACTTTCGATTTTTGGACGGGATACTCCAGTAGAATTAGAGTTTAATCAGGTTGAAAAACAAGGCTAAGGAATGGCAAAGAAAGTTGTAGCAGTTATTAAGTTGGCAATTACTGCGGGCAAAGCCAACCCTGCACCCCCAATTGGCCCAGCCTTGGGTCAACATGGGGTGAATATTATGGCGTTTTGCAAAGAGTATAACGCCAGAACCGCAGATAAAGTAGGTCTTGTAGTTCCGGTAGAAATTTCGGTTTTTGAAGACCGGAGTTTTACCTTTGTTCTCAAGACTCCTCCGGCTTCGGTATTAATTCGTAAAGCCGCTGGAGTTGAACGGGGATCGGGAGAACCGAACCGCAAGAAAGTTGGCCAAATTACGCAAGCTCAGTTACGAGAAATTGCAGAAACCAAAATGCCCGACTTAAATGCGAATGATGTGGAAGCGGCCATGAAAATTGTGGCTGGAACCGCCCGCAATATGGGTGTGACCGTTGTTGATTAAGCTTATTTGTGACTGATCACGGCATTCAAACTGTTGGTGGTCTCAATAAGTAGCCTATTGGCAACAAGTCAATTAATTCCTAGTAGTTTAGGGAATTTCCGTTAACCCTTTATTGGGGGAGAGGTACATCTTCGTTATCACCCCAGGAGATATAGAATAGAATGGCAAGACAAGAATCCCGTCGATTACGAGAACTCAGAAAAAAGGTTGAAGACCGACCTTACGAACCTTTAGAGGCGATTAATCTGTTGAAGGAAACCGCTACAGCTAAGTTTCCTGAATCAGCCGAAGCCCATATTCGTTTAGGTATTGACCCCAAATATACCGACCAACAACTCCGAACAACGGTGAGCTTACCCAAAGGTACGGGTCAAGTGATCCGGGTGGCGGTATTAGCAAAAGGGGAAAAAGTCACCGAAGCTCAAGCAGCCGGGGCTGATGTTGTTGGATCTGAAGATTTAATTAATGATATCCAGAAGGGAATGCTGGATTTTGATTGCTTAATTGCCACGCCGGATATGATGCCTCAAGTGGCGAAACTGGGGCGTTTATTGGGGCCGAAGGGCTTAATGCCTTCTCCTAAAGGGGGAACGGTGACAACGGATGTGGCAAAGGCGATCGCCGAATTTAAGGCTGGGAAGTTAGAATTTCGGGCTGATCGTACCGGCATCGTTCACGTTATGTTTGGGAAAACTGCATTCTCCGCAGCAGATTTGCTGGTGAACCTATCCACTCTGCAAGAGTGTATTGACCGCAACCGTCCTTCTGGGGCTAAGGGTCGTTACTGGCGTAGTGTGTTTGTCGCGTCTACGATGGGGCCGTCAATTGAAGTGGATATTACGGCACTGCGAGAACTGAAAATTGCGGACATCGTTTAATCTAAGGATTTCAGCCATCCTGTGGGTGTAATTCGCCTAGAGGATGTTCTGATTTCCTTGGTGATCTAGTCGGAATTGGGGGTTGACAAATCCCATAAAATATGCAATGATTAAAGGCTGCGTATTTAAACCAATAAACGACTAACTCACCGCAGACAGCAGGGGCGAAACGCTTAATTTCCTGCCGAGGTTCAATAAGTTTAAAGCTAAACAATCAGGTTACAGACCCAATTAATCTGTCTGTGTTGATGATTTATGTTTAAGTTTTAAGTTTTGACCTCGGTGAAAAAACCGAGGTTTTTTATGGCGAAATCGCTGCTGTTTTATCGGGGAAGGAGTCAACCGTTGTGGATCATTACATCGCCTTGAGGAGATGAAAATGGGCTGCAATGCTACACGGAGGTTCAACAAGAATGGGAAGAACCCTAGAAAATAAACAAGAAATTGTTGCTGAACTTAAGGAAACCCTTAAAGATTCACAACTGGCTATTGTGATTGACTATAACGGTCTGTCCGTTGCAGAAATCACTAATTTACGGCAACAGTTGCGTCCTTCAGGTAGTGTTTGCAAGGTAACAAAAAATACCTTAATGCGAATTGCCATTCAAGGTCAAAGCAACTGGGAGCCGTTGAATGGGTTGCTCAAGGGTTCTAACGCCTTTTTATTAATCAAGGAAGACTTCGGTAGTGCCATTAAAGCCTACCAAGCGTTCCAAAAGGCTTCTAAAAAGACGGAAGTTCGCGGCGGCGTCATGGAAGGGCGGCTGCTGAGTGAAAGTGACGTTAAAGCTTTAGGAGATTTACCCTCCAAAGAGCAACTTATGGCTCAAATTGCTGGGGCTATCAATGGTGTGGCCAGCAAACTGGCGGTCGGTATCAACGAGGTTCCAGGGTCGTTGGCACGGGCGCTTAACGCCTATGTCGAAAAAGATCAAGATGGCTCAAATGACGAAGCTGCTTAGTTTTTATCTGGCTTTGGCAACAAATCTCAAACACAAACCGTTACATTGTCTAGGAGTTTAAAAAATGTCTGCAACTACTGATCAAATTCTCGAACAACTGAAGTCTTTAACGCTGTTAGAAGCGTCTGAATTAGTCAAACAAATTGAAGAAGCTTTTGGTGTGAGTGCGGCCGCTCCTGTGGGTGTTGCTATCGCTGCTCCTGGTGCGGCGGCTCCTGCTGAAGAAGTTGAAGAAAAAACCGAGTTTGATGTCATCCTGGAAGAATTCCCTGCTGATAAGAAAATTGCCGTTCTGAAAGTGGTGCGTGAACTGACTGGTTTAGGTCTCAAAGAAGCTAAGGATTTAGTGGAAGCAGCACCTAAAGCGGTTAAACAGGCTACTAATAAGGATGATGCTGAAAACACCAAGAAAAAATTGGAAGAATCTGGTGCTAAAGTTTCCATCAAATAGTTTTAACGGAGTTTTGTTTTAGTTTTTTATTCATCCCTAACCTGGTTTCTGATTCAGAAATCAGGTTTTTTTGCTTGATACTAGGGCTGGAGTTCATGATTATCGCAGTCGCTAGAATGGTATAGCAGTCGCTAGAATGTCTAATACTGAATACTTATGTCTCAATTCCTGAATTGGCTTCCTGATAGCCCAATTGTTTCCTTCACAATTTTATTATTAGTTTCCCTGGCGATTCCTCCTTGGTTTGAACGATTAAGATTACCGGGACTCGTCGGATTATTAATCGCAGGAGTCGCTTTAGGGCCCAATGGATTACATTTATTAGAACCCACTTCTGAAACGATGAAACTGTTTTCAGATATTGGTAAAGTTTATTTACTATTTGTAGCGGGATTAGAAATTGATCTTGAACAATTTCATAAAAATAAACATCGTTCTCTTGGCTTTGGATTAGCGACATTTATTGTTCCCCTAATCACTGGGATGTTAGTGGCTTTTGCCTTTGGATTTGGGCTGAATTCTGCTATTTTAATGGGTTCTATTTTATCCTCCCATACTCCCATTGGTTATCCCATTATTCAACGGTTGGGATTAGTGGAAGCGGAATCGGTTGTGGTTACCATTGGGGCAACTGTCTTTACTGATATCAGTGCTTTATTTGTCTTAGCCATTTGTGTTTCAATTAATGCGGGTGAGTTTACTTTCCAGGGATTAATTTGGCAATTTTCATTATTGGGAATTTATTCAGCAATTGTTTTATTAGGATTTAGTCGTTTGGGAAAAATCTATTTCCAACGCACGGGAGATGATGAAAGTAATCAATTTCTATTTGTTCTCATGGTTTTATTTGTGGCATCTGTGGGAGCGCAAATTATTAAAGTAGATATGATTGTGGGAGCATTTTTAGCCGGATTAGCCATTAATGAAGTGGTGGGAAATAGCCCGGTTAAAGAAAAAGTGGAATTTCTGGGGAGTGTATTATTTATTCCCTTTTTCTTTGTAGCTATGGGACTATTATTAAATGTTCCGGTTTTTATTTCTACCCTCATCAATAGTTCGGAACTAACCTTATCTATTGTTTTAGGATTAATTGGGAGTAAATTTATTGCCGCTTGGATTGCCAAAAAACTTTATCGTTATAACTGGGATGAAACCATGGTGATGTGGTCATTATCTCTACCCCAAGTTGCTGCCACCTTAGCTGCTACCTTAGTCGGTTTACAAGTGGGATTACTCACAGAAGCTATTTTTAATAGTGTGATTGTGATGATGGTTGTTACTTCCACTTTGGGGCCATTATTAACCCAGAAATTCGCCCCGAAATTACGCTTGACTATTCCCTTATTAGAAACCTCTGAATCCCTATTATGGTGGGAAAATCGCTCTCAAGTTTCTATCGCCGAATCTGCCTCTCTCTTTAGGGTTGTTGTTCCGGTTTCTAACCCCAATACAGAACGCTATTTAATTGAAATGGCAGCGTTAATCGCTCGTCATGAATCGGGGGGAATTATTCCGCTATCAATTGCAACCCAAGCCCAGATTCATTTGGATGAACCGAAATTACAATTAGCATTAATTAATAGTCGAATCCTGCTGAATCAAGCCTTAAAAGTTGGGCGGGAATTTAATGTAGAAACCAAGCCACAAGTTAGAATTGATAGTGATGTGGCAACGGGAATTGTGCGCACGGCTTGTGAACAAAATGCCAGTCTAATTATTATGGGATGGAGTCAAAATACGGGATTGAGAACCCGACTATTTGGAAATCTGATTGACAGTGTATTTTGGTCTAGTCATTGTCCGGTCGCAGTCATGGACTTATTAAAAGAGCCTCTGGCGATTAAAACAATTTTAGTTCCTGTTAAAACCTTAACCGTACAAACTATTCGCACGATTCGTTTTGCTCAACTTTTAGCCGATACTAACCAAGCAAAAATTACGGTATTGCACGTTTGTTCGGCTCAAGCTCAACCGGAACAAATTGCCACAATTCAAGGTGAACTCAATCAGATTTTACACAATGCTGGCCCCAAAGTTCAATCGGATCTGAAAATTATTTCTTCTAATAATGTGTCTGCTGTAATTTTATCAGAAACCCAACAGATTGATCTGATTATATTGCGATCGCAACGTCGCCGCACCGCCGGAGGTTTGGAAGTCAGTAGCGTCACCAGTGCAGTAATTCATCAACTTCCTTGTTCGATGATTCTATTTGGAGAACCCCACGAATAGGAGAAATAGAAAAAGAGAAATAGAAAAAGAGACGCGCCGTGGCTCGTCTCTACAATCAATTAAAATTAATTCTTTTAATCTTCAGGTTGCTGTACAACTAATACGGAACATTTGACATGATGAACCACATAATTACTCACACTCCCTAAAAACAATTCTGCCAATTCTGAACGGTTGCGTCTGCCCACAATCACTAAATCAGCACCCCATTTTTTAGTCATTTCTCGTATCCAATATCCCGCTTCTCCCACTTGATATTCCGTTTCAATAGAAACTCCCTGCTGTTGAGCATAACTAACAAAGGTGGCTAACCACCCAGAGACTTGATTAATTTCTTTTTCAATTAATTCATGTTGAATTTGTGCGACTTGGTTTAACCGTTGACCATATAAATCCCCCGGAGAACCCAAAATCATCGGTGATACACTAATACAATGAAACAGCTTTAACTGACTTTCGTACAGTTTGGCTAGTTGTAAAGCTTGATCAAAAACAAACTCTGCTGGGGGAGTTCGATCAATTGATACTAAAATTTTTTGATAGGCCATATTCTTGTCCTCCTTAACTGGTTTAATTCCGTTATTGGTCGAGTTCTAAAATCTCTTGTCTAAAAATGTTTAATTTCCCACTTCCTATTTTAAACTAAACATGATATTTTTTCATAAAAGAATGCTATATTTGGAGGCTGGGCGATCGCTAACCCGGTTCACCCTCGTCTAAACTAGTCTGTTTTGTTTTCTTAGGATTATGAGTCAAAACTACCGCATTACTCTCCTTCCTGGCGATGGAATCGGCCCTGAAATTATAGCGGTGGCGGTCGATGCGTTAAAAGTCGTTGGCAACCAACTGAATATTACTTTCGATTTTCACCAAGCATTGATGGGAGGGGCTGCCATTGACGCCACCGGAGAACCCCTTCCCCCAGAAACCTTAGAACATTGTCTCAAGAGTGATGCGGTGCTGTTAGCGGCGATTGGCGGATACAAATGGGACAATTTACCCCGCCATCAACGGCCAGAAACCGGGTTATTAGGGTTACGCGCTGGATTAAAATTATTTGCTAATTTGCGTCCCGCTACCATTTTGCCTCATTTAATTGATGCTTCTTCTTTGAAAAAAGAAGTGGTGGAAGGAGTAGATATTATGGTTGTCCGCGAACTTACTGGGGGGATTTATTTTGGACAACCCAAGGGCATTTTTCAGACGGAAACCGGGGAAAAACGGGGTGTTAATACGATGGCCTATACCGAATCTGAGATTGATCGGATTGGCCGTGTCGGATTTGAAACCGCCCGGAAACGTCGGGGGAGACTTTGTTCTGTGGATAAGGCAAATGTCTTAGATGTGTCTCAGTTATGGCGAGATCGGATTATCTTGCTTGCCTCTGAATACCCCGATATTGAACTATCTCATTTGTATGTTGATAACGCGGCTATGCAGTTAGTTCGCGCCCCGAAACAGTTTGATACGATCGTGACGGGGAATTTATTTGGTGATATTCTCTCCGATGCTGCGGCTATGTTAACTGGAAGTATCGGGATGTTACCGTCTGCTAGTTTGGGGGAATCTGGCCCTGGGGTGTTTGAACCCGTTCATGGTTCAGCCCCCGATATTGCGGGACAGGATAAGGCTAATCCCCTTGCCCAAGTCCTTAGCGCGGCGATGATGTTACGCTATGGTTTAGATCAACCCGTGGCGGCGGATAAACTAGAAAATGCGGTTTTAAAAGTCTTAGATTGGGGATATCGGACTGGTGATATTATGTCTGAGGGGATGAAATTAGTCGGTTGTCAGCAAATAGGAGAAATATTGTTAAAAGCCCTAGAAGAAAACTATAGCAATCCTAAATAGAGGAGCAGGGGGAGCAGGGGAGGTAAACTCTTTCTATTACCCATTACCTATTACCTATTACCCATTCGTAATTCCCTAAGATCACAAGAATAAAGAGCGCTCTCCCCCTTTCAGTTCAACAGAGCGCTCAGTCCCCAAAATTTCATCACAACAGTATTTTATCATAACGGCCTCAAAAACGATACTCCCCTAGGGTGGAAAATTTTAGATAGCCGCCATTTCCTGAACACAATAATAGCAGGCGCGTCCCTGCTGTTTAGCTAGATACAAGGCTTGATCCGCAGCCCCAATTAAGGCATAGGGGGAGATTTCATCGGAAGGGATGGTACAAGCTATTCCTAAACTCAAAGTTAGCCATTGACTGACCCTATATTGATCAAAACATTGAAAAAAGTGATGACTTTCATTTAGATTTAAAAATGTCAGTATTTGAGATAACGATCAATCAAAGAATAGATGTGGCAGGCAGTATTATAAAACTTCAAGCTGGACTTGATTGGCGTTGATCCTAGCATACCAACGAGAATAATGGAGAATAGGGGATTCGAACCCCTGACCTCTGCGGTGCGATCGCAGCACTCTACCAACTGAGCTAATTCCCCTGGTGCGAGTCAAAGGATCAAAGTGTGAGGAATGACCTTTGACTCCAATATATTATCCTAACATAACTAAACCTGAGATTGCAAAGGTTCCTGTAAAAATATTTTTTGCATCCGCTCCAATTCCAGATCACTGAACTGATCAACGGCCCAATTTGCCCAGCGTTGCAGGATATGCAGGGGATAGGTATGGGCGACACCGATAACTTGCATTCCGGCCCGCCTCGCCGCCATGATCCCCACGCAGGTATCCTCTATGGCTAGACATTCCGATGGCTGTAAATTTAGGTGAGGGTAAGCCTGATTTAATCGTTGCAGGCCTAACAAATAGCCTTCCGGTTCAGGTTTACTTAGGGTAATCTCATCCCCGGCCACAATAATTGGAAAATAATCTTTCAAGCCACTACGAGTTAACACCAATTCCACTTCCGCCCATAACGCCCCGGTGACAATTCCTAATTTCAGATCCGCCGCTTGTAACTGTTGGAGCAATTTCTCCAAACCTGGATAGAGGGGCAGTTGTGCTAATTGTTCTAAATAATTGCGATAGCTAATAGATTTACGTTCAATTAACTGATCTAAATAGGCATTAGTAACAGCGCGATCTCGATAGGTTAATAGGTCGGTTAAACAGGCGCGATCGCTCCTTCCCAAAGAAAATTTGCGAATTTCATCAGGTTGGGAACGGAGGTTTTCTGTCAACAAAAGTTCGGCAATGAGTCGTTCATGAATGGACTCATCATTAATAATAATTCCATTAAAATCAAATAGAACCGCCTTTAAACCCATGGTTTTCCACAACCTTTGATCTAACGTTCTGTGGCTAACCAAGCCCGGAGAATTTCTCCCACCGACCAGGCTTGGGCAATACAACCCCGGGGGTGCATCGGGGCGTTACCATCAAAAATTTCGCTAATTGTTCCCAGTCCCCCCGTGGTCAGGTGGTTGACCATTGGCTCTAGGAAACTGCGGGCAAGATTGGGATTTTGAAACACCCGTAAATGGGCGATGACAAAGGGCCCTAAAAGCCAAGCCCAAACCGTTCCTTGATGATAGGCACTATCTCGTTGTACCGGATTTCCTTCATAATATCCCCGATAGTTCAAATGATTTGGGGCCAGCGATCGCAATCCTGATGATGTTAACAAAAACCGTCCGCAGGTTTCAACGATGGCTTTTTGTTGTTCGTGGGATAGGGCGCTATGGGGGAGGGAAACGGCAAAAATTTGATTGGGGCGTAGGGAAGCATCGTCGCCATAAATCCCATCAATGATGTCATAACAATAGCCCAGTTCAGGATTCCAGAACCGTTCAAACCGAGCTAAGGCGCGATCAGCCAGGGCATCATATTCTTGATAGGGTCTGCCAATTTGACGGGCAAATTTCCCCATAATTCGTAGGGCGTTATACCAAAGGGCGTTAATTTCCACGGGTTTTCCGATGCGGGGAGTTACAACCCAGTCGCCGATTTTGGCATCCATCCAGGTTAACTGCGATCCCTGTTCCCCCGCGTATAGTAAACCATCGGCGGGATCGAGGTGAATATTATAGCGAGTTCCACGACAGTGATATTGAATAATATCGGCTAGAACAGGAAATAAATTTTCGACAATATCAATATCTTCGGTGAGGTCATAATATTGACGAATCGCCTCAAAATACCACAGGGTCGCATCAACGGTATTATAGTCCGGGGTTTCTCCCTCGTCGGGGAAACGGTTGGGCAACATTCCTTCCTTCACATACTTGGAGTAGGTATAGAGGATGGCACGGGTAATTTGGAGGCGTCCGGTGGTGATGGTAATACCGGGTAAGCTAATCATGGTGTCCCGTCCCCAATCCCCAAACCAGGGATATCCAGCAATAATGGTTTTACCGATCGGATTTTCAGGAGTACCCCGATTAACCACAAATTGATCGGCCGCAAATACTAACTGTTGTAACCCTTCGGGTACTTCCCTAATATTGACTGGACAGCTATCTTGCCAAAATCCTAATAATTTGCGTTCGTAGCTACGACGGACTTCTAGGGCGGCTTCCCCGTTTAAACTGGGGTTAGCTTCGGTACTTGCGACAAAAATTATGGATTCCCCAGGATGCAAGGTGGCGGTAAAGGTGGCAATATGGAGGTGATCTTCGTGATCCATGAGGCCGCGATCGCGTTCCCTAGATAAATCAAAGTTATAACACCATTGATGGGTAGGTTGTACCGTCGCCCGATCCGTTAATAAATAGAAGGGAGTAGCCTGGGGAAAGGCGGTGACACAAACCCCGTTTTCCACCGCTTCCACTTGCATTTTCCAATTCCCAGCATGGGTATCGCTATGATAATCTCGATGATTGACTAGGGCTTTAAGCCTAAGGGTAATTGGCCCAGAGGCGCGGGTTAAGTTATAGCGAACATAAGTAATATTAGCTTCTGGCTGCATCCAAATTCGTTTTTCTAGGATGGCATCGGCGCAGGCAAATTTCCAGGTGGGTATGGTACGTTCTAGGTAAAATTTTTCAATATGATAATGTCCATAACCATTAATTGCACCGCCTCTCCAACGATTTGTATAAAGGGGATAAGTTTGTTCGTGATATTCTACAATTTCGTCTATTTTTGTGACTAATAAAGTCCGTCCTAATGGGGGGTTTAAAGCCGCTACTAATAAACCATGATAACGGCGTGTCAGTAAGCCTGCTATTGTTCCCGAAGCATAGCCGCCGATGCCATTGGTAACTAACCATTCTCGTGTTTCTGAACTCGGTAAATCACCGCAAATTTCTCGTCCAAAATTAATAGTCATACCCAATCAGTAATCAGTAATCAGTTAAAGAGTATACAGTTAATTTATTAATTCTTAAACTGGTAACTGATAACTGGTGATTTAATTATAACGTTTTATTGTCAAAATTAAAACCCCCACTTTGTGAAATCGAATACGGATTAAACAGATTACTCAAGTCTGACGGAATATTGCAGAGTATCAAAAGTTTTTTTAGGATCTGTATTTAAGAGTATAATGAAATTTGTATTTTTATTATCTGGCAATTGCTCAAGATTTAGTTTTATGACAAAATCTAACCTTTTGGCTCCTTTACCTATTTTAGAAGACTTGCGTTCTGGTCTTCCTAATTTTTGTGGCTGGGAAGCTGAAATTCAAGCCTTAGTTAATCATAATCATCCTATATTTTTGTCTCAAACTAATTTAAAGTTAGATCAAATTAAAGCCGGTTTTGCCTGTGGGTTACATTTTCATCAACCCACTATTCCAGGGGGCGTTAATGGGGAATTAATCAGCAATCTACAATATATGTTTGAACATCCCCAAGAGGGAGATAATCATAATGCGGAAGTTTTTGCTTGGTGTTATCGTCGGATGGGAGAATTTATTCCTCAATTAATATCCCAAGGGTGTAATCCTCGAATTATGTTGGATTATTCGGGGAATTTGTTATGGGGATTACGCCAAATGGGCCGGGATGATATTCTCAATGATCTGAAAAAAATTACCTGTGATCCAAACTATCAACCCTATGTAGAATGGTTGGGAACTATGTGGAGTCATGGGGTAATTCCTTCGACTCCTATTCCTGATATTTTACTCCAAATTCAAGCTTGGCAACATCATTTTGCCAGTATTTTTGGAGAAGATGCTTTACAGCGAGTCAAGGGTTTTTCTCCTCCAGAAATGCACTTACCCAATCATCCTGATACTTTATATGAGTATATTAAAGCCTTGAAAGCCTGCGGTTATCGTTGGTTATTGGTTCAGGAACATTCTGTCGAAACTTTAGAGGGTTTGGGATTACCCCACGACCAAAAATATATTCCTAATCGTTTAATTGCCCGCAATTCTAAGGGGGAAACCTTGAGTATGATTGCTTTAATTAAAACTCAGGGATCGGATACTAAATTAGTTGCCCAAATGCAGCCCTATTTTGAAGCCAAAACCAAGGAAAAACAATCTATTTCTGGGGTTAATATTCCGCCGTTAGTTTCACAAATTGCTGATGGAGAAAATGGCGGGGTGATGATGAATGAATATCCTCGTGATTTCTTGCGGATTTTCTATGAATTGCGGGATCAAAATAATGGAGTGGTGGCAATGAATGGAACCGAATATTTAGAAATATTAGAAGCGGCGGGGGTGAACCCAGAAGATTATCCGACTTGTCAAGCGGTTCAGCAGCATAAAATTTGGCAAAAAGTTGATCCAGTTGTTGGGCTTAAGCCCCTCTTAAATCATCAAGAATCTGTGGAAGAAGCGATCGCAATTTTAAAACAAACCGATCACCAATTTCAAATGGAAGGTGCATCATGGACAAATAATTTAAGTTGGGTTCAAGGTTATGAAAATGTGTTAGAACCTATGAAACAATTAAGTATTGCCTTTCATCAAAAGTATGATTCTCTAGTTAAAGAAAACCCAAATATTACTAAGGAATCTCACTATCAACAAGCACTATTGTACAATTTGTTATTACAAACCAGTTGTTTTCGCTATTGGGGACAGGGCACCTGGACAGATTATGCTAAGGAAATCTATCGTCGGGGGATAATCAGTAATCAGTAATCAGTTATCAGTTATTAGTTATCAGTGTAATAGTTAAGGCTTGCATTTTTTATTTACTAAGATAATGGGTAAAGACCCGCTAATAGCTGCGCCCTTGCCACGTCTAACCACTGATAACTGATAACTGTTTACTGATAACTATTTACTCCGGATGGGTTTTTCCAATCATAATCATTAGGAAATTTAAAATTAATAAAAGAAACGGAAATACTCATTTCTAAACCTTTAACATAATGCCACCATCCCACAGGAAGAAAAATCACTTCCCCAGGGTGTAAGATCACATCAATAGATCGAACATTTCGATATAATGGATAACGATTATAGTCAGGATTTGCCGGATCAATGGGACTAAATACCCCGATATTATTATAAATAAATGGGGTCTGTTCAGGGGAAATCATTTTAATTAATTTTCGCCCAGAAACTTGAGCTAAAAAGATATTAATGGTATCATGATGTAAGGGGGTAACAGTTCCGGCTGAACCAAACCAGAAAAAGGTTTTTCCCACTGTTTGTGCTGGGTCTAAATATTCGGGAAATACCTCCATATCCTCAAAAAGTCCCTGCATTTCTTCACGATTCAGGGTGTTATTGTTGGCAACCATATAGTAATCATTGGTTTCTCCCGCCCGCACTACCCAATCAATATAATCTCCAAATAACATCGTTTTTCGATGCTGTTCTAAATTAATTTCATAATTCGGGTCGGAGTCACGATTTCCCTGGACTTGAATACTAACATTGCCATAGTTTTCTTTTAAATAGTCTGGTGTCCATCGTTCCATTGCTTCCCAATTTTTCATGATACCTGTTAAAATAACGGGTTTATTTTGGGAATAATATTGGTCTAAAAATTCATCTTTGGATAGAAACGGAATCCGAGGAATACTATTATAATTAGATCCTAGAGCTGATAATTGGTTTTGAATTTGTAGAATAGATTCTAATTTTTCTAGCTTTTGTAAAACCTCCTGTGCGGCTTGAAAATAGGGTTGGTTAGCGAGGTTTGTGACTTCCTCAACGGCCAACTTAACATCAATCCCATTTTTAACCATACATTCAATTAAGGCATCATCGGATTTATGCAGAAACTTATTAGCTGCAATCCATTTTTTCCAACCATCAGGAAGCGGAGGAGGTTCAGGAATTTCCGGGGGTTGAGGATGTTGAGGAGACTCTGTTACAGGGGATTGAGGAAGCCATTGCAAGCTGACTTGTTGGCGATCATTTAAGGTAATTTGTAAGGGGGGAAGGGTTATTTTTAAGGGTTGAATATCAGTCATATTAATAATAAGAGATTTTAATAAAAATCTGACTCGTGAAAACCGGAAGTAAGAATATATTTTAATTATATCCTAATTATTCCCAGTTGTCTACAATAATTAGTGATTATTTCAGCATTCAATCCATTTTCTAGTACCGAAATGTAGGCAAGATTGAGATGCAATGTGAGCGGAGTTAGCTAGGGCGTTGGGGAAGTTTTCAGATAGAATAAAATGGCAAAATGCTCCATGAAAAATATCTCCCGCACCTAAAGTATCAACTGATTGAATCGTGGGAATGGGGATACTACCGTTTCCTGCTTTGAGACTAATATATTGAATCGGTTTTTCTCCTTGGGTAATGGCAATATTAGGAATATTCATAGCTTGAAGATAGGCAAAAACATCTTCAGAGGTTTGACAATCGGGCGGATAAAAATTATTAGAACAAATGGCATAGTCAATATCTGGTAAAATAGTTTCTAAGCCTGTTTTCCAACTTCCGCCATCTAAAATAATAGGAATTTGTTTGATTTTTGCCTGTTGAATTAAACTTTGGCTGATGGGAATTTGATGACCGTCGATTAAAATAATATCAATATTGTCTAAATATTGGGATAAATTTGAGTGGTTTGAGATTTGAGATTTTGTAGCATTAATTGAGATAACGGTGCGCTCTCCGGTGGTATTATTTACCATAATAGATGAAACAGGAGGTGCTTCTAAACGAGTTGAATCTAAGTCTATAATATTAACAGAATATTGTTGTAAATCTTTTCTAATTAGTTGAGTTAGGTCATGGCTTCCTAATCCACCTAATAGTATGGATTGGTTGCCTAAACTATTAAAAGTAACGGCGGCATTAGTCGCTGGCCCTCCGGCTGCAACGGTATAATCAGAAGCAACAATTTTTTGATTTTCCTGGGGATACTGAGTAATGGAATAAATCAAATCGAGTGTAATCAATCCAACAAATAAACCTTTAACCATGGGATTATTTAAACCAAATTCAAATCAAAACTCTAAGAAATTATATGTTTTCTTGTATTTTTAAATAAAGGGCATAACAACTATAAAGTAGTTGTGTCAACTCTCAAGGATATCTGATATTATCCTTGAATAAGTGTATTTTATATCACATTTATATTTCTGTAGAGCCTTAAATTTAAGATGACCAATCAAGCTGGAACCCTTTATATTGTAGGAACTCCCATTGGGAACCTAGAAGATATCACCTTGCGGGCGATAAAAATTTTACAAAGTGTCGATTGGATTGCCGCCGAAGATACCCGTCATACGGGCAAGCTATTACACCATTTTGAGATTAAAACTCCCCAACTCAGTTACCATGAACATAATCAACAACGCCGGATTCCGAGTTTGGTGGAATCTCTGAGTCAGGGACATACAATTGCCTTGGTTACGGATGCGGGAATGCCAGGAATTTCTGACCCCGGATATGAACTAATTAAGGCTTGTATTGAAGCAAATATTGCTGTAATTCCGATTCCGGGAGTTAGTGCTAGTATAACAGCTTTAAGTGCGGCGGGACTTCCCACAGATCGATTTATTTTTGAAGGGTTTTTACCTACCAAAAACAAAGAACGTCAACAGCGTTTAAGCGCTTTACAAACCGAATCTCGCACCCTGATTTTATATGAAGCACCCCATCGTCTTGTGGAAACCTTAGAAGATTTAGCTCTAATTTTAGGCTCAAAACGGTCTATTGTAATTGCACGGGAATTAACAAAAATCCATGAACAATTTTGGCGAGGAACCTTGGAAAATGCAGTACAATACTATCAAGATCACAACCCCAAAGGTGAACTAACATTAGTTATTGCGGGTGTCACCGAAACCCCAACCGTGATCACCGAAGATCAAATTAAGGCCGAACTCCAATGTCTACTCCAACAAGGGATTACCCGTTCTCAAGCCAGTCGCCAACTCGCAGACGCTACCTCCTTACCCCGTCGTCAAATCTATCAAATTGCTTTAACTTTACCCGATGTGGAGGAATAAATATGTTGGTATAATTATCGTTAACTTAAAAAACTTCGTTGTTGGGATGAATGCCCACTTCTGCTATCCTAGATTTATTTTCCTATTGTCTCTAATATGGCTTATATTACCCAACGTCGTCGTTCCGTTAGAAATTCTACTGTTCCTAATCGTTCTTTAAGGCGATCGCCTGTTAGAGTAGGGACTAGAACACCTCATAGATTAGCCAAATTAAACTACCCTCGAATTATATTTTTAATTGCCCTATTACTAACCGTTAATTGGACAGTCGGAGCACTGTCAAAGCTATTATTTCCACCTGCAAAACCGCAACCCCAAACTCAGAATATTACCATTTCTGCCCCAGCGGCGACCGAAACCGATAAAACCGTAGTTTATAATATTAAAACTCCTCCTAATTTAGCCCCCAATCAAGACTTACAAACTATTATTGATGGTGCAGTTGATATTGCCAAAAACCAAGGATTACCCACAGAATCCCTATCTATTACATTAATTGATGTTAGTAAATCTGCTACCCATAACATCGCCGGATATAACAATACTAAACTCAGATTTCCCGCCAGTGTTGCCAAATTATTTTGGATGGTTCAATTTTTTGGCTATGCAGAAAAAGGATATATTCCCAAGGAATCCCCCTTTTATACCGACCTATCCCAGATGTTGCGAATTTCCGATAATGATTCAGCCAGCCGCATTGTTGATGCGATTACCAAAACCGAATCAGGAGAAAAATTAGACAAATCAGAATTAGATAAATGGGTAGAAAAACGCAGTCAAGTTAATCAATTCTTTGAGAAATCCGGTTATACTGGAATTAATTTAACCACTAAAAATTATCCAATTACTGGGATAGGAGAAGAACCCACAGGTCGAGATTTACAATTACGAGAAAATCCCGCCTATTCCAAAGGAAATTTCGTCACCACCGACCAAACAGCCCGATTAATGTATGAAATCTACACAAAACAAGCTATTTCTCCCTTAGCTAGTACCAAAATGGCATATTTATTAACCCGTGATTTAAACCCAAAAGCCTGGAAAAATATTGATTATAACTCCGTTGCTGGATTTTTAGGAGAATCCTTACCTCCCGATATTTACTATGCTTCTAAAGTCGGTTATACCAGTCGTTCTCGTCAAGAAGTCGCCTTTGTTAGAACCTTAAACGATAAAGCAATTTATGTGTTAGCCGTATTTGGAGATGATCCCGCCTATTCAAAAAATGAACAGGTTTTCCCTAAAATTTCCCGCTATATTTTTGATAGTTTAAATCAAACCCCCTTAAAATCCACTTCCGAAAAAATAACTCAATTCAATCAATTATCCTTTCCCATGGTAGGAACGAATAATTAAACCGTAGTAAGCCCTTCAGGGCTTAATCTTATGAAAAAAAATAAAATCATTGATCAAATCTGTCCCCATTGTCAGGGAAAAGGCTATACAGAAATTCGAGATTGTTCCGGGGAAATTCAACGGGAAGAAACCTGTGTTTTTTGTGAAGGAACAGGGAATAGGCAACAGGGAACAGGAAATAAACTGATAACTGATGATGCGGATACTTGATCACTGATTAAGTGGTGTATTCAGCGTTAATTTTTACATAGTCATAACTTAAATCACATCCCCAGGCTTTACCCACACCGGAGCCATTACCGATTTTAACTGAAATTAATACAGTATCTTCTTTGAGATATTCTCCTGTTTTGGCTTGTTTTAAATACTCATTAGCCGCATTCCGATCAAAAGGTAGGGGTTGACCCTGCTGCATTAAAACAAAATCCCCTAATTGGATTTCTAAATCATTCTGATCAAAATGGACTCCCGCCCGGCCAGCAGCCGCCGCAATTCGTCCCCAGTTGGGATCATGACCAAAAATGGCGGACTTCACCAAAGAAGAACCTACAATGGTTTTAGCCACTTTACAAGCCGAGGCTTCATCTTCTGCCCCCGAAACTTGAACTTCAATTAAACAGGTTGCCCCTTCCCCATCCCGGGCGATCGCTTTGGCCAAATATTCACAAACGGCCGTTAACATCCCTTCCAATTTTTCCGCTTCTGGCCCCATAGCCGTAATCGCTGGAGTCCGAGACGCCCCATTTGCCAAAGCAATTAAACAATCATTCGTACTCGTATCGCCATCCACAGTAACTTGATTAAAACTCCGGTTAGCCGCACGACTTAACATTTCTTGCCAGAGGGCAGGAGAAACCACCGCATCGCAGGTGACAAAAGCTAACATAGTTGCCATATTGGGGTGAATCATCCCCGAACCTTTACAAATTCCCCCCACTCTCACGGGACGATCCCCAAACATGGTTTCTAAGGCAATGGTTTTCGGGACTAAATCCGTAGTCATGATCGCCTTAGCCACGGCCGCGTTACCATTCTCTGACAATTCCTCAACTAACTTGGGAATCCCAGCCTTGAGGATATCCATTTTAATCCGTTGACCGATGACTCCAGTAGAAGCCAGTAAAATCGATTCCGGTGCAATATTGAGGACTTGGGCTAGGGCTTGGGCGGAGTCTACTGCATCTGTCCAACCCGCGGCTCCTGTAGCGGCATTCGCCTGTCCTGAATTACATAAAATGGCTTTGGCGCTGGGTTTGGCTTGCAGTTGTTGACGGCAATAATCAACACAGGCGGCTCTAACTTGACTGGTGGTAAATACCCCGGCGGCGATCGCATCTACATCAGAGACAATTAAAGCTAAATCCGGTAATCCCGATGCTTTCAATCCCGCAGTAATTCCCGAAGCCCGATACCCTCTAGGGGCAGTCACCCCACCCTCAATAACTTTCCAATCTGACATGATTTCCCTTTCCGTTTCCAATATTACTGAGAAGGGATTATATCAAGAACACTGACCCGAAACCCGAAACTGAAAGGTGGTGTTTATGTCTTATCCCCGCGATCGCTCTCAAATCTTTTAATTCTTCTGTGTGATTTGCTAAAATTGCCAGTGCTGCTTCTGTTTTCATGCTCCCTAAATTAATATTAATTTGAGTATGGAAGCCCTGAATGGCTTACTACATTTTACCAGATAGATGTTAAATCCGAGATAAATCTGGGTAGAATATTTCCCCGGATAATGTTGTAGGATTTTCCTGAATTTCTACTTCTTGATCAGGACGATAAATTTCAACTTGTTTATTTTTTAGATCAATTAGCCAGCATAATTTCGCCCCATTTTCTTGATATTCTTTCATTTTATTTTGTAAGGGTTTTAAAGCATCACTTCCTGAACGTAATTCCACCAAAAAATACTGATCCTCAGTTAAATCAATCGTTAATTACAGAGGAGTCGATAACTCTAACAATTACCTTTCTTTTTTGATGGCTTGCTGCACACCATATATAGTGTGCCTGCCTAAGTCCCCTAGGATAATATAAATATTCAGAATACTTGTGCCAATTTTAACAGAAAAACTAAAATTTTTTAGTCGATAATGGGAATCGGTGTAAACAATCATGACAAAATAGGGAAAATTTATTTTCCACCTCTTAGGAATATGTACGACAAAATCACTCCACCGACCACAGGCGAGAAAGTTACCTTCAACAATGGCGAACCCATTGTCCCGAATAATCCGATTATTCCGTTCATTCGGGGAGATGGTACAGGGATTGACCTCTGGCCCGCTACCGAGAAAGTTTTAGACGTGGCTATTGCAGCCTCCTACGGAGATCAACGTAAAATTAGTTGGTTTAAAGTCTACGCCGGGGACGAAGCCTGCGAACTCTACGGCACTTATCAATATTTACCGGAAGACACCACCACCGCCATCAGGGAATATGGTGTCGCCATCAAAGGGCCTTTAACTACTCCCATCGGAGGCGGGATTCGGTCTTTAAATGTGGCATTACGACAAATTCATGATCTGTATGCCTGTGTACGTCCGTGTAAATATTACACTGGAACCCCTTCCCCCCACAAAACCCCAGAAAAATTAGATGTGATTATCTATCGGGAAAATACCGAAGATATTTATTTAGGAATTGAATGGCGTCAGGGAACCGAAATTGCGGAAAAATTAATTAATTTTCTGAATACGGAGTTAATTCCGGCGACTCCTGAACATGGGAAAAAACAAATTCGCCTGGATTCGGGAATTGGAATTAAACCCATTAGTAAAACCGGATCTCAACGGTTAGTTCGTCGGGCTATTTATCAAGCATTGCGTCTACCTAAAAATAAACAAATGGTGACGCTGGTGCATAAAGGTAATATTATGAAATATACCGAAGGAGCCTTCCGAGATTGGGGTTATGAACTGGCAACTACGGAATTTCGTAATGAATGTATCACCGAACGGGAATCTTGGATTTTAGGGAATAAAGAAAAAAATCCCGATCTTTCCATTGAAGATAATGCCAAGATGATTGACCCAGGTTATGATTCCCTAACTCCTGAGAAAAAAGCGGAGATTTCTCAAGAAGTGGAAGGAGTTCTTAATACCATTTGGGAAACTCACGGTAATGGGAAATGGAAGGAAAAAATTATGGTCAATGACCGGATTGCCGATAGTATTTTCCAACAGATTCAAACCCGTCCCGATGAGTATTCTATCCTGGCTACGATGAACTTAAACGGGGATTATTTATCCGATGCGGCTGCCGCCATGGTCGGAGGTTTAGGCATGGGCCCAGGGGCAAATATTGGCGATGAATGTGCTATTTTTGAGGCAACCCATGGCACTGCACCCAAACACGCCGGACTGGATCGGGTTAACCCAGGATCTCTGATTCTATCGGGGGTGATGATGTTAGAATATATGGGTTGGCAAGAAGCCGCTGATTTGATTAAAAAAGGGTTAAGTGGAGCGATCGCTAATCAAGAAGTCACTTATGATTTAGCTCGGTTAATGGAACCCCCGGTTGAACCCTTGAAATGTTCAGAATTTGCTGATGCAATTATTAAGCATTTCAATGATTAATTTCGTAGTGAGTCCTTTAGGACTCTGATTAATCCCTTCAGGGCTTACTACTATGTAGTGAGTCCTAAAGGACTCTATCATGTTTGGCATGGGAGTATTCCTACATTACATGGAAATCGTGAAAAAAGCGATCGCTGTTTTGATAAGAATATTAGGGAAAGGTGCGATCGCATCTATTCAACTATCTTTAAACAAAATTATCAAACCTTCTTGTTGAAAATGCTTATCATGGGTTAAAACTTCAGTGATATTGAGTTGCTTCATTGTCACCATAGAAATACAATCTGTTAAACTATATCCTGTATCGAATCGTTTATTAAATAACGCCAAACCTGCCGTGAAAGATTCGTGGCTTTGAGGTACAACCGTTATATTACTATCAGCTATAATTTGGGCAACTAACTGAGAAACTGCTTTTTTTCATCGGGGATGGAAAAGAGGCAAAAAAATTAATCGTTTCTGTTAATATTTCTTCTGTTGTCACCAGTTGAACATTATTGAGAGTCTGACTATAATTTCTAACAGAATGATGCCATGAGTCAGCCACATTAATTAAAGCTACCCAATAAAATGTATCTACAAAAATAGTTTTCATGAGTCTTTATGAAGGTTTTTAGAAAGGTATAAATCATGATGTTCTGCCCCATCTTTAGGTAATTGGCTTAAGACTTCTTCAGGAATATCCTTAATAATATCATCAGCGACTTCCCAAATCGGTTTATAGGGTTTCTCTCTGGGTTGGAATGTTGGCTTGAGAGAACGGATAAAATCTAAGACCTCATCAAGTTGAGAAGCGGGAATTTGTTCTAATTCTTGTATAATTATTTCTTTAGTTTTCATAATATTATTATTGATACCGGTAATATTATTATAGCATAATATCCATTTTATCAGGCGAGATCGCATTTCAACAAATGAACTGAGTTAGAAAAGCAAAGGGATCTTCTCCTGTAGCCAGTTAATATTGGATTGTGATAAAATTAGTTAAATTGTACTAATAAATAATCAAAATATGAAAATTAAAGTAATTGTTTGGCAAGAAGATAATGTTTGGTGTGCGAGTGTTCCGGCGTTACCCGGTTGTCATACTTGGGGTGAGAGTTACGAACATTTAATGAAAATGGTGAAAGAGGCGATCGAAGGTTGGCTAGAAGTTGGTAGTGAACAACAATCTCCCACTGAAAAACAGCAATTAGTGGAGATTTCTCTATGAAGTCGGTTTCAGGGAAAGTGCTGTATAATTATGATTATTGTAGAAGGATAAATCCACTTATGGCTGAAGTCAAAAACCATCCTACTGAAAGCTTGCTCACAGACGTATTAAAATTAATTGATTCACTTCCAAACTTTCCTAAAAAAAAGGATATTACTTCTCAATTGGGTGACCTTTTAGATTATATCAGAGAACTACGCCCTCCTCGTATTATGATAATAGGTCGTTGCAAGTCAGGTAAATCATCACTAATTAATGCAATTTTTGGAAAAAAAGTAGCTAAAATTAGTGAGATAGAGCCACAAACAGGAAAAGCAGAGTGGAAATTTTATAAAACAAGTCAGACAACTGGAAGTCCAGTTCTTCACATTTTAGATACGCGGGGATTTCAGGAAGCAAAAACACCAAATGAAGATCCCGATTCTCGCTCAACTCCAATGGATAGTATTTTAAAAGCAGTCAATGAGCATTGTCCAGATTTAATTCTATTTCTTTGTGAAGCTACTTCTGTTAATGTTGCTGTTCAAGAAGATATCAATATCCTAGAAGAAGGATATCAGCACATTTATCAAAAATATCATCGAAAACTCCCTCTTATTGGTGTAGTCACAAAATGTGATCATTTAGAACCTTTTAATGGCTGGACTCAGCTTAATGAAGCACAAAAAGAAAAGCGTACCGAGCAATCTGTTCAACAGTGGCGCAATCATCTTAATAAAAAAGATATCTGGCGTTATCACTTTTTAGATGTTATTCCTATCGTGTCCTATGCTAGATATGGTGAAGAAGACTATGCAGATATAGAACCCAATGGGGATTATCGGTGGAATATTGATAAATTAGTTGACATTCTACTCAAAAGGCTGCCTCAAGAAGCTAAAGTGTGTTTTGCACGAGATTTAAAAATAAAAGAATTTCAAGAAAAATGTGCCATTGCGGTTATCGATACTTGTGCTTTGATGTGTGCTTCTCTAGCTGTCGTTCCGATTCCTTTTGCTGCTACACCGATAGTAGCAGGAATTCATACAATGATGGTTACATCTATTGGGTATCTATCGGGACAAGAGCGTCCAGAAGAAACAATTAAAGACTTCTTTTTAACAGCAGGAGTTGGAGCAGGGACTGATTTTAGTCTGCGTACTATTGCACAAGAATTATCTAAACTAATCCCTGGCTATGGAAACATGGCGAACGCTGCGGCTGTGGTATTAGCGACTCGGGCTATTGGACATACTGCAATTCAATTCTTTATTTATCAACGATCTTCTGAAGAAGTCAAAACTGAAATGCGCGCTATAAAAATAGAATAGTACATATCATTTATTTCGTAGGTTGGACTTCACTAGGTTTTAATGTGACATCCCTCCTTCATGGATGGACAAAGTTATTAACTGTTCTTCAGTTAATAACTTTGTTATCGGCATTAATTGTAAGATTTTTAATCGAAGGATTGTGCAAATAGCATTTTTAATTAAATTTCTTGCCATTCTCTAGCATCAACAAATAAAGATAAATGCTTTTTATTAGTTGTTGCCACAATTACCTCATGTCCTAAATTAGCGACTAAAATAGCTTGTGATGCTAAAATAACATCACCATCTAAGGCTTTATTATCGGCTGTTGGTTTACCTTTTTTTCTAGCTTCAGCCCATAATTCTGCGGCTTTTAACATTACTTCTGTGGTAATAGGAAGATAAATAATCTCTGATTTTAATTGCTCTAATTTTCTAATACCTGAAAGTTTATTCGCTCTTAATAATTCTCGTCTAATTTCATAATCTATAATTTCGGGCAAAATTACTTGACAACCTCTTTGAGAAAGACTTAAAAACCATTGTTGACATTGTACTGCTAAAGGCGTCGCTTTAGGATTAGTAATTAATCCCACTGGTGCAGAATCTAATAAAATAACTTTACTCATTAAATTGAAACACCCTCAAGAGATTCAATAATTTTTAAAGTTTCTTTTTGTTCATTTTCATCATCTAATTCAGCCCAAGACTCAAATAATTGTTTGATTTTTTCTTGATTTTGGTCACTATTATTAATTTGATTAATAGCATTATCCCAATCATTAATAGATGTTTGTTTCGTCAGCATACTTTGACGAAATAAGCGCACAAAATTTAATAACTCTGGTATATATTCTTCAGGAGTTTCTTCAATTTCTGTTAATAAATCAAGTCTTTGTTTTGTTGCTGTAATTTTATAATTATCCATCATTATTTACCTCGATTTTTTGTAGTTGGGCTTTAGCCCTATCTTAACTTAATCTTGATTAAAATGTCAATAATCTATTGACACTTTAATCAAACTAAAGTTAATACTTGATCATATTCTTGTTGATGAATTTGCCAAGCATTCCAAACATCAACTTTTTGCTGAAGATTTAACCAAAGTCTATAACCATTACCAAAAGCTTTACCAATTCTAATAGCTAAATCAACAGTAATCGGTTGTTCACCTTGAATAATCTCATTAACAACTTGATTAGAGACTCCTAAAATTTCGGCAAATTGTGTCGGAGTAATTGCTAAATCTTCTAAAATATCTGCAATAACTTCGCCAGGATGTACTGGTTTTTCGGGTCTATCTTGGATCAAATTGTCTCTTTTCTGTATCATAATTTAACCTTCCTGATGAATTACATACTTTACTATTTTAATGATAATCTTCGAGGTTGACATCATAAACCTCACCATTCTCAAAGCTAAAGGTAATTCGCCAATTTCCTGATACTTTAATTGACCAAGTTCCTTGGCAATCGCCTTTAAGTTCATGTAAATCATAACCTGGTAATCTAATATCTTCTAACATTAATGCTGAATCTATGACCTCTAATCTAATTCTTATGCCCGTCTACTTACAAACTATAAAATAAATTAATTTAAAATATTGTCATATTGGTTATGATTTCCAACCCAAAACCAATAATAATCATCGCCTTTTTTGATAGCTAAGGCTCTATAATCATTAGTTATACGCACAGACCAAAGATTTTTACCTACTTTTTTAAAGTGTAAAGAAGGATGTAAAGAATTTTCTTTCCATAATTGATAAGCTCTTTTTACAGATTGTTTTAGCTCAGGCGATAAATCACTGTAGGCTTTCCAAAAATCTGGCGTTGTTAAAGATTTCATCAATTTCTTTCGTGTTATTTTCTAAAATATCTGCTTCTGCTTTAGCAATTATTTGATCTAATTTGCCTTGAGCTAAATCAATTTCCATCTGTTGATCCCATAAATCATCTACATAATTATTAAGCCATTGAGCTAATTGATGAATTTCATGCTTTGGTAATTGTTTGATTTTTGTTTCAATTTCTTGTAAATTAGACATGGTTTTAATTCACTATTATTCTAATTTTTTTACATTATACCCTATTTGATCAAAGTGCAGTTTGGGTTACGCTTCCCTTATATTCGAGAACATGAATTAATCATGGTTAATCACCCTTAATTTATCATTTATGATTAAATATATATCCTATTTTTATAAGAAGTTACAAAAAATCTATAATTTGTTGTAAAACCCCCTGTAAATTTTGTCTAATCTCTTGATTTTTAATTCTCAATATTTTTAATCCTCTAGCAGCTAAAATAGCATCTCGTTCCTGATCTGACTCAACCTGTAGGTCATGAATTTCTCCATCGACTTCTATAACTAATTGAGCTTGATGGCAGTAAAAATCCACAATAAAACCATCTATAATTTGCTGACGGCGGAAGTGTAATCCATTTAAGTTATTTTTTCTTAACTGTTCCCAGAGGATTTTTTCTTCGGGAGTCATTTCCCGACGCAGTTGTTTAGAACGCTGGTATTTTTCAGATGTTATCTTTTGTCCGACAACAATATTCTTCGGTTCCATTATGATATCCTTTATAGCATTAAAATTTTAGGCTGGTGTGTGATCGCTGGTTTGACCTCTCCCCCAACCCCTCTCCTACAAGGAGAGGGGAGTAAGAGTATTACTTATGATCATACCATCAGTATATAAAACAATTCCCCCCTTCCCTGCCAGGGAAGGGGGGTTAGGGGGGTTAGGTCAACGCCGGAATACCCAAAATATCCTCAATTTTCGGCATTTCTTCTAATGGAATTACCCGACCTTCATCTTCAAATCCCGCAATTTGATCAAAGTTCAAATAACGGTATAAATCCGCGGCAAACGGGTCAACTTTCTTAGTCACAATTTCCCGATATTCTTCAACCGTTGGAATTCGTCCTAACAACGCACAAACCGCCGCTAATTCCGCCGAACCTAAATAGACTCGCGCATCCTTACCCATGCGGTTATTGAAGTTACGAGTCGAGGTTGAAAACACCGTTACCCCATCAGCAACTCGCGCCTGATTTCCCATACAAAGGGAACATCCCGGCATCTCCGTTCTCGCCCCAACAGCATCAAAAACCTCATAAATTCCTTCATCCCGCAATTGCTTTTCATCCATGCGAGTTGGGGGACAAATCCACAGACGAACACTGGTTTTTGGCGCCCCTTCTAATATCTTAGCAGCCGCCCGATAATGCCCAATATTCGTCATACAAGAACCAATGAACACCTCATCAATTTTGTCTCCCGTACATTCGGACATTAACTTAATATTATCGGGGTCATTGGGAGCCGCCACAATGGGTTCTTTGATCTGGTTCAAATCCACTTCAATAATATCAGCATATTCGGCATCTTCATCCCCTGCCATTAACACCGGATTTGCTAACCATTGTTCCATTTTTGCCACCCGTCGCATCATCGTTTTAGCATCTTGATAACCCCGGGCGACCATATTAGTCATTAGGGCAACATTGGAACGTAAATACTCAGCAATAGTTTCTTGACTGAGCTTAATCGTAGACCCAGCACAGGAACGTTCTGCCGTTGCATCGGTTAATTCAAAGGCTTGTTCCACCTTTAAATCTGGTAAGCCTTCCATTTCCATAATCCGACCATTGAAAACATTTTTCTTGTTTGCCTTCTCCGTCGTTAACTTGCCTTGCTGCATGGCAACGTAAGGAATGGCGTTGACAATATCGCGTAGGGTAACACCCGGTTGTAATTCTCCTTTAAATCTGACTAACACCGATTCCGGCATATCCAACGGCATCACACCGAGTGCTGCGGCAAATGCTACCAACCCCGAACCCGCAGGGAAGGAAATCCCCAGGGGAAAACGGGTGTGGGAGTCGCCCCCAGTTCCCACCGTATCGGGTAACAACATCCGATTTAACCAAGAGTGAATAATCCCATCCCCCGGACGCAGGGCTACACCGCCCCGAGTGGAGAAGAAATCGGGTAATTGTTGATGGGTTTTGATGTCAACGGGCTTGGGGTATGCTGCGGTGTGACAGAAACTCTGCATCACCAAATCAGCCGAAAATCCTAAGCAGGCGAGTTCTTTCAGTTCATCCCGGGTCATCGGGCCTGTGGTATCCTGGGAACCTACTGTGGTCATCAACGGTTCGCAGGATGTCCCCGGACGTACTCCCGCCAACCCGCAGGCTTTTCCGACCATTTTCTGGGCCAGGGTAAAGCCTTTTGCGGTTTGATCCCCCCTTGATCCCCCCTTAGTAAGGGGGGTTGGACGTACAAATAAATTAGAAAGTTCTAAACCTAATGCTTGACGGGTCTTATCGGTTAAGCTGCGACCAATTAATAAGGGAATCCGACCCCCGGCCCTGACTTCATCTAAAATAGTATCCGGTTTGAGGGTAAAGGTAGAAATCACCTCTCCGGCTTCGTTGGTAATTTCTCCTTTATAGGGATAAATAGTAATCACATCCCCAGTATTCAGTTTACTAACATCGCATTCGATGGGTAAAGCGCCGGAGTCTTCGGCGGTATTAAAGAAAATAGGGGCAATTTTTCCCCCCAGAATATAACCCCCTGAGCGTTTATTGGGGACGTAGGGAATATCATTGCCAATATACCACAACACTGAGTTAATCGCCGATTTACGAGATGAACCCGTACCAACCACATCTCCGACATAAGCGACAGAATGCCCTTTTTTCTTCAGTTCGGCAATGGTTTCTAACCCTCCCGGTATCCGACTTTCCAACATAGCTAAGGCGTGTAAGGGAATGTCAGGGCGGGTGGTGGCGTGGGTAGCGGGGGAAAGGTCATCGGTGTTGGTTTCCCCTGGGACTTTAAAGACAGTTACGGTAATGGTTTTCGGCAGTTTCGGACGTCCGATAAACCAGTCTGCTTCCGCCCAAGCGTCAATAACTTGTTTAGCAAAGGGGTTAACCTCTGATAAATGCAGAACATCATGGAAGGCGTCGAAGACTAACAACGTTTTGCTGAGGGCGGTAGCGGCGGCGGCGGCAATATTCTCATCACGGGCTTTAAGTAAGTCGATTAAAGATTGGACGTTATACCCGCCTACCATTGTACCTAAAAGGGAAACGGCACCTTGATGGGATATCAGGGGGCTGGTAATTTCGTCTTTGGCGATGGCGGTTAAAAAGGCGGCTTTGACATAAGCGGCTTCATCGACACCGGGGAGGATACGGTCTCTGAGTAGTGTCATCAAGAATTCTTTCTCCTCCTCCGGCGGGTTTTTCAAGAGTTCGCAGAGTTCGGCGGTTTGTTCGGCGTTGAGGGGAAGGGGCGGAATTCCCAGTTGGGCGCGTTCTTCGGCGTGTTGACGATAGGCTTGTAGCATAGGTTGGGGTGTTCTCCTGTAATACCTTGATTTTAGTTATTGTATTGTAATGGGAAGTTTACGGGAGTTACTGGTAAACGGATTTTCAAGAAAAGATGATTTATAGATTATGATCTAATTAATAGTTGTTTGGGCAATTGACTATGGTTACAAAAAAAATGATTCAAGAAAAAATAGCGGATTTAACAGAAGAACAACTTAATCAAGTTTATGACATGATTGAACAATTAAGTAGTTCAGAATAATCCTTCTAAATGGTAATTAGTGCGATCGCTTATTTATTACTTAATTTACCATTGTTCAATAGATAAACCATCTACATAGGTCATGTTTAACTCCTTTGATTAAAGTTCAGGTTTTGTGCTATATTATGGGAATAATAAACAACCCTTAAGATTATCTTTAAAATTTGGTAAATTATTAAAATATTCTAAAAATACAGGGTTATCTGCTAAATTGATGATTTCTGTTTTAAACTTATACACTTGGGTTTCATGGCGAAAAATTCGTGGCGATATGGTCTTTCAAAAGGCACAAAACAAATACTTAAATCAATTTCTCTGATGATTTTGGGGCTGGGATTAATAGTTTTATTATCTGCTCACCCTGGTATTGCGAATACTCCCAAAATATTTCCAGAAATTCGAGGAGTTTGGGTGACAACAAATGATACAGATATTGTTAGAGATCATGCTAAATTACAGGAAGCAGTTAATCAACTAGCAAGACTCAATTTTAATACGATTTATCCGGTAGTTTGGAATTCTGGTTATGTATTTTATCCCAGTGGAGTTGCTCAATCGGGAGGTTTTCAACCATTTATTCGTAAAGGGTTACAGGGACAAGATATTTTAGCAGATTTAATTAATCTAAGTCATCAAAAAGGATTATTAGTAATTCCTTGGTTTGAATTTGGATTTATGACCTCACCATCTTCGGAATTAGCTTTAAATCATCCCCAGTGGTTAACCAGCCGTCAAGATGGAATTCAAACCTGGGAAGGCGCCGCCGGAGAGGTAGTTTGGTTAAATCCTTTTCATCCAGAAGTACAACAATTAATTACCAATTTAGTTTTGGAAGTCATGACTCAATATCAGGGGGATGGTATCCAATTTGACGATCACTTGAGTTTACCGATTGAATTTGGTTATGATCCCTATACGGTTAAGTTGTATCAGCAACAAACAAATTCACTCCCTCCAAAAGACCCAAAAGACCCAACTTGGGTGCGTTGGCGTGCGAATAAAATTACAGAATTTGTGGAAAAATTGAATAAAACCGTGAAAGCGAAAAATCCTAAAGCGATTTTTTCCGTTGCTCCCAATCCCTATCATACTGCTTATAATAGTCATCTGCAAGATTGGGTTAGTTGGGTGAAAAAAAATCTAGTTGATGAGTTAATTGTACAGATTTATCGACCCGATTTACCGAGTTTTACTAGAGAATTAATTAAGCCAGAAATTCAAGAGGCGCGGGGAAAAATTCCGACTGGAGTAGGAATTTTAACGGGTTTAAGAAATCGACCGATCTTGATGCAACAAATTCAAGCTAAGATACAAGCGGCGCGTCAAAATGGCTTAGGGTTTTCGTTCTTTTTCTATGAAAGTTTATGGGATGAAGCACCCGAGCCCGCCAATGAAAGACAAGCAAAATTTCAATCCCTATTCTATTATCCAGCTTCGCGGGCATTTATGAGATAATCTTTCAAATAGGTAATGGGTAATGGGTAATGAATAGCAGATTAAAATCCGTGAAATCCTCTTAAATCCGTGATCCCCATTACCTACTTAATAATTCAACAATTGAGCAATAACAGAAGGCATCGGGAGTATTATTAATAATAATAATCCCAAGGTTGATAACCCAATAATATCTCGAATATTATTGAGTTCACTGACATCATTCAATGCGGGTTCATCTTGTAAAGGGAAAAAGAATAATAATAGGGCAAAGATCAGAAATTCACTGTGAATTAATCCTAAAATTAAGATTAAGAATCGTGCCACTTGACCGATAATTAGACTGGTTTTTTGACCCAACATAGCATGAACAATATGACCGCCATCTAGTTGTCCGATTGGGATTAAATTAAATGCTGTGATTATTAATCCTAAATATCCAGCGATCGCCACTGGATGTAAATTGATCGCGTGTTCAGAAGTTAACCCAGCACCTAATATAAACTTACTTAATACTGTTAATAAAAATGAAAAACTAGGATTCAAGGATTCAAAATTTAAAAATCCTGAAATTTTCGGATCAAAAGGAACAACCGTTGACTGACTTAACCCCAAAATTAATAGCGGTAAGCTGATGATAAATCCAGATAAAACTCTAACAATACTAATATCAAATAATGCTTGACGATGGGGAAAAGGCGATCGCATTTGAATAAAAGCACCCACAGTTCCTAACCAAAAAGGAATCGGGATAAAATAAGGTAAAGTCGCGTTGATTTTATACCAGCGAGCCGTTAAATAATGGGCGGACTCATGAATCCCTAAAATTACCATTAAAGCAATACTATAGGGTAGTCCTGCCAATAATAAACTGGGGTTGTCTTGCCAATCATCCAGGGGAATATTTGCCATTTCAACACCCGCTACCGTGGTTGTAAATAGAGTAATTAAAAATAAACATAAAGCCAAAATCGGCTGACCTAATGGTTGAGATTGAATCGAATCAGCCTTTTCTTGATAGGGATTAGGGACTAAAGCAAAAAATGGTTTATCTTGAAGATCCTGTTGAAAAGCAATTAAAAAGCGATCGCTAAATTTAGCCTTAATATTGTCTCTAATCGTCTGATAAGCCCGATCAGGATTAGACCGTAACTGACCCCGACAAATCACCGATTGTAAACGATATTCAATATTATGTAAGGGAAACACCGTCCAAGGAAAACAACTGCGAAGAATGTCTTCTTCCTGTTGATCTAGGGGGCGTGGTAAACTGGGTTTTTCCAGGGGAAGAATCGAGTTTTTTGGAGTAGCAATATCTGATTCCGGTGATGGCGGAGGAAGACGCCCCCACTGCACCAAAAACCAATATAAACAGGGACAAACAATAAAGGGAATAATCACTAACTCGGCGGGAATCGGTTTTTGATCGTAGATCCAAATCCAAGTCCCCCAAATGAACGCCGGAGTCATCATCACCAACCAAAGTAACCAAACCGGAGTCCGGGTAATTTGAGCCACACCCCTTTGCAGAAGCCAGTAGGTCATCAACCCCAAAATTATTAACCAAAATAACATGATCATCGGTAGTTTTAATTAAGTTAAAATCGACAATTACAATAACTGTATTCAAAGCCCACGTCTTTCAAGCGTGGGATGTAGAATACCCGCCTTTCGGCGGAGTGAAGGTTAATGAGAGTTTTGGTTTGCAATATATTTCTTGATAGTTTCACTCTTATACACAACCAGCCGTCCCACAATAATAACTCCTAGTCCACAAAGAAGGCAGTTTAAGTAAATGAGGAAATTCTTTTCTTAATATTCTTGATGATGCCCCTTTGATTCTAAACATAATTTGATATGGGGCAACTAAAGGGTGGCAACTAATAAACAAATGCACATGATCGGGCATTATCTCCAGAGCTAGGACATCACACTCTAGCTTTTTTGCTTTTTGGTAGATAATTTCTTCCAATTTTCTACTTACTTCATTGACTAATACCCTTTTCCGTCTTTTAGGACAAAAGACAAAATGATAGTTAATCAGGCTCACTGATGTGTTTTTTCTTTTGTACTGATTTTCTGTCATTGTCGATCATTGTCGATACACACGATTCATCAACCTTATGTTATCATGGTTGCCATGACTAAGATAACTCGGACGATCAAATTAAAATTCTTCGTTTTGCTGAATATCATAATGCCGATGTTGTTATAGAGGATTTAGAAGGTTGTCGAAACACAATGAAACAGAGACAGAAATCTCGTTCTGATTCTGGTCAATCTCGACACACTTGGTCTTATTATTCTTTGGAACAAAAACTTAATTATAAGTTGGCTCTTAAAGGATTGAAATTAATTAAAAGACCTGCACCATATACCTCAGTACGATTCGTTTGACCTAAAGTAAGCCTAAAAGATTACGGGACGGTCAACCCAGTTGATGAAACTGGTGATAACTGATTACATTTGTAGGTGAGACGCTGTGCGTCAAGTCCTATCCCTCAAGTGCTGAGGTGAAAGCATAACCCCTAGTTTGTATGGGTAGCAACCAACAGGCTAAAGCGGGGTTAAAAAGGTAGAACTACTAGAAGCCAAATCCGGTAACTATCGAGCAAGAAGTCCATGTGTAATGTAAAGTAAAGATGTATCCGAACCATCGTGAATGGTAATGGTGAAATGGCTAAATCAGAGTAAAACCCATCGTACCTATAACAAATAGACCTACAGAGAGATGCTTCTGTAATGGATTCATCCGGTTTAGCTGATGGGGTGTTTGGCACACCCCCGAACTCGGTGAAAAACAATCAAACAGAGTATGTTCAACTATCTTTGTTTGATTGGACTAGATCCGAGAATCCCACCCCTTTAGCGTAGCGTAGGGGTGGGAGTGTCAAACCCTAAAAATTAATCTAATAATATGTTACAGGAGCGTTCTGTACCCAAACCCCCCCAGCTTGTGCTGGAAAATGTTTATGCCTTCCCACCCAACCGGGAAACCTTGGGCGGAACAGCCTATTTCATTGTAGAGAACCAGGGGAATATCCTAATTGATGCTCCCCCTTGGAATCGGACTAATCAGCAGTTTATCGAGCAGCTAGGGGGCCTTCAGTGGTTATTTATTACCCATCGGGCGGCTATTGGCTCATCGCGCGAAATTCAAAAATCCACCGGATGCAATATTCTGATCCAAGAGCAAGAAGCCTATTTACTACCTGAGTCCAACGTCAACACTTTTGAGACTGAGTTAAAGTTGAGTTCCCAGAGTTCGGTTTTTTGGACACCAGGACATTCTCCGGGTTCATCCTGCCTCTATTTTAGTGGACATGGGGGAGTATTGTTCACCGGACGTCATCTATTACCAAATCTCCAGGGCCAACCTGTTCCCCTCCGCACCGCCAAAACCTTCCATTGGCCACGACAATTAAACAGTATTCGATTAATATTAGAGGGCTTTAATTCCGATACCCTGCACCATATTTGTCCGGGGGCCAATACCGGAGCCTTACGGGGAGAACGTTTGATTAATCAGGCTTACAACCAATTGGCCACCCTGGATTTAGAAGCCTGTTTGCTGACAGCAGCGATTTTTTAGCCCAGAGGACGTTTAATAGATGCTGACTCCCCTGACTCGCAGTAAAAATTAACAAAAACTAAACTCCCCCAAATGAAAACCGCATCCCCCCCTCTGATAGACTAAAACACTGGGAGTGTCTAATAATTCGGCAATCTCAGTTCTTGGGAGGAAAAAATTCTGTGGATAATGTTATTGGGTTAGAGATTATTGAAGTCGTCGAGCAAGCTGCGATCGCATCGGCTCGTTTAATGGGGAAAGGCGACAAAAATGGGGCCGACCATGTGGCCGTGGAAGCCATGCGTAAACGCATGAACCAAATTCACATGAGAGGACGGATCGTAATTGGGGAAGGAGAAAGAGACGAAGCCCCCATGCTTTATATTGGTGAGGAAGTCGGGATCTGTACCCAAGACGATCCATCCAAATTCTGTAACCCCGACGAACTGCTAGAAATTGATATCGCCGTTGACCCCTGCGAAGGAACTAACTTAGTCGCCTATGGTCAAAATGGCTCCATGGCCGTCTTAGCAATTTCTGAAAAAGGCGGTCTATTTGCGGCTCCTGATTTCTACATGAAGAAATTAGCAGCCCCGGCGGTGGCTAAGAATCACGTTGATATTAACAAATCTGCCACCGAAAACCTGAAAATTCTTTCCGACTGCATGAACCGCTCCATTGAGGACTTAGTGGTGGTGGTCATGGATCGTCCCCGCCACAAAGACCTGATCAATGAAATTCGCACAGCCGGCTCCCGGGTGCGTTTGATCAGTGATGGAGACGTTTCTGCTGCCATTTCCTGTGCCTTTTCGGGAACCAATATTCACGCACTCATGGGAATTGGGGCTGCACCAGAAGGAGTAATTTCTGCTGCTGCCATGCGGGCTTTAGGCGGTCACTTCCAAGGTCAGTTAATCTATGATCCAGAAGTGGTGAAAACCGGATTGATTGGGGAAAGCAGAGAAGGTAATCTAAATCGCCTCGAAGAAATGGGAATCAATGATGCTGATAAGGTCTATGATGCCCATGAATTAGCCTCCGGTGAAACGGTGTTGTTTGCGGCTTGTGGAATTACACCAGGTACTTTGATGCAAGGCGTGCGCTTCTTTAGTGGTGGTGCTCGGACTCAAAGTTTAGTTATTTCTTCTCTGTCTAAAACTGCTCGGTTTGTCGATACTGTTCATATGTTTGGCCAACCCAAAAATATTCAGTTGCACTAAAATTTAAGCATCAGTAATCAGTCATCAGTTTTTGGTTTTTGGTTTTTGGTTTTTTAACTAACACTGGAAAACTATTAGCGATTTACTGATTACTGATTACTGATTACTGATTTTTGAAACCGTATTTATAACAACTGTTGTATGAATATTGCTGTTGTCGGTCTAAGTCATAAGACTGCCCCCGTTGAGGTGCGTGAAAAATTGAGTATTCCCGAACCTCAACTGGATGCTGCGATCGCTCATTTATTAAGTTATCCCCATATCGAAGAAGTTGCAATTCTTAGCACCTGTAACCGCTTAGAAATTTATTTAGTAGCAACAGAAACTCAACCGGGAATTCGGGAAGTTACTCAATTTTTATCGGAAAAAAGTAAATTACCTTTACAACAATTACGCCCCCATTTATTTACCCTAATTCATGATGATGCCATCATGCACTTAATGAGGGTCGCTGCCGGGTTAGATAGTTTAGTTCTAGGGGAAGGACAAATTTTATCCCAGGTCAAACAAACCCATAAATTAAGCCAACAATATAAAGGAATTAGTCGCATTCTAAACCGTTTATTTACCCAAGCATTAACAGCCGGAAAACGGGTCAGAACCGAGACCAGTATTGGTACAGGAGCAGTTTCTATTAGTTCGGCTGCGGTCGAATTAGTACAGATGAAAGTCCAGAACTTAAGTAATTATCGAGTTGCCATTTTAGGTGCGGGCAAAATGTCTCGCCTATTGGTTCAGCATTTAATCTCTAAAGGTGCAAACCAAATCTCTATTCTCAATCGGACATTAGGACGGGCTAAAGAATTAGCTAATCAATTTCCCGATGCTGATTTACGAATTTATACCATGTCGGAAATGATGTCTGTAATGGCAAATTCTGATATTGTATTTACCAGTACCTCGGCGACCGAACCCATTATAGACCGAGCTAAATTAGAAACGATTTTAACCCAATCTCAACCCCTAATGTTAGTCGATATTTCTGTTCCTCGGAATGTCGCTACTGATGTGAATGAGTTAGCCCATATTCAAGCTTATAATGTGGATGATTTAAAAGCGGTTGTCGCGCAAAACCATGAAAGTCGCCGTCAAATGGCTCAGGAAGCGGAAGTTTTATTGGAAGAGGAAGTACAAGCCTTTGATGTTTGGTGGCGCAGTTTAGAAACAGTACCCGTGATTAACTGTTTACGCGATAAAATCGAAACGATTCGAGAACAGGAATTAGAAAAAGCTTTATCTCGCTTAGGGACAGAATTTGCTGATAAACATCAAGAAGTGATTGAAGCTTTAACGCGAGGAATTGTTAATAAAATTCTTCATGATCCAATGGTACAACTTCGCGCTCAACAGGATATTGAAGCTCGACGTCGGGCGATGCAAACTTTACAAACTTTGTTTAATTTAGAACCTGAAAAAAATTCTAGTCAACAATACAGTTAGGTTGACTGTTTTTTCTCAAGACTGACTCCTGATCTTAAAGCCATCAACAAGAGTTTTGATGGCTTTAAGATTTTATAAACCTCTGTGACCTAACCCCCCAGCCCCCTTCCCTGCAAGGGAAGGGGGAGCAATTAATATTTTAAAATCTCTCAGAGATTTCATATTAGGAATTTTTCTCCCCTCTCCTTGCAGGAGAGGGGTTGGGGGAGAGGTCACACAGGAATCTGTCTCCAGAATGAAACAGCCCTGGTCTACAGGGGGGGTTTGTAGCAAACATTTAGGAATTTCATATAAACTCTGAATCACAATTGTCAAAAAATCTTGCCGATTCTCAAAAACGAGGTTAAATTGATACTAATACCCGACGTATCTACCCCAGTACCATGAACTCACGTCTAGGATTAATCGCTTTATTCACTTTATTAACCAGTTTAACCTTAACAATTCCCTCTCCACTCCTATTGGGGAAAAAATTTGAGAGGGGTAATAGAGTATTCGCCCAAACGGTTACAGAACGAAAAGCCGAAGCAGACCGATTATTAGAGCAGGGAAGACAACAAAATACAACTAGCCAATACCAAGCCGCAATTCAGTCTTTAGAAACTGCATTAAACATTTATCGTGAAATCGGCGATCGCAATGGAGAAGGAAAAGCTCTCAATAATTTGGGTATTGCTTACAGTGACTTAGGACAATATCAAAAAGCAATTGAGTTTTATCAACAGTCTTTAACTATTACCCGTGAAATCGGCGATCGCAATGGAGAAGGATTTGCTCTCGGTAATTTGGGTATTGCTTACAATCGCTTAGGACAATATCAAAAAGCAATTGAGTTTTTTCAACAGTCTTTAACTATTTTCCGTGAAATCGGCAATCGCAATGGAGAAGGATTTGCTCTCGGTAATTTGGGTATTGCTTACAATAGCTTAGGACAATATCAAAAAGCAATAGAGTTTTATCAACAGTCTTTAACTATTTTCCGTGAAATCGGCAATCGCAATGGAGAAGGATTTGCTCTCAATAATTTGGGTCTTGCTTACAATCGCTTAGGACAATATCAAAAAGCAATTGAGTTTTTTCAACAGTCTTTAACTATTGTCCGTGAAATCGGCGCTCGCAATGTAGAAGGAATTGCTCTCAATAATTTGGGTTCTGTTTACCGTAGCTTAGGACAATATCAAAAAGCAATTGAGTTTTTTCAACAGTCTTTAACTATTGTCCGTGAAATCGGCGCTCGCAATGTAGAAGGAAATGCTCTCAATAATTTGGGTTCTGTTTACCGTAGCTTAGGACAATATCAAAAAGCAATAGAGTTTTATCAACAGTCTTTAACTATTGCCCGTGAAATCGGCAATCGCAATGGAGAAGGATTTGCTCTCAATAATTTGGGTCTTGCTTACAATCGCTTAGGACAATATCAAAAAGCAATAGAGTTTTTTCAACAGTCTTTAACTATTTTCCGTGAAATCGGCGATCGCAATGGAGAAGGACTTGCTCTCAATAATTTGGGTCTTGCTTTGTTTAAATTGAAGAATTTTCCTGAAGCTGAAAAATATCTGTTTTCTAGTCTCGAAGTCAGGGAATCTCTGCGACAAGGAATTCAAGACGACCTCGATAAAGTATCTCTTTCCGACACTCAACGCAGTTCCTATAATCTGCTTCAACAAGTTTTAATTGCTCAAAATAAAACTGAGCCAGCTTTAGAAGTTTCTGAACGAGGTCGGGGGAGAGCGTTAGTCGAGTTATTAACTCAACGATTCAACCCCAATTCAGAACCCTTTTCTCCGGTTGTTTCTTTAGCCCAACTCCAAGCCATTGCTCGACAACAAAATGCAACAATTGTTCAATATTCTAGGATTTTTGATCAATTTTCACGAGACGGTAAAGAACAATACCTAGCGTCAGAATTATATATTTGGGTAATTAAGCCCACTGGAGAAGTTGAGTTTAGACAAACCGATCTTAAACTTCTTTGGCAAGAACAAAACACTTCTCTAGGTCGTCTCATTTTCGCAGCGCGTTGCTTTGGTAATGATGTCTGTAGAAGTGATTTTATTACCGCTTCAGCTAGTTCTAATGTTGTAACTCGTTCTAATTTGACAAGCACTCCTCCTCAATATCGAGAGTTAAAAGAACTCCATCAACTGTTAATTAAACCCATTGAAGATTTATTACCGACTAACCCAGATGAACGAGTAATTTTTGTTCCCACAGACGCTTTATTTTATCTACCTTTTGCGGCTTTGGTAGATGAGGAAGGAAAATTCTTAATTGAAAAACATACAATTGTAATGTCTCCTGCCATTACTGTGTTAGAAACGACTCACAAACAACGGCAAAATTTGTCTTCTTCTGCCCAAGATATTGTGATTGTGGGTAATCCACAAATGCCGAAACTTGCACCGAGTCCAGGGGAAGAACCTCAACCGTTAGCTTCCCTTCGCTATGCTGAAAAAGAAGCGATTGAGATTGCTAAAATGTTCAATACTTCGGCTTTAATTGGAGCCAATGCAACAGAATCAACGGTAGTTGAACGCTTGAAAACTGCTCGAATTATTCATTTTGCTACTCACGGAATTGTTGATAATATTCAACCTTTAAATAGTAGCGTAGCGTTAACTCCTGGGGGTTCGGAGGATGGATTATTAACGGCGGATGAAATTTTTGACTTAAAATTAAATGCAGAATTAGTGGTTTTAAGTGCCTGTGACACTGGACTTGGACGGTTAACCGGGGATGGGATGATTGGGTTATCTCGTTCGTTTTTGAATACAGGAGTTCCGAGTTTAGTGATGTCGTTATGGGCTATAGATGATCGAAAAACCTCTCAATTGATGGTACAATTTTATCAGAACTTACAGACGACACCCAACAAAGCCCAAGCGTTACGACAAGCGATGTTAACGATGAAAAATCAATATCCTGATCCTTATTATTGGGCGGCGTTTACTTTAATTGGTGAAGCTGAATAATTATTCTGCCAGATCATTTGACTCAAAATCACAGAGAAGGGTTAAAGAGAGAACCCGCCTTTTGGTAATTTGCTGTCAAGCTCGGTCGCTTGATGGCTTAAAACCCCTTCCCTCAAGACTTAGAGACTGCATTACCAGAAAAAGTGGGTGATTGCAAAAGACCTCTTGAAATCCCTAAGCCAGCTTGCAATAATAAAAAACAGAAAGGCACATTACGAGGGTTTCAAGGAGCTGGAGGTAATGTGTTTATGGGAACACAATACTTCCAGCGTTCTTGCTTTTTTCTGTGAAACCCGTAAAAATTAAGCCAAGAGTTCAAACATTAAGTAGATCGCAGTGTTTGTTTAATCGGAACACATCTTAGCGAAATTATACACAAAAATTGTTGAACAAGCTACATTAAGCTTCAGAAAACATCACAACCCCTCAATTAACCGCTCAGATCCGTGAATTACAAACCTGGTTTTGTAGCCTAATTTCTGATAGCTGTTTTTAGATCTTGACAGAATTGACCAATATCTGCTAAAGCTTGTTCCGGTGTTCCTTGAGCTAATCGTTTGACAAAAGCACTACCAACAATCACCGCATCCGCACCCCAATCTCGCATTTGGGTAGCCTGTTCGGGTTGAGAAATCCCAAACCCAACTCCAATGGGTTTATCTGTAAGACTCCGCATTTCCTTCAGGATATCTTCAACACGGGTTTGAACTTGCGATCGCATTCCTGTGACCCCAGTGACACTGACTAAATAAATAAACCCTTGAGATTGACGGGCGATTAATTCAATTCGTTCTTTAGGGCTAGTGGGTGCTACCAGTAACGTGACTTCTATGCCAATTTCACGGGCGGGTTCCAGTAATGTTTCTGCTTCTTCTAAAGGTAAATCCGGGACAACTAAACCCCTAGCTCCGGCTTGATAAATCTGTTCTAAAAAGGGTTTAATCCCTCGATGCAAAATGGGATTATAATAGGTAAATAAAATAATGGGGGCTTTCAGCGTTGGGCTAACGGTTGCCACCATTTCTAATACTTGATCTAAACGAGTTCCTTTTTGTAAGGCGCGAGTTGCAGCCGCTTGAATGACTGGGCCATCTGCCAACGGATCAGAATAAGGAACTCCTAATTCGATTAAATCGGCTCCATTTTGATCCAGAACTTGTAAGGCTTTCGCCGTTGTTTCTAAGTTCGGATCACCGGCGGTAATAAACGGAATTAAAGCACAGTTTTTTTTGTCCGAAGTTCTTAAAGCTTCAAAGCATTGAGAAACAGAAATCATTAAAATTAAACTCAAATAGACTAATTTATTATCCAATTATTGCAGAGCAAGAGAAGAAAAAAATAGTAAAATTTTTACTTGTTTTTCTCTTCTTCGACTTCCGCTTGAAGTTGAGCCAGTTCTTCTGGAGTCATTTCTTCTAGTCGTTTTTGTAAAACGGCATCTTCATAGTTTTTTAGTTGTTGGTTATAGGTCATATTTCGACTTCCCACTCGGAATAAATAAGTGAGTAACCAAATAAATAAACCACCTACTAAAAACGTTTGACTCCAGATGCCAGCATCAAAGCTATTCAGACCCACCCATTGTAAAATTAGGTAGATCGATCCACCTGTCAAAAAGACAAGCATTCCAATAGCAATAACATCAATTCGTCGCATTAGCTGGCAATTTTTCTAGGTTGAGGACGGAAATTTATAAAAGGAGCCAGAAGAATTAATCCAGGGAAAAAGAAGAAGACTAAAAAGTACATAAAGGCTCGTTCAAAGGAACTGGCTACATACCAACGAGCATTCATATAGGCATATAAGGCAGCCGGAAGCACTAATAAATAAGCACCCGCTAAAGCGGTGTAGAGTAATAGGGTAATCAGTAGCATAATTGCAGGTTTAAAAATAAACAGCCACTTAACATCAGACAATTCTAAACTATAGCACCCAGTGGAGGGAATCGGGACAGGGCTGTTTGATTTTTTCCAAAAACGGGTGTGACCTCTCCCCAGTTTCTCCGCGTCGTTGAACCTCCACTGGCTAAAGCCGAGTGGATTCTTTATTTCACAGGCTCTTAACTAGGATGTATCCCCCGTCAGAAAAATTTGGATTTTAATCCCGTTGCGATCGCCTCCTATATTTTTCCTTAAGTTGACACCAATGGTTGCTCGGATACCCCGATAAACCCTTAAAATTGGGGAAGATTTTATAACCATGGGAAGTTAACGAGTTATGGGCATTAAAAAAGGTGATTTTGTTCACGCGGTTCGGGAAAAGTTAGAAAACAGCTTAGAAGCAAAAGCTAGTGATCCTCGATTTTCTGCTTATATTTTTGAAACTAAAGGGGAAATCATGGAATTGCGGGGGGACTACGCCCTGATTAAATTTGGACAAGTTCCCACCCCTAATATTTGGTTAAGATTGGATCAATTAGAATCAGCTTAATCAGTCATCAAGCATCCGCATTATCAGTTATCAGTTAAAGAAATAAGTAGTTACACAAAATAAATTACCTAGTTGAGAGAGGGAACAGCCCCCGGGGGGCTAGGGGGGGAGGGAACAGGGTGGAACCTATTACCTATTACCTATTACCTATTATGTTATCGATTCCATTTTTTCCTCCTTCTTGTCATTCAACTCGGGTTTCTATTATTGGGGCGGGAAAAGTCGGAAGTACCCTCGCCCAGCGTATTATTGAACAAAATATTGCTAATGTTGTTTTATTGGATATTTTAGAAGGAGTGCCTCAAGGAATTGCTTTAGATTTAATGCAAGCGGGTTCGGTGGAAGGTCATGATCGACAAATAACTGGCACAAATGATTATCGCGATACTGCTAATTCAGATATTATTGTTATAACTGCCGGAAAGCCTCGAATTCCTGGGATGAAGCGGGATAATTTAATTAGTATTAATGCCAAAATTGTTGTCGATGCGGCTCAAAAATCAATTCAATATTCCCCGGATGCAGTATTTATTATTGTGACTAATCCCTTAGATATTATGACTTATATTGCTTGGCAGGCAACAAAGATTGAACCCCATCGCGTGATGGGCATGGCTGGGGTTTTAGATTCATCGAGATTTCAAACGTTTATCGCTATGGAATTAGGAATGTCTATGGCGAATATTCATGCCACCGTATTAGGAAGTCATGGGGATTTAATGGTTCCTTTACCCCGTTATACAACTGTTAATGGGATTCCAATTACAGAATTAATTGATCAAAAAACCATTAATAAAATTGTCGAACGTACCCGTCAGGGCGGGGGAGAAATTGTACAATTATTAAAAACAGGAGGAGCTTATTTTGCCCCGGCATCTTCGATTAGAATTATGGTGGAATCTATTTTACGTCAACAATTGAGATTATTACCCGCCTGTTCTTATTTACAAGGGGAATATGGCTTAAACGATATTTTTCTGGGGGTTCCCGCCTGGTTAGGTTGTCGGGGAGTAGAACGGATTTTGGAACTCGATTTAACCGAATCTGAACATCAAGCTTTGATGGAATGTAGCACATCAGTTAGAGCCGGAATTAATCAAGCCCTAGAATTTTTAGGCTAGATAAATCACTTAGAATTACCATAGGTTTCCATCGGTTCCTTAATCCAACGAATATAAAAGTGTCGAAAAGTAGATTTCAAAACCCTAGGTAAACCAAAATCAATTGGAACCAAAGCTGCGGGTAATTTCCAATCGGAAATTTGTAATTCTTTAGGGGTTAATAAAGGATAATTAATCTCCGCTAATTCGGGACATAATCCTAATCGTTGAGCAGCCATAATAGTTGGAACCCAACTCGGATCAACCTGAAGCAGATCAACAACAGTTCTATCTAAAGAAAATACATGATCCGCCGCGGCTAAAATCCCTAATTCCTTTGGTTCTCCATTACTGGGGCCATTGCCTTCATGACCAATAATAGCATCTAAAATGGTTAAATTGGGATTAATTGCCCTAGCAGTTTCTACTAACATTTCCCCAAACCGATCAACATCTTTTCCCGCTTCTAAATGCCACCAGGCTTTCATTTTTCCGGGGACACAACCAAAAAGATTTTTAACTCCCATGGTTAGGGTTAATTGAACATGGGATTTTAATTTAGGTAAATTAATCACCACGTCAGCTTCCATTGCTTCTTTACTTAACCGTAAATGATCGAACCCTTCCCCGACGGTTTCATAGCGTTTTCCTTTAAATTCAACTATCGGTAAATTCAAGGATTCAATTAAGGGTAAATAACCATTTTTCCGGGCGACACCTAAAGCACTCCCAAAGGCAGGACTATCCCCTAAAAAGGGTTTTCCTCCCGCTTGAATCACCGATTTAGCCACCGCCGCCACCAATTCCGGGCGCGTGACGCATTCTTTGGTTGGACGACTTCCAGTTAATAAATTTGGTTTGAGTAAAACCCGATCGCCCGGTTTCACAAAAGCGGTCATTCCTCCCATGGGTTCGAGTAAAGTTTCCAGGGATGTTTCTAATATTTGAGGGTGATAAGAATGAGTCCGAATTAAAGATACAGTTGGCATAAATCACCGAATTTTATGGGTTATTTAATAACTTTATTCAGTCATTTTTAAACGACCGACAGCACCCCGATGGAGGGCAGTTACCCGTTGAGAATTGAGGAAAATTCCCTGTCCTTGTAACTCAGGAACTGGCGGTTTTAACTCCACTTTATCCACCTTAGCCATATTAATCATAACAGTTTGATCAATCAGGTGAAAAGTCAGCCATGATTGATCTAAAAGTTGGGGGAGTTGCTGAACTAATTCCACAGGTGGAATCGGAACGCTAAAAGATTCCTCATGACCATTATCATAATAGAAGGTGATTTGTGTTGTCGTGGTGTTGTTCAATTGTGCAAAAGACCCTCTGGGCATAAGTCAATTTCTCCTAAAATGGGACGATTTCGCAAAATAATTAAATTTTGATTATCCTATTTTAGATCATTTTGGTCTATATTGATGTACCAAGATCAGATACAATCACATAAATTATTCTATAGTTTTCCTGTGGCTGCAATGTCTAAATCTTCTCATCCTGGTAATATCCTCCTAAAAAATATCCCTTGGCAGGATTTAGAAACGATTTTGTTTAAACGGCAAAAAAATGGCGAGACGCTCCTTGCTTATGATAATAGAACTTTAGAATTAATTACCCCCTCACTTGAACATCAAGAATATCGTGAAATTTTAGAAGAATTTATTATTGCTTTATTGGATTTACAAAACATTAATTATCGTTGTTTGGGTTCGGTATTATGGCAACGACCGGATTTACAAATTAGTTTAGAAGTGGATAGTTGTTTTTATATTCAAAATCTATCTGCTATTGAGAAACAATTAACCATTAGTTTACCCGAAAATCCTCCCCCGGATTTAGTCTTAGAAATTGATTTAACCCAAAAATCTCTATCCAGACGTTCAATGTATGCTCGTTTAGGCATTCCTGAAGTTTGGCGTTGTGATCAAAATAAACTTAAAATTTATCAGTTACAGGGTGAAGATTATCAACAAACACCTAGAAGTTTAGTCTTTCCTGAAATAGCATTAGAAAGTTTGCCACAAATTATTAAACATAATATTAAATCGGGTCGAGTTTCTGTTCGGCGTGAATTTCAAAAATGGTTAATAACTATTTAGAGGATAAAAAAAATGACTCTCTTATTATTAGGGGAATTTGAAGATACTCAAGTTTGGATTTCTGCAATTAAAACCCATCAACCCGATTTAAAAATCGAAGTTTATCCCGATGTTGATAATTTAGCAGATATTGACGCGGTTTTAGTTTGGATGCACCCATTAGGAGTTATTGAAAAATTCCCTAATTTAAAGGTAATTATCTCAACGGGTGCGGGTGTGGATCATATTTTACGAGATCCAAATTTACCTGCTAATATTCCCATTGTCCGGTTAGTAGATGAATCTTTAACCTCCCAAATGTCGGAATATATTCTCTTAGCAATTTTACAGTTTCATCGTCAATTTGCGGACTATAAAATTCAACAAAATCAACAATTATGGCGAGGTTTATCCCCTAGAAATACGGAAAATTGTACCGTAGGAATTTTAGGGTTAGGGGTTTTGGGTTCAGATATTGCTCAAAAATTAAATATATTGGGGTTTTCGGTGCGAGGTTGGAGTCGGACACCTAAAATTTTAGATAATATTAATTGTTTTTCGGGAGAAACACAATTAAATCTATTTTTAAGTGAATGTTCGGTTTTAGTTTGTTTATTACCTTTAACACCCGAAACCGAGGGAATTTTAAATCAAAAAACCTTTGCTGCTTTACCTCAAGGAGCTTATTTAATTAATGTAGCTAGGGGTAAGCATTTAGTTGAGGAAGATCTATTAACTGCGTTAACATCCGGTCAACTTTCCGGCGCTTGTTTAGATGTTTTTCCAATTGAGCCCTTACCCGAAAATCATCCTTTTTGGAGACATCCTCAAATTATTGTAACTCCTCATATTGCGGCGAAAACTATTCCCACTTGTGTAGCTCCACAAATTATTACAGCCATGCAAAATAGTCAGGAGGGATTAATATTAAATAATACTATTGATCTATCCAAAGGATATTAACTTTGTGGAATATTTTTTCATAAGTTAAAGATGTTATATTAGTTTAACTCTATTATTGCAGCTTGGGTGGGTATTATCTATTTTACAAATTATGTTTATCTAACAATCTTTGTAACAAACTTTCCGATACCCAAAAAGATGTCTTTTGAAGATTGTCGATGGCTGTAGATAAGTTGATCAGTTTCATCGTTGTGGCTTGATCCAAAATACCCAGTATTCCTGTAATAGATAAACCTCTATCTATCGCTATGCGTCTTGCTTTCATATCATCTAAAATAACTAAATCAGCATTAAGTTGTTGTGCTAAAAGAATCGCTTCACGTTCACCAGGATCAAGTAAATCTATTATTTCGTCAGCAGGTTGAGTAACAGTCTCAATTTTGAGCCAATTAGGTGTATTTATGATCCAATTTCTCACATTTTCCGGTGCATCTCTAGCTGATAATTCTTGATAAACTGCACAGGGAATAATAATTTGTGAAAATAATTGCGGAAGCAAGTCAATTTGTCCAATTAAAATCAAGTAATTAATCGGCGAAGTATTAGAAATAATAATCATTCTGAAGCTAAAAGATGACGAATAGTTTGAACATCTTGTTCTAAATCATTTTCAGTATAAGGTAAATAAGCTTTTTCTTGCTTAAGAAATTCGTAGGTTTCCCAACGAGAAGAAAATTTGAGTATTCGTCTTACTTCAGAAGCACCGATTTGACCTTGACGGTAATAATCGGCGGTGATTAGTTCCAAAATACGCCGAGAAATATTAACAGACTGTAATTTTTCTACTATTTCATCAGGGAGTTCAAGGGTGATTTGCATGGTGATTTTTGGGTTATAGTTTTGTAATCTACTCTATTGATTAACTAATTCTCAAAAAATTGTTTGGATTTCTGCTGATGTTAAAGTTACAGCCCGCAGTTCTTCTTGAAAAATCCGGCGTAGTGTATCTTCATCTAAGGGAAGTTTAGCTTGATTAAGAGATTGTCGTAACGCTTGATTGATCATTGTTTGATAACCTTTCCCTTCAGCGTCTCCTTTTTGTCTAAACGCTTCTAAGATATCATTATCAATATAGATGGTAATGCGAGTTTTACCTTCTTGTGGGACGATTGCACCCCGTTTAGCCTGATGAAAATCATATTCCGGTTTCATACCCCGTGTTTTTGTAAATTGCTTTTAGCTTTTTCAGGATTCCATTCAACTTGCATACATATATTATATGTATTCGTGAGAATTTTGTAAAGCTATGGGTAAAATAAAACATCGTTCTAGGTTGTGATTTTTAAGCATTCCTTAATCACAATATTTGCTAATTTTTGGGCTGCTCCTGGTTTTCCTCTAACTTGTCGTAAACGCTGACGCATTGCTTCTAATTGTTCGGGATGGTCTAAATAATTTAAGACTAAATTTCCGATATCTTCCGGTTGAAGTTCTCCGACTAATTCGGGAACAATTTCCTGTTTTGCCCTAATATTTGGCCAAGCAAATAATTTACCCTGTTTTAATACTAATCTATTAATAATTTTAGCAAAAATAGCACCCAACCCTGGTAAATTAGCTAAAATTCCGGGGATACCATCCCAAGACCGCATTGCATCTAATTGTTGAGTAGGTAATAATACAATCATCGGTACAGCTAAGGCTCCTAATTGAGCGGTATTTGCTCCAACTGTAGTTAAACATATCTGACATTTTGAGAGTAAATCATAAGCGGGAAATTGGGTATAAAGTTCGATTTTAACCCCATTTTGAGTTTCCAAATAAGCCGGATTTCCTAAGTGTAATTTTCCCGAAATTCCGCCAAATTGTGCTATAATAGGATTAGATTCACAATCGGCAAATTTGGCTAAGGTTTGTAAATCCAAGGTAGGAGCAACGGGAATAACTAATCTAATTTCGGGACGTTTTTGGTGTAAATATTCGGATATTGCTAAGGTTAATGCCATTCCTTGAGCTAATTTTATAGCTTTAGAACCGGGTAATAATCCAATGATAATATCCTCAGAAACAATAGCAGAAGAACTCGATAAAGTCACATCTGCCATTAAATCTCCAATCACTTCTAATTTAGCTTGATAGGGTTGGGGAATATCATCTAAAATCTCTGATTTCATTACCCCAAACCGATCAATATAACGCCACCAGCGCGCTTCCCATTCGGCATAAATAACGCTCCGATATCCCAATTTTTTACTAATTACTAAAGTAAAAAATTGATCTCCTCCTAAAAATAAAACCACACCTTTTTGATACCAGTCCCAATTAGCTGCGGTTTTTCCGAATAACAAAAATTGCCAAAAATATTCCGCGCCTTGAATTCGATCAATTTCCGGGTAATAACTAGCAATATTAACTTCATTTCCTGTAGCATTAGGACAAGGAGATAATATTAGGGAAATTCTCACCTGAAAAAATTTATTTTGTAGCTGTTTTCGTAATGCTTGAATAACGGGATATACCCAAGTTGTGATTTCACCTGGGCCATTAGAAAGGATGACAATATCAATTGTGTTTTTCATATTAAATAAGAAAATAAGAGTGCGCCCAAGCGCAAGAACGGGATTATTTATAAACTATTAATTGCTGAATTATTGTTGGGGTTAATGCTTCTAAATGACTTAATACTATTGTTGCTCCGGCGGTTTCTAAGTTATGTTGATAGGCTTGACGACGTTCTGGATCAGCCTGTTGAATATGGGGCGGAAGTATCCCCACACCGACCCAAATGCGATCGGGTTGGAGTTGTTTTGCTCTTGTTACTGTGTATAAATCAGCCACCGTATCCCCAACATAAAAAACCGGAGTTAGTGAATTTTCTGCGGTTTCTAATTCGGCGATCGCTTCAAAAAGTCCCGTCGGGTCAGGTTTTCCGGGGACATCTTCCATCGCCCTTAATACGGGATCACCTAAATTCAGTTTACCCTGTAAAACATAGAGGGCTTCATCCCGCATCGCCCCGCTAAAGAAACCCCAGGAAATATTATTTTCTGTCAAGTCTTGAAAGTATTTAGGGGTACACAGTAGGGGCTCAGAGGTAATATAACCTCTCCATTCATCGGGATTTGAGCCACGATAGCGGGACTGGAAAAAATCAACCAACTGTTGATAGTTTAGAGAAATCTCGGCGCGGTTTTGTCCCTGGGCTTCCCAGTAACGATAGACTAATTCTTGAGAGGCTTCCCAGTCGTTATTCCAAATTCCTTCTGATTTGAGATCATCAATATCGGTGATGCTGGGACGGTAGGAACTGGTAAACTGTTCTACGGTATCTGCGATCGCCCGTCGATAGGAACCTCCGACATCCCGAATTACTCCATCAATATCAAAAACAACAATAGCCGTTTTCATCCCGTTGACCTTCAATTTCGCTATGCTCAAGGCTACACCCGAAGGCTACACCAACGCAAATCTTGATTAGAAGTAATTTAGTGAACAAATTATGTAAGATTTGGTGAAAGATATGATAAGATAGAGGATTGTAATATTTTTTGTGGGCTTAGGATAGACAAGGGAGGTGTAATTGTCAAGGTTTGTATTAAAAGTTCTCTGGCTAGATGAGAATGTGGCCCTGGCGGTGGATCAAGTGGTAGGTAAGGGAACAAGTCCTTTAACCTCCTACTTTTTCTGGCCCCGCAACGATGCTTGGGAAGAACTGAAAACGGAAATGGAATCCAAACATTGGATTTCTGAACCCGATCAAGTTGAACTGCTGAATAAAGCAACCGAAGTGATCAATTACTGGCAAGAAGAAGGCAGAAATCGCCCGATAAGCGAAGCTCAATCCAAATTTCCTGAAGTTATCTTTACGGGGAGCAGTTGATCTCCTTTACCTTGAGCTTGAGAAATTATTTGATTGTGTGAAATTTCCAACGCCATAGCAAATGCAACGGCGTTGGTCTTGCGTATGGGCAAAATTTGTGAGAGAAATTCTAGTTGCGGTTAGCATGGAAATAATTGGATAGGAGATTTTTCCAGGAAGGGGGAAAACCGATGACTAGCACATCCCAAATTTCATACACCAGGGAACAAAGTCTGGCGTGGATGCGTGGACTTTTAACCATGGCTTGGGCGGATGGAAATTTTGATGAGGAAGAACATCAGTTAATTGATGCGTTAATCCATGATGAATTAGTTGCTGTGACTGATGTTGATAGTTTAGAACCCATTTCACCCCAGGAATTAGGCGCTATTTTAGGAACTAATCCTAAACTGGCAGAAAACTTCCTGAGAACGGCTGTAATGGTGGCTTTAGCCGATGGAATTTACTCTATTTGTGAGGATGATTTATTACATCAATTTTGTCAAGCATTAAACCTCAAAATTGAGGCCGTGGATACATTGCGAAAAACCTTACAAGATTTGTCTCAAATTCAATCGGGGGAGTTACCCCAAATCTGTATTGATCATAACCCCCATGACCATCATCATATTGATGTTCTTTTCCCGGTTAAACATTGGTTAGATGATTTAGAGATTCATGATTCTAAAGTCGCTCATGCTGTCTGTAAATTGATTCCGCCTCAGTGTCCTTTTGAACGAGATTTGATCATATTTGGACGCAAAATTGTTCATATTCCTCCGATGTGCAAATTGAATCCTTTATATGAACAATTCACCGGACTACGCTTCCGGGCGTTGTGTTATTTAGCAGATGAATGTCATGAAGATATCTCTAAATATTGTTAGGTAATAAGTACGGGGATCACTGATTTAAAAGGATTACGCAGATTAACACAGATTAAAATCCGTGAAATCTGAACACGGATTAAACGGATTACGCAGATTAACACAGATTAAAATCCGTGAAATCCGTGAAATCCTCTTAAATCTGTGATCCTATTTATTTAAAACCCGATAAAACCAGTTTCTAACATTTCCCAACCATAATTTAGGATGATCCTGGGGTCTGTAATGAGTATTATACATAGAAATAATTAAGGGTATACCTCCGACTTTAATCGCCATTAAAACATGAATCATAATCGAAAATAAAATTATCACCCAAGCGATTAAATGTGCAAAATACCAGAGGTGATTAAGTTCTCCATTCGGAAGCCAATCTTCTAGTTGAAACTTTCCTGAAATTACCGCCAATGACACTGCAATCAAAGCTAAAGTATTACTGATTCTCAGTAGGGTATACCACCAGGCGGGTTTATTAGTTTGAGTTAATGTTTGCAGGGTATTTCCTTGAATTAACTTTTTTCTTTGGGCTATTAAACTATAAACGAGAAAAACAAGATAAACAAATAACAAGAAAAATCCAAAGGTTCCATGAATATTAATTAAACTGCGTTTTTCTTCCGTTAATCCTAAGCCACCAAAACGCCGATCATAACTATCATAAACTAAAAATCCAGTAATGAAAGCACCCAGAACCAAAAAAGCATTTAAAGCGTGGGAAACTCTCAAAAATAAAGGTTGATAGGGCTGTGACTTAGACATAGTAAGATCCTTATTTGGGTTTATTGTTAAGAAATTATGAATCAATTATGAATCATAATTCTTGCCGTTTGAGTGCAAAAACTGATTTTATTATAAACAATTTTACTTTTGAATTTCCCAGACAAAATAATTAATCTGATTCAACATAGCAAGCACTAAATAGATTGTATAGATAGAGAATTTATTGTATAGTAGACCGTAAGTATACTAAAAATTTTACCGCGATCGCAAAAATTCCATGAATTCTTATGATTGGATTGTAGTTGGGGCTGGAGTTACAGGTTCTGCACTTAGTTATGAATTAGCTAAAAAAGGATTTAAGGTACTTTTGTTAGATCCAAATCCTCTTTTAAACAATGCAACTCGCTATAGCTACGGCGGTTTAGCTTATTGGTCGGGGACAACGGAACTCACCCGAACGTTATGCGAAGAAGGAAAAACATATCACCAGACTTTATCCCAAGAATTAGGGATAAATACGGAGTTAAGAGAATTAGATTTAATTTTACCCTTTAATTTCGATATTGATCCAGAAATTATAGCTGAAAAATATCGCAATTTTGCCACACCCCCTGAGTTAATTACCACTCAAGAAGCCTGTGAATTAGAACCCCTATTAAATCCTAATGGTATCGGTGGAGCCTTTACCGTTCGTCATGGTCAAATTTCCCCAGAACATCTGAATACTGGATATCTTCAAAGCTTTAAAAATTTAGGGGGAACCCAAATTATCGATCAAGTTTTACAGATTAATCCCCGGCAAAATCAAGCCGTTAGTATTAAAACCCGTTTAGGACAATATCTAGCTGAAAATGTGGCAATTTGTGCGGGGGGATTCACTCGTCAGCTATTAAAAAATGCCGGGATTTCCGTTCCGATTTATTTCACCCATACCGAAATTCTGGAAACCCCACCCGTGGATTTAAAATTACAAACCATTGTTATGTCTGCGATGATGGAACGTTTCCAACTCGAAGCCAAAGCCACCCAACCCGAATTAGAACCTTTATGGGAACAACCCGGTCATGAATTAACCCCATTTATGATCGATAAAAGTGCCGCCCAGTTACTCGATGGTCGGATCAGAATCGGTCAACCTTCTCGGGCTTTAAGTGATGTTAATGCGACTGTAAACCTCAGAGAAAGTGAAGATTTAATTCGTCAAGAAATCGCTAAAATTTTACCCGCATTAGCTAATTTACCCGCAATTTGCTATGATTGTTTAGTAGCCTTTAGTTCCGATAGTCTACCCTTAATTGGTACAGTGGCAGATTTTGATCGAATCTTTTTGTTTTCGGGGTTTAGTAATCCTTTAGTGTTTATTCCCCCGTTAGCTAAACGATTCGCCAACTTGATCACAGGACAACCCGATTCCATCATCACACAATTGTCCCCCAGGCGTTTGATCTCAAACACCCGCTAACGGTTGAAAGTTTGATTCAATGGTGGATGATTTTTGAGAATTCTTGCTTTTATTCTCCGGGTGTGTTAACTAATCAATTAAGATCTGTAAACATAAGTCAACTATCGGATCATTAAAAAACTCGTAATTGCCTTTGATATTGATCCTGTGCATCTATCTGACGGTTTTCTATAGCCATCCTCCCTGAAGTCTCACAAGTGACATCGCAACAAAAAGCTTAGAAACTTTTGAGGATCTAAAACTTCATACCTTAAATACCCAATTAAAGCATGAAATTCATCAAAAAAAGCAAGTAGAACAAGCTTTATGTCAACTAAATTTGGAACTAGAACAACGAGTAGAAGAACGCACCGCATATTGCCGATTTTTTTCCGTTTAAATGGCAACAAGAACGGGTTAAAGCCTCGCCGATCTAAACCCGTTCTGTAGAAATATTTCAACCCTAAATCTTAAGCAAAAGTCGAGTTACCAAAATCAGGTGGAACATCTTGCCATCGTCCTTGACCAACAGATTGAATTGCTTCCTTTAAATTAATATCCCCGGTATAGATAGCCCGTCCGACAATTACATCCGTGACCCCTAATGGTTCCAGGGATAATAAACTTAATAAATCCGTAATTGAACTAACTCCCCCAGAAGCAATCACCGGAATTGCAACAATATTGGCAATTTCTCGTAACGCCTCCAGATTCGGCCCCGTTAGGGTTCCGTCCCGGTGAATATCGGTATAAATAATAGCAGCCACCCCTAATTGTGCCATTTGTTCGGCTAAATCCGTCGCTAAAACTTCCGAGGTTTCTAACCATCCTTTTGTCGCAACTTTGCCATTTCTCGCATCAATTCCCACCGCAATATGACCGGGAAATTCTGCACATAACTCCGCAATTAATTTCGGATTTTCAACCGCAACGGTTCCCAAAATTGCCCGTTCTACGCCTAAATTTAAGAGGGTAGCGACTTTTTCTCGATTGCGTAATCCTCCCCCGACTTGCACTGGAATATTAATCGTATTAGCGATCGCTTCAATGACGTGATAATTAATTGGTTGTCCAGTTTTTGCCCCATCTAAATCCACTAAATGTAGACGGGTTGCTCCTTGTTCTACCCAGTCTTGAGCAACCGCAATCGGATCTTCATTAAAAGTTTGAGCTTGGTTATAATCTCCTTGATATAAACGTACACAGCGTCCGTCTAATAAATCAATGGCTGGAATAATATTCATCGGATAGCTTAATAATTGACATTATTAAGTTTCCCACAGGTTCAAACATAAGGCTACACAAAAAAAACCATTTGAAGTAAAATAATCAGTTAATTGAAGCGATCGCCACTTGGAGAGAACTACTCACCCGCAAGGAAAACCATGATTCAAACAACTATTAAAAATCAACTAACTTTTGAGGAATATTTAACCTATGATGACGCCACAGATAACCGCTATGAATTGGAAGATGGAGAATTAATTCCGATGAATCCACCCACATTTCGTCATGCGTTTATCGTTAGTTTTTTAACTGATGTGTTGACGACACAAATTAAACAGCTTAGTTTACCTTGGAAAATATTATCAGGGATTGGAGTTAGAACTTCTGTTAATCGTTCCAGAATTCCTGATCTTTGTGTGATTGACCGAGAGAAAATCTCCAATCTTGATCAATCTGCGGTGATCGAATCCGCCATCATAGCCGTAGAAATTGTCAGTCCTGAATCTCGAACCCGAGATTATCGGTTTAAGCGTTCGGAGTATGGTGTGGTCGGTATTTCTGAATATTGGATTGTTGATCCCACCGAGCAAAAAATAACTATTTTAACCTTAGTGGAGGGATTCTATGAACAGATAGAATTTAGAGGAAATGAAAGAATTGTTTCTCATATATTCCCAGAATTAGTGTTAACGGTGGAACAGGTATTGGAAGCTTGATTAGTTTTTATTTTCATTGTCTTGCCCAATTCCTGATCGCCCGACGTACTGCCAGCTTACCATCAAGACGATATTGCTCAATTATAGTTGGAATTTCTTGCACCCGCAGCATCGGAAATACCGAACTTGTTTCTACTTCTCTATAGGTTTCCTGCTGGAGTTGGTAAATTTTTAATTCGCCGGAATCATAACACCAAATTTCGGGTATTCCCAAGCGAGCATAAATCGGAAAGCGATTTAAAGATTTATGGGTCATATCAATTTCTAAGGCTAAGTCTGGAGGGGGATCTTGATTCAAATTAAGCTCTAATCTGCCTCGAATTTTAGCCTCATTCTGAAAATAAAAGCAGTTGTCAGGTTCTATTCCTGCTAAACGCGCTTCCCGTTTCCAAGTTGTTGAACCATAACTTTCATAATTGATGTCTAGTTCTTCAGCAATATCTTGAATAGAAATTCCGATTGCTTCCTTATAATATTCGTGTTTGGGTAAGGGGGTCATAATTTCAAAAGTTCCGTTATCATAGGCAATTCTAGCGGCGCGAGTTTGTCCTAAGTTAATCAGGAGATTTTCAAATTGCTGCCAACTAATATTGTATAAAACAACGCGATCAGCACGATGTTCAGTGAGTTGCATAGGGTTTTCTTAACCAGTTATGAAAGCTATAATTGCAGTATAATCCCGTAGTAAGCCCTTCAGGGCTTTCTTCCATTCCCAGAATTATTGTTAATAGTAGAATAGGTAAAGGAATCTATCTTTCTACCCGTCTAATTGCTAATCATATTGTTGACAGATGGCTTGGGCTTCTTGTTTGAAGCGATCGCGCACACTGTCAGGCGCAACAATTTCACACAGGGAGCGATAGGCCAAAATCTCGCGGATCAGCCAAAAGGTGTTCGACACCCGACGCACCACTATCAGGATATCACCCTCTCGTCTGCTGCTGAGATCGTCCTGTTTTGACTCGTAGCTGTTCGCCAGTTCTCCCTTAAAGTGTAAGTACACTTTGACAAAATCTAAATGCTCTCGCCATGTCCCCTCCCCAGGGAGAATATTCAGATCCGTAATCCGATCCAAACGCAGGGAACGGTTATGGGCTAATTCGGGTAAATCCCGGTTGCCCTCGGTTTCCTCGCTCCAGATCTCCAAATAGAGGCGTTTTTCCCGGGGCCAAATTTGGGCATAACGGACGGTATATATCCAATCTCGCCCTTGGGCATCTCGGTAGAGGAGGCGAAAGGGTTGACGGCGGGCAATTTGCTGATCGAGTAACACCCGCCAAGCCGGGAGGGATTGACTGATCTGTTGGACAAAGGACTGACGCAGGGGGGAAGCCAGATTTCCCCGTTCTAGGAGCAGGGCCATTAATGCTTGGGCTTCGTTAATATAACCGGAATCAATCAGGGCTTTCGTCCCTTGTTCCAAGGCTTGTACTTGCACTAAAGTCAGGGTAAAGCGATCGCCGACTTCCAATTCTGAACGGGCGATCGCCACTAACAAGCCCGATATACTAGGGCGATCGCCCCATAGAATCTGAAATTTAGCTGCGATCGCTTCTAATTGCTCCTTCGTTCCGGGGGGAATAGACAGTGTAATAGTTTCTTTTTTTCGAGCCATTTTAATTTTATACTTGCATATTTAATAAAGCTGTGCCATAATCGGTCTATTAACAACTATAAACCACCCGTTACTGTTCTAGGGGAAATCGTGAAAATTAGGCTACTTCCTTTATATTCCCAGCAAAACACCGATGTCCAGGGCTGCCCATTGGGATGTCGGGGTGAGTGCAAAGTCAAACAGCAGGCTCCGAACTTTGGTGAAAATCCAGAGGTTTCTTGCCCTTTGTCCGTACACCAGGTGGAAACCTGCGCCCAAGTGCTGCATGGCCCGGCTGAGATTATTTTTAACACCTCAGCCACCGGAGATGGTAAATCCCTGGCGGCTTACTTAGGGGGATTACTTAATCCCAAATTTCGGACAATTGCCCTATATCCAACCATTGAATTAGTCACAGATCAGGAAAAACAAGTTAGAAATTATTGCCAAGATTTTAATTTAGATGGGAGTCGGCGCGTCGATAGTTTGTATGGCGTGGAATTAGCCCGACGGGTAGAAATTGCCGAAAAAAGTAACAAATTTAAGGAATTATCAAAAGTCATTCAACGCAAACCCGTTATTCTGACAAATCCCGATATTTTCCACCTCATTACCCACTTTCGTTATTATAATCCAGGCTTTAATCACACCTGGTTGCCCTCTTTAGTGATAAATCCTGATCTCTATGTTGCCGATGAATTTCATATTTTTGGAGTGCATCAAGAAGCCGCCATTCTTAATAGTTTGCTATTAATTCGTTATAGCCGACCGCGTAAGCGTCCGATGAAGTTTTTATTCACTTCCGCAACCCCGAAACCCAGTTTTATTAACACCCTAGAAAAAGTGGGATTTCAAGTGACTAAAATAGCAGGAAATTATGTTTCAGAACCCACACCCGGATATCGGCAAATTTTGCAGTCAGTCGAACTGGAATTTGTGCAGTTAGATCGAGATTCAGATAGCTTAACCTGGTTGAAAGAACAAGCGGAACTGATCCGAAAACTCCTCACAGTAGAAGGTCAAGGACGAGGATTAATTATTCTCAATTCCGTCGCCCAAGTTAGTCGCACAGTTCGAGAATTACAAGCCATTTTTCCCGAAGATCAAATCAAAGTTCGAGAGATTAGTGGCCGAATTGATCGACAGGAAAGAACGATCACCCAGACCGAGTTAAAAAATGCTGAACAATCGGTTTTAGTAGTAGGAACATCGGCGGTAGATGTGGGGGTGGATTTTAAAATTCATTTGCTAATTTTTGAAGCCAGTGATTCTGCAACTTGTATTCAACGGTTAGGTAGGTTAGGTCGTCATCCTAATTTTTCCAGTTACAATGCTTATATATTACTTCCCGGTCGCGCTCCTTGGATTGAAGCTAGATTAGCTGAAAAATTAACAGAAGGACAAGAAATTGATCGCACAAATTTTAGAGAAATTCTTGAAGATGCTTTTAATCCCCCGACGGAATTTGAGGAATATCGGAGGTATTGGGGGGCCCTACAAGCTCAAGGAATGTTGTTAAAAATGACCGGGGAAAATAAGGCTGTGATGGAGCAAATTCATCAGAATATGAGTCAGGATTTAAGACAGATTTATGGGAAAAAATTAGATGAAAAACGAGATCGTTGGTGTGCATTAAATAACAATCCAACGGGTGAGGCGGTACAGGAAGAATTATTACGATTTCGAGGGGGGTCAGATCTACAAGCAGCGGTTTGGGAGGGTTCTCGGTTTTATACCTATGATTTATTGCGGCTTTTACCCTATGCAGAGGTAGAAATTATTGATGCTCAGACTTTTATAGAAGCTGCTCAAAAATTTAACCATCCAGCGACGGAATTTCCCGATCAATATATCCAAGTTTACTTAAAAATAAAACAATGGACAGATCGACGATTTGAGGTGCAATTAGAATGCGATCGCACCACCGAAGAACTCAGACAATGTACTTTAATTCTATTAGATAAACTCACGATTGTCGGACACCCCCAAGGAGAAGTTAAAAAATGTCTTCGGAAACGGAAATTACTGGCATTTATTGTTTCGGTAAACCGGAGTCAAGCCTATAGTCATTGGGAAGTGAGTCGCAAATTGCATCTTAATCCCACCTTTGGATTATACCGTTTAACCGATGTCGATGGTGTTGCCTACGCCTGTGCTTTTAATCAAGATGCCCTGCTTTTAGAAGCGATGAAATGGCGACTTAAACCTTGCGAAACCGCCCAACCTTATATTTTTTAAAATCATGGAAAAACTCACCCTTCTGCAAACCTTACTAATTGAAACCTTACCCGAAGATACTGATCCGATTTTGCGTTCCTATATTGAGACTATTCTCCCAGCAATGGAACGACAATTCTCAGTAATTACGGCTTTAGGGGGTTCCTATAAAAGTCATTTAAACAAATTAGAAAAACAAGGCGATCACCATGCGGAAGAAAAAGCTCAACGGTGGTCAAATAGAGCCGATCAAGGTTTACAGGTTCATGTTCTGAATGCCCTATTAACTGCTTGGAATTTGAGTCAATATTTACCCGATGATTTACAACTTTCCGAGGAAGAAAAACGGCTATTGTGTTTAGGAATAACCTTGCATGATTATAATAAAATTATTCAAGGTCAAACTGAAGCATCTACATCTCCAAAAGCCCATGAAATTCGGCAAATTTTGCAAGTCTGTGAAACCTGGGGAGAAAAACTTAATTTTGATGGGTTTTGGCATCAGTGGCGTGAGTATTTAGTGGATATTGCCTATTTAGCTCAAAATACCCAATTTAAAGTGGGAAGTAATACGTTCATTTCTAATTGGGAAATTGATGATTTTCAGGTACAAATTGAGGATGATCGGCGCTTAGATTTACCCCTGCGTCACTTGTTAGCTTTTGGTGATATTGCAGTGCATTTTAATGATCCAACGGATGTGGCAATCCAAACGGGAGGCGATCGCCTACAAGATCATTTAGACTGGTTAGAAATCGAGAAAAAATTAGTCTACCATCGCCTGCGGGACTGTCGGGGTTTGCTAACTAATCGTATTCATAATGCCGTGGTTAGTTTTGTAGAAAAAATCGGCTGGGAACCCCTATTATATTTTGCCCATGGTACAGTTTATTTAGCCCCTAAAATACCCAAAATTCCCGATTTTATAGCCATTGAAACGGCTATTTGGCAGAATATTATCCAAGGGGACACAGATAAAAATATTCGAGGTTTAGCTGGATATTTTAGTAAGGGTGAAATTGGCTTTGTAAGAGATGGGAAAGGCTTAAAAGTTGCCCCCCAAACTCTGGAATTATTCAGTCCCGCAGACCTAATTCGACAACTTCCCCATGTTGTAGAAGTTAAAGTTGCTAATGATAAAAGTCCCGCAACTCCTAAGCGAATTGAAAAGTTAGACATTCCCCAAGTTGAAAAAGAAAGACTATTAAAAGCGGCGGATTTGCGGGCGGATCGAATTGCGGAATTTGTGATTTTAACTCAAAATCAATTTTTTCCAACCTGTCAGGAATACGCCCCCCAAGTTCTGACCCTGCTGAATTTAGAAACTCAAATTTCCCCAGAAGAAACAGCAATTCAATCTGGGGGGGTTAATTATGGTTGGTATCGAGTTGCTGCTAACTATATGGCTGATCATTTAACCCTAGATTTAGAACAAGTAACCGAATTTTTAACTGTTTTTGCCGATCTCCTGGCAACTTGGGCAGAAGAAAAAGGGTTACTCAAACAAAATAGTAGCCCAACTCGTGAAGCCTTTAGCGATTATTTAGAACAGTATTTAGAGGTTTGGGGGTTAACAGCATTTCCTCATAAATTCCCTAATGAACTAACGGCTTATACCGAGGCAAAAGTTACAAATCAACCGATTTGTTCATTAAGTTCTGGGGAATTTTCCGCAGAGGATCAACTGGATTCCGTGGTGTTATTTAAACCCCAACAATATAGTAATAAAAATGCGTTAGGAGGAGGTAGAATTAAACGAGGAATCTCAAAAATATGGGCTCTGGAAATGTTATTACGGCAGGCTTATTGGTCTGCCCCGGCGGGAAAACTAGAAGACAAACAACCGGTTTTTCTGTATATTTTTCCCGCCTACGTTTACTCACCCCAAACCGCTTTAGCGGTGAAAGTATTAACTAATACTTTAAAAAGAATGAATCTTTGGGATGTTCGTAAACATTGGATTGATGCTAATTTGCAAATTGACGGTTTACAAACCTTAGCTTGGCAAGACCAAGATGAACCCGAAGCAGGAAGATATCCAAAATTAGGTGTTCGCTATTCGGTGCGAGACTTGCCGTTTATGGCAATTAATTACACAACAACCATGGGAAAAACCCTGACGGATGCTTGGGTAGAACCGGCGTTTTTAGCCCTAGCTTTGCCCCGGCTTTTAGGAGTAAAAGTCGTAGCTACCACCAGTCCCGATCCGCTTTATACCAGTGATCAAGAGTTTCTGGAAACAGTGAAATTAGACGGCATTGCTGGGTTTTGGAATCTACTCAGTTTGGATTCATCTATTCGTTTAGATGGCTTAGAAACGGCTTTAGAACGCTTGTTAATTGCCTATAGCATTCACTTAGATAATCGGAGTGCTAAACCCGATGCCCGTTGGCAAGCGTTTAATGGCACGGTGAGGGATTTAGCGACGAATGTTTTGAATATTTTTGCGATCGCGAATGAGGGATTTCGGCGTGATAAACGAGAACCTTATGGCAATGAAATTGATCGCTATTGGCAGTTTGCTCAAATTTGGTCAAAAGGAGATGATGTTATGGAGAAAACCATGCAGTTTACACAAGATTTAGTCGAAAAATATCGCAAGTTCTATCAAGTCGATATCAAAGATTCAAGTCATTCAATTTTGTTACCCATGACGAAAGCCTTGGAGGTGATTTTATCAAGTCCTAATGATCTTGATCCTCAAGATTTAATCTTTCAAGGGGCTGGACACTTGCGCGATGCTTTGGATCGTCAAGAAGTCTATAAACGTCCCTTGATTAAAGATAAATCTGTGGATTATGCCCAGCGTCAACAACAGGAACTTGAAGCCATTTATGGGTTTATGAAAACCTTTGTTGAGGAGGTTTTTTTGAAGCAATATAAAGGCGATCGCGCCCTGCTTCAAGAAAACCGTAACCGCATCAAAGCGGGGGCGGAATTTGCCTACCGTTGGTTGGCATTACAAGACAAACAACAACAGTCTTAAACCTAAAACTAACACTTTAAAGGAGATAATCACAATGGCAATTCTCGAAACACTTAAACCAGAATTTCAAGCCGCTTTTCCCCGTTTAGCTTCGGGTAAATATATCCATTTTTTAATGGTGCGTCATAGTCAATCTTTCCCCGTTTTTCAGACCGATGGTGTGCTAAATACCGCACGCACTCAAGCGGGATTAACTACAGTTGATTTTCTCAGTCGTTTAGTGATGTTTAAACGCAAACAAATTACCCCAGAACGATTAGCAGGACGGGAATTATTGCGGTCTTTAACCTTAACCAGTGCCACCGAAGGTGCAGAAAATGGTTGTGAATATAATGGTGAAAAATCCTGTAAAAAATGCCCTGATTGTATTCTTTATGGGTTTGCTATTGGTGATAGCGGATCGGAACGTTCTAAAGTATATTCTGATTCGGCTTTTTCTCTGACCCCTTACGAAAATTCTCACCGCAGTTTTACCTTTAATGCTCCCTTTGAAGGAGGAACAATGAGCGAAAAAGGGGTAATGCGAAGTGCAATTAATGAATTAGATCATGTTCTGCCAGAGGTGGCATTTCCGACGGTAGAAACCCTGCGCGATTCAACCTTTGAAGGGTTTATTTATGTGTTAGGTAATTTATTACGAACTCGGCGCTATGGCGCACAGGAATCGCGCACAGGTACGATGACTAATCATATTCTTGGAATTGCTTTTTGCGATGGTGAAATTTTCAGTAATCTGCATTTTACCCAGGCAATTTATGATCAATTAAAGCCAGATATTAATGCTCCGATTAGTGATATTTTGACTAAAGCAACGGAAGTGGCTGATAATTTAATTAAAAAGGAACCCGTGCGGAAAAGTCAGGTAATTTTACGTCCTCAATTGGATGAATTATTAACGGAAGTGAGTGGAATTTATCAGGATGAAACGCGCTTACGGGAAACTTTAACTACTCTGTATCAACAGACGAAAAGTTATGCCGAAACCTATGGTGCTTTAACTACTAAGGAAAAAGGCAAAAACAAAGGAAAATCTAGTTCTTAATTAGTTGTTGTGCTTTAGCACTCAGTTGTTGTGCTTTAGCACTCAATCTTGGTATTAAATTAAGCTGGAAATTTCCTGTTTTCTTTTAAACCTTTGGGTGCGCTGAAGCGCAACAACTTTTATGAGTGCGCTGAAGCGCAACAACTTTACAACAACTTTAATTTTTGAGGAAAATTGAATGGTTCTTTATCATTGTCATTTGACTTTGCATGATAATGTTTTTTTTGCGAGTCGGGAAATGGGTATTCTGTATGAAACCGAAAAATATTTGCATAATTGGGCATTAAGTTATGCGTTATTTGAAGCGGTTTATATTCCTAAACCCTATCGACTACAGGGGAAAAATGCTCAAAAGCCCGCTTATTTAGATGGCGATCGCGAACAAAATTTACTCCATCTCAATCGAGCCCAAATTTATGTTTTTCCCGCCCAACCTTTGCGCTGTTCCTATCAAATTAATACCTTTAAAGCGGCTCAAGTAAATTACTATGGAATTTCCAAACAATTTGGGGCTACAGGAGCAAATCGTAACTATCCCATTAACTATGGTCGAGCTAAAGAATTAGCCGTAGGTAGCCGATATCAGACTTATATTATTGCACCGCCAGAGGTGAAATTTCCGGCTTGGATACGGTTAGGAAAATGGGCGGCAAAAATTAAAGTAGATGTGACACCAATTCCTGATTCTGGGATTAAAAAAAAATCGGGAGAATATGTCTGTCAACATCCCTTAAATCCCGTAGATTTACCACAATCTTGTCGCTTACTTTTATATAATCGGATTGTTATGCCTCCGGTTAGTTTATTGAGTCAGGCACAATTAATAGGCGAATATTTAGAAATTTTAAAACCGAATCAAGGGCAAGAAATGCCAGAATGGTCACAATTAACCGAGTTATCTTTTCCGATCAATTTACCTTTAGGAGTGGCTTATGGAGTTAATACCATTGCAGTCTGATAAATCTTTTAATTTATATGCGATCATTGTCCAAATAGCCGCTATTAATCGGGATTATTTACCTCCCACTTTAGGACGGGCGATCCATGCTCAGGTTTTGTACTGGTTACAAATGGGCGATCCAAATGCTTCTGAATATGTCCATAATAGTCAGGATTCTCCCATCAGTTTATCTGGTTTAATTGGTCATCGTCGTGGCGATAGAATTCGCTCAGGAGATGAGTTTTATTTTCGGATTGGTTTGTTAAATGGGAGTCTGCTGGAACCCCTATTAAACGGTATTGAACAATGGGGAAGTAAACCCCTAACTTTAGGTAAATTTCCTTTTATTATTAAAGGCATTCATTCCTTACCTGGTACTCATCCTTGGGTGGGTTCGGGGGATTATCAAATGTTAGCAAAACTGCCAAAAAATTCCGATGATATTACCTTAGAGTTTCTTTCCCCCACCAGTTTTAAGCAACAAAAATATGTGCAACTTTTTCCCTCACCAGAATTAGTGTTTTCTAGTTTGATGAAACGATGGAATGCCTTTGCACCGGAAACCCAAAAATTTGAGGCGATCGCTTGGCAAGGTTTTGTTTCTGCCTATAGTTTAGAAACCCATGCTTTAAAGATGGAAAATAACGTAGAAATTGGGGCAAAAGGATGGATTAAATATCGATTTCCTGACCCTCAAGAAGCGAAAATTGCCAACATTCTAGCCCATTTTGCCTTTTTCTCCGCCATCGGTCGTAAAACCGCCCTGGGAATGGGACAAACTAGAATCAGTCATCAGTTAACAGTTATCAGTTAACAGTTAAGAGTGGACAGTTAAGAGTGGACAGTTAACAGTTAACAGTTAACAGTTAAGAGTGGACAGTTAAGAGTGGACAGTTAACAGTTAGCAGTTATTAGTTAGCAGTTGTTATTTGAGAGTATAGAGACGTGCCATGGCGCGTCTGTACTAGAATCAGTCATCAGTTAACAGTTATTTGTTAATAAATTATAGGAGGTGTTGATGAGTAATGGGGGATTATCTCAAAAGAGTTTGGTTTATGATAAGGCGTACAAATTGGCGATTAGAGTTGTTAATGCTTATCAATATCTAACTCAAAATAAGCAGGAGTGGATTTTGTCTAAGCAGTTAATTAGAAGTGGTACATCAATTGGATCAAATATTGCTGAAGCCAATGGTGCAATATCTACGTCAGATTTTTCTGCAAAAATGTCTATAGCCTATAAGGAGTGTTTGGAAACTAAATATTGGCTTTCCTTATTAAAAGACACAGGCTATCTGGACGAACAAGCTTTTGATAGTATCTATCAAGATGCTGATGAAGTCGGAAAAATTCTTTTTGCCATCCTCAAAAATACTAGAATTAACAACAACAGTTAACTGCAAACTGCAAACTGCAAACTGATAATTGCAAACTATTAACTGGTAACTGGTAACTGGTAACTGATGACTGATATGACCGATTCCTATTTGCCTTTATCTTATCTCAATGCTTGGGAATATTGCCCCCGTCGATTTTATTTAGAATATCAATTGGGGGAAACAAAGGATAACGAACATATTATTATGGGGCGTTATCTCCATGAAAATATTAATGAAGAAGGAACTACTTTTGAAGGTGATACTATTATTCACCGTCAGCAGTGGGTCTGGAGTGAACAGTTGAAAGTAAGTGGAATTATTGATGCTGTCGAAGAACGGGAGGGTCAACTGATTCCTTTAGAATATAAAAAGGGAAAAATGGCGCAACATCTCAATGATCATTTTCAACTTTGTGCGGCGGCGTTATGTTTAGAAGAACGCACGGGTAAAGTAATTCCCTATGGTGAAATTTTTTATCATGGAAATCGCCGTCGTCAACGGGTTGAATTTACCCCAAAATTACGACAAATGACCCAAGAAGCGATCGCCTTAGCTCACAAAACCGCCATGGGCAAAATCCCTTTACCGATTAACAATTCTAAAAAATGTCAAGCCTGTAGTTTAACAGGAATTTGTCTACCTTTTGAAGTAAAAGAACTGATTCGTCAAGGAGTTTAACTTAAAATGTCTATTCTTTATATTACCCAACCTCAAGCAATTTTAGGTAAAAAATATGAAGCCTTTACCGTTGCAACTCAAGAAGAAAGTGGCAAATGGAATAAACAATCGGTTCCCGCCCAAACCGTCGAACAAGTGGTATTAATGGGCAATCCTCAAGTCACGGGAGATGCCCTCACCTATGCTTTAGAACTGGGAATGCCTGTTCACTATTTAACCAGTTTTGGCAAATATTTAGGCAGTGCTTTACCCGGATATTCTCGGAATGGAGCCCTACGGTTAGCCCAGTTTGAATTATATCAGGATACGGAACGTCGCTTGGAATTAGTTAAAACCATTGTATCGGCTAAAATTCAAAATCAAGCTACGGTTTTATATCGTCAGAAAATTGCTGATACTCCTTTGAAAAATCATAGAAAATTACTGTTTAAAAAAGCTACTTTGGATGAAGTTCGAGGAGTGGAAGGAATTGCGGCAAAAGATTATTTTCGAGAATGGTCAGCGATCTTAAATGAACCTTGGTCTTTTCCAGGTCGCAACCGTCGTCCACCGACCGATCCAGTGAATGCTTTATTGAGTTTTGCCTATGGTTTATTGCGGGTACAGGTAACAGCATCGGTGCATTTAGTGGGACTTGATCCTTATATTGGATATTTGCATGAAGTCAGTCGGGGTCAACCCGCAATGGTGCTGGATTTAATGGAGGAATTTCGTCCTTTGGTGGCGGATAGTTTGGTATTTTCGGTATTAAATAAACGGGAAATTCAGCCGGATGATTTTACCGAAAGTTTGGGTGCTTATCGACTCAAAGATGAGGGACGTAAGCGGTTTTTACAAGCATTTGAACGGAAAATGAATGATGAGTTTAAACATCCAGTTTTTGAGTATCGGTGCACCTATCGACGGGCGATTGAATTACAAGCTCGATTATTAGGACGCTATTTACAGGAAGACTTGGTTTATAAACCTTTGGTATTACGATGAAAAATACGTTATTTTATTTGGTGATTTACGATTTACCCGATAGCAAAGCGGCTAATAAACGGCGCACAAGGTTACATAAATTGTTGTCGGGTTATGGCAAATGGTGTCAGTATAGTGTGTTTGAATGCTTTTTAACAAGTGTTCAGTTTGTGAACTTACAACACCAAATTGAAAAGTTAGTTAAACCTGCTGAAGATTCGGTACGGATTTATGTTTTGGATGCGGGATCTCTGAAACGCACAATTACCTATGGGTCTGAACACCCCCGTCAAGATCAGGCTATTGTCATCTAGTTGAATTGAATAGGATACCGTTGACCCTGTTTCCGTTGGATGCGGGGTTTTTTATTTGAGTTCAGAGGTCTGGGGGCGATCGCAATATCATATAAGATTCCCCTTGACAAGAAAATTGTTTTGGTTTATGATTATTTTCGTGAACCTAAGCGGGGGCGAAAACCTGGGGGGGTTCACGAAAAACGCTAGAACCTTGACAAATCAATAGTTTATACTTTTGAGTCCGGTTAGTTATTGATAATCTGTTGCAATAACGAAGCCTGAAATGAGGCAATTTTTGAGGTTCACGAAAATGGGCTCCAGAATCACCGCCCCATCAGGGTTTCAGACGGCAGACTTTCAATTAAAATAATCCTGCTTGCGGGACTGAAACTCTGTACATCATCTCTAATCCCATTGATAGAACCTCGGAGCTTTCAATTAAAATAATCCTGCTTGCGGGACTGAAACACAGAGGCAATGCAAATAATAGCCACCAGAAAAGCTGCTTTCAATTAAAATAATCCTGCTTGCGGGACTGAAACACGTTACCAATGGAGTCACCATTGTCTTTCCAGCTTTCAATTAAAATAATCCTGCTTGCGGGACTGAAACCACGAAAAAGGAAATGATGTTTTGGATAGTAGTTTGGCTTTCAATTAAAATAATCCTGCTTGCGGGACTGAAACATTACTTTAATTTCATTGTCTAAAGAATCTATCATGATTCTTTCAATTAAAATAATCCTGCTTGCGGGACTGAAACTAATCACTACAATGCTCTTTGTATAAATTTATTCTACCTTTCAATTAAAATAATCCTGCTTGCGGGACTGAAACTCAACAGCCGCCCAAAAATCCTAAATCTAATTCTACTTTCAATTAAAATAATCCTGCTTGCGGGACTGAAACCTGTCCCCAAAGTGAATCATAAGGTAATGGGGCGTTAATCGTCTTTCAATTAAAATAATCCTGCTTGCGGGACTGAAACTTTTTATCAAACAAATAGGAGGATTTTATCATGACTGCTTTCAATTAAAATAATCCTGCTTGCGGGACTGAAACAGGGGAAGACAGCAAAAGCCCTAGTTTTATTGCACCAGCTACTTTCAATTAAAATAATCCTGCTTGCGGGACTGAAACAACAATCGCTGGCTGACGAAGCGAAGCGAGGAAGCCCCGCTTTCAATTAAAATAATCCTGCTTGCGGGACTGAAACGGTGCAAGCTATCTACGCACAAACCATACCCAAAGTTCTTTCAATTAAAATAATCCTGCTTGCGGGACTGAAACTTCATGTAAACAGCAACAGCATTTTTTAATGTCAATAATTCTTTCAATTAAAATAATCCTGCTTGCGGGACTGAAACTTTCCAGGCTATCTATCTGGGAATGATACTTAATCCTTTCAATTAAAATAATCCTGCTTGCGGGACTGAAACGCCACTCCTGCGGCTGTCGTAGTTCCAACAATGGCGCCTTTCAATTAAAATAATCCTGCTTGCGGGACTGAAACATTGTTGATTGTGGTTTGGTTGTTATAATCACGGGTTTGAGCTTTCAATTAAAATAATCCTGCTTGCGGGACTGAAACTTGGATTTGTTTGGCGGTTGAGATTGTGGAGTTTTTCATGTTTTCTTTCAATTAAAATAATCCTGCTTGCGGGACTGAAACATGCAAAAAGGATCTCAACAGTGTGTTAGTGGTAGTGTCTTTCAATTAAAATAATCCTGCTTGCGGGACTGAAACACGCTACCCAGGGAATAAGTGGCTTGCCCTTTAACTCTTTCAATTAAAATAATCCTGCTTGCGGGACTGAAACCGGAAGTTGTACCTATGGCAGTCGAACCGACCGGAACTTTCAATTAAAATAATCCTGCTTGCGGGACTGAAACTAGAACAAAACAGGGACGCCGCCGTCAAATCGGGCGTCTTTCAATTAAAATAATCCTGCTTGCGGGACTGAAACTGCAAAATCACCAACCTTTGAAGCAATATTGCGACTTTCAATTAAAATAATCCTGCTTGCGGGACTGAAACAAATCATGGCTATTGAAAAAAAAGACCATTTTTTTCTTTCAATTAAAATAATCCTGCTTGCGGGACTGAAACGTTAATAGCGAATCCTATCGGGACTGGGTGTATTCCTTCTCTTTAAATTAAAATAATCCTGCTTGAGGG
>Ga0082207_1000042_pt1 | contig 84364 bp, 71 predicted proteins | sample LakMenEpi10Aug09_FD_71540 | JGI IMG/M metagenome (GOLD analysis project Ga0082207, IMG submission 71540) | reverse complement strand
TTCGCCGAGTCTCTCTCCGAGACAGTGCCCAGATCGTTACGCCTTTCGTGCGGGTCGGAACTTACCCGACAAGGAATTTCGCTACCTTAGGACCGTTATAGTTACGGCCGCCGTTCACCGGGGCTTCAGTCATCAGCTTCAGATTGCTCCTGACCGACTTCCTTAACCTTCCGGCACTGGGCAGGCGTCAGCCCCCATACTTCCTCTTACGAGTTGGCGGAGACCTGTGTTTTTGGTAAACAGTCGCCTGGGCCTCTTCACTGCGGCTTACTTGCGTAAGCACTCCTTCTCCCGAAGTTACGGAGCCATTTTGCCGAGTTCCTTAGAGAGAGTTATCTCGCGCCCCTTAGTTTTCTCAACCTCCCTACCTGTGTCGGTTTCGGGTACAGGCGTTGGTAAATTAACGGTTTTAGGGCTTTTCTTGGAAGCTTGATGCTCTCTACTTCCCCTTCGTAAAGGGTCGGACTCCCGCCTTAGCTCAGTCTGTTTTCTCCAGACCTCAACACCTCGTACGGTTGCACCGGTAACCATCATCCGGCTAGCACACACCTTCTCCGTTCCCCTGACCAATTTACCTACGGTACGGGATTTTTCGCCCGTTGTCCATCGACTACGCTCTTCAGCCTCGCCTTAGGCCCTGACTCACCCTCCGCGGACGAGCCGTGCGGAGGAACCCTTAGGGTTTCGGGGTGTAGGATTCTCACCTACATTTTCGCTACTCAAGCCGACATTCTCACTTCTGGTTCGTCCACACCTGCTTCCGCTAGTGCTTCTCCCTACGCCAGAACGCTCCCCTACCAATACAATAAATCATATTCCACAGCTTCGGTACACCACTTAGCCCCGTTCATTTTCGGCGCAGCAACGCTTGACCAGTGAGCTATTACGCACTCTTTTAAGGTTGGCTGCTTCTAGGCAAACCTCCTGGTTGTCTCGGCATTCCCACCTCCTTTCTCACTTAGTGGTGATTTGGGGACCTTAGCTGGTGGTCTGGGCTGTTTCCCTCTTGACGATGGAGCTTATCCCCCACCGTCTGACTGGTTGTTCTTCCTCTGGGTATTCAGAGTTTGTCTCGATTTGGTACCGCTCTCGCAGCCCGCACCGAAACAGTGCTTTACCCCCCAGATTTTTCCACAACCGCTGTGCCTCAACACATTTCGGGGAGAACCAGCTAGCTCCGGGTTCGATTGGCATTTCACCCCTAACCACACCTCATCCGCCGATTTTTCAACATCGGTCGGTTCGGACCTTCAATTGGTTTTACCCAAGCTTCATCCTGGACATGGTTAGATCACCCGGGTTCGGGTCTAAAAACAATGACGACTTCGCCCTCTTCAGACTCGCTTTCGCTTGGGCTTCGACATTTTCTGTCTTAACCTGCCATTGCCTTTAACTCGCCGGCTCATGCTTCAACAGGCACGCGGTCATCCGTTTAATCGGACTCCCACTGCTTGTAAGCTGACGGTTTCAGGTTCTGTTTCACTCCCCTTCCGGGGTTCTTTTCACCTTTCCCTCACGGTACTGTTTCTCTATCGGTCACACAGGAGTATTTAGCCTTACCTCGTGGTCGAGGCGGATTCACACGGACTTTCACGGGCTCCGTGCTACTCGGGATTCAGCTAGGCTTTTTGAGTTTTCGACTACGGGACTTTCACCCTCTCTGGTGCAGGTTTCATCTGCTTTGTCTAACTCTCTAAGTCCAGTGTCGCTGTCCCACTACCCCAATCGGTAAACCGACTGGTTTAGGCTGTTTCCCTTTCGCTCACCACTACTCGGGAAATCGCTTTTGCTTTCTTTTCCTCGGGCTACTAAGATGTTTCAGTTCGCCCGGTTCGCTCATGCCCACCTATTTGATTCAGTGGGCTGTTTTTGGGTTGCCCCATTCGGACACCCCCGGCTCGTCGCTCGCTTCCAGCTCCCCGGAGTTTATCGTCGGTCGCCACGTCCTTCTTCGCCTCTGTGTGCCAAGGTTTCCACCGTCAGCCCTTTCTATCTTGACCACTTAACTTTGTTTCTGTTTTTTTGTTTGTGGTTATCTCTTTGGCTTTTGGGTTGGTTTCCCTTCCCATGGCTCAAAGTTCTAACTACGAACTACTGCCAGTTTTTGTTTCTCTGCAATTTTCAAGGTTCTGTCTGGACTTGTTAGTCCAGCATTCTGGCTTTTTTTTGATTGAAGCTAGGTGCTGAATTGTCCTAGGTTTTGAACCGGACTTCCGAGTTTGAAAGCTGTTGTTGTGTTTTTCATTTTTCTCGTAACGACCTGGGATGACTTTTGATGGTGCTATTTTTGTTGGATTTGGCACTCTCATCAAAAGTAGGTCTCCCTAAAAGGAGGTGATCCAGCCACACCTTCCGGTACGGCTACCTTGTTACGACTTCACCCCAGTCATCAACCCCGCCTTCGGCACCCTCCTCCCCCGAAAGGGTTAGAGTAATGACTTCGGGCGTGGCTCACTTCCATGGTGTGACGGGCGGTGTGTACAAGGCCCGGGAACGGATTCACCGCAGTATGCTGACCTGCGATTACTAGCGATTCCTCCTTCATGCAGGCGAGTTGCAGCCTGCAATCTGAACTGTGCCAGGGTTTGTGAGATTCGCTCTCCCTCGCGGGTTGGCTGCTCTGTGTCCCTCGCATTGTAGTACGTGTGTCGCCCAGGACGTAAGGGCCATGCTGACTTGACGTCATCCTCACCTTCCTCCGGTTTGTCACCGGCAGTCTCGCTAGAGTTCCCAACTTAATGATGGCAACTAACGACGAGGGTTGCGCTCGTTGCGGGACTTAACCCAACATCTCACGACACGAGCTGACGACAGCCATGCAGCACCTGTCTTCTGGTTCCTTACGGCACTCTCCCCTTTCAAGGAGATTCCAGAGATGTCAAGTCCTGGTAAGGTTCTTCGCGTTGCATCGAATTAAACCACATACTCCACCGCTTGTGCGGGCCCCCGTCAATTCCTTTGAGTTTCACACTTGCGTGCGTACTCCCCAGGCGGGAAACTTAACGCGTTTGCTTCGGCACGGCCCGGGTCGATACAGGCCACACCTAGTTTCCATCGTTTACCGCTAGGACTACTGGGGTATCTAATCCCATTCGCTCCCCTAGCTTTCGTCCCTCAGTGTCAGTTATAGCCCAGCAGAGCGCCTTCGCCACCGGTGTTCTTCCTGATCTCTACGCATTTCACCGCTACACCAGGAATTCCCTCTGCCCCTACTACACTCTAGTCTTCCAGTTTCCACTGCCTTTACGAAGTTAAGCCTCGCTCTTTAACAGCAGACTTGGATGACTACCTACGGACTCTTTACGCCCAATCATTCCGGATAACGCTTGCATCCCCCGTATTACCGCGGCTGCTGGCACGGAGTTAGCCGATGCTTTTTCCTCAGGTACCGTCATTGTGTTCTTCCCTGAGAAAAGGGGTTGACAATCCAAGAACCTTCCTCCCCCACGCGGTCTTGCTCCGTCAGGCTTTCGCCCATTGCGGAAAATTCCCCACTGCTGCCTCCCGTAGGAGTCTGGGCCGTGTCTCAGTCCCAGTGTGGCTGATCATCCTCTCAGACCAGCTACTGATCGTCGCCTTGGTGGGCTCTTACCTCACCAACTAGCTAATCAGACGCAAGCCCCTCTCTAGGCGATTAATCTTTTACCTTTCGGCTCATCCGGGTTTAGCAGTCGTTTCCAACTGTTGTCCCCGTCCTAGAGGCAGGTTCTTACGTGTTACTCACCCGTCCGCCACTAAATCCCTAAGGATTCCGTTCGACTTGCATGTGTTAAGCAGACCGCCAGCGTTCATCCTGAGCCAGGATCAAACTCTCCGTTTTGAAGAATCTGTTGTTTTGGCTCTAAAACTTGTTTCTCAAAGTTTTAGAATTTTTTGCTTTTTCAGAAAGTTTGTGTTAAACTCCCTGGTTAAGCTCTAAATTCTGTTTCGACGAGAATAAAATGTTTTAACTTGGCTTTCAAACTCTTTAGTTGTCCAGGTTCGGTGTGTCTTTGTTTTTCGACACTTTTATAAATCTATCAGTCTTTCTCGAAGATGTCAACCATTTTGAGAAAATATTTTTTTATGCCCGCCAAATCCTATCTGTATAAAGGGTTCAGCTTTTTGTCTCTGGGATTGACTCGCCTAGGGAACAAATGATGGCATCAGGATTTAATTGTTTTTGTCCGATACAAGGGTCAACGGTCTAATCTTGGACATACGCAGACACATATATATGGATATTGGGCGTTGCTGAATCAGGGGGTATGCCTAAGAAGCGAAGCGATTCTGCAAGGTGGAGACTACACCATTTTGTTAATTTTGTATGATAGAATTTGGGATCTTCGCCCAGATGCACTTAAATAAGTGAAGTCCCGAAAGGAAAATTTACTTTTTAGACTCTGATTGACAATCCACCCATCTGAAATTAATGAGGTTATGAGCTAATGTCTACTTCTAGTCATTCTCAACCAAATGGAGATCCTAATTAGGGTTGAAGCCCGCCCCAACCCTAGGATTTTTGAAGTCTCAGCCAATTTATAAATCCATTCAAATTTAAGTTTATTAGTCGTTTTTTTACAACTTAAACCGCTATTTTTTGATGAAGTTTTTTAGAAGCTGAAATAACTTCTTGTCTTGCCCAACGGTCTGACTCTATAATATCTTCTAAAGTTGGATATTGACGATTATCAATTTGATGACGATCGCAAGTTAGTTCTATGACCTTGGGAATATCTAAAAATGCAATTTTTTCTTCTAAAAATAAAGCAACTGCTTGTTCATTTGCTGCATTTAAAACCGCAGGCATCGAACCCCCAGCCCTGCCGGCAGCATAGGCTAAAGACATACAAGGATATTTTTGATCATCCGGTTCTTTAAAGGTTAGATTCCCCGCTTTAACTAAATCCAAACGTTGCCAATTTGTATAAATTCTTTCCGGCCAAGACATGGCATATAAAATTGGTAAACGCATATCTGGCCAACCCAATTGGGCTAAAACGGAGGTATCTTGTAGCTCAATTAAAGAGTGAATAATACTCTGGGGATGAATCACAATTTCGATATCATTATAATCCAATCCAAACAAGAAATGCGCTTCAATCACTTCTAAACCTTTGTTCATCATTGTGGCTGAATCAACGGTGATTTTTTTGCCCATTGACCAGTTAGGATGGGTAATGGCATCAGCAACGGTTACTTCCTTTAATTTTTCCACAGGCAAATCTCTAAAAGCACCCCCAGAAGCTGTTAAAATAATTCGTCTTAATCCCGCTTGGGGAACTCCTTGTAAACATTGAAAAATTGCTGAATGTTCCGAGTCCGCAGGTAATAATTTTACCCCATGTTTTTTGATTAAAGGATTGACAACAGGCCCCCCAGCAATTAAGGTTTCTTTATTAGCTAGGGCGATATCTTTTCCGGCTTCAATGGCGGCAATTGTAGGTAATAAACCTGCACAACCGACGATTCCGGTAACTACTGCTTCCGAGTCCCCATAGCGTGCAACTTCGATAATTCCTTCCTCTCCCGCGAGTAAAATTGGTTGGGGGTTAATATCAGTAATCAGGGCTTTTAATTCGGGTAACTGGTCAGGATTGGAAATGGCGACGATACTGGGGCAAAAGGCGCGAATTTGTTGGGCTAATAGGTTAATATTGCTTCCGGCAGTGAGTCCCACAATCCGAAACTGTTCGGGATATTCTGCTACAATGTCTAAGGTTTGAGTCCCGATGGAACCTGTAGAACCCAGAAGTGTAATTGCTTTCATCTTTTCTTAACAAGTATTTGATATAACCATAGTACGATGGTTGATCCCCATTTCCCAATTCCTGCTCAAATCGAGTTAGGGATATTATCTAGGAATTAAAAGATTGAGATATAATCGAAGATTCTACTGTTCAGAAGATTCACTCTCAGGTAGACTGAACTTCGTTGTGAGTAATGAACAAAATGCAAACCCACCCAGACCATCCCGAAGATTCAGCGCCGATAGAGACTAAGAGCCTATTTTCCATTTCTATCTGGAAAGTTATGGGAATTGGCACATTTATTTTATTTTTCTATAGCAGTTTACGTCACTTTTTATTTCAGTCTACTGCTTATGATTTAGGAATTTATGATCAAATTATATACTTAATTAGTATAGGAAGGCAACCCATTTCTTCATTTTTGGGTTTTCATTTTTTGGGAGATCATGGAGCGATCGCAATTTATCCTTTAGCATTATTATACAAAATTTATCCGAGTGTTTATTGGTTATTTTTAGTGCAAGCAATTTGTTTGGGATCTGCGACTGGATTAACCTGGAAATTAGCTCAATTAGCGGGATTAAATCAACGATTAAGTTTAGCCGTTGCGATCGCCTATTTACTCTATCCTGAAATTTTTAATATTAATTTATTTGATTTCCACCCCGATGTTTTAGCAGTCCCAGCAATTTTTGGAGCAATTTTAGCAGCAAAACAGAAAAAAATTATCTGGTTTACTATAGCAATTATTTGGATATTAGCCTGTAAAGCCGTTTTCGCATTAACCGTAATTGCTATTGGATTTTGGTTGATCTTTTTTGAACAACGTCGTTTTTATGGAATGATAGCAATAGCGTTAGGAATCACTTGGTTTTTAATTGCAACTCAGGTTATGATTCCTTTTTATAGTGGTCAAGAAGCCGCCGGAGTATCTCGATATGATTATTTAGGGGATTCGGTTTTAGGGGTAATTTTCAATACAATTATTAAACCTAAATTGATTTTAGGAAAATTATTATCTATCAATACTTTAGTTTATTTATTAGAGTTTAGTGTCGCGGTAATTTGGTGGTTAAATCCTCAAAAGTTTATCGTATTAGTTCCCGCCATTCCAACTTTATTGCTCAATATATTATCTATTGACCCGATGCAACGCAGTTTAATCTATCAATATTCTCTCCCCGCATTACCTTTTTTATTATTAGTGATGATAGAAACTTTAGCAGCAGAAAAGCCAGGACTTGCTAATAGTTTATGGGGTTTATGGAATAAATTTCAGACCCCCCCTAGCCCCCCCTTGCTAATGGGGGGAAAAGAACTGGGTGAAAATGTATCTTCTCACCCCCCATTACTAAGGGATGGACGGCGGGGGTCTTCTTCTCATCTATTCACAATTCCCCATCAAAAACTACCGAAATGGATCATACTTTGGTCAATTTTAGTATTCTTATTATGGGCAGATCATACACAAGTTTTAGGCTATTTTACTCGAATTAATAATTGGTCAGCAACCCAAAAAGCTGTCAGCCAAATTCACACTAAAGGTGGAGTTTTGACCGATAACAGACTTGCACCCCATTTTACCCATCGTAAAACTATTAAATTACTCAATCAAGTGTCACCAGACTTTAATTTAAGAGAATTTGATTATGTGATTTTAAATTTACGTCATCCTTGGCCCGACACAAAAGATTTAGGGGAAAAATATGCAACTCAATTAAAAGCAAAACCCAATTTTAAATTGTCCTATCAAAAGAATGGTGTATTAGTTTTTAAACGACTTTAATAGATTTAAAGCGACCAGAAAGACGAAAACACAAAGACAAAAAAAAGAAGAATTAAATTATTTTCTAGGTATTCTTCTTTTTTGTGAAAACTTGCATTATCAAGAATATTTAAGTGATTTTTAGCAGGCATCTTTTTATTGATTTTTCTAAACTTAGTTTTTCATTATACCCTATTTAGATACTTAACAGCTTATTCCCAATGTAATATTTAAGATGGTTCATGGTTAGCTCTGATGGAAAATTCTTTCTATAGTATCATTTTATTAACAAGGAATCTCAATCATAAATTCTGTGCCGTTTTTCTGTTGAGTCTTAAATTCCAATTTGCCACCATGGGCTTTAACAATGACTTGATAACAAATCGCCAGTCCCATTCCTGTCCCTTGGCCTACGGGTTTTGTCGTAAAGAATGGATCAAAAATTCGAGATTTAATTTCATCTGGAATTCCTAGTCCATTATCTTGAATTGTAATTCTGATAAAATCTGGACTGTGATCTTCAGTTGTTAAAGTAACTTCTCCCTGTTTTGGATTAGATTTAACCGCATCAATGGCATTACTTAAAACTTGGAAAAAGACTTGATTAATTTGACTAGGGAAACAATTAACTTTGGGAATGGTTTGATAATTTTTATTGATTTTAATTTGAGTCATTCGATGTTCTAACAAGGTCAAACTACTTTCTAAACCTTCAGTTAAATCAACGGATTTCCATTCGGATTCGTTTAAATGGGAGAAATCTTTTAAACTATCAACAATAGAACGAATTCTCACACTTCCCTGTTCCATAGAATCAATTAACAGGGGAAAGTCCTCTTGAATAAAATCGAGTTCTACTTCCTCACCCATTTGATTTAAAAAATCTCCCACTTCTGGGCTAAACTCTCGACATTTATTCAAGACTTCTAGCAAGTTTTGAACGTAGTTTCTGGCGTGGGAAATATTAGCATATATAAAATTATTGGGATTATTAATTTCATGGGCAATTCCGGCTACCATTTCACCTAAACTTGATAATTTTTCACTTTGAATTAATTGAATTTGAGTATTTTTTAATTCTTCTAAGGTGGCTTGCAACTCTTGGGTTTGGAGTTGATATTGGCAAGCGGTTTCTTGAACTTGGGTATAAAGTTGGGCTTGTTTAATCGCGATCGCTAATTGATCAGCCAGTTGTTTTAAGCCATCAATTTCCCAAGTTTTCCAACCACGAGGATTACTACATTCATGGGCAATTAATAATCCCCAAAGTTGACCATCTATTTCAGGTTGGTGATCTTCTATTTCTGCTCCCATGATAATTGGGACAATTAAATTGGCTCGAACTTGTAACATATCCAAAAAATTCAGATGACAGGGATCTAAATCGGATTTATGAATATCATTAATCGCCCGTACTCGTCCATTTTTGTATAGTTGTCCATGTTGTTCGGGAAAACAATTATCGGTAATTTTATCTCCAAAAATTGATGGCCAAGGGATGCGATAATTCTCGACTTTGATTTCTCCTTCCCAGCCATTAATAAACTGATAAATCACCACTCGATCTGTATTTAGAACTTGCCGAACTCCCTCAACTGCGGTGTTTAAAATTGCTGTCAGATCTAAACTACTTCTAATTTGGTTAATAACTAATCTTAATAATGCTTCTTGTTCCCCTTTAGCACGGCTTTCCTGATAGAGTTGGGCGTGATGAATTGCGATCGCTAAGGGGGAAGCAATACCCTCTAAAAGTTGAATTTCCCAGTCTTGCCATTCTCGCTCATGATCGCATTGATGCAGCCCAATAATCCCTTTGATTTCACCTTGATAACGCACCGCAACCGCTAACATTGATTGAATGTCTAATTGCTCAATTAAGGCTTTGGTCGTCTGATCAAAACCCGGAAATTCTTTAAATTTTGTTACCGCTAAAGGTTGAGATTGAGATAATAATGCTTGTAAATGGGGGTTATCATTGACATTGAGTTTAATCCCTAATTGACATGAATATTCTCCTTGATTATATTCATTTCTGGTGGTAAATTCTTGATCAGAATGGGATTCTTTAACTAAAATACTAACTCGACTACAGTTAATAATTTTACCTAAATGTTGACAAGCAGAACTTAATACCCGATCTAAATCCAATGTACTAATAATCTCTTTATTAATCTGATGAACTAGATCATAAAACTGCATCCGGTGTACTTCTGGATTTTCTTTGGAGGAAGTAACTGATGATAAGTTTTCAGAATTGCTAAAAATAGAATTTTTAGGTAATGAACAGTATGGAGAATCTAAATCAAGCATAGACATAAAAATGTATACAATATTGTTCATAAAATTGGAAGTATTCCTAAAGATAGATGTGTGAATCCCCTCAATTATACTCATTCCGAAATCGTCTCTGGTTAGGATTGATGCTAGGAAATTCTCGACGCCATTGGGCTAAGTTATGCGGTCAAACGGTATTAGAGACTTGGGATGAGGACAATACCGAACCACCCCCAACCCTAAAAGATGATTTACCTTTAATCGTTGCTTCCGTGGTCTGCGAACCCACCCAATATTGGGCCAGATTCCCCCAAGTTCGGGTTTTGACCTTAGCTGATATTCCCCTGAACGGAATGTACTCAACCCTAGGCATTGATCGCGCCTTAGCGGTATTAGGAGCAGGAACACACTATGGATGGCCAATTTTAGTAATTGATGCGGGAACAGCCCTAACCTTCACCGCCGCCGACGCCGATCAACGGCTAGTGGGAGGAGCTATCTTACCCGGTTTAGGGCTACAACGGTCTTCCTTGGCTCAGAAAACCGCCACCCTACCGAGGGTTGAATTCCCTCCCCATCTACCGCCACGCTGGGCTACGGGAACCTCAGAGGCAATTCAGAGCGGAATTATTTATACCCTGTTGGCCGGAGTGCGGGATTTTATCGAAGCCTGGCAAACACAATATCCCCATGGGGCGATAGTGATCACTGGAGGCGATCGCAATTTATTACTGTCCTACTTCACCAAGCGGTTTCCTGATAGGGGTATTCATCCTGTGGCTGATCCTGATCTAATATTTCGGGGGATGGCGGCTCTGAAAACTGAACCTGATGGGTAATAAATTCCCGAATATATTGGGCGATAACTTCTGGCATTTGCAAGGGTAAATTCGGTTTCCCGCCCTCAATTATATGATATTGAGTCATCGGTGCGATTTCGGAGAAAGTTTTACTCTGGTTCAAGGCGGTGGCGGTATCCTCATCTCCTTGTAAGACCAAAGTGGGTAATTTCAACGACTCCAGAGGTTGATTCAACATTTCTGCCTGAATTTCTGCCCAGCGACGACGGTACAACAGTTGACTGGCAACAGGCCACTCCAACAGAATTTGGCGATCGCTAAACCAAGCCTGAATTTTTTTTCCTTGTCCGAATAGAAACCCTAGGGGATAAATCAGTTTCAAAAACAAAAATAACGGAGAAAAATAAGCCGATAATTGTCGTTTCCATCCCCATTCTTTTTTATAGTTTTTAAAGGTTATTCCCTCCGGGGCAATAACCACTAAACCCTTAACCACTTGGGGATATTTCAAGGCATAACTGGTTGCTATCCAAGCTCCCAACCCATTACCTACTAAACAGACTTCTTCAATTTTGAGGGTTTGAATATATTCCGCTAAACACTCAACTTCTAAATTAATAGAAGGGTGAATTTTTGTAAACGGTCGAGACTCTCCAGATCCCAAAGTATCCGGTGCAAAACAATGGTGATCCAGACTTAAATACTGCATCAACGGTACCCACTGACTGCTATCCGTCCAAGACCCATGCAGAAAAATAATTGCCGGGCCATCACCGACTTCACACCAGAAAATCTGTCCCTGGGACACTTGAATTCGGAAGTGATGAAATAATTGATACATCCTAAATTTTTAATATTGTGGACAAAACCTTACGCTAGGGTCGTTAAACCCTGTAAATAGTCCTGAAGATGTCGTTCACAGTCATGGCTAAAATCGGAGGGGAGGGATGTAACAGAAAAGGCTTTAACCTCCGTAATTTCCTGGATGTCCTGAACTTGAAAGTTACCTTGAACATCCGCTTCTACGACAACACAAATGGAATGGACTCGCGGATCTCGATCAGGCGCAGAATAGACACCCGCCAAACGGCGAATCTTAACCAATTCTAACCCAGTTTCCTCTGCCAGTTCTCTTTTAATAGTGGTGGGGATATCTTCACCCCAGTCTACCATGCCCCCGGGTAAAGCCCATTTCCCATTATCTCGACGGCGCACCAGCACAATTTTGCCATCAGGTAGAATTGGAATAATACTGGTTCCAGGGATAGGATGACGAAAAATAATTCCTAATACCGTTTGTCCAAAATTCCAAACATATTTGGCAAAGGATACTACCAAAGTGTTTTTTCTCCTCTAATTAAAAAAATAGACAGGTTTTGAGTTTTTGTTACTAATTAGCCTATCCCTATCATAAGTACAAAATCAGGAAAATTCTATGGTTTCTCAAGAGTTTGCAGGATTTCTAGGCTATGGGTTTCCGGTTTAACTTTCCGATAAATTGCTTCTATGCGACCCTGAGCATCAATCACAAAAGTATGACGAAATATCCCCATAAATTCTTTCCCCATAAATTTTTTCAGTCCGTAACTGCCATATTCGGTTGCTACTTTCCCCCCTTCATCAACTAATAGAGGAAAGGGTAACTGATATTTACTAATAAATTTACGATGAGCAACCTGGTTATCCGTACTTACCCCTAGAACAATTATATTTTTTTCTTGGTATTCTCCGTAATTATCCCGAAACCCACAGGCTTCCTTTGTACATCCAGGGGTATTATCCCTCGGATAAAAATATAAAACCACCGGTTTCCCCCGAAAATCACTGAGACGGACAGGGTTACCATCGCTATCGGGTAGAACAAAATCCGGTGCTAATTCACCGAGGTTCAGGGTTATGTCCATTTTAAAGAATTTTAATATGGGGTGATTGGGATACAGAAACCTTGAAATAATGATAAAGCCCTAAAGGGCTTACTACGCGAGTGAAGCTCTTTAAGGCTTAGAAGTGGGCGGGAAGAGACTTGAACTCTTATGACCGAAGCCGCCGCATTTTGAGTGCGGTGCGTCTACCAATTCCGCCACCCGCCCTTTCGGTTGGCTTCACCATCATACACCATAAACTTTCTTTTTAGCAAGTCCTGATAATTTGAACTACTCGACCAGCGATCAATTTCCCTCGCCCGTAGCACCGGGAGAGGATGGCTTAATTGGGCGGTTTGGGCTTGTTTAAGCAGTTCTCCGAGTTCCGTACTACTAATTTGATCATACGTCCGAGCTTGGGCTACAAAGGCATCTAAGTTGAGTTGGGGGGCTAAACTGGGAGAGCCTCCCGATAATTTCATTAATACCGACATCACAGTCCGGGGATCTTGAGTGGCCAATAATGCCGCCCGATCGCAAGTAAATTCTGCACAGCGCACCCATTCCATTAACTGAGTTTGTAAACCCTGGGCCAACATTGTTCCCCAGGGGGATAATTGATTAGCGGCTAGTACCACTAAATTCGCCAGGGTTAAATAAACCCCATGTTCACACTTTAAATGTCCCAACTCATGGGCAATCACCGCTTGAATTTCATCTGGAGTTAATAATTCAATTAGGGAGGTATGAATCACAATAAAGGGCTGTTTTCCCCGCATCGCAAAGGTATAGGCATTGGGAACAGGATTTTGGCGAATATACAGTTGAGGAGGTTCTAAATCTAATATTTTGCAAGCATCTAATAATAATTGATGCAAATTAGGTAATTGTTGGTCACTCACCAAAATACTAGAAGCAATATTTTCTAAATAAAAAAACTGTTCTCCCAGACCCCCTAATAATTGCCGCACTAATATATCTAAACCCGGAAATTGTTTCAAGGTATTCGTAGATTGTAAATCCAAAGGATGACGGAAATGGTCAGCGCGTAACCCAATTAAAGGAATAGTTGAAAATGTCATAATAGGTAATGGGTAATGGGTAAGAGGTAATAGTGATCACGGATTTAAAAGGATTTCACTGATTTCACGGATTTTAATCTGTGTTAATCTGCGTAATCATCTTAAATCCGTGATAGGTAATTTTGTTATAGAGTCAAGACTTTTGGCTGTTTTTTTGTATTCTTGGTGTCTTTGTGTCTTTGTGGTTAAATCAAGCCTCCCCCGCGTAAAAATACCAATTCCAACTAACGTCTTTTCCACCACACAAACACCGCCATCCCAAACCCAAATATCGGTAAAACCAATAACGCCAACCAACTCAAAGTTTGTCCTAAAAGTGGGGTCATGGCAATTCGGCGACTGGTGGCTAATTTCGGACGAATAGATAAAGTCTCTTGGTCAGACTGACTCAACCAACTCACAGAATTGAGAAACACATCGGCATTCAGTTGCTGACCAAACCAGCCATTAGTGGCAAATTGGGAATTTCCGAACACCACTAACCGGGCTTCGGATTTCTCTGGAGAGGGGCTGGGTGAGGGTTTAGTTTGCGACTTTTCAGCCTGTTTCTGGGGGCGACTCAAGGCAACTCCTAGGGATAGGGGGCCGGATCGGTCTACTTCAGGGTTAAGTTTGAGTTCAGGACTTTTGAGATCGCTTTCCGCCCAGGTTTGATCATTTGTCCAAATTAACGGAATCTCGGTAATCCCATCAATAGTGCGGGTTTCCACCGGACTGGCGTAGGGATAAATCGAAATTCCATTCCCAAAATCCTGGGTAATCGGATGTTTACCATATTCTCGCACAATCGGAACGGTCGGCCCCAAACCAACTAAACGGCCACCCCCTGACCCATCAATAGCCAGACGCGGATCAACTTTAACCCCCCATTTTTCTAGGAGTCCATCTAAACCATGATTCGTTTGCGGGTCTAATAATAATAAAACACTACCACCTTGATCTAAATAGGTTTCTAAGGCCTTAACTTCTCCTTCAAATAATTTACGTTGGGGACTAGCCAGGATAATCACATCTGCATCCGAGGGAACAGCAGTTTGTTCGGCTAAATTTAACGGTTCGGCGATGAAATTCTTTTCAGTTAAACTTTTGATCGCCTCCGATAATCCTCCCTGTCCCTCGGTTAACGGTCGTTCTCCATGACCTTCGATAAAATAAACTTTTGGAGTCCGGTTACTGAATAATTGTGCAATATTATTGGTCAGTTTTAATTCGGTTAAGGGTTCTAAGGCTTCTTTTCTTACCCGTTGTCGTTTTTTTCCTGATTCTAAATAGATTTCGCCAAACTCTTTTACCCCAAATTGTTGCGCCAGTCCGGGTTGAGCTTGGGGGTCGATAAATTCATACTGAAAATTTTTACCGCCCAGGCGTTGATAGTTGGCTAATAATTCTTGAATTTGGGGATTTTTCCCTCGGTCAAAAACCCAAACTTTTAGCGGTTGTTCAAAGGTTTTAACTAGGTTTTGGGTTTGGGGAGATAGGGTAAATTGTTGATTTTCGGTTAAATCAATGCGGAAGTTATTTCTAATGGCGACAAAATTAATTAATCCTAAAATTAGGAATACAGAAACCGTAGATGCTAAAGCATTAGTTCCAGCTTGGGTAGCTCGGCGACGACCGTAGGGAGTTTGAGACTGATCTTGGGGTTTAAAATAGGCTTGGAATAAAAACCATAATCCTAAAATTACAACTCCAGTAATAATTAAGATTAAAGTAATTGGTTCCCAACTGCCAATCACGACCCCCGCAGATAATCCCATGACGATCAAACTAGGGCCAAGGAAAAATAGGAATTGTATAAATTGACGATTGAGTTTAAATTGGGTTTTGATCATATTATTAAGAACGTTGGAAACGTAAAGCATCAATGGACTGTGCTGTTAGAAATACACCTAAAATAATATAACTGGCTAACAGGACTATACTACTACTATCCACAATTCCTCGGATAAAGTTAGTATAACTAGAAATTAGAGATAATTGTTTTAACCCCTCTCCTAATACTCCTCCCAGACTTCCACCAATTAAGTCAATTACCCAGAGAAATAAAACTAAAGCAAAGGTAAATACCGCCGCCAAAATTGTACTATCGGTTAGAGAAGAAATAAACATTCCCAGGGATAAAATTCCCGCCGCCAATAAAATTAACCCCAAATGAGCTAATAAAAACAAACCCGGAGAAACCGGAGGTTTAGAAGCGCTGAAGGCTAATACCTGTAATCCCATTAAGGGTAAAATCATAGTTATATAAAACGTCAGCACCCCTAATAATTTTCCCGTGGCGATCACCCAATTCGTTATCGGAGAAGTGGCTAACAATTCCAAAGTTCCCAGTTTTCGTTCTTCTGCATATAACCCCATCGACAACATCGGTAACACAAATAACGATAAGGTTCCAATCAAACGCAAATATACTTGTAAAAATTCATAAGGTAAATCAATCGGGGGGTCAGTCATTCCCATCTGATCTCGGTAGGCAACCTGTTGAATTAACCCTTCTGGCCCTAATAAAATTGCTATGAAAAAGTATCCGGTAATTAGCCAAAAAACTCCCGCAATAGCATAGGCCAATGGAGAGGCAAAATATCCCTGTAATTCCTTGCGATAAATTGCCATAATATTGTTCAAAATTATTAACACAATTATTCCTCCTCCCGATCTAATGTTGAATTTTTAGGTTGAGAATCAGGATCTTCTATATTTTTAGATTCCTCATTCCCCAATTCTGAACTAATATTTTTCTCTGTTTCCATATCCTCTACAGTCTGGGAATCTGTTGTTGTGAACAACTCGGTTTTTTCAGGCTGAGTTTGGGTAGTTAACTCTAAAAATACATCTTCCAAACTTGCACGAGTCCGCCGCAGTTCATACACTTTCAAATCCGATGCCAATAACATCGCTAAAATTTCCGGTGCAGGTTCTTGATCTAGTTCACAACCAAACCGCCATATCCCTCGGTTCAAATCCCCTAAATTACCAACTTTTTCAATAACTTTTACCCCCGATATCTGTTTCAACCCGACCAATTTCTCCTCCTCTATTTCTCCGTCGAGTTCTACTTCATATCCCGAACCTCCCGTCAACTGTTCCATCAGGGTTTCCGGTGTCCCCGTTGCCACAATTTCACCTCGGTTAATAATCGCCACTTGGCTACAGGTCATACTAACTTCCGGTAGAATATGGGTTGACAAAATAATCGTATGACTCCCGGCTAAACTCTTAATTAAATTCCGCACTTCAATAATTTGTCGCGGGTCTAACCCTACCGTCGGTTCATCTAATACAATTACAGGCGGATCATGGACAATAGCTTGAGCAATTCCTACTCGTTGACGGTAGCCTTTCGATAATTTTCTAATTAGGAATTTTCGCCTTTCCAATAATCCACATTTTCTGATCGCCGTTTCTACGTTGGTTTGGCGATCGCCCGCCGATACTTGTTTAATTTGTGCCACAAAATACAAATAACTTTCCACACTCATATCGGGATACAGTGGCGGATTTTCCGGCAAATAACCAATCCGTTGTCGCACATCCATGGATTTTTCATGCACATCAAACCCGGCAATTCTCGCAGTTCCACTGGTAGCCGGAAGATAGGCCGCTAAAATTCGCAGGGTGGTGGTTTTTCCCGCCCCATTCGGCCCTAAAAATCCTAAGATTGCCCCAGGTTCCACCGCAAAGGAAACATCCCGCAGCGCTACAGTAGAACCGTAGGTTTTACACAACTTTTCAACTTCAATCATGCTTACCGCTTGAGCAACGTCTCTTACTTTAGCTTGAAACGGACATTCAATTATCCACTATTATTTTTAACTCTATTATCTCCCATGCCCAAGGAAAAAACAATAAGTAAAAATAATAAATCTGTACAGATGATTTTAAAATTTAAAACATTCGGAATTGTAAACAACTGTAAACCGCCAAATTATTGAGAATTATTCTCATATTTTTGACGAAAAATCAGGGGGTTGACAGGATGAGGTGGGTGAGATAAAATCTTTCTCAAAATACTATAATGGTTTTCTTGTGCAAAAAATCAGCGAGAGTGGCTACAAGTCTCAATTTATTGTGAATTTAGCTAATTAAACTGTGAATTTAGGGATAATATCTGCCCAAATTATCCTTCCTAATCCCCCTTGAAGAACATTTCTGATTATTACGGAGTATAAATATTTGTAACTGCTATTGACAAAATTATAATAGTGTGCATATTATCTGAGATAAATTTCTGATATGGGGTATTCTATTGTAATCCTTGAGTAATTCCATTATATTTTAATATGGCAAATCGCCTGTTTTTAGACAACCGACTCCGAGAAAAATTTTTGAGTCAGAATGTCAAAGAATTCAATATCAGTTTACCCCAAGATATTCTGGATATTGAGGACAAAACTCGGTCTAACCTGTTTAACTGGCGTGGACAATTTGCTCCTCAATTAGTGGAAAATCTAATTTTTGCCTATGCTCCCAAAACCGCCACAATTTTAGATCCCTTTCTTGGAAGTGGAACTGTAGTTTATGAAGCTGGGTGTTTAGGCTTAAAAGCATTTGGATGTGAACTTAATCCCGCAGCCTGGATTTTAAGTCGTACCTATCAATTGATCAACTTAACACAACAGAAACGAGAACAGATCATTACATCCGTAACCCAGAAATTAGAAATTATACTGGAAATATCTAACTTTTTTGATATCCAGTACCATCAACCCCTGACAATAGAAGAATTTCAACAAAATTTGAGTGAACTCTATGATCAATTAGAAGATTTTGAGAGTATTATTGTTCATGGGTTAGTGATCCTATTAGATATCTCAGAAAATCATAACTTAACCAGAGAACAGATTTACCATACCGCTTGTAAACTCTACCAATTAATTCGGGAACTTCCCTATTCTGAAGCAAAAATTAATCCAGTTTTAGGAGATGCGCGTCAGCTTCCCCTCGAAGATGATTGTATTAATTTTGTGATTACCTCTCCTCCCTATATCAACGTTTTCAATTATCACCAAAATTATCGTTGTTCCGCAGAAATATTGGGTTGGGACTTACTCAAAATTGCTAAATCCGAAATAGGTTCAAATCGAGCTAACCGAGGCAATAGATTTTTGACTGTCATCCAATACTGTTTAGATCTAGTTGCTGTTCTCCAAGAGCTTCAGAGAGTCTGTCAAAAAGAAACACGAATCATTTTTGTAGTCGGTTATCAATCAACGGTGTTAGGTGTTCCCTTCTATAATTCAGAAATTATTGTAGAATTAGTGAAACAGTCTGGTGTTTTTGACTCGGTACTCACACAAAAACGTCAATTTAAAAATAAGTTTGGTCAAATCATTCGAGAAGATTTATTACACTTAGTCAACAAAAAAGTTTCTATATCAGTTCAAAACTGGGATATAATTGCTAGACAGGTTGCTGAACAAGTTTTAACCCAAGGATTAGATGTAGTTTCAGAAAAAAATGAATCTTTTCTCAGAGACGCAATTAATAAAGTTTACAGTTTAACTCCATCTCCCTATTTACAACAATAAAACCTCGAAAGGATCATCTGACAATGCTGAAATTCCCAACGCCTCATTATGATAAACTCAAAGCTTGTTTGAACAACCCTCAATTACCTGCTGCTGACAAACAACGAGTTGAAGAATCCCTAAAACAATATCAACAGTGGATACAAGCATTAGAAGCTGTTGAACAAGATCAAACAGATACGGTAGAAAAGTTAGTAGAGGTAACTAATTCCTATCAGCGTTTCATTGAACTGGACTTAATCTTTGATAGTTCTGATAATTTTCTATATCGTCAAAAAGGACAACTCAAAAATGAGGACATTTTTAACTAATTTTAATGAGCCACCAATACTAATTACCGATTTCCGGCGTGTTATAATGGGAATGATTGCTAGGCTGTATAGTCTAAATGCTGAACAGCTTATGCTATTATGAATTTATAAAACCCGATGAAATCACAATCAAATCATACCCCGAATAAAAATGCGATTAATTATTACTCACACAACTCTGTTAAAATTACGTCCTGTTGATTCTTCAGCCTTAACAGAGGCTCAAAAAATCAATTTTCCAGTTGGTAGTCGCTTAATCCTAAGCAGCTACGAGGATCACAACCCCGATCATTATAAACTTACATTAGTTGCATCTTTAGGAAGTGGCAACGATAAAAGTATGGTTTGGTATGTCTATAAACCCCATGGCTTAGTTGTGCTTTCTGATCGAGAATTTGCCACCGTGAATTTATCCACGGACACCAATCTTAATGTGCGTTCATCTCCTCATGTTGTTTCTGATAATGTAATTTATAAAATCCCTAATCATGTTGGTGTAGAATTAATTGAATGTTGCTTTAATCAGCAATTATGGTGGTTAGGAAAACCGTTAGGTGATGATAAAAAAGCCTATGGCTGGATGTCAGCAAAATATTTAAACCTTTATACTCCAGAAGGGTGTTCAATGTAATTGTTTTCCTGATTAATCCAATTTTCAATCAAGGGTTAAAAAGCGGTCAGTCTTTAAACCAGGCGATCGCTTTTTTAACTTTGAGCAAATATTGAATTAACCCGCACGCAACCAACCATTGAGGGTAAAGCGTCCATCTTCAAACCGTTGGGACGGACAACTGACAGGCATGACCTCATGTTTGCAACGACTATCAAAAAAAACAATACTATTATTATGGGGTTCAATATCAATAAATTCCCGTTCATTCAAGGCATAACCATTTTGCCATTCCGTAGCATATAGTCTTAAATTTCCCCCTGAAAAGTTTTTAGGTTCTCTATAAAAATAATAGACATAAGTAATTACGCGAGTATTAGTTTCGGGACTACCCGAATCATTATGAATTTTATAAAAACACCCGTCATTATGGGCGGTTAATTGCATTTCCACCTGAGAAACGGTAAAGGGTGAAAGGTTTAACTGGGTGAGAACAGAAGGAATGGTAGCAATTAATTTTTTACGCAGTAATTCATAGAAATCAGGGAATAGAGTGGCATAGAGAATGGAAGATTTTCGATAATTACTTGCTTGAGTGGTTGTTTTTGAACCTACAAATTTATCCGGTTGTTTGAAAGCAATTTTCAATGCTTCTTTGTGTTCTTGAGGTTTTAAAAAATTTTCAATCTGCACATAATTAGCAGGTAAAATTTCCAGATTATTCTCAGCTACAATTGGGACGGAAGATGGGAGAAGTTCAACGGTTGTTGTAGAGGGTTGGGAAATAGGAGAAGCGTTAAAACTTACAGATGGAGCCAGTAGGGAGGGAGATTGTAGAAGTTCCAGGGGAGTAACGGAAGAACATCCCGACATTTCTAATATTTTTAAGGCAATATTCGCTCGTTCAGTCGGAGAAACTGCTGGATCTTGAAGTAGGGTTTCTAGGGTGGTAATCGATTGATTAATTAAATGTTTGAGTCTTTCTATCGGAATTAGAGCAGGGGTTGGAGGAGGGATAGTATTCATACGGAGTTCGAGCAAAAACCATTAGAAAGCTATTTTTTCTATAGTGACATAAATTTTAGCATTGGGGTAGAGAAATGTAAGTAGGCGGGCATAAATAACGTCAACAAACCGAAAGCTAAAATCCTTATTCTAAAGGGCTTACAGCATTTAGGATTTTAACTTTAATTATGACCACCTACTTAATAGCCACAACAGAGAGACGCGCCATGGCACGTCTCTACGACAGGTTAGATTTCGTCCCAACCACTGACCCCAGAAGACATCACATAACTGGTGACGCTGGCTTCAAAGAAGTTGGCTTTAGTATGGGCTTCTTTTTTGGTATCCGAGAAGCGTTCTAAATGGGTATAGGGACTTTTACTGTACTTTTTATCGGGATAAAGGGGCTCTAAACCGATAGAACGTAACCGAATATTGGCTAGATATTTGGTGTATTGTTCCGTACTATATTCCGTGATTCCTAAGATATTATTTCCGACAATATGATTAGTCCATTTACATTCATGTTCAACGGCGGTATTGAACATTTCGTAAATCTGATCAACGGAGTGGGTAAACACTTCCATGGCTTCAGGAATTAATTTTTGGAATAACCGAACATGAGAAAGTTCATCCTTAATATTCAACAAGGGTCGTTAGTCCTTGCCCGTTCTGGTGAAGAACTGCTGAAAGTCACCTTTCAGAATAGACTATATCATCTTCCTAATAGGAAGCCCCCCGTTTCGTAGCACTTGCTACTACGCTTTTCGGCTGGCTAAAGCTTTATGTTTAATTTATGTATCATACACGGAACTTGGGATACATATTCTTGAACAACCGCTAAAAATTTTCTAGCTTCCTTCGTTCCACATCTGATTCTATAATGCCCTCTATTCTTAACTTGGGTAAAAGATATATCCCATACATCACAAAAATAATCAATTATAATTTGATTATTTTCTTTAGTTGTGTGCGTGTTAAGAAAAAGTTCATTAGCGTGGATTTTCCCGTTTCTCTTTTTATGGGACAACCCGCCATCATCCATGTACCAAATTGCCAGATGCTCTCGATTTAGTTTATTAAGCAGTTTCCGGCGATAAATATTCTTGTATCCATCTTTATATAAAACCTTCCTATATAGTTTCCCATAGGATGTTGTTTTAATATACAAACGGTAAGCAGGAAAACCACTATTATTAAATGGTCTAATAGCTCCACACTCAACACCTTTAGAAACAAGATATTTTCTCTTCCACTGTAAATAATCCAACTGCGAGGAACAATGAGTAATTTTAGCAGAACCAGTTTTTGTAATCCATCCATCACCTAAAATGACAGACAAAAAAGCTGTTCTGGTTTCTTTGGTTGTTTTCATAAAGCATCCTTACACGCATAGGTGTAGTTTTTATCGCCTTTAGTCGTTGCACCTTTAGAATCAATAACTTCCCAAGCATCAATCCATGTTTTTATAAATATATAATGACAGGGGAAAGTTCATCTTTCTACTTGGCTCAGGATTGTCTCAATTGAGAGTTTCCCTGAATTAGAGGGGTTTTCGATTCACGTTACCGTGAAAAGCCGCTATGAATTTAACGGTTAATCATTTTGAAAATATCAGCAGATCCCGGCATCAACATTCGGGAAGCTAAATTGTAGAAGTAGATAAACCCATTATAGAAGTAAATCCCTTCTAACATATAGTCTGCTAATAGGGAAATAAAGTAATTTTCCAGGGTGGGATTATCCATATATTGTTGATAAATCCCGGCAATGAATTCACAGCGATCGCGTAAGACACTATCGGTTTTCCAAAACTCATAAACAAAGGTTCTCCGATCGGATGGAATAATCGTTTCAATCATGTATTGATACATTGTGTTCAGTTAGGTTCGCTAATCCTAACCCGCTTTATTCAAGCTGCCATAAGTCACCTTATGGATCAGACTATATCTTCAACCCATTGGGTTGCTCCCCATTTCGAGCCGCTTGGCTCTACGCCTTTTGGCTAGTCGTTGAACTTTTGACCAATCCAACTTCTTGACCGCTATTAATCAGCGAAAATGCAGTTATCTTGTTTGGTCACTTAGCTGCTGATTGTCTCTATCGTATATTTTAAAATATTCGAGTGAGATTTTCCAGCAATTAAAGGAGTGATCGATCGCCATTACTGACGAAAGGAGCTATCAATTAACTCTGATTGTGCATCGCCTCCTGAGAAGTTTGTTCTGCCATACAAAGACTAATTTCTGGGGCAGTTACACAACTTTTTAGATGAGGAATATTGCAGGTTTGAACGGAATCTAAGAACGTTAAATAACTTAAAATTCCATCAAATGCCCAACGTTCATCGGGAGTTAAGTTAACATAGTTAGAGTCGATAGGAGCGTTACCACTCCGACCTCTCCTTCAGAACCGTGCATGAAACTTTCGCCTCACACGGCTCCTTGATAATTCCATCCTTGTTATGGATACGATTCAAAACGGATTCTTGTCATAATTCTCAATTATTGGTAATTGCTTACTTTTCGTTAAAGAACCATCATGAGCCGTTTTTATGTCGTGGCAATGTTTGTGTAGAAGTTGTAAATTATCATAGATGTCTTTACCACTTAATGATGTTGGTTTGATGTGGTCAACTTCTACAATGTCTGTACTTGAAAAATACAAACCACAGTGGGGACAAATACCCTTTTGTTTTTTGATTAATTTAGAAACTCTGTTAGGAGTTTCAGGATATTCGCCTTGTCGTTTACTCCAATAAATCCAGTTACCGTCAAATGGACTAGCTTCACCTTTAACCTTTGTATGCCTGATGATTGGCGTACTGGCGTGTTTGATTAGTTCTATTCCATCTTCTGTACTGAAACACCAATTTTTGTCGCCTACTGTTTTCCAGTATTTGTCTTTGTTGATGTTCCCTTTTCCCCTCGTTTTTGCCCAAGCTCTTAGCTTGTCATAAGTTAGATGGTCAACTCTTGAGAAAGTGTCCTTGCTAACTTTAGTTGAGTAATAGTTTGACCAACCTCTGATAATTGGATTTAGCTTGTTAATTAAAGCCGCTTGAGGTGCATTTTTATGGATGTCTATTACTTCAGCTATTTTGGCAAGATGTGTTTTTATTTTGACTTTAGAGGGTGTGATTAATGTTTTAAAACCTAGTGGTATTCCATATGAACTATAAGCACCTCTGTAGTTTCCTACTCTGTGTTGTTGTATATGGAATCCTAAGAAATCAAACCCAATATTTCCATCAATTTTATCGAGGGTGTGGGTTAATTTTGTCTTACTTGGTTTTAATTCCAATCCCATGTCACTTAACCAGTTAGCTATTATCTCTTGACATTTTTTGACAACGTTTATATCCTTGTGGATTATTACAAAGTCATCAGCATAGCGGATTAGGCTAAGTTCAGAGCGGTTTGCTACTTTACTCCCTTTTAGAGTTTCTGCATATTGCATAACTCTTTCTTCCATACCATGTAGGGCAATATTTGCAAGTAAGGGTGAAATTATCCCTCCTTGTGGTGTACCTGAGTATGTAGGAAAAAGTTCTTTTCCGTCACAGTACCCTGCTTTGAGCCATCTTTTAATTAATCGGCTTAAAGTGGGGTATGTGTGTATTTTGGAGAGTAACGCTTTGTGGTTTATGCGGTCAAAGCATTTTGATATATCAGCATCAAGAACATATTTGGCTTTTTTGCTGATACTGGTAAATATTGCTTCAATCGCATCGTGACAGGAACGTCCTGGTCTGAAACCATAACTGTTTGGCTCAAAGAGCGCCTCCCATTCTGGTTCTAACGCTAGTTTGACTAACGCTTGCAATGCACGATCGTTGATTGTGGGTATTCCTAATGGACGAGTTTCAGTTGTGCCGGGTTTGGGAATATTAACTCTGCGAGTAGGTTTTACCTTACCTGTTAACTTTAATCGTCCTATAAGGCTCATACGTTGCTTTGGTGTTAGTGACTTAACACCATCTACACCCGCCGTATTTTTTCCTTGATTATCTTGTGTTACCCTTCTGACTGCAATACATTTAGCTGACCAGGAATTAATCAGGGTCTTTTGAAGTTTGCGAACTGCTTTAACATCGCCTCGTTCACTCGCTTGAAATATGCGCTTTTGCAACTTGAACGTCAATCTCTCGGCTTTACGCCAATTGATTTCGTTCCATTCCACCGTCTGATTTTTATTCAGCGTTTTAGACATATATATTGCTACTTGTTCTATTTCTTTGGAATTACCGAGTATCTGTCAGCATATCCCTTGCATTACCAAGGGCATTCGCTTTTGATACCATCCCTCCCCCATATATCGTTCATTAGCTACTTACTGGACGCACGACCTCTCCAGAGATATATAGGGGTTACTTCGTTCCGATTACATATTTGTTTGAAGTCTTTAGCGTGATGCTTTCCACCGGGTTTATTGGGCGGGTGCTTATAAGTCGGGTGGACAACCGCTTATGCCCTATCCTTGCCTTTTGGCTTGGTGTTAATCAGATTTTTACCGTATTTTTCAATGGATTTATTCCTGATTTAGCCTTTACACCATTAGATGTAACGATGGTTCAGACACATCTTTGCTTGCGCTACGCATGAACTTCTTGCTCGATAGTTACCAGATTTGGCTACCAGTAGTTCTACCTTTTAACCCCGCTTTAGCCTGTTGGTTGCTAACCAAGCAAACTAGGGGTTATGCTTTCACCTCAGCACTTGAGGGGTGGGACTTAACTCACGGAGTTTCACCCACAAATGTAATCAGTTGTCACTAACTGCCTGAGCAGCTAGGCTAACCGTCCCATAAGCATTTCAGCTTATTTTAGGTCAAACGAATCGCACATCCACGACATCCTGAGTAATATCTAATTTTTCAGGTCATTGGTGTTCAGTTAGATTCGCTAAGTCTAACCCGCTTGATTTAAGCTGCCATAAGTCACCTTATGGATCGGACTATCTCATCATCCTTTTAATAGAAAAAGGAGTCCCCCGCTTCGACTGTCAATCGCTTACAGCCTACTCCCTTATAGGGTTAGTCTCTACACCTTCTACTATTTTTAATAGTAGCTTGGCACGGTATTGTCTGTCACCGAAAGAGATATTTTTTATAGATAATAAAAATTTCTCTTTCACAGATCCAGAGTTTCACCGTTTTCAAGGGATTTAGTCTGAGCTACCTAATTAACCCAGAAATTCTCGCGCATTTGTTTATACAAACCCACCGCCCAGGAATAACGCACATCATTTAATTGCATTAAATTTGTGGTTTCCCCAAACCAAATAGAACGATGATTAATATCATCATTTCCATTCGGATTGAAAATCGGATTTATGGGCATAGTTAAGGGCTTTCTACGCCCATTTTTGTCCAGGGGTGGGGATGAAGCAAAGTCTAAGGTCATACTCGTAAAATCAAGGAATTTAAGATAACTTTCCCCCACCAGTATGACATAGTTTTATCAAGTTAGCTTGTTAGCCTTTAATTAGCACAAGCAACGCAACCATCATCAGCTTCTTTGAAACTATCACGCTGCACGGTTCTGACATAATAAACCGCTTTACAGCCTTCTTGCCAAGCTAAGATTAAGGTATCAAAAATATCCTTAGCTTTGATAGCGCGATCGGGTTCATCAGGAAAGTAAACTCCCTCATTCAAATTAAACATTAATTCCATGGAAATTCCGGTATCAATCCACTTTTGAACCGTCGCCACCGCCTTAACAACAATTTGTTGATTTAGGCTTTTATTTTCCGGGTAAAACCAAAAATGATCCTGAAGAAACGGTGGAGCAATTGGAACTGTTCCCTTCGCCCATTTGTCATAGAAAAAACGACTATAACAGGGCAAAATACTAGCGGTACATCCTTGCACCAAAGAAGAGGATGTGTTAGGAGCGATCGCAGTAATATGAGAATTACGAATCCCATATTGTTGAATATCTAAACTCAATTGTTGCCAACGTTCTTTCTGCGCCGCGTGTTGCAAAAACCACTCTACGGGTTTCGCCCCAATTAACTTTCCTTGACTCCAAGCACTGCCTTTAAATGCTGGGTAATAACCCCGTTCTTTTGCCAGTTCCATTGAGGTTTTAGTACAATAGAAACCGATATCTTCAAACAGATGACTAATTTCGTTTAAATGGTTATAAGTTAAGCGATTTTTGGCTAACCAATCCGCTAATCCCATCGCCCCTACCCCAATTGTTCGATATTTTTGGTTATGGTTTTTACTAGCTTCAAAGGGCGTGTTAGTAATTTCAATGGTATTATCTAACATTCGCACCGCAATTTCACAGACTTCTGGCAGTTCTTCTCGTTCAATATTAGCTAAATTTAAAGAATCCAAGTTGCAAGTGTGGGCTTCTTCTCCGGGTTTAACATTCGACCAACTTTCTTGGCACAAATTCCCCCCCGGAATATAGCCTTCATGTTGATTAGGATTAGCCCGATTTGAGGTATCTTTGAACCATAAATAGGGCATTCCGGTTTCTACTTGGGAACGCATGATTAACTTAAATAAATCCCGAGCATTAACCTTTTTATAAAGGGTGATTTCCGTATCTAAGTTTGCTTCTATTTTTTGATATACACTTTCAAAGGATTCCCCCCAAGTTGTGGCTAATTCAATGCCCAGTTTTTCCCTAACTTCATAGGGGTCAACCAGTGTCCAATCTTCTCGACTGATCACCCGACGCATGAACTCATCAGGAATCACTAATTGAGGGAAAATATCATAAGCTTTGCGACGTTGATCGCCATTTTCTGTCTGCATTTCCAGAAATTCAGGAACATCTAAATGCCAGACATCTAAACTCACCGTAATCGCCCCCGCCCGACGTCCACCTTGATTTACCGCGATCGCCGTATCGTTTAATAATTTAATCCAAGGAATCACACCCCCCGAGGTGTTTTGTTTTCCCATCACCCAACTGCCAGTTGACCGCACTCGGCTAACATTTGTGCCCACACCGCCGCCATTTTTAGAAATTCTGGCGGCATCTTTAATCGTGTCAAAAATGCTTTCCAAATTATCATCCATTGCCGTAATAAAACAGCTACTCAGGGAGCCGTGAGGAATCCTTAAATTTGCTAAAATTGGGGTAGCTAAGGAAACTTTACGTTGAGCGATCGCTTGATAAAACTTTCTCGCCCAGAATAACCGATTTTCTGGTTTTTCTACAATTGCTAATAGCAACGCACAGGTTAATAGAGCTTCTTGGGGTAATTCATCTGTTAATAAATAGCGTTTATTTAACAAAACTGCCCCAGCATAATCATAATCTTTGTCCCATTCGGGATTAATCCAACTTCCGGCCTCTTGAAGTTCTTCGGCGGTGTAAGTCAGAATCCGAACGTCATATTGTCCCTGTTCCACTTTATTATGAACCGTTCTGCAATAGTCGCCGTATTCATAGCCCCGACGGACTAAGGTATCTTTCCATAAACTCCAAATCTGTAGTCTTCCCGCCACATAACGCCAGTTTGGGTCGGAGGGACTGCATAACTCTAAGGCGCAATTAATTAAATTATCCTGAATTTCTCGGGTAGTCACACCATGCCGCAGTCGGGTGGTTAGTCCCGCTTCTAGGGTAATCGGATTCGCCTCCATTCCCTCACAAGCCCAGTTAACGACTTCTCGAATTTTAGAGACATCTAATGGGGCCAGACTACCATCTCGTTTAATGACTTTAATATTTTTATTAGGGGTGATAGTAAGGGATGGTGATGTTGATTGCATAGTCAATATTTTTACCCAATGCTATAATGAATTGACGCCTTACCACTGTACTCTAATTCCATATTTAGTGACAGGGATTGACAGAAATCTTATTTTACGCTATATTTAGTGTGACACTGGGTAACTTTACTTAAAATTAGGCTTATTAGTATTATTAAGTTGCCCAAAAAGCCAACCCCAAACTTCTAACCATGGGTGGCTTGATGCGCCCAGATGAATCAGATCAATTGATACTTAAAATCAAATTAGCGATCGCAACTTCCCACTAACCTTAAATTTCCTTAACCACCAAAACCGAACAATTTGCTTCCGAAACCACCTGAGAACTCACTGACCCTTCCAGAATTCGTTTTACTCCCGTTAATCCCCGATTCCCAATAATAATTAAATCCGTCTTATATATATTAGCCAAACGAATAATTTCCGCCGCCGGATCACCCGCTACGATCTCAATTTCAGTTTCACAATCTAACTGATCCTGATAAACCCGCAGTTGCTTTTCCAAATTACCATAGGGAAACTCATCTGCACTCGGACGCGGTCGATCCGCCACCAGATCAAAATCTGATTCTACCGTTGGAATAACATGGCAGAAGATCACGTTAGTTGTGGGTTGCAATTGCAGTTGACCCAGGGCCTTAATCACAAACTTAGCAGTTAGTGAATCATCCACAGCAACCAAAATCGTATTCAGCACAAAAACGTCTCCTCTAAACAACTGGAAAATCACCGCGCCTTAAAATCCTACCGCTTCAAATCGCTATTCTAAAGGCAAGACTTGACACTCCCCACATCTGAAGCCGGGGGATTCTTGAAGATCTGTGAACCGTTTCAATGGTGCTATCAAGACACCCTACACGCTCAAAACAACTACCAGTACGATTTGTTTTGATTATATCACTATGGCTAAAGCCACGCAATCGTTTCACGGGATTTAAAAATCCCTACCGACTTATCCATGAGTCTGAATCCAGGGGCTTGCGTCTCGCTTTTTGGTCAAAATTAACAGCCATCACTCACGATTAAGGTTGAGTTCTGAGTCGTACCGAGTCACCATGGGAGGGTAAACCCTCCGCATCAGTCAACACCTGAATCAATCCGGCAACTTTCTGTAAAGCCGTTGGCGAATACTGAATTAAACTTGAATGTTTCATAAACGTTTCCACCCCCAAGGCCGAGGCATAACGGGCTGCCCCCGATGTGGGTAAGGTATGGTTAGGGCCAGCCAAATAATCCCCAACCGCCTCCGGGGTCGAACAACCCAAAAAGATTGCCCCGGCATGGCGAATTTTTTCTAGTAAATCCCAGGGTTCGGCTACCTCTAGTTCTAAGTGTTCTGGGGCAAATTCATTAGATAACTCGGCTGCGGCCTCCAAGGAATCCACCACTACCACCACACCATAATGGGCGATCGCCTTTTCCGTCAACGTCCGTCGGGGATGATTCACCAACTGCCGTTCTACCTCCGCCACCACCTGTCGGGCTAAAGCCGAATCCGTTGTTAATAAAATTGCCGCAGCCATGGTGTCATGTTCCGCCTGGGCCAATAAATCCGCCGCGATATGAACCGGATTCGCCGTACTATCCGCAATAATTAGAACCTCCGATGGCCCCGCCAGGGAATCAATGCCCACCGTCCCATAAACCAACTTTTTCGCCAAGGTCACATAAATATTGCCCGGGCCGGTAATCACATCCACCTTCGGGATCGTTTCCGTGCCATAGGCTAAAGCCGCCACGGCCTGTGCCCCACCCACCCGATAAATTTCATGGACTCCTGCCTCTTGAGCCGCCACTAACACGGCTGGGTTTACCTTAGAGTCTGGCCCTGGGGGAGTCACCATCACAATCCGGGGAACCTTGGCTACCTGAGCCGGAACTGCATTCATCAAAACCGTACTGGGGTACGACGCTTTCCCCCCAGGTATATATAATCCAGCCCGGTCAACGGGGGTAAACCGTTTCCCCAGAACCACATCATCCTCCCCAAACTGCACCCAGGACTTAGGAGTGCGCTGGCGGTGAAAGGCTTCAATTTGTTGGCGAGCAAATTGGATCGCATCCAACAATTCCTTCGAGACTTGCTGGTAAGCTGCGTCCAACTCCGAACCACTCACCCGCAACTCATCTAATGTTAATATTTTTTGATCGAATTCTTCCGTATAGTGCAAAAGAGCCTTATCCCCTTGACGCCGAACCGTTTGCAAGACTTCTCGCACGGTTGCTTCTTTATGGGTCATCGCGTCATCATGGGTACGGTCAGAGATCCGTCGTAATTCAGCTTGTGCTTCAACCCACTGAGTAATAATTCGCAGCATGGTGATTCGGAGTGCCAACCTTAAAAAAACTAGGGCGCAGATACGGAACAGACAACAGGGTTGAATATCTTGACACCGAGGCTTATTAACCCAGGTGAAAAATTTCTCCCCCTTGTTTCCTTGGCCATACCCAGACTTTGTATCCTTAAGCGATACTTTAGAGTTCTAGCCACAGGGGCAACACTCTGGGGATTCATACCACATCTAGCATAGCACAAAAAGCTATACCCGCCTACGCGAGAGCAACCCTAGAAGCACAGGATGTTAAACCCGTTTTTTTTTGCTACAATGGTTCAAATCCAGAACTTTATCGCTCCTTCCTATGGGTAAATAGGAAGATAGGTTGAATTTGACAAAATAAATGTTATATTGGTATGTCTGTAACTGAGTATCTCTAATCGAAATACTTGCGTCTTCTTCAATCACAACCTATGGCTAATATAAAATCTGCTGTCAAACGAGTCGAAATCGCAGAGCGCAATCGCCTGCGTAACAAATCTTACAAGTCAGCCGTCAAGACTTTAATGAAAAAATGCCTCACCTCTGTTGATAAATTTGGGACTGACCCCACAACCGATAATCTCACTACCGTAAATCAACAAATGTCGGATGCCTTTAGTAAAATCGACAAGGCTGTAAAAAAGGGTGTCCTGCATCCTAACAATGGCGCTCGTAAAAAATCTCGCCTGGCGAGAGCCTTAAAGCGCCACCAAACCGTTGCGGCCTAGCTCATCATTGATCAGTTATCAGTAAACGGTTAACAGTTAAGAGCCAATGCTTAGTAGTAGTCAACTCTTAGCCATGAAGGATACGGGTAATATAAACTATCCCGCGAGGACGCTGGCACTGCAAAATTGGTAACTGATCACTGATTGCTGATGAATCTGAATAAAAGGACTATGCAACTGATCGATACCCACGTCCATATTAACTTCAAAGCATTGGCATCCGATTTAGATGCAATTCGGCAGAGATGGCAGGAGGCGGGAGTAGTCCGTTTGGTGCATTCCTGTGTTCACCCTGGAGAATTTCAGGAAATACAGGAAATTGCTAATCAAGTCCCCGAACTAAGCTTTGCTGTTGGGTTGCATCCCTTGGATGCTAAACTCTGGAATTCAACCTCGGCCCAAACCATTACCCAACTCGCCCAATCCGATGATAGAGTCGTTGCGATTGGAGAAATGGGACTCGATTTCTATAAAGCCGATAACCGAGATCAACAAATCCAGGTCTTCACCCAACAGCTAGAGATTGCTTATAGTTTGAAGAAACCTGTGATTATCCATTGTCGGGAGGCAGCAGAAACCATGATTCCCCTATTAAAGCAATTTTGGCAACAACAAGGCCAAGTTTCCGGGGTAATGCACTGTTGGGGAGGAACTCCCGAAGAACAGCAGGAGTTTCTGCAGTTGGGTCTGTATATCAGTTTTAGCGGAACCGTTACCTTTAAAAACGCAATTGCTATTCAGGAATGCGCTCGTCTAGTTCCGTCTGATCGAATTTTAATTGAAACAGACTGTCCTTTTCTAGCGCCTGTTCCTCAACGGGGAAAACGCAACGAACCCGCCTTTGTGCGCCATGTTGCCGAAACCGTTGCCCGAGTGCGGGACATTTCCCTAGAAACCCTATCTCAACAAACCACGAATAATGCCTGTCAACTCTTTCAGTTATCAGTTATCAGTTAACAGTGATCAGTTGAGGAGTGATTCAGTTGAGGAGTGATCAGTTGAGGAGGTAATAAATTAACTGTAAACTTCTTAACGATTAACTGATGACTGATGACTGATGACTGATTATTGATAACTGACAACTATTAACTCAATCACTGATAACTGATAACTGATAACTAATAAATGGCAAGTCTAACCCATAACGAACCCACTTTTGTACTCCCTGACTTAATTGAAATTCAACGGTCAAGTTTTCGTTGGTTTTTAGAAGCAGGGCTAATTGAAGAATTAGAAAGTTTTTCCCCCATTACCGACTATACCGGGAAACTAGAACTCCATTTTTTAGCCAAAGATTATAAACTTAAACGTCCTAAATATGACGTTGATGAAGCCAAACGGCGGGATAGTACCTATGCCGTTCAAATGTACGTTCCGACTCGTTTAATTAATAAAGAAACTGGAGAAATTAAAGAACAAGAAGTCTTTATTGGGGACTTACCCCTAATGACAGAACGGGGAACTTTTATTATCAATGGGGCTGAACGAGTTATCGTCAACCAAATTGTCAGAAGTCCTGGGGTTTATTATAAATCTGAAATTGATAAAAACGGCCGACGGACATATAGTGCGTCCCTAATTCCCAACCGAGGTGCCTGGTTAAAATTTGAAACCGATAAAAATGACTTAGTGTGGGTCAGAATTGATAAAACCCGCAAACTATCCGCCCAGGTTTTATTAAAAGCCTTGGGACTCACCAATAACGAAATTTTTGATGCCCTGCGCCATCCCGAATACTTTGAAAAGACCATTGAACGGGAAGGGGAATTTAGCGAAGACGATGCCTTAATGGAACTGTACCGCAAACTCCGTCCAGGGGAACCCCCAACGGTGGCTGGTGGAGAACAGTTACTCAATAATCGCTTTTTTGATGCCAAACGCTATGACCTAGGCCGAGTCGGACGCTATAAACTCAATAAAAAACTGCGGCTGACCATTCCCGATACCACCCGGGTTCTAACCTCCGTGGATATTTTATCGGCGATTGATTATTTAATTAACCTAGAATTTGATATTGGTGAAACCGATGATATTGACCACTTAGGAAATCGTCGTGTCCGGTCAGTGGGAGAACTGCTGCAAAACCAAATTCGGGTCGGTTTAAACCGCTTAGAAAGAATTATCCGAGAACGGATGACCGTGAGTGATGCCGATGCCTTAACCCCAGCATCCTTAGTCAACCCCAAACCCCTAGTGGCTGCCATTAAAGAATTCTTCGGTAGTTCCCAATTATCGCAGTTTATGGATCAGACCAATCCCTTAGCGGAACTGACCCACAAACGGCGCCTATCTGCCCTCGGCCCCGGGGGACTAACCAGGGAACGGGCCGGGTTTGCTGTCCGAGATATTCACCCCAGTCACTACGGTCGGATTTGTCCGATTGAAACCCCGGAAGGGCCCAACGCTGGATTAATTGGATCTTTAGCAACTTTGGCGCGGGTGAACCCCTACGGATTTATTGCCACCCCCTATAACAAAGTTGAAAACGGCAAAGTCCGCTTAGATTTACCTGCGGTGTACATGACCGCCGACGAAGAAGACGATTTACGGGTGGCACCTGGGGATATTAGCACCGATGCCGAGGGAACGATTTTAGGGGATATTGTTCCGGTGCGGTATCGCCAGGAATTCACCACCACAACTCCCATGCAGGTGGACTATGCCGCGGTATCTCCGGTACAGATTGTCTCCGTCGCCACCTCCTTAATTCCTTTCTTGGAACATGACGACGCGAACAGGGCATTGATGGGGTCTAATATGCAACGGCAAGCCGTCCCTCTCCTCCGTCCCGAACGGCCCTTAGTGGGAACCGGATTAGAAGCCCAAGCCGCCCGGGATAGTGGGATGGTGATTGTTTCGCGTATGGACGGGGAGATCAGTTATATTGACGGATCTCGGATTATTGTCAAATCCCTGACGGTAGATGCCGATTCAAATTCCAGCGAGGAAAGTTTCCTGATTCGCGAATACGACGATCTCGACCTCAAAACCAAACAGCCCTCGGTATGGAAGCAAAAATACGCTGGCTATATCGAGTACGAACTGCAAAAATATCAACGTTCTAACCAAGATACTTGTTTAAACCAGCGTCCCTTGGTTTATGAAGGAGATCAGGTGGTAGCGGGTCAGGTATTAGCCGATGGTTCCTCCACCGAAGGGGCAGAACTAGCTTTAGGTCATAATATTCTGGTGACTTATATGCCCTGGGAGGGATATAACTACGAAGACGCGATTTTAATTAGTGAGCGTTTAGTCCAAGAGGATATTTACACCTCCATCCACGTTGAAAAATACGAAATTGAAGCCCGACAAACCAAACTTGGCCCGGAAGAAATTACCCGGGAAATTCCTAACGTCGGGGAAGACTCCCTGCGACAACTGGATGGGAATGGGATTATCCGAGTTGGGGCCTGGGTAGAGTCCGGGGATATTTTAGTCGGGAAAGTCACACCCAAAGGGGAATCCGACCAACCCCCCGAAGAAAAATTACTCAGGGCAATTTTCGGAGAAAAAGCCCGGGACGTGCGGGATAACTCCCTACGGGTTCCCAACGGCGAAAAAGGTCGGGTTGTAGATGTGCGGGTGTTCACCCGGGAACAGGGGGATGAGTTACCGCCTGGGGCGAATATGGTGGTGCGGGTATATGTGGCGCAAAAACGCAAAATCCAAGTCGGGGACAAAATGGCCGGACGCCACGGCAACAAAGGAATTGTGTCTCGGATTCTCCCCATTGAGGATATGCCCTATTTGCCCGATGGTCGGGCTGTGGATATTGTTCTTAATCCCTTGGGTGTACCCAGTCGGATGAACGTCGGCCAAATCTTTGAATGTTTATTAGGGTGGGCGGGTCAAAACCTGAAAAAACGGTTTAAAGTGGTTCCCTTTGATGAAATGCACGGCCCGGAAATGTCACGGGAAACCGTTCACGGGAAGTTAAAAGAAGCCCGGGATAAAACCAAGAAAGATTGGTTATTTAACGAAAACTATCCGGGGAAAAGCATCGTTTATGACGGTCGCACCGGAGAACCCTTTGACCAACCCGTCACCGTGGGGATTGCCTATATGTTGAAACTGGTTCACCTGGTTGATGATAAGATTCACGCCCGGTCTACTGGCCCTTACTCTTTGGTGACTCAGCAACCCTTGGGAGGGAAAGCCCAACAAGGAGGACAACGATTTGGAGAAATGGAGGTTTGGGCATTGGAAGCCTTCGGAGCAGCCTATACCTTGCAGGAGTTGTTAACGGTGAAATCCGACGATATGCAGGGACGCAACGAAGCCCTCAACGCCATTGTCAAGGGTAAAACCATTCCCCGTCCTGGGACACCGGAATCCTTTAAGGTGTTGATGCGGGAGTTGCAGTCGTTGTGTTTGGATATTGCGGTACATAAAGTGGAAACCACCGACGAAGGTGGAAGTCGAGATGTGGAAGTAGACTTAATGGCTGATATCCCAGCCACCCGGATGACCTACACCTCCAATAACTTTGCCCCCGCTAAACCTACTTATGATTTAAGTAGTTCAGTCGAAGAAGACGAATAAATTCAGTCATCAGTTAACAGTTATCAGTCATCAGTCAACAGTTATCAGTTGAGGAGTAGTTATCAGTTGAATTCCTTAATGTTCCCTGTTCCCCATTACCTGTTCCCTGTTCCCTGTTCCCTGTTCCCTATTCCCTATTCCCTGAATAAAATGGCTAAAATTGAACAACGATTTGATTACGTTAAAATTGGAATCGCATCTCCAGAACGCATTCGGCAGTGGGGAGAAAGAACCCTACCCAATGGTCAAGTGGTTGGAGAAGTTACAAAACCTGAAACCATCAATTACAGAACCCTGAAACCGGAGATGGACGGGTTGTTTTGTGAACGAATTTTTGGCCCAGCAAAGGATTGGGAATGTCATTGTGGGAAATATAAACGGGTCAGACATCGTGGAATTGTCTGTGAACGCTGCGGGGTAGAGGTAACAGAATCCCGTGTCCGTCGTCACCGTATGGGTTTTATTAAACTAGCCGCTCCTGTAACCCATGTTTGGTATCTCAAAGGCATTCCTAGTTATATGGCTATTTTATTAGATATGCCATTGCGGGATGTAGAACAGGTGGTTTATTTTAACGCTTATGTGGTGTTAAATCCAGGTAACTATGACGGCCTATCCTATAAACAGTTATTAACCGAAGATACTTGGTTAGAAATTGAAGACCAAATTTATAGTGAAGATTCCACCTTAACCGGAATTGAAGTGGGAATTGGAGCCGAAGCCATTTCCCGTTTGCTCGAAGATATTCCCTTAGAAGAAGAAGCCGAAAGATTACGGGAAGAAATTGCCGTTGCTAAGGGACAAAAACGCGCCAAATTAATTAAACGATTGCGGGTAATTGATAATTTTGTGGCGACGGGTTCCAAACCGGATTGGATGGTTTTGAATGTAATTCCCGTCATTCCTCCCGATTTACGGCCAATGGTGCAGTTAGATGGGGGTCGATTTGCCACCTCCGACTTAAACGACCTATATCGTCGGGTGATTAACCGGAATAATCGGTTAGCCCGGTTACAGGAAATTCTCGCCCCAGAAATTATTATCCGTAACGAAAAACGGATGTTACAGGAAGCCGTTGATGCCTTAATTGATAACGGTCGCCGAGGTCGGACAGTGGTGGGGGCGAATAATCGACCCTTAAAATCCCTCTCCGATATTATCGAAGGAAAACAAGGACGATTCCGTCAAAACCTATTAGGAAAACGGGTCGATTATTCTGGACGTTCCGTGATTGTGGTGGGGCCTAAATTAAGAATGCACCAGTGCGGTTTACCACGGGAAATGGCAATTGAATTGTTCCAACCCTTTGTAATTAACCGCCTAATTCGTCAAGGATTAGTTAACAATATTAAAGCGGCGAAAAAACTGATTCAACGGAATGATGCCAGCATTTGGGAAGTCTTACAGGAAGTCATCCAAGGACATCCGGTGATGCTAAACCGCGCCCCAACCTTGCACCGTTTAGGGATTCAAGCCTTTGAACCGATTTTAGTCGATGGTCGGGCGATTCAACTGCATCCGTTAGTTTGTCCCGCCTTTAACGCTGACTTTGACGGTGACCAAATGGCCGTTCACGTTCCCCTATCAATTGAATCCCAGGCTGAAGCTCGGTTATTAATGTTAGCCTCGAATAATATTCTATCCCCAGCAACGGGTAGACCGATTGTTACACCTAGTCAGGATATGGTGTTGGGATGTTATTATTTAACCGCAGAAAACCCTAAATTAGAGGATCAAAGTCACCGCTATTTTCCTGATTTAGAAGATGTAATCTTAGCCTATAAACAGGGCGCTTTGGGTTTACATTCATACATCATGGTGCGATTTGATGGGGAGATTTTATCGGATGAAGTAGAACAGATAGGGGTCGAACTTAAAGACGACTTAACTGGAGTGATCACTAAAACTTATGTGGGCAAAAAAACAGGGAAACTAATGCGACGAGTTCGAGAAGATTCCGAGGGGAATATTCTTGCCCAATATATTCGTACTACCCCGGGGCGTGTCATTTTCAATAAAACCGTTCAAGATACCCTAATTCAATAGGTAATAGGTAATGGGTAATGGGTAATGGGTAATGGGTAATGGGCAATGGATAAATATTTTCTTCCCTATTCCCTATTGCCTCTTGCTATAACTGATAACTGATAACTGATTTAAAATCATGGCTAACAAAAAAATCTTTCGGAATCAAGTTATTGATAAAGGACAATTAAAAAAAATCATGTCCTGGGCTTTTATGAATTATGGTACGGCTCGCACCGCCCAAATTGCCGATGAATTAAAGGAATTAGGGTTTACTTATGCCACAAAAGCCGGGGTTTCTATTAGTGTGGATGACTTACAGATTCCTCCTTCCAAAAAAGCTCTATTAGAAGAAGCGGAAGAAGAAATTAGAAATACAGAACGTCGTTATATTAAAGGGGAAATTACCGAAGTTGAACGGTTTCAAAAAGTTATTGATACTTGGAATGGTACATCCGAAGCCCTAAAAGATCGGGTGGTGGAAAACTTTAAAGCCAGTAACCCCCTGAACTCGGTTTATATGATGGCCTTCTCCGGTGCGCGGGGGAATATTTCCCAAGTCCGTCAGTTAGTTGGAATGCGGGGTTTGATGGCTGACCCCCAAGGGGAAATTATTGATTTACCGATTAAAACCAACTTCCGAGAAGGCTTAACCGTTACGGAGTATATTATTTCCTCCTATGGGGCGCGTAAAGGTCTAGTAGATACGGCCCTACGAACCGCCGACTCTGGGTATTTAACCCGCCGTTTAGTCGATGTTTCCCAGGATGTGATTCTGCGAGAAATTGACTGCGGAACCAGCAAGGGGATTTGGACTCGCAGTATGACCGATGGCGAACGGGTGTTAATTCCAATCAAAGATCGGTTAATGGGTCGGGTGTTAGGGGCAGATGTCCACCACCCCGAAACCGGAGAAATTATCACCTATCAGTCAGAACAGGCGGTCAAAAATCATTCCGTGAGTGAGGAGTTGGCCGTAGCTATTCAGGAAGCTGGAGTTGAGGAGGTATTATTGCGATCGCCTCTCACCTGTGAAGCCAATCGTTCCGTCTGTCAACATTGCTATGGCTGGAGTTTAGCCCATGGTCATAACGTCAACCTTGGGGAAGCGGTGGGAATTATTGCCGCCCAGAGTATCGGCGAACCCGGAACCCAGTTAACCATGCGGACATTCCACACCGGAGGGGTATTCACCGCCGAAGCCGCTGGAATGATCCGGGCCGGAATTAATGGGGTGGTCAAGTTCTCTAAATCCCTGCGAGTCCGTCCCTTCCGTACCCGTCACGGAGATGATGCCTTCATCGTGGAAAGCACGGGCCAGATTATTGTGGACGGTAGTGGAAAAAATACCGAAAAACACAGTATCACCCAAGGAACAACGATTATTGTCCAAGAAGGTCAACAAGTTAAAGCTAACGAAATCCTAGCGGAAATTGCCGCCGGGGGTCGGACAGCCCGCAAAACCACGGAAAAAGCTACTAAGGACGTCGCCACGGACTTAGCTGGGGAAGTCAAATTTGCCGATGTGGTTCCCGAAGAAAAAACCGACCGTCAAGGAAACATGACCCGTATCGCCCAACGGGGGGGGCTGATTTGGGTTCTCGGAGGAGAAGTTTATAACCTACCCCCGGCGGCGGAACCATTGGTCAAAAATGGTGATCCGGTGCATCCGGGAAGCGTTCTCGCCCAAACCAAACTGGTTTCAGAGCATGGGGGATTAGTCCGAATTCGGGAACAGTTTGCCGAAGGTGAGCTACCTCGGGAAATTGAGATTATCACCGCCTCGGTATTACTAGATCAAGCCTTAGTGCGGTTGGTACAGATGCAGGGACGGGAACAATATATTATTGAAACCAATAGTAACCATCGCTTCATGCTCAAAGTCAGTCCGGGTTCCAAAGTGGAAAACCACGATGTGATTGCGGAACTGATGGATGATAGCTACCGGACAAAAACCGGGGGTATTATTAAATACGCCGGGGTAGAAGTCGCCAAACGGGGTAAGGGAAAACAGGGTTATGAAGTCACCCAGGGAGGGACTTTATTATGGATTCCCGAAGAATGCCATGAGGTGAATAAAGATATTTCCTTACTGTTAACTGAGGATGGACAGTATGTGGAAGCTGGGATGGAAGTGGTTAAGGATATCTTCTGTCAGAGTAATGGGGTGATCGAAGTTACTCAGAAAAATGATATTCTGCGAGAAATCGTCATCAAACCCGGAGAACTGCATCTGGTGGATGACCCGGAAATGGTGATGGCAATTGATGGCCAGATTGTCAATCCCGGCCAAGAGGTGATTCCAGGGATTATCTCGGACAACTTGCGTTATGTGGAATATGTGGAAACTCCCGAAGGCCCAGCCTTGCTGTTACGTCCCGTGGTGGAGTTTAGCGTTCCCGAAAATCCCACCGTCCCCTCTCAGGAGTCTCTGAACGAGTCCATCGTTCTGCGAGCCGTGCAACGTTTAACCTACAAAGATGGGGAACGGGTACGCTCTGTGGAAGGGGTGGAACTGCTACGAACCCAGTTAGTAATTAGTATTGGCATCGAAGCCCCGCAGTTAGCCGCCGATATCGAGTTACTTCCCGATGAGAATGACCCCGACGTCAGGAAGTTACAGTTAGTGATTTTAGAATCCTTGGTAATTCGTCGGGATGCGATCGCTGATGCGACTCAGGGCAGTACCCTGACGCGGTTAATGGTCAAGGATGGAGATGAAATTGAGAAAGGCGCCGTTGTTACTCGCACGGAAATCATGTGTAAGGAAGACGGGATTATTCAGGGGATTCGGTCGGGGGCGGACATTGTGCGCCGTTGTTTGGTGGTACGCGAGAGTGATGAGTTACCTTTGCAAGTCAAAAACATTCCTTTAGTTAAAGAAGGAGATAAAGTTGTTGCCGGACAGTTTATTGCTAATGGAACAAAAGCGACACAATCAGGAGAAGTTGTTTATGTCTCTAGTCATATCGATTTCAGCCATGATTTTAAAAAGAGACTAGATGAAGCAATCGAATTTTTAGCTGATTTATTAGCCAGTGTGATTGTTAATTCTCTTATTTCTCATTTTGCGCCTCTTATCGCAGGATTAACCCTGGGAGTTGACCTAGCAACCCCACTTGCATCTATTCGGATTGAACTTGTTCAAACAATTACTGATGGGATTTTCAACCATTTACCCTCTATTCTTCAAGTACCAGTTATTGAGAAAGCAGTTGCAACCCTAGCAGCAGTTTTTGTAGACGAGATTATTAATCAGGGGAATGAGACGACTCTTGGCTCTCTTATTTCTATGCTTGGGAAGCCTGTAGCGGATTTAATAGCGCAATTCAAACAGTCAATTCTTCTTCCTGGCTTACAACCGGTTGCTGAAGCGATTGGTTTTGTTTTGGGTGATCCAGGACTTCATAGCTTAATCGAAATTGCCCTTGTCGGTAAAAAGATGGTAGCTGCTGGTGCAGCATTGAAGGTAGATGAGCTTACCAAATTGGTGGGCGGCTTAATCAGCCTCCTGATCAGTTTCTTTAGCTTAAAGTGGACAAAACCAATTACAATCACGTTGCGTCAGACTCTACGAGATACGATGACCATTAACTTACCCGATGGTGTGAAACCTACGGTGGAACTGGGTCAATTGTTGATTCAGGGGGTTGAAATTGCTGATAAGGTGACAATTCCTGTGTCGGGTCAAGTTATTGCTATCGGTGATAAAGTTACCGGAACCGGAACCAGTCATGTCCTTCCCAATCAAATCAAACTTCGCTTAGGTCGCCCCTATCGGGTGTCTCCCGGTGCGATTCTGCATATTAAAGATGGAGACTTGGTACAACGGGGGGATAACCTGGTGTTGCTGGTGTTTGAACGGGCCAAAACCGGAGATATTATTCAAGGGTTGCCCCGAATTGAAGAACTATTAGAAGCCCGTAAACCCAAGGAAGCCTGTATTTTAGCCCGACGCCCGGGAACCGCCCAGGTGACTATGGATGATGACATCACCGAACTGCGGGTAATTGAAAATGATGGCACGGTTACGGATTATCCCCTGGGTTCGGGTCAATCCCCGATTGTCTCCGATGGTTACAAAGTAGAGGCCGGACAAACCTTGACCGATGGCCCTAGTAATCCCCATGAAATCCTGGAAGTGTTCTATGACCATTATCTGGAACAGGGAGAAGGGATGTATGACGCGGCTTTGGGTAGTTTCCGCCACTGTCAAGCATTCTTGGTTAACGAGGTACAGTCGGTGTATCAGTCCCAGGGGATTGATATTTCCGATAAGCATATTGAGGTGATTGTCCGTCAGATGACCTCGAAAGTGCGGATTGATGATGGGGGCGATACAACTATGTTACCCGGGGAATTAGTGGAACTGCGCCAGGTAGAACAGGTGAATGATGCGATGTCGATTACCGGAAGTGCGCCCGCCAAATATACCCCCGTGTTATTGGGGATTACCAAGGCGTCCTTAAATACCGATAGCTTTATCTCGGCGGCTAGTTTCCAAGAAACTACCCGGGTCTTGACTGAAGCGGCTATTGAGGGCAAATCCGACTGGTTACGCGGTCTCAAGGAAAACGTGATTATCGGACGTCTGATTCCGGCGGGAACGGGATTTAATGCCTATGAGGAATCGGGTAATGCCGAGTATGGCTTTGATAATGGCACGTTGTATTTGGATGAGGAGGATGAGGACGAACTGCGGGATGTGGTTTTGGATGATAAAACCGCCCGGGTTTATAACAGTTTTGAACGGGAATTACCCCCGGAGTCCAAAGCAGCACCGTCTAGTTTAGGAAAAGGTAGCAAGGTTATATTTGAAGATAGTGAAGATGATCCTTTATTATCAGCTATCCTCGATGACGAGTTAATTGATGACGAATACGAAGACGACAACGAGGACGAAGACGAATAAAATTAGTAGAGACGTTGCATGCAACGTCTCTACTGGTCTATCAATTTAAGAGTTAATCAATGACTCAAATTATCCCCAAATTTACAATTAAACCGGGTTATCGACCTCAATCTCAAGATACGACACCGGAAGTTGATTGTTTGGAATTCTGGCTACTAAAACAACGAACACCCGAACAGCGATTGATAATGGGAAGTTCGATTAATCAAAATGCTCGTCGCTTTTCCATAAGTTGTTTTCGTCAAAGATTCTCATATTTATCTAAGGAACAATTTTCCCGAAAACTTGCGGAAGCTTGGTTGGCAGAAGATTGTCCGCACCATTATATTCCCACTGGAAATGAAATGAGTTGGGTTCAAGATTCTATTACTTTAGCTGAAATTCTCCACCCGATTTTGGAGTCCCTTAATATTCCTTATTATATTACGGGCGGTGTGGCTGCTATTGCTTATGGAGAAGTCCGAACCACCCGAGATTTGGATATCGTTATCTCAATTTCATCTCAAGATTTAACGTTATTAATTTTACAATTAGAAGCAATAGGTTTTTATGTTTCGGGTGTAGATGATGTGGTTTCGGGTCGAATGCGAATTCTACAAGTTACCCATATAGAAACAATCTCCCGTGCTGATTTAATTATGGCAGAAAATTCGGAATTTGAACAGATCAAATTTGAACGACGGCAACAATATAAAATTCCAACGGGTGCAACTGTTTTTCTAGCTTCTGCGGAAGATGTAATTCTGAATAAATTATATTGGCGAAAATCAAACCAGTCCGAAAAGCAATGGCGAGATGTATTGGGTGTATTAAAAGTACAAGGACAGTGTTTAGATTTAGCTTATCTCAAGCTTAGGGCTGAATCTTTGGGGTTAGTTGAGGATTTAGACCAAGCTTTAATTGAAGCCGGATTTTAGCTATAATGAGATGACTAATAACTGATTACTGATTTATGTCTGAAACAATTAAACTTGATCAATTTCTAAAATTTATGGGTGAAGTTTCCACCGGGGGACAAGCCAAAATCCTAATTAAATATGGTGATGTTGAAGTTAATGGTGAGGTTGAAACCCGCAGGGGACGAAAGTTAGTCACCGGAGATCAAGTATTGGTTAATGGAAAAACCTTAACGGTTAATTTATATAGCAGGGAACACCGGAACAGCCCCCCTAGCCCCCCGTGCAGGGGGGCTAGGGGGGGAGGGAACACCGGAGGAAAAGACTTCACCATCTAGCTTTGCTGCATCACTCTTTGTCCTAATAGGTCTGGCGACTGCTATAACATAGATAATAGCACTTGACCATTGGGCATAATCGTATTATAAATTATTGCATCCTGATCATTAAATCCGATGGCATCGGTTAGGTTGGCGTCGGTTAAGTTAGCTGCTTTGAAATTTGCTTTGTGTAAATCGGTATCGCGTAAATCTGCGCCCACTAACCAAGCATTTTCTAAATTACATTCATATAGAGTTGCATCGCTTAAATCTGCTTGATAAAGATTAGTATAACTTAAATTTGCTTGAGTTAAATTTGCTCCATTGAGATTAATATGGGAAAGATTTGCTCCCATCATTTGGCCACTATATAAACTGGTTTGTTTTAAAATGGCATAACTCAAATTCGTCCCCATTAAGTTAGCCCCGCGCAACGAAGCTCGACTTAAATTTGTGTAACTGAGATTCGCCCCACTCAAGTCCGCCCCAATAAAGACTAACCTACTCAGATCAAAATTTTGTAAATCTGCACCCCTGAAATCCACTCCTTTAAAACTCCATTCTCCTTCTGCCTTTCGCTGTAGTAATTCCAACCCATCCATAATATTAAGCCAAAATCCAATACGATTAATACCATCAAATGTCTATTTAAGGAAAAGCCCAGATGACACCAACAGTCCTGCCAGAAATCGATCAAAAGTTTCACCTAGTTTTACTGACTGCCCGACTTCTCCTCCAGAATAGTGCGGCAACTGAAAGAGTGCATCGAGTCACTCATCAATTGGCGGATAGTTTAGGAATTGAAGCCCGGTTATTAGTTTCCTATGAAGCCATCACATTAACAACAAAAATCCATAATCAATTCTATTCGCGCATTAGCATCCCGATTCCGGTGATGAAAATTAATATGATGGTGATCACTCAAGTGATGCGTTTAGTTGATGATATTCAACAAGGACATAAAACCTTAGAACAACTTACGGATGAGTTAGAACTAATTAATTATCATTAAAATTAATTATCATTAAAATTCAAAGTTCCCTCGGCAGCCATCGCATTTGGTGCCGTTGTGGGAATGATTCCTGGGATTTATATTTTCAGGGCGGGAAGTGGTTTGATTTTAATGATGAAGTTAGGAATCCATGCCGATGTTCCGTTAATTGCTAATACTATTGTTATGGCAGGCACAGGATTATTAATGACACTAGCTATTCCTGTGGGTTTAGCATTGCCTAATCTCTTGTTTTTTCGTTCAGAGGATTAGAGGGAATAGGTAATAGGTAATAGTCACGTGATTAAGTATATGGAGTAAACATTTAAGTATTAAGAATTAAAAATTTATGGTTAAGAATTCCAGTTAAATGTTAGCAATCCCTGAAAAAATCAATAATTGAGTATGGGCGATACCTGATGTTTGACAGAATGTAAAGTTAAATTACAACTGTGATTAAAATGTTGAGAAATTTTCCAAAATTGAATCAATCCCTTAATCTGGAAGTTTAAAGTAATATTACAAGAGAGAACCAATGCAAGATCTGAAAAAGTATCGTATTCGATGCACACTAACCTATGGTGATATCTATAGCCAAATCATCATTTGGTTAATTGTCATCTTTATCGCCTTAGCGACTTCCCTAGCCCTGTGGAGTACAACCCGTCAAATTTATGCGTTAGCGACGGTTGGCTTAATTATTGTGCTGTCTTTACCTTTCCTACTCTTTGCATTCGTCACCACTTTATTTAACCATATTGAAATTCTATCCGTAGACCCCTTAATTCAAGACGAACCCAGTCGTACTGAATTTCCGGCTTCCTAAACGGCACAGATCAGTTATCAGTTAATAGTTAAGAAGTTTACAGTTAATTGATTAACTCCTTAACTGATGACTGATAACTGATGACTGATGACTGATGACTGATAACTGATAACTGATAACTGATTAAGATGCTAGAACATGATGTGATTATTGTTGGGGGCGGGTTGGCAGGATGTCGGGCGGCCGTAGAAATGGCCCGGACTAACCCCAGCCTGAATATAGCTATTGTTGCCAAAACTCACCCCATCCGTTCCCATTCCGTCGCTGCCCAAGGGGGTATTGCTGCCACCTTAAAAAATATTGATGAAAGTGATAGTTGGCAAGCCCACGCCTTTGATACCGTCAAGGGTTCAGACTATTTAGCTGACCAAGATGCTGTCGAAATTTTAGCCAAAGAAGCCCCGGATGTAATTATTGATTTAGAACATTTGGGCGTATTATTTTCCCGTCTTCCCGATGGCCGGATTGCTCAACGGGCTTTTGGGGGCCATTCCCATAATCGCACTTGTTACGCTGCTGATAAAACAGGTCATGGGATTTTACACGAACTGGTCAGTAACCTGCGACGCTATGGTGTCCATATCTATGATGAATGGTATGTGCTGCGTCTGATTTTAGAAGACGGACAGGCCAAAGGGGTGGTCATGTTCCGAATTGATGATGGACAGTTAACCGTTGTCCGGGCTAAGGCGGTGATGTTCGCCACCGGGGGCTATGGTCGGGCATTTAATACCACTTCCAATGACTATGCCTCAACCGGGGACGGGCTGGCGATGGCGGCAATGGCGGGGGTTCCCTTGCAAGATATGGAATTTGTCCAGTTCCATCCTACGGGACTATATCCGGTGGGGGTGTTAATTTCCGAGGCTGTGCGGGGGGAAGGAGCCTATTTAATTAATAGTAATGGGGAGCGGTTCATGGCGACTTATGCCCCGAGTCGGATGGAATTAGCACCTAGGGATATTACTTCTCGCGCGATTACTTTAGAACTGCGGGCAGGCCGTGGAATTAACCCCGATGGCAGTGCCGGGGGGCCCTATATTTATTTGGATTTGCGACATTTAGGACGGGAAAAAATTATGAGTCGGATTCCCTTTTGTTGGGAAGAAGCTCACCGTTTATTAGGAATTGATGCGGTGGTGGAACCGATGCCTGTACGTCCCACGGTTCACTATTCTATGGGAGGTATTCCCACTAATATTAATGGTCAAGTTTTAAGTGGTGCGGATAGTTTTGTTGATGGATTATTTTCCGCCGGAGAAGCCGCTTGTGTATCGGTGCATGGAGCTAATCGTTTAGGCAGTAATTCTTTATTAGAATGTGTGGTTTATGGAAAAAGAACCGGGGCGGCTATTGCCCAATTTGTGCAAAATCGCAAGTTACCAAATATTGATGAACAGCGTTATTTGAAAGAAACTGCATTGCAATTACAAGGTTTATTAGACCAGTCTGGAGACTACAGAATTGGAAAACTGCGTCAGGAGTTTCAAGATGCTATGACCTCCCATTGTGGTGTATTTAGAACCGATACAGTTATGCGAGAAGGGTTAAGTCAAATTCAGGAGTTACAGAATCGTTATCAACGGATTTATTTAGATGATAAAGGCAAATGTTGGAATACAGAATTAATTGAAGCATTGGAATTAAAAAGTCTGATGATTGTAGGAAATATGATTTTAACTTCGGCCTTAAGTCGCCAAGAAAGTCGAGGCGCCCATAGTCGGGAAGATTATCCTCAACGCCATGATGAAACCTTCCTAAAACATACTTTAGCCTATTATTCCCCTGCGGGTATTGATTTAGCCTATCGTCCGGTAAAAATTACCCTATTTGAACCCCAGGAACGTAAATATTAAGGTGAATAAATAGAATTTTTATATTTTATTTATGGGATAAAACCAAAAAATCCTCTTGTTTTTGGTGACTGAACACCGTAACATTCAGGAGGATAATCTCAAAACCTGTTGAATTAAATCAAACCATCATGGAGCCAAATTCACTACCAACGGAATTGATACTAACACATTCTCATCAATCTCTTGGACGTATTTGTTTAGATTGGACACCCCAACCGGGTCATTATCTAAATTTCCAGGGTCAAACCTATACTGTTTTAGAGCGTCGTCATCGCTATCAACTCAAATCCGGTCGTTACCGACTGCATAAAATTTCCTTGTATGTGCAATCAGTACAACGACCTGAAGATAGAACCTTAATTGATGGACATTGGATTCTAGGAAATGCAAACTGTCGTTTTAATGCCTATTCTGAACTGATACGCTGTGCGGTGAATCCCCTTGGCCCTTGTCAAGAATGTCGTTTTTTTGAATCCGTTTTAACTGATTAAGGATTGAATTTCTCAAATCATTTCTGCCCGATATTCTTCAGCCGAAACCAGACGCCATTTTTGATCTCCCATGAGTTCTAAAACGTTGTTATGGTAGCGCAATAAACTGATTCGATGCCCAACACTAATATAAGTTGTTCCGGTTTCATGTAGTTTTTTATAAAGTAGTTCTTCATTTTTTAAATCTAAGGCGCTGGTGGCTTCATCTAAAATTGCGTAGCGGGGTTTACTAATTAATAATCGAGCAAAAGCTAACCGTTGCTGTTCTCCCACAGACAGAATATTAGCCCAATCTAATTCCGTATCAAAACCACTAACTCGTTCCGGTAAATCCGCTAAATTAACTAGCTTTAAGACTTGATATAATTCCTGTTCACTCACCTCTTGATTACTATTAGGATAGAGTAATTGTTGACGCAATGTTCCGAGTATCATATAGGGACGTTGGGGTAAAAATAACATTGATGAGAGTTCAGGACGAATTAAGCGCCCGGTTCCCGATGTCCATAATCCGGCAATGGTGCGTAATAAAGAACTTTTTCCGACTCCACTTTGACCCATAATTAATAATCCTTGACCGTCGGGTAAGCTCAGAGATAGGTCTTTAACCAGGATTTGTTGATAGTTTGGTGTGTTGACGGTAACGTGCTCTAAAGCTAGGGAATCATCAACTTTCATATCAATTTGTGTCTGACCTTCCTCCATGGATTTAGGAGATTCTAAAAATTCCGAGAAGGTTGATAAACGGTTAATTCCGGCGGCAAAAGCACTTAATATTTCAATCTGACTGACTACAATTGAAAAGGCTTTTAAAACTTGACTAAAGGCAAAACTCGCTTGGGTAATATCCCCATATTTAATCGTTTCAGCAAAATAAATAGGAGCTAAGATCAGCGAAGGAATAATAACCACAGCATATCCATAACTTGTGGTAAAATAATCAACATTTCTCTGCCAACCAATTAATAAATTAAAGTTTTTAAAGGCTTTGAAAAATCGTTCTTTGACTTGGATGAGTTCCTGTTCTTCCCCTTGATAAAAAGCAATGGATTCTGCATTGTCTCGGACATGAATTAATCCATAACGAAAATCCGCTTCTCGTTTTAATTGATTGAAGTTTAGAGGAATTAAACGCTGTCCAATAAAAACCGTGATTATCGTACCGACAGAAGCGTAAATTAATAGAAATACGGAAAGAGATTTAGAAATAGACCAGAGGATTCCCGTAAAAGAAATTACATCAATAATGGAACTTAGAATAATTAGTAAAAATCTTAAACTGGTAATCGTAAATGCCTTAATATCCTCGGTAATTCGTTGATCTGGGTTATCAAGTTTATTTTCCGATTCTATTTGATAAAATGCTCGCTGACTTAAATATTGGTCTAAAAATTTATCCGTTAACCATTTCCGCCAATAGTTTCCCAAGCGATCGCGGGTATAAGCATAGATGACAATAATGGGAGTTCCCACCACAAACACACTGGCATAAACATACAGAAAACGCCAAAAATTATCTTGATTTCTTTCAGCTAAAGCTGTTGAAAAAAAGTTGCCCACATAGCTAATAATTACATTCAATCCACTAACGGATAGGGATAAAAATAGCAGGACGCTCAAAAATGCCCAAGGTTGCCAACGAGTTTTAATTTGGTTTCTGTACACTAAAAATGTTCCGATGGGAACAATCAACATTAAAATAACGATAATAATATAGCGAGAATAAATAATACTTTCGATCAATTCATACAACCCCGGAGCAATGCTATTAAAGAATTCGGAAAAAATAGATTGACTGATAACAGTAACAATACTCACTAAAACAAAGACAGTCGCCGCCAGAAAAATTAATAATAATAATAACAAACTTATAAAAATCTTGCTACTTCCTGGTTCTACAGGATAAAAGAAGGGTTGGGCAATTCTTAAAAAGCGTTGCCAAAGTTGAGTATCAAATTTATTCATATTTTCCATCACGTTTAGCACAGGTCTTTTATCCTATAAAAGTTATGTATTCTCTAGGGTTTTCTACAGATTAAATCTGTGAAAAGGGCTACAGTTTTTTGTAAGTAGTTAGAAAATCGGCACAATCGAATAAGGATATCAACAGCCACGGACGAGAGAAATATAACCCTAATCACTCTACCATATTAATTTCAACTTTTAGCATTCATCCTGATTTTACTGAGTTGATTATTCTGACATTCTATAATATATCTTAGGATAGATGACAAAAGTTGATTCAGTTTATCCGATTAATTTGAACATTCTGTACACAACCAGGAAAGCTCAATACTCAGATCGGCTGCGCTCAACGATAGAATGGTTCAGGGTCTAATAAGAACACGATGTCTCAAACCTATACCGTCGAATTTCACAATCAAGGGAACATCCAAACAGTCGAAGTTCCAGAGGATAAACAAATCCTCCAAGCTGCCTTGGATGCCGGAATTAAGTTGCCCAATTCTTGCAATGCCGGAGTTTGTACCACCTGTGCAGCCAAAATTATAGAAGGCGAAGTTGATCAACGTGAGGGCATGGGATTAAGTCCCGAACTTCAAGCCGAAGGTTATGTCCTGCTTTGTATTGCCTATCCCCGCTCTAATTTAAAATTGATCCCAGGGAAAGAAGACGAAGTTTATGATCGTCAATATCCCCAAACTTCTTAACGAGTGAACAGAGGGGGCAGGGGGAGCAGGGGAGGCAGGGGGAGGCAGGGGGAGCGTCCTCGGTCGCTGAATATCACCCATTACCCATTACCCTGTTACTGAGCGAAGTCGAAGTATTACCCATTACCCATTACCCATTACCCATTACCCATTACCCATTACCCATTACCCATTACCCATTACCCATTCGTAACATGACAACCCATTTTATTACGGCTGAAATTGATCTTCAGGAATCTCCAACCCAGTTAAATCAAGCCATTGAAGCGGAATTAAAAAAACGGGGTGAACCCCTACGCTGGGCAATTACCAGTATTGATTCTGAACAACAAAAAGCCCATGTTGAAGCTGTTGTAACTGTTCAAGAAACCTCTAAGGTTTGATGGTTAATAGTTAACTTTTCTTAGGGTGTTTCCCCTGATCTTCTATGCCTCGTCCTTATACGGTTGTTTTAATTATCCCAACGGGAATTGGTGCGGCCATTGGCGGATATGCGGGGGATGGTTTACCTGTGGCGCGGGCGATCGCTCAAGTTGCAGATACCCTGATTACCCATCCTAACGTTCTCAATGGAGCCCAACTGTATTGGCCGATGGCTAATACTCTGTATGTGGAAGGGTACGCTCTGGATCAATTTGCGGCGGGAACTTGGGGACTTCAACCCGTTCACTGTAACCGGGTGGGGTTACTCCTCGATCAAGCCATTGAGCCAGAATTGCGCCTGCGACATTTACAAGTGGCGGATGCAGCTAGGGCAACCCTGGGCCTAACTTTAACGGACTATGTGGTCACAGATGCCCCCCTGAACGTGGCTATTCAAACCTCGACTTCGGGGGCTTCCTGGGGAACTATTGGCAACCCAGACAGCCTGCTACGGGCCGCAGAACGGTTAATTAAGGATGCTAAAGCCGAAGCGATCGCAGTAGTTGCCCGTTTTCCTGAACCGGAAAATATTGGGGTTTTAGAGGCCTATCGTCATGGACAGGGGGTTGATCCCCTAGCCGGGGCGGAGGCGGTGATCAGCCATTTAATTGTCCGCACCTTTCAAATTCCGACAGCCCATGCTCCGGCCCTTTCTCCCCTGGCCATTGACCCGCAATTATCCCCCCGGTCGGCGGCGGAGGAATTGGGCTATACCTTCCTACCCTGTGTTTTAGTGGGGTTGAGTCGCGCCCCCCAATTCGTCACAACTCATAAGGCGGAGACAATTTGGGCCGATCAGGTGGATGCAATTGTGGTTCCAGCTACGGCCTGTGGGGGTGCGGCGGTACTTAGTTTTGGCCAAGACGCGCCAATAGCCTTCGGCATGGCTTCGCCTGGGCACGTCTCTACCACTCAAATTATTGCCGTCGGGGAAAATCAAACCCGAATGGAAGTTACCCCGGAACAGTTAGGAATTAAAGCAATACAGGTAAACTCTTATTTAGAGGCTTTAGGGGTTTTAGTGGTGCATAAAGCTGGACTTGATCCTAACTCCCTGCGTCCGAATATATTATCCTTGAATCAACTTAAATCCTATTAATTTTTAACTCCCGTGGTAGAACAAAAAACACCTAACAATTTTGAACTCGAATCTTTAACCCGGACTCAGGTTTTGATAGCCATGGGGGGGACGGCTATTATATTATTAGCGATCGCTAAAGCTTGGTTATATCTGAGTCATGTCACCCTTTTACCGATTAACTTAACGTGGGTTAGTTTGGGGTTGGGGTTAGGTGTGGGATCAATGATTACAGTTGCTAGTTTTGTCATGTATAGAATCTGGCCTGCCTATAGTCGCAGTGCAGATATTTATTTAAAATTAGTCTTAACTCCTTTATTATGGCCGGATTTAATTTGGTTAGGCTTATTACCCGGACTGAGTGAGGAGTTATTATTTCGAGGAGTAATGTTATCGGATTTGGGATTAGGAACTCTGGCTTTAGTTGTTTCTAGTATTGCTTTTGGGGTTCTACATTTTAGCGGTTCTCAACAATGGCCTTATGTGATTTGGGCAACGGTTGTGGGGTTTATTTTAGGGTATAGTGCGATCGCCACAGGTAATTTATTAATTCCGATTATAGCCCATATTTTTACTAATTTTATGTCTGGTTGTTTATGGAAATTAAACTATTTTGGTGCTAAACTCCCATAAATCCCCCTGATATCCTGCTGCATTTCTTTGTGTCTTAGTGCCTTTGTGTTTACTTCAAATTGTCAAATTCTCAGTCTTCACGCCATACTCCATGCTTATTTACCGACAAAAACAAACTTCAAAACAAAAATAACCGCTAAAATCCACATCGCAATATTGGTTTCATGAAACTTCCCTTGACAGGATTTAATCACAGGATAAGTAATTAAACCAACAGCCAAACCATCGGCGATAGAATAACTTAAAGGCATAATAAAAATCGTTAAAAATGCCGGAATAGATTCTGCTGGGTCATCCCAGCGAATATATTGAACACTCCCCATCATTAACACCCCCACAATAATTAAAGCCGGGGCGGTGGCAAAACTGGGAATTCCAGATAATAGGGGAATAAAAAATATCGAAATTGTGAATAATATTGCCACAATTACAGCCGTAAATCCACTTCTTCCCCCCTCAGAAATTCCCGATGCGGATTCAATATAAGTAGTTACCGTTGAAGTGCCAAAAATTGCCCCGGTTGTAGTGCCCACTGCATCGGCCATAAATGCTTCTGTAACCCTCGGAAATTCCCCATCTTGATTAATATAACCTGCTTTCATTCCTAACCCCGTTAGAGTGCCTACCGTATCAAATAAATCCACAAAGAAAAATACAAAGGTAATTGTAAATATTTGGAAAAAATTCACTTCTAAAACTTGTTTTAACCCAATAATTCCTTGACCGAATAAATCCACAGGTAATTGAGGTAAACCGATAATTCCTTGGGGCCAAGGAGCAATTCCTAGAATCCATCCTAACCCGGCTGTGGCTAAAATTCCTAATAATAACGCCCCGGTAATTCGACGAGCAATTAAAGCAGAAGTAATCAAAATTCCGGCAATTGTAATTAATACAATCGGGTCGTTTAAGTTTCCTAATGTAGTGGTAGTGGCTGCATCAGTTACAATAATTTTTGCACCCGTTAAGGCAATATAGGCAATAAATAAACCAATTCCGGCGGCGACGGCGTGTTTAATTCCTTCAGGAATAGCGGTGATAATTTTAGTTCTAAATTGACTCAGAGTTAAGGCGATAAAAATTAAGCCTTCAATTAAAATAGCGGCTAACGCCACCCGCCAAGGAATGCCTAATTTTAACACCACTGAAAAGGCAAAATAGGCGTTTAATCCCATGCCTGGGGCTAAAGCAAAGGGATATTTAGCATATAATCCCATGACTAACGTTGCTAAGGCAGAAGCCAGGGCGGTTGCTATAACTAATTCTCCAAATAAATCCCCCGATGTTTGTAGAAAAATAGCATTGGATAAAATAGCAGGATTGACAATTAAAATATAAGCCATAGTCATAAAAGTCGTGACTCCGGCGATAATTTCGATCCTAAAATTAGTCTGAAGTTCTCGAAAGTTGAAAAAACGGGCAATTGATTCTAAAGTGGAAGAATTAGAGTTCATATTATCGCTGAATCAAAAATAAATTATGGATATTAAAGCCGCCGTTGCTTGGGAAGCTGGAAAACCTTTAAACCCGGAGATCATGTTATTCCTTTGTATATTCTAGAATGTCGTAAATGTCAATATTGTTTAAGTTTTAAGACGAATTTATGTCAGGCAATTCGAGGGACTCAGGGCAAAGGTTTAATGCCCGATGGTAGTAGTCGTTTTTCTAAAAACGGTCAGATGATTCATCATTATATGGGAACTTCTACCTTTTCAAATTATACGGTTTTACCGGAAATTGCCTTAGCAAAAATTTGAGAATATGCTCCATTTGATAAGGTTTGTTATATTTTTATGGGGTAGTTTTCAAATATTTAGATGGCTTTTAAAATTAGCTATTTTGTTCTAAATATTCTCAACTTACCCCATTATTTTAAAGATTTATTTTGACAAATTGATAATTTTAGGAGCAGAAAATACAGGTTAATTGCGATGTGGATTTTTGAGAAGGACAGGTTAAATGATTGGAACCAAACCAAGGATAAAAATTAGCATCCCAATCCGCCTTTGGTACAAATTCAAGAAATAAATCCATCATAATTTGATTGACAACCTTGGCAATAAATTGATTCACTAACCAATTATAGGTTTTCTCAAAATCTCGATCCCACTCTAAATAAACTGCACCAACTAATGCTTCAAACATTTCTGATAATATTTTTTGTTGTTCAAACTCCGGTTTGAAAGGATAGTTTTTTCCCAAATCACTGCCTTGATCGATCTTGATTTTTAACGCTAATTTTGCTAAAATTATGGGACTAACTAAATCACTTTTTAAAAGCGTCCGGGTTGCTTCTCCTAAATGGGAATAGTGCAGATATAAATAATCACTCACCATTTGGCTAAACAAGTTAGAACCTAAATGAGTAATACCCCAATATTCTAGGGTTCTGAGTTTCCTTTCCTTGGGCGTTAAATCCAGGTTTTCTACAATAGCATCAGGATGAGTTAAGGCAATTTCCAATAACTCTTGATGAGTAAAAAACTTAATTCCAATTTGGTGTTTGACAAAATTTGGATTAATCATGATTGAAAAAGATTTTAAGGTTTAATTAAAAGGAGTCTACAAGATATTAAAAGGAGATTACGGAAAACCAGAGATCGCTTTTCCGATTGATAAAATAAGTTGAGAAATTGAAAGTTTACAGAGGATTTCTGCTTGGAATCTAATCCGTGAAAGTTTATGCTTTGGTGGTAAAGTCTGGTTCTATCGCCATTTTTACTGCAAGTTGTCATAGCGAGATGGGATCTTTCGTCTGTCAACCACCCCAAGCTCAATCTCACCCTCTTCCCGTACTTTACTACCTTTTGGGATTAATCTGTAGGTCAGAAAACTTTACAATTCAAGCAGATATCCAAAATTTTCCCGTCATCCCCCATAAAACAGGAATTTTCGGTCATTCTATGGAAGGACATGGTGCTTGTCGTTAAACTAAGCCAGAGAGTCTGGGAATATTGAGCGTCCACAACAGCGTTCAATTCCTAAGCTATCTAATAACAAATCGCTGACCGCATTAGCGATCGCAAATTCTCCAAAAAAACTTTTAGAAAAATCAAAAGATTCCATTTCAGTCACAATCGCCAGCACCAAAGAACCCACATCATTTTCCCCTTCCATTCGTTGACGAACATAAATTTGAGCGACACGCTGTGCAATAGTTTCATTCACAGATTCAGGGATAAATTGTTCATCCAACCAACGATTTAAGGTTTGTTTTAACCATTCTCCTTCCTGTTGCAAATTCTCACTAGGGGGTAAGGTTATGGGTGCAATGGGTTCATTCATATCCGGTTAAATATTCACGGTTGACTTTTGACTATAACATTTGATGGTTCTAGTCTTGAATTAGGGTAATAATCGGAGAATCTTTACCTTTATATTCCTCTGATATTTTGTTTTTAATTAATTCGGCAAATAACCGATTAATTGAGGATTCAATGGAATTAGCTTCTCTTTTAAAACAAACCTGAAAACTCTTAGCTTTGTCGTAGGTCTTTGTTTCTTTCCTATAGGTTTTTTCGGTTTTTGCCTCTACAAAAACTGAAGGATTGGGACGTTTATACCAATATAATTGATAGGAATAGGTGGAATCATTACCTTTAAATTTTAGAATATCATCTCCGTATCCGGGGATGGTGAGATAATATAATTCTCCCCTATGATAGACTTGGAGATAACCCCAGGTTTTCTCGGTTTTATTGAGAAGTTTTGTTAAGGTACTCTCTAACATAAAAGATGAGTTAAGATTTAGCATAGATGAGACAATACCCCTTAGTATATTAACCAAAGTATAGCAAAGTTTGTCACCTATGCAATATGATGTCAACGCAATTATCCAAGGGTATGCAGTAGGATACTTTTTGATGGCAAATGACGGGGAACATAGCTTGGAATGGTATTCTAGTCGAGAACGGGCCCTAATTCCCCTCGATCAACGATTTCGCTATCCCAGTTCTTTGCAACGGGTTTTGAATCAAAATCGGTTTACCGTCGCCATTAATCGAGATTTTACTAGCGTTGTAGAAGGTTGTGCAAATCGAGAAGAAACTTGGATTTCTTCAGAATTAAAAGAAATTTATCATGCCTTAAACGAAGCTGGATTTGCCTATAGTTTTGAAACTTGGCAAGGAGATGAATTAGCCGGAGGCATCTTAGGAATTGTGATTGGTGGAGCTTTCATTGGGGAATCCATGTTTTTTAGAATCCCCGATGGTTCCAAGGTAGCAATGGTAAAGTTAGTTGAACGGTTAAGACAGAAAGAGTTTATTTTATTTGATGCTCAAATGAATAACCCTCACCTAGAAAGATTTGGCTCTTATATTATTAAAAATAAAGAGTACAAAACTATCTTAAAAAAAGCAATCAATCAACCCTGCTCTCTCAATTAGTGAGTCCTTCAGGACTCAATCAAATCTTTCTTAATTATCTCAATTGAGATAAACCCGCCCCTAGGAATGAAACTAATTCAAGCAATATTAAATAGATATTTAAAATTCTATTCCGGGTTGAGCCTTAATACCTTGTTCTCGAAAAGGATGTTTAATTAAAGACATTTCTGTCACCAGATCTGCTTGTTCAATTAAAGCCTGGGGAGCACCTCGACCTGTTAAAATAATATGGGTATCCTCAGCTTTTTTTTCAAGTCCAGCGAGAACTTCTTCAACGGGTAAATAACCTAGTTTTATAGCAATATTAATTTCATCCAGTAAAATCAATTTAAACTCAGAATTTCCAATAAAAGTTAGGGCTAAATTCCAAGCCTCCCGGGTTTTTTCAATATCTCGATCTCGGTCTTGAGTTTCCCAAGTAAATCCCTCCCCTAACGCATGAAATTCTAATTGTTCCGGCCATTTACTAAAAACCGCCTTTTCTGCGGGTTCCCAAGCACCTTTAATAAACTGAATAATAGCGACCCGATAGCCATGACCCAAAGACCTTAACACCATCCCTAAAGCGGCAGTGGTTTTTCCCTTTCCGTTTCCAGTATTAACAATAATTAATCCTTTAGTTTGATTCCGTTCGGCTACTCGTTGATCCTGAACTTCCTTGCGCCGTTGCATTTTTAAACGGTGTTGTTCGGCGGTGAGACTGAATTCGCTCGTTGTGTTAGTTTCCATTTTTCATCTTAGATACTTGTTCGATCCTTATTTTACCTCTTTACTTTGAAAGAATTTAGGCGCAAAGATGCTAAACTCAAATATAATCCTATTGTCCAAAAACAATAGTTTACAATAAAAACCATTTAACTTACACCGCCGGGAAGTCCCCCGATCTACCTGTACCCAGGTGAGCGGTGGTATGAAAGACAGGTCAACTCCGTACCTACGTTGACCCCATCTTTTTTCAGTATTATGTAGTAAGATATTCAGTTACCGATGGTGAAAAGGTTTCTAAATATGACAATCCTAATCTATCTCGAGAAAGATATAGACCGATCTTAATATATTGTAGCTTTAGATTAAACTCTAATTTAGTCTCAATTTGATCGCTATTTTACTCTGATAAAAATGACCTTAATTTTGGCTGAACCATGTCTAATTTGCAATCCCCAAAATCTAACGTGAAAAAACAGGATCAAGAATGGATTCAGCAAGAAAACTACCGAGAAAAAACTGATTTTCTTGCTGAATCTTTACCCATAAAAATTACCCCACAACCATCAAATTCTAAAACGGGATGGTTCCAAATTCTACTTATTATTTCAATGGCATTGGGGATTGGTTTTGTTGGAGGACAATGGTGGCAAAGCACGCCTAAAAATGAGGATAATCCAAAGTCAGAAAAAGCTAATAAGCCGAGGGGAAATACAGTTAAAATCGCTGCGGTAGAAACTTTTAAATTTGAAGAAACCTCTGATTTTGTAGGCACATTAGAGGCACAACGGGCGGTAGATATTAAGCCAGAAATCGAAGGTAGAATTACTCAGATTTTAGTGCGTTCGGGGCAAGTGATTCAACAGGAAGAAACGATCGCTCGCCTCAAAAGTGATAGTGTAGAATCGAGTTTAAATCAAGCTAAAGCTAATTTAGTTAGAAATCAGGCTCGTTTATCAGAATTACAAGCCGGAAGTCGTCCTGAAGAAATTGCTCAGGGAAGGGCAAAATTAGCCGAAGCAAAAGCCAGATTAGCTGATGCCGAATCGGGGAGTTTATTAGCAGAAATTAATCAAGCCACATCTCAAATTGATTCGATTCAATCCGATGCTGAATTAGCTCAAAATCGGGTCAATCGCTTTAAAGATTTAAGCGAATCAGGGGCAATTTCTCAAGATCAATTTGATGCTTTATCCGCTCAAAAAAACAGTGCTAATGCAAATTTACAAGCGGCTAAACGCCGTTTAGAACAATTACAAAAAAATCGACAATCAGAAATTAATCTCCGTAAAGCCGTTGTTGAACAGGAAAAACAGGCTTTAAACCAATTAGAAAATGGCACTCGAATTCAAGAAATTCAACAGGCGGAAGCCCAGGTTGCTGAAGCGGCTGCTCAGGTTCGCAATATTGAATTAGATTTACAAGAAACAGCCGTTTTAGCACCGTTTACCGGAGTAGTTGGCGATGTAGAAATTAAAGTTGGAGATTATGTTAGTAAAGGAGATATCCTCACCCGTTTAACCGCGAATGATCAGTTAGAATTGCGTTTACCCATAGCCCTAGAACGTAAAGAGGATTTAAAGTTAGGATTATCGGTAAAAATGGTAGATGCTCAGGGAAAAGTATTAGCCACCGGACGCATTAGTTTCATCTCTCCTTCAGTAAATCAAGACTCCCAAACTATTTTAGCAAAGGCTAGTTTTGATAATAGTCAAGGATTATTTAAAGATGGTCAATTTGTGCGGGCTGAAGTAGTTTGGAAACAAAAACTAAATCCTGTGGTAATTCCGATGACGGCTGTTAAATTTCAAGGTGATCAGCGATTTGTATTTATTGCGGAAGGGGAAGAAAAATTAACTGCTAAAAAACAACCGATTAAATTAGGTTTAATTCAAGATGATCGGGCGGAAATTTTAGAAGGACTTAGACCCGGACAGAAATTGATTATTTCTGGTACACAAAAACTATCCGATGGTGCCGCGATTAATATTTTACCTGCTAATTCTGATCAGAGTTCCAAAGGCAAACGTTAAATTGGGATATTTACTGGGGATTGAAGCCCTGAAGGGCTTACTACAATTATTAATTTAATATGTTTACTAATTTTTTCATTAAAAGACCTGTTTTTGCTTCGGTTTGTTCGTTGCTGATTATTATTTTAGGATTGGTGGGTTATACTCGCCTTCCGGTGCAGGAATATCCTAAGATTGATCCGCCAGTTGTGACCGTCAGTACCAGCTATCCGGGGGCTAGTCCCCAGGTCGTAGAAACAGAAGTTACAGAGATTTTAGAGGCACAACTGAACGGAATTGCTGGAATTAAAACCTTAACTTCCAATAGTAGAGAAGGGAGTAGTTCTATTTCGGTTGAATTTGAATTAGATCGGGATTTAGAAGTCGCGGCCCAAGAAGTTAGAACTCGGGTCGGAAGGGCGGCTAGAAGATTACCTGATGAAGTCGATGAACCAACCGTAGAAAAGCGCTCTGGAGATGATGAAAGAATTTTATGGGTGGGATTCTTTTCCGAGAATTTATCTCCTTTAGAGTTAAGCAATTATGCCGATCTTTATATTAAAAATACTTTAGAGACAGTTGATGGTGTAAATAGCATTTTTATTGGGGGAGAACGCCGTTATGCCATGCTCTTATGGTTAGACCCGGTGCAAATGACAGCCCGTCAAATTACCGCTTTAGATGTTGAACAAGCCCTAAGACGGCAAAATATTGAAATTCCCAGTGGTCGAATTGAAGGTAAAGAAACGGAATATCCCGTGAGAACATTAGGAAGATTACAAACCCCTCAAGATTATGAAGACCTAATTATTAAGCGCAATGATAATGGTTCCCAGGTTAAAATCCGAGATATTGGACGGGTAGAAATCGGAGCCAAAGATGATCGGATTGTGGCTCGTTTTAATGGCAAACCTGCGGTTTCTTTGGGAATTAGTAAACTTGCCGATGCTAATTTAATTGAAGTGGTTCAGGGAATTAAAGCTCAATTAGCAGAATTAGAAAAAAGTTTTCCTGAAGGACTCAGATATGAAATTGCGGTAGATTATTCTGAATTTGTCGAACTGGCGATTAAAGAAGTTTGGATTAGTCTGTTAATTTCGATTGGACTGGTGGTTTTAATTATCTTTTTATTCTTGAGAAATTGGAGAGCTACTTTAATTCCAGCAATTACGATTCCCATTTCTTTAATTGGGGCATTTAGTGTGATGTTTTTCATGGGATTTTCGATTAATACCTTAACCCTATTTGCCCTGACTTTAGCAACGGGTTTAGTCGTAGATGATACGATTGTGGTCTTAGAAAATATCATCCGTTATATGGAAGAAAAACGGCTAGATGCTTTTCCAGCTACTTATGCCGCCGTGGGAGAGGTGGTCTTTGCTGTAATTGCTACAACGGTGGTTTTAGTGGCGGTATTTGTTCCCGTCGCCTTTGCCGGGGGAGCAACGGGACGATTATTTAATGAATTTGCCTTAACTTTAGCGGGTTCAGTTGTTTTTTCTAGTATTGTGGCTTTAACCTTAGCTCCTCCCATGGCTGCCCGTTTATTGCGGCATGAAACCCAGCCCAGGGGATTGATGAAAATTTTCTCTTTCCCCCTAGATGTCTTTGAATGGGTTTTGAATAAAATTACTGCTATTTATGCTTGGACATTAAGCCTATTAATGGGAATTAAACCCGTTGTTATTTTAGGATTTATTGCTAGTTTAGGATTAACAGCTTGGTTATTTTTACAGTTACCCCAGGGATTTTTGCCTACCGAAGATCGAGGGCGCATTTTTGCCCCAATTACGGCGCCAGAGGGAGTGAGTATTAACTATACTAACCGGGTGGTTCAACAGGTGGAAAATATATTTAATCAAGTTCCCGAAATTGAAAATTATTTTGCGATCGCTGGTTCGAGTCGAGGAGTATCCCAGGGTAATAGAGGATTTTCTTTTGCCCGTTTAAAACCTTGGTCTGAACGCACCGAACCCGAACAGTCCCAACAATCTATTGTGAGGAAATTATTAGGTAAATTTTCAACAATTACTGATGCTTTAGTCTTCGCTACAAATCCAGGGGGATTACCCGGAGGCGGTCAAGGTCAACCCATACAATTTGTCTTACAAGGTAATGATTTAGAACAATTGGCACAAGTTTCTCAAGACTTTGTAATTCGCGCTAGGGATTTACCTGAATTAGTTAATATTGATACTAATTTGAAACTGAATAAACCGGAATTAACTATTAGTGTAGATCGTTCTCAAGCAGGAAATTTAGGAGTTTCTGTACAGGATATTGCCCGAACCTTACAAATTTTGGTTGGCGGTCAGGAAATTACTAATTTTAATCAGGGAAATCAACGCTATGAAGTTGTGGTTCGTGCTGAGGAAAAATATCGCTCAAATCCAGAGGATTTAAAGCAATTATATGTGCGTTCCCAACAGGGAGAAATGATTGCTTTGAGTAATTTAGTTACGATTTCTACCGCGACAACACCCCCTCAAATTAACCATTTTAATCGCTTTCGTTCTGCAACTTTAGAAGGAAGTCCGGCCCAGGGAGTTAGTTTAGGAGTCGCTTTAAATGCCTTAGAAAATTTAGCCAAAGATATTCTACCCCCTGAAATGCGAACCTCTTTTTCTGGGGAGTCTTTAGAATTTAAAGAAGCGGGTCAATCGACTAATTTTATTTTCGCCCTCGCCTTAGTTTTTATTTTTCTGACCTTAGCCGCCCAATTTGAAAGTTATATTGACCCGGTGATTATTCTATTAGCGGTTCCTCTGTCTTTATTAGGAGCATTTGGTGCTCTGTGGATAGCACAATTAGAGTTAAATGCTTTTAGTCGGATTGGGTTAATTATGTTGATAGGATTATCGACAAAAAACTCTATTTTAATTGTGGAATTTGCTAACCAATTACGAGAACAGGGATTATCAATTCAACAGGCGGCAATTGAAGCCTGTCGCTTACGATTTCGACCAATTATGATGACGGCATTATCTACTATTTTAGGGGTAATGCCTCTGGCTTTTGCGACGGGGGCAGGAGCCACAAGTCGGGTAGCAATTGGCATGGCGGTGATGGGTGGAATGTTTGTTTCTACATTTTTGAGTCTGTATATTATTCCGGTTTTTTATGTGATTGCCACCAGTATCCAGTCCCGTTTGATTGGGCATAATTCTCAACACCAAAATTTAGAAAATGTCGCGCCGAATACAGACAACGGATCTCATTATAATGGAAATATTCATAGTAATGGTAAGGAAACTGTGACATCCCATCGGGATCATCTGACCAAATCTTCACAAAGTTCTGATCAAACCCAGAATTTGTAAAGGAATCTTGTTGATTATTCTGGCAACTTATCTGCTTGTGGCAAATGGGATAATATGTGTATAATTTAGTTAACATAACTTAATTCATAAATTGTTAAGTTATGATGATTTGATAACATCACAAGATTAACGATTCTTGTCAGGGTTGCAGAGAGAACGGTCAGGATAAGTCTATCCAACGTCAGAAAGATAGATCACGTTCCCGATTTCTAATCGAGCTTTTGATTCCTACCCTCTCCCTTAACTGAAAAGCTAAAAACTTTCAAAATAGTCCTTTAAAACCTAACTTTAATAAAACATCATGCAAACCGTAAAATTGGCTGTAGATTCGATTAAGACTGAAATTTTGTGCGGTTATAAAAACCCCACTAAACAGGTGCAAATTCTGCGTATGGAAACTACAGTTCAGGGTTATTTTGAACGGGTTATTTTTCCAGGGGAATATTGCTTATTTGTCGGAGAATCTAATCAGGATTTGGAGGTTTATTCTAGTGGAGATCCCACCCGAATCGAACTAGAAAAAATCCCCTGTGATACATTAAAAGTTGAAGAAACCGAATAATTCCCTAACTTCGTAGTGAGGCGTTTACGCCTCAATTCTTACTCAAAGATAAAGAGGAGGCGTGAACGCCTCACTACGCGGAAATGGAGTTATATTACAACAGTTGGTATTTTGAACGAGCAAATTGATATAATTTTCGCCAGATTAAACGGTTGGTTAAGACTACTAATAATGACATCACAGCCGTAGAAGCAAACAACAGAGGATAGTTACCTGTTTCTGTTGCTTGAGAAATTAGTGATCCTAACCCTGGTGTGATTAAAGTTTGGTTTTGAAACTGAACATATTCGCTAACAATACTGGCATTCCACGCCCCACCAACGGCCGTAATCATCCCTGTAATTAAATAGGGAAAAATTCCGGGTAAAATCACAGTTTGCCATCGCAGCACTAACGAGAGTTTATAAATACTAGCTGCTTCAAATAACTCTGAGGGAATTGCCTGCGCCCCGGCAATTACATTAAATAAGATATACCACATTGTTCCTAACATCATCAGCGCCACAGAACCGATTTGTAAACCTCCTCCTAAACGCGCTAAAAATAGTAATAAGACGGGAAATAAAGCTGTTGCTGGAACTGATGCAGCAATTTGAACTAAGGGTTGTAAAGTTTGGGCTAGTCGAGGATTTCGGCCAATAGCAACTCCCACAGGTACAGTCCATAATAAGGATAAAAATAAGGCGATAATAACCCGTAAAGCGGTTAAAATAGCTCCGGTAATCACTTGTTTCCAGTCTTGAAAATCTAGTTTTTGTAATAATATAACTCCTTCCCAAGTTCCCCATAAAACCATAAATCCAAACCCAGTTAAAAATATCCGACTCCACCAATTTTGATCGGATTTTGATGGTAAAACTGGGGTGGAGGTGGGATTAGCTTTGACGATGCGCTGAGAAATTTTATCTGACCAAAGCTGCCCAAAACGTTCGGTTACAATTCGCCAAGTAGGAGAACGTCGCAGGAAATCTAATACAATTGATTGGGGAATATTTTGGGATTCAACGGTTTCTAACTTGAATTTTTCTGCCCAAGCAATTAATGGTTTCCAGACCAAAAAATCTAGAAGAATAATAATTCCAATTAAAACTGCTACTCCCCAAGCAATAGCAATAAAATCACCTTGATCAGAAGCCTGAGCTAAAAATGATCCTAAACCGGGAAGGCGAAAACTGCGATCGCCTAAGGTAAAGGATTCAATTGCCATCAAAAAAAACCATCCTCCGGCAACGGACATCACACTATTCCAAACTAATCCTAAGATTCCCGATGGTAATTGCACTGACCAAAACCGTTGCCAAGAATTGAGATGATAGACTTTTGCTACTTCCAATAATTCTTTAGGAATACTCGATAAAGATTGATAGAAACTAAAGACTAAATTCCAAGTCATTCCCGTAAAAATTAACAGAATAGCTGCCAGTTCAATTCCAATTCTTTGACCGGGAAACAGGGCAATTAAAGCGAGTACAACCCCAGGTAAAAATGATAAAACTGGAATGGATTGTAAAATATCTAATAAGGGAATTAAAACTTTAGCCGCCAAGGGAAAACGATAAGCAGAATAGGCATAAACTAAACTAAAAATTAAGGATAAAAAATAAGCTACTCCCATCCTTAATAATGTTTGGGCGGCATAACTTGGAAGTTGATCTAAATCAGTGGAGATGATGACATCGGGTTGATAGTCTCCGGTTAATTGGGAAGCCGTGCGAACAATTACTAAAAGTACAGTAATAACTGCTAGAATTAATAAGCCATCTTGCCATGTTAAACGAGAGCGATCTAAGGTTTGATTTTTAGGGGTAAGAGAACGAGTCATATAGTTTATACCTCCGGTGTTGTTGAACTAAAATCAGATGTTTCTAAAAAGATTTCTCCACTGGGTTCATCATAGGCATAAAGTTCTGCATAACGTCCCCAGTCAATGGCTGTATTTAACTGTCGTTGCGCTTCTTTAGGACTAAAATGATTATTCAGAACATCTAAGACTAAATCTTCGGGAATACGACGATTTTGTTTAGATTGACAAAGGGTATAGATTTGTTGAACTAGGCGAATATGACTCAGTAATTGTTGACGAATAATTTGTTTTCGCTGGTCAATATTTCCCTGAATAAACTCTAGGGCGATTGGTTTTAGGTTAAAATCTCCTTCTCGAATTTCGATTAAATCCATAAATTTTGCGGCTTCTAAAATGGGGAGTAAATCATCAACATCCAGTTGCAGTTCTTGCCCTAAACGATATAAATCAGGATTTTGTCGATCTTCTAAAAGTTCTAATAAACCCGCAATAGAACCAATGCGGACGTAGGGTAAAGATTGATATTTATTCAGAGTATTTTTAACGGTTGTTTGAGGTTCTATGGTTTCTAATTCTGGGTTGGTGAGAATTTTATAAACTTGATCGACTAAGGCTTGGAAACTTGCACTTTTGCGATCGCGATAATGACTTAATTTAATTGATAAATTTGCCCGAATTCGCCCAGGATTTCTACCTAAAACAATTACCCGATCTGCTAAGGTGATCGCTTCTTCAATCCCATGAGTTACAATTAAAATTGCTTGGGTAGGAATACGTTTTTCTAACCACAAATCTAACAGTTCAATTCGCAAGTTTTCTGCGGTTAAAACATCTAAAGCGGAGAAAGGTTCATCCATACATAATAATTCCGGTTCAACGGCTAAAGCCCTAGCAAATCCAACCCGTTGTCGCATTCCCCCTGATAGTTCTTTGGGATAAGCATTTTCAAATCCATCTAAACCAATAATATCGATCATTTTTAGGGCTTTTTGTTGTCGCCAGTCTACAGGAAATCCCCCGGCTTTTAATCCTAATTCGACATTTTCTAAAACCGTTAACCAAGGGTAAAGGGCAAAACTTTGGAAGACAATTGCTACCCCGGGATTAATTCCAATTAATGGTTTTCCATGACAGAGGACTTGTCCTTGGGTTGGATAAATTAACCCGGCAATTATTCGCATTAAGGTGGATTTTCCTGAACCAGAAGGCCCTAATAAAGCGATGATTTCGCCCCGGCGCAATTCTAAGTTAATGTTATTGAGAATCGGAATTTCTTGACCATTGGGCTGTTGATAGGATTTACCAACGCCTTTGAGGATCATTAAAGGTTCTGTTTTGGAATCACTCATAGTCGGTTCTCAATAATTCTTCTTCAATCTGCTTCTATTGTGCTATTTTTGTTAACCAGAGAGTCATTTTAACATGAATTATGACCCAGCAAAAATATATTTTTAAGTTAATAATAGGTTAAGTCCATTCGCTATTTTTGTTTGGCTATATGAATAATAAAAATTAGCAATAGATCGCTTATTCTTCTAAATCATAAGATTCTTCTAATTCTAAATCTAAAGACAACTGTGCTTCTAATGATTCTAATTTTACATCTTCTCGCTTTGAAACATAATCAACTAATTTAATCCAGTCGATCTGGTTATTTTTCATAAAATAACGCATAAATTCTTGCGTCATTTCGTTAATTTTAGCTGAATAAGTTGCTTTGAAAATTTCATCTTTTTTCTTTGCTTCTATATCAATGGGTACAATCATCTCTTGGTATAAATTATCATCTTCTGAGATAAAATTCCAAAAATCTTGGCCCGCATATTTAAAATATACTTTATCTGGATCTTGATTCGCTTTTAAAGGGTTTTTATCTTTTCCATACATACAACCATTCACAGCAACAATTTCCTGAGTTATTCCTCGTTCTCTTAAAATCATTCTGGCTTTTTTAAAGTTATCTTTCATTCGATTAATTTGATCGGAATTACCCCAGCTTATTCCTGATTTAATCCCAACAATATAATAAATTCCTCCTCTCTCAAATTCCAAATCAATACTATTAAGAGTTGATTTAACTCCTCCGTATAGTGTTTCTGAGATATATATAGCAAAACCTTCTAATAAATTTCCGAAAATTGTTTCTTCTTGGGAAGATAGAAAAGCATCGACAATACTCTTTACAAATTCTCCTGCCAATTCAATATTTTTAGCCTTAAACAAATAAGGATTTTTACGCTTAATAATATCTCTAATCTGAAGTTGTCTCAACTTTTCAAATCGTTTGTCATAGAAGGGGTTTAAAATATTCTCAATTAGATATTTAGAATAAATTTGATGATTCGATTCGCTCATGGCTATATTATTAACTTCTTGTGTTTGATTGATACAATTAAAACTTTGATTTTGACAATTAAATAGGGTTTTTTCTATATTAATTAAAGCCCCCTGATAATATTCTTCTTTAATCTCAATACCAATATAACGTCTACCTAACTCTTTCGCTACCATCGCAGTTGTTCCCGAACCCAAAAAGGGATCAAAAACCGTATCTCCTGGTTCTGTAAATAATTGAATAAACCATGAAGGCAGAGATTTAGGAAATGTAGCACTGTGACTTTTATTGCTGCATTCCGTTGCTAAATGTAAAACATTGGTAGGATAAACCATTGTCCGTCCCAACCAATTAGATACATTTTTGCCAAATCCACTTTCGACCTTAGAATTATCCCGTATTTGATCAATTTCACTCAAATTTTTTAAGCGAGTTTTAGCCCAATCTCCCATAGGAACCATAACCCTTTCTTGATACATTTTGAATTTTTTCTGCTTATTGAACTGTAGACAACGTTCCCAAGCATCACGAAAACGATTAGGCCATTTACCAGGATAGCTATTCTTTTTGTGCCAAATATATTCTTCTGTCCATAACCATCCTTGTTGTTGCATTTCTAAAATTAACTTAATAACGTAGTTATGCCTTTCTCCATTAACAACTTTTTCTTTGATATTAATAATAAATGTTCCATCTTCTTTTAAAACTCTGTACAGTTGTTTAGAAATGGGAAGAAACCATTGAACATAATCATCTGGATTAATCCCGCCATAGGTTTTCTTCCGGCTATCTGCATAGGGAGGAGATGTTACAATCAGATCTACTATATTAGAAGGAATTTTCTGCAAAACCTTCGAGCAATCACCTAAAATAATTGTGTTGTGCCAATTTTTTTCAGAGGTAATTATATCCTGCTGATTGGGATTTGATATTAGTTTGAATTCTAAAGGGTGAATACTCAATTTAACTTTCCTCGCAGGTTGGCTTTCTTCCAAAGAAGCGATCGCTTTTTCTAAATCAAACTCTATCAGTTGTGCTGATCTCGAATCAATTTGTTAAGAAAAGAAAGAAGGAGCCCGGTCGGGCTCACTACGGTTTAACGGCGTCTTCTGCTGCCACTTCCCGAGTATGAACGACTGCGGGAACCACTGCCGAAACTGGGTTTGCGTTGTTGGGTGGAACCTTTATTTGGGGAGGTGCGTAAATCCGTTGACCCGAACCCAGAACCCGTTGAACGGCTGGAATTGGGGGAGGTGGAACGCTTACCGGAGGAATTTGGGTTGGAGTTGCGAATATTTCCGGTGGTGCGGAGGGTGGTACTATTTTTTACCGCCGCTGGGGGGCTATTGTATCGAGTCCGATAGTCGTTGACGGCTTGATTATAATTGGAACCGTAACCGCCATATCCGGTCATCATACCGCCGGATTGATACATCGGAGGTACATAATAGCGGGGGGAAAATAAGCTATTAGCGATCGCACTTCCGGCGAAAGATGCGGCAAAAGGTGTCCAGAAACTCGATTCTTGTCGCACGACAACGGTTTGCGGTTGACCTGTGGCGGGGTTGGTTTGAGTTTCGGTAACGTTATGAACATATTCAATCCGAAAGTCTTCGGTTAAATACAAAACGGGTTGATCATTGGTAATATTTAAGGTACTTTTTTCTCCCGCTTTAATTTGTTCCTCGCTTAATTGCGCCATTTGTAAATCCGTTGTCCGGTAGGTGGCAGATTTCCCCGCCGGAGTATTTAATAACATTAGGGTGTACTCCCCATCGACGTCATTATATTGGGCTTGCTGAACGGGATATTTACCCTCAATAACTTGATTTTGGGGCGCCGACGTGGTGCGAGTGGATTGTTGGGTATTCGATGAAGTAGTTGCAGACCCACAAGCAACTGTTGTCCAACAAAATGTTACCGAAATCAACAGAATTAAGAATTTTTTCCACATAAACCAATTAACTTTTTTCAACATTTATATCTCCTATTCTAACAAGAAAAATCTGAATTGGTCACTGTTTTTTGATTTTAATATCAACCGATACTATTCCTTAAAGGGGAATCAGTTCGGGAAAGTTCTCTAATAATTGATCACTGGTTAATTCATCTCCTAAAACAGCCGGGGAAAAATGCACTTGAATCCCTCGGAGTCTGTGTTGATAATGCAGATTAATAATTGCTTTTAATCCATTATTCATCGCCTCCAAACTTGCTAAATCCGTTTCTAAATCGGGAACTTCTCCTTCACTTACTATTGTAATCATCACAATTAAATTGTGGGTAATTGGTATAGATAGGTATTGACTTTCATCCAGGGGTTGAGATAAATCCGGCTGGCTTAAATACCGTTGGCCTGAATCCGTGAACAGTTCGTTAAAGTAGTCCGCCGCTTCTCCCTCACTCCAGACCACATCCCCTTCGTTGGAGCCTGAGAGCCAATAGGTGTCATACTGAAGCAGACTTTCGCAGACTTCTACTAACGCCTCTCCTGTTACCTGCAAGTCTCCCTCTGCATCAATGGTATTTCTAGCTGCTCGGTTAAGTACCCCTAATAGCGGGGCGACCTGATCACCCCCTAAATGCAGAAACAAACGACTGACGACAAATCGGGTTTTCCCCATCATCCGATTAAAGCGATCGCCTAAAGCAGCCATAGTTTGACTTCTCCCTAATTATTTGTGATTCAATCAGCTTATCATTTTAAGATATCCTATTGTTAGCCATCGGGTTTTGATTTTAAGCTGACAATACTCTTTAATATTAATACAAATGAACTCAGATACTTCTCCAACTGTTTCTCCGCACCAAAAGCTAAATTTATCGACAAAATTAGCTTTTGGTGCGGGGGATTTAGGCCCAGCAATTACTGCTAATATTTCTGTATTTTTTGTTTTGGTTTTTCTGACTAATGTTGCGGGTTTATCTGCCGGATTAGCCGGAAGTGTATTAATGGTGGGAAAAATTTGGGATGCGATTAATGATCCGATTGTGGGAGTATTAAGCGATCGCACAGTTCACCCTTGGGGAAGGCGTTATCCTTGGATGGTTTTTGGTGCAGTTCCCTTTGGGATTCTGTTCTTTTTACAGTGGATTGTTCCGAGTAATAATCAATGGTTTTTATTTGGGTATTATGTGATTATTGGGATTTTATTTAATACCGCTTACACCGCCGTTAATTTACCTTATACTGCCCTAACTCCCGAATTAACATCAGATTATAACGAACGTACCAGTCTCAATAGTTTTCGCTTTTCTTTTTCTATCAGTGGTAGTATTTTTTCCTTGATTTTAGCACAAATTATTTTTAGTTTGTTTCCCGATTCTCCCTATCAAAAATATTTAATTTTAGGGGCAGTTTGTGCGATTATATCGGTTCTTCCTCTGTTTTGGTGTTTCTTGGGTACCAGAAAGCGAGTATTGTCGGGAAATTTAGTCGCAGACAATCAGGATAATTCCGATAGTATTCCCATTACTGAACAAATCAGAATTGCCTTGAGTAATCGACCATTTTTATTAGTGATTGGAATTTATCTTTGTTCCTGGTTAGGAGTTCAACTCACTGCTTCAATTTTACCCTATTTTGTAGTCAATTGGATGCAGATGCCGGAAGCAACTTTTCCCCAGGTGGCAATTGCAGTTCAAGGAACAGCTTTAGTAATGTTATTTGTCTGGAGTTCTATCAGTAAACGCTATGGGAAAAAGTCAGTTTATTTTATGGGAATGGGAGTATGGATTATTGCCCAAGCGGGTTTATTTTTCCTCCAACCTGGACAGGTTGGCTTAATGTATATTCTAGCAATTCTAGCCGGATGCGGGGTCTCAACAGCCTATTTAGTTCCCTGGTCAATGATTCCCGATGTCATTGATTTAGATGAATTAAATACTGGACAAAGACGGGAAGGAGTTTTCTATTCTTTCATGGTTTTATTACAAAAAATTGGGTTAGCCGTTGGCTTATTTTTAGTCGGACAAGCCTTAGATATTGCTGGATTTATTTCCACAGTTCCCGGTCAACCCGCCCCCATTCAACCGGACTCGGCTCTGTTAGCCGTGCGGTTTGCTATTGGCCCTTTACCAACTATTGTCCTAATTATTGGGATGATTTTTACTTTTTTATATCCGATCACAAAAGAGGTTCACGCCGATATTTTACTACAACTTAGCGAGAAAAAACGGCAGGAAAATCTCCATTAAAACCTGGGTACAGATATTATAGCAACCGCCAAGGCAGTTAGGACACCAGACGGATCTTGGAACCCAGACGGTGAAGTATTTTCCCCCCAGATCCGGCGTTCCCTCCCCCCTAGCCCCCCGTGCACCGGAGGTTTGGGGGGCTGTTCCGGTGTTCCCTGCTATAACTAAAATGTCTCTACTTACAATTTTTCAATTATCAGATAATGTGGTAATATAATAGATAAGTAATATTAATAAAGCCACTGAGTCCTAGCCATCACTAACCCCAGTTTAAAATCCATGCAACTGACTTCAACCTGCGATTATTTACAATTATCTCCCGCCGCCCTAGCATTAATGGCAGACTTTTTTAAAGTGTTATCAGAAGTAAGTCGCTTACAAATTATTTGCTGTTTAAAATCTGGAGCTAAAAATGTTACCCAAATTATTGAAGCCACCGGGTTAGGACAGGCAAATGTTTCTAAACATTTAAAACTTTTAGCCCAAGCTGGAATTGTGACTCGCACCCAACAAGGGGTTAGTGTTTATTATGAAATTGCTAATCCACTTTTATTTGAAGTTTGTGATTTAGTCTGTGAATCTCTAGTTGCTCAAATGCAGCAACAAAACCAACAGTTAGAGCAACTTCGAGCCATTAAATCTGCTGTTTAGTTTATTTTTTTAATCGGAATAAAGGATAATATTCATGTTCGGGATGGTTTTCTAAATGACGAAAAACCTTAATATAACGCCAATAACCAATTTTTTCCGATAAATAAACCGCGAAAATAATCCACTCCGGTTTAAAGAACGTATAAGTCCGGTTTTTAGTTAAATAGCCTAAATCTAAGGATAAATTAAAATCCGACATCGCCTTATTAATAAACCCCGCATGACGAGCTTCATCTCTAGCTAATAAATGAAACGCTTCTGATAATAAAGGGTTGCGATTTCTCCTGTTTTTAGTCTTAGGAAAAATTTAATCTTATTTATCCATAAAACCCATCCAAATATTAGCAAAATTTATTTCCCTGAACTCAACCACAAAGCTAATTTAGAGAAAGACTTAAACTTTTATTATGGAGAACATTGGCCAGATAATATTACCGCTTCTCCCGCCGCCCAAGCTTATGTTTCCCGACTTCGTGAACTTTCTTTAGAAATATTGCCTTTTTATTTGATACCCATACTCCAGCCCAACATAAACAAAGATTATCCCAGGCGATTTAATTGCTAGATTGTCCAGAATCCAGTAAGGTGGTTTATACCACCTTTATTGTTGAGGATTTTATTGGATCTATGACTTATTTTTGGTTTAAATCCTTTCATATCATCGGAATGGTTGTCTGGTTTGCGGGTTTATTTTATTTGGTGAGATTATTTGTTTATCACGCCGAAGCCGAAGACAAACCCGAGCCCGCCCGCAGCATTTTAAAAGAACAATATGAATTGATGGAAAAGCGTCTTTATGGGATTATTACAACCCCCGGAATGGTGGTAACGGTGGTGATGGCGATCGCCCTTTTAATTACACAACCCAGTCTTTTACAAGATATGTGGCTGCATATCAAATTAGGATTAGTTGCGGTTTTAGTCGCCTATCATTTTTATTGTGGTCGAATTATGCGACAATTAGCCACAAATAAAATTATATTCACCAGTCAACAATTCCGCAGTCTGAATGAAGTACCAACGGTACTTTTATTGGTGATTGTTTTACTCGCAGTATTCAAAAATAATTTACCCATAAATACAGCTATTGCTGTGACGGGTAGTTTTATTGTAGGGATGATTGTTTTCTTTCAACTCTATGCCTTCCATAGACAAAAAAACACCCAGCAAGTTGTTAGTCAGTAAGCCGATAGTCAACTAAACTACCCACACTTCTCTACGAGTAAGTGTAGGTAGTTCAAAACCACAAAATCCCGAACACAAGCCAAATTCTCGCGTTCAGGATGAAATTAATTGAATCTTCCGTATTTTAACTGATTATTCGGCTGCGGTTGCTAACCCTTCCGTTGCCCCTTTTGTCCGGCGACGAGTTAAGGTATTGAATAACATTTGACCAATAGCTTTAACTAAATTCCCCTCTAATTCGTTGAACATTTTCATGTTCATCCCAAACGCATCATTGGCTTCATCAACAATGCAAGTTGCCATTTCTTGGTCAATATCAACGCTATCCATTTGTTGACGATAATTGACCTTAAACGCTTTTTCGTCGGGAATATCATTAAACTCGTAAAACTGAGTTCCTTGTCCATCCTGTAAGTTCATCGCATTTTGAGCAATTCCCTTAAGAATTTGCCCCCCGGACAAATCCCCTAAATAGCGAGTATACAGATGTGCAATTAACAATTCGGGTTCAGAATTGGAGATTTCTCGAATTCGAGCAACATAGGCTTTTGTTGTTTCAGAAGATTGTACTTCTTCTTTCCAATTTGCACCATGATAAAAGTATAAATCCTGCTCTAAACTTTGTTTGCGATTCAGTTCAGGAAAATACAATTTAGATAAAATTGGATGGTTACGGTGGCGCTCCATTTCTTCTTCCATTGCGGAGTAAACAAAATAGAGATTACCCACCAATTTCCGGTAAGACGTTTTTTCTACCGTACCCTTTAAAAAGCACTTGATAAAACCAACGTTTTCCGCCATTGTGTGAGACTTCTTCGTGCCTTCTCGCAGTTGGGTTGCTAAGTTAACGCTCATACTAAAATTTTAATCCCAAAGCTAAATTCAACAAATAGGCGTCTTACTAATCACAGCACCTAGAAAAACCACCTAATTTTTGATATTAAACTAATTTCATCATAAATGGTGTTAAGAATTGTCACATTCACCCATGATACCAACCAGCCGGTTAGATTTCTAACCTCTTTGTGTCTTTGAGTCTTTGTGGTTCAATTAATCTTGACCCCTCACCTACAATTTAATTAAACTCACAGCTATTTTACCACGAAAACACACTTCTACATCCGTTCCCACTTCATAAAGGCGATCACTATAATTTCCATGATAATGAAAATAATCCCCTTCTATTCTATAATTAATCGGCAAAGATTCAGTTCCTAATTTACAAAATACCATATCTGGGTCAGGGTCTTCCGGTTCCAAATAGGGAAAATTAACATTCCAAAAATACCCCTGTTGCGGAGGATGTTTCATTAATTCATTTAACACCAAACTTGCCCAACGGGTTGCCGTTTTCCAATTTACGGGTTTTCCTTTTTTACGATATTGGGATAAAGCTATCCCAGGAATTCCTTGAATTGCTGCTTCCCTAACTGCCGCCACCGTCCCAGAAATATAAACATCAACCCCCATATTTCCCCCCGAATTAATCCCCGAAATTACCCAACTTAAATCAGGACAAAGATGGGACACCGCTAACCGAATACAATCGGCGGGAGTTCCCCCAATTGCATATTCAATTTCTGAACGTTTTTCTACCTTAATTCCTTGATTGGTCGTCACTTGATGCCCACATTGAGAATATTCTTTTTCAGGAGCAATCCAGATTTTTTCCCCAGAAATTGCCTCCCCTAACGCTTTAATTCCGGGTGCATCAATACCATCATCATTTGTTAATACTATTTTCATTTTTTTTAAGGGAATAGGGAACACGGATTTAAGAGGATTTCACGGATTTTAATCTGTGTTAATCTGCGTAATCCGTTTAATCCGTGTTCAGATTTCACGGATTTTAATCTGTGTTAATCTGCGTAATCCGTTTAATCCGTGATAGGTAATGGGTAATAGAAAGAGTTTAGGTTAAAATGCTGCCTCCCATAATCTTAATATAACGACGATTTAATTCATCCCGCATTAAAGGTAAACCCTGTAACTTTGGATCTTTTTCTAATACCTTTTGGGCGGCATCCCTAGCTAATTGTAACACCTCCTGATCCTCGACTAAACTCGCTAAAGCAAAATCCGGTAAACCCGACTGACGAGTACCCAAAACCTGTCCTGGCCCCCGCAATTGTAAATCCATTTCTGCAATCAAAAACCCATCCTGAGATTGTTCCAAAACCTGTAACCGTTGTCGCGCTTCCGGGGTAGAACCTCCTAACATTAATAAACAATAGGATTTATCTTTTCCACGACCCACCCTACCCCGTAATTGATGCACCTGAGATAATCCAAATCGTTCTGCATTTTCAATTAACATCACCGTGGCATTGGGAACATCAACCCCCACTTCCACCACCGTTGTTGACACCAGAATTTGGGTTTCTCTATCCCGAAATAGAGTAATAGCTTGATCTTTTTCCGCGCTACTCATTCGACCATGGAGCAACCCAATTTTAAACTCAGGAAAAATCTTAGACTGTAATTTTTGATGTTCCTCCACCGCCGATTTAACATCTAATTTTTCCGATTCTTCAATTAACGGTAACACCACATAAACCTGTCTGCCTTTTGCTACCTCGCGCTGAATTAAATCATAGGCATCCCGTCGTTGTTTTCCGTTTAAAATTGTAGTTTGAATTGGTTGGCGACCGGGGGGAAGTTCATCAATTTGACTCACATCTAAATCCCCATGTAAGGTTAAGGCTAATGTTCGGGGAATGGGCGTTGCTGTCATGGTTAAAACGTGGGGAGATTCTCCTTTTTGTTGTAATCTAGCTCGTTGTTGAACTCCAAACCGATGTTGTTCATCTATCACTACTAACCCCAAACGATGAAAATTAACCTGATCTTGAATTAAGGCATGGGTTCCGACTAAAACAGGCAATTCTCCCGTTTCTAAATGGGCATGAATTTGACGTCGTTTGCCAGCTTTTGTTGAACCTGTTAATAATTCTACAGGTAGGTGCATTAAATTAAACCACTCGACTAATTTTCGATAATGTTGTTCGGCTAAAACTTCCGTCGGGGCCATTAATGCGGCTTGATATCCGGCTTGAATTGCCGCTAACATTGCCACCACCGCCACTACAGTTTTCCCTGCTCCTACATCCCCTTGAACTAATCTATTCATCGGTTCAGGAGAATATAAATCTTGGAGAATTTCTTGAATTACCCGATTTTGAGCATTGGTTAATTGAAAGGGTAACATCTGATGAAATTCATCAATTAATTTTCCCTTGGGTGCTAAAACTGCACTGGTTTCAACCTGTTTCTGCTGTTGTCTCCGGGTTAATAATCCTAACTGTAAATAGAAAAATTCATCAAACACTAACCGCCGTCTCGCCGCCGATAAACAATCTCGGTCTGGAGGAAAATGGATATTCTCAATGGCATTAGTTAACCCAATTAATTGATATTGATTTAATACTTCTTCGGGTAACGCATCTGCCAATTGTTTCGCCGCAGGTAAAGCTGCAATTACCGCTTTTCTAACTACATCCGCCCCGACTCCATCCGATAACGGATACACAGGCAAAAGTCGCCCGATTTTCATTGATTCAATTTGCCCCCCGGCATCATCTAAAACTTCTAATTCCGGGTTATCTAAGGTAATTCCATATTGATTTTTTTTGACTAAACCTGATGCTGCAATTAACGCCCCGGTTGCATAATTATTTTTTTGTTGATGTTGCCAACCTTTACTACTATATCTATTTCCAGCATAAAATCGACTAATTTTAAGCTGTCCGGTATTATCGCTTAATACTAATTCTAATATGGTTAATTTTTTATTCCGAGGACTACTAAAACAATTACACCGTTTTACCTGAGCAATTAAGGTGACGGTTTCCCCAGGTTCTAGTTCATTAATTTTGACCTGTCGGGCGTAGTCAATATGATCCCTGGGATAATAATACAGTAAATCAAATACGGTTAAAACCCCTAATTTTGCCACGCGATCGCTATTTCTAGGCCCGATAATTTTTTCTAAGGATTGTTCTAAGGATAGATTAACAACCTTTGCCTGTTCTGTAATCCCAGTTGTCTTTGCAACTGTTTGTTGATTTTGCTTTTGATCTTGTTCCGTTTCCCGAATTTTCGATACCTGATTCCGACAATCAAACAACCTTTGTAATTGCAGCAAAAACCGTCTCGTATCCGCAATTAAATGTTGGCGGTCTTCTAATTTTAATTCAGGATAACGCAAAAATTCCTCCGCCAAATCTTGACACCGTTGTTGGGTCTCCGGTGGTGCATTTTCAAACAATTCCTTTAAACTCACATAAAAAAATTCATGGAATTTATATTGACTACCCTGCAAATTTGTAAAACCCCGTTCTGCTTCAACGCACAACGCTTTACTAAATCTCCACCAGTCCGGTTGATAAGATTTCATCTTAATCTAACTTCCTAATTACCCTGTATTTGTGACTCACCACAGCCTATTATAATATACAGTATTGTCAGCACAACAGAGATTTACTTAGCTTTTCTTTAACCTTCCTACTCAGCTTTTTAATAATAGGAATTAAATCAAATTTTTCCGGGGGTTGACAATAACAAATCCATTTTGCTATAATTTTAGCAAATGCTGTATGCAGAAGTATGTCTATACACTTGACTTTTTAGTCAATTAAAGATAAAACCCTTTATCTATAGGATTACAGACTTTGATGAATTTTCCGCCCCTGAGTTTTTGGGCAGAATTGAGGAAAATTTTAAACAAGGTTGACACGGATTAATTTTAGGTGCTATAACTTAGGTATGTGCTGGTGGGTGTCGTGCGTACCTACTCTTGATTTTTTAGTCAACTAAAAGCCATACAACCCAACCTATAAGCATTTCAGGCATTTCTCAATCCTCATACCAACTAGCTCGCCAAGCTGATTCTGCCTGAAGTATAGCCCTCTCGCGTAACTTTTTTTGATAGTCCCGACGGATATTAGTAAACTGTCCCGATAAATGGCGGAGTTGGTGACGTCGCGCCATCACATTAGCATCAGCAAACTCAATTTCCCCCAAGCGCAGATGAATAGCCGTTAACTTTGTCATGATCGAGGTTTGGGGCTCGTCATCATCCTCCGTCTCAATCATGATCTGGAGTAGATTCGCTGGCCCAGCCACCATATCGCTGGAAGCATCAGCCTTAGAAGCCACTTCCAGAATAGCTTGGGGTAATTTTTTCGGTAACAGTCCAAACCGTTGTAACTGCAAGTTGGCATCCTTAGATAGCAATTTCAACAGTCGGACAATTCCGGTTTCAATCCCATCTTGCCAAGAGAATAAACGCTCAGGGGTTAACGGTTTTGGAGTCTGAGAAACCTGTAAATTTTCCTCTGGCTGTTCCTCCTCCGGTTCAGAGGTAAAATCATCATCTAAATCCTCAAGTTCAAAATCAGCCGGAGCTTGCAGAGACTCGCATAAATCCGTCTGCATTTGTCGGGCTAAATTTCTTAGCCCCTGTTGTAATTTTTGTCGTTGTGAAACCGATAACTCTAAAAATACTTGAGGATAGATTTGAGTGCAGAGATGATAACTTGCCAAAATCAATTGTTGACGTACTCCTTGCCCCAGAGCAACCAAATACACCTCATAGGCGTGATGAAACTCTTGGGCAATTTTAGCGATCGCATCTTCCAAAGCAGCGATATCCTGATCAACGCGATTTATTGATCCAGCCATAAAGGAATTAGGAATTACGAATTAGGAATTAAAAATGAATGAACTCCGATCATAATTAAAATTTGATCTGATCGGAGTCTTAACTATTAATTAACTTCAGAAATAACCTAGGCTTTACCCATTTGTTCGGCGACTTCATCCGCAAAATTCTTTTCTTCCTTCTCCAAGCCTTCACCCAAAACAAAACGAGCAAAGCGACGAATTTTAATATTTTCGCCTAACAGAGAAATACTTTGTTTCACCAACTCCGCCACCGTAATATCTTGATTGCGAATGTAAGGTTGATCAACTAAGGATAGCTCTTGAAGACGCTTATCAATTCGTCCTTGAACAATTTTTTCCTTAATATTATCGGGTTTATTTCCTAAATCATCCCGCTTCATTTCAATCTCTTTTTCCTTAGCGGTAATGCTGGCGGGAATATCATCAATAGAAACATATTCCACATTAGGACAAGCCGCAATTTGCATGGCAATATTATTCACTAATGCCTTAAATTCCTCCCGACGCGCCACAAAGTCGGTTTCGCAGTTGACTTCCACAATTACCCCCACCCGTCCGCCAGTGTGAATATAACTTCCCACCAAGCCTTCGGTAGCACTGCGAGAGCTCTTTTTATCCGCAGAAGTAATACCCTTTTGACGTAACCATTCGATAGACTTCGTGATATCCCCATCATTTTGAATCAGGGCGTTCTTACAGTCCATCATCCCCGCGCCAGTTTTATCGCGCAGTTCCTTAACCACTTTTGCTGAGATTTCCGCCATCTTTTCCTCAGATTTGTTTTATGTTTACCTATCGCCATCACTCATCTGTTAAAAAAAATTATAACAAATGAATCTAAATGTTTTTCATGATTACTTCCCAGGAGTCCCCATCGGATAATTTAGCTTAAACCTGTCCTGAAAAAAGACTCCTGAGAAATATTTTAGGTCTTATTCTTCCGACTCCGAATCAGAATCTAAATCGCCGATATCTTCAACTTCTTCATCTTCTTCATATTCGGCTTCGTAATCATAATCTTCTTCAGCTATTTCTGCACCTTGACCATGACGCCCTTCATAAATTGCGTCGGCTAACTTACCAACAATCAACTTAATTGAACGAATAGCATCATCATTGGCGGGAATATGAATATCTGCCAAATCAGGATCACAATTAGTATCTAATAAAGATACAATCGGAATATCTAATTTCCGACATTCCATCACCGCATTATATTCCCGGCGTTGGTCAACTAAAATTACCACATCAGGAACACGACGCATGGCTTTAATTCCGCCTAAATACTTCCGTAATTTCGTCAATTCTCGACGTAAAACCGAAGCTTCTTTTTTAGGAAGATAATCAAAATAACCACTAGACTCGCGGTCTTCCAAAGTTTTCAGACGGTCAACCCGGGTTTTAATCGTCGCCCAGTTGGTCAGCATTCCCCCCAACCAACGTTGGTTGACATAATATCCACCACAACGGGCGGCTTCGCTGGCGATAATTCCAGCGGCTTGGCGTTTAGTTCCGACAAACAGAAACTTTTTCCCATCTTCGGAGGAACTTCTGACATAATCATAGGCCTCCTCCATCAGTTCTGCGGTTTGAACTAAATCAATAATATGAACCCCGTTACGCTCCGTGTAGATATAGGGAGACATTTTCGGATTCCAACGGCGGGTCTGATGTCCAAAGTGAACTCCAGACTCCAGCATTTCTGCCAAACTAATAACGGCCATTCGTCATAACTCCTATATTCGGGTTAATCCTCCATCCAGGCGTATCAGCTAAGGGTTTAAACCCTAGAAACACCCGAATCCCTGGATGTGTGATTTTTAGACAACCCTTCCACTATACCACGTCTTGAGTTATCTGTAGATTAGTTCACAGGTAATTCATTCCTAAAAATTCCAGTTGCAACTACTTGTTCAACTATATTTGGATAAAATTTCTGAGCAATTTCAGGAAATTTACCCGCAGCAAGATATCCACCCCAGCAATGAAGCAAGCAAATATCATTTTTCTGCTTCCTCATAGATTGTTTGATCATAGATAAAGCTTTAAATTGGCACATTTTATGTATTTCAGCAAGTGTCTTAACGGATTTATTCTCTATTCTCGATATAGCGTCTATTGGGGAAATATTGTATATACAAGGAAGGCTTTGAACAGAGAATTCTGCCTTATTAATAGCTCTAACTAGAGCTAACTGATCTTGCTTTTTGAATTTTAGCCACTCCCGATTCCATAATTCAAATAAAGACTGAGTTTGGGTGGTGTTTCTCCAAAGAATTACTCCACTATTAAAGTGAGTTGTACTTTCTGGCAAATATTGTAAGGTGTAATTCTTCTCTTCTTCTGAAATATGATCGCACAATCCCAATGTTGGAACTAGGTCAACTACCATACACATATCTCCATAATCAAGATAATCCCACAGGTCAGAAATAGGTTTGAGGGGAAGAATATCCGCGTCTAGGAATAGTGTTTCCTGATATGGACTAAAGGTTGATAGACGTGTCTTGATGTCCCTAGATGAAAATGAACCGCTATCATTTATCTCACTGAGATCAATAAATCTAGAACTAATTTCGTACTTTTCCAGAGGGAGAATTTTCAGTAATGGATGATCAGAGATGATAGTGATAGGTATCGTTGGTTCTATTTGACGAAGGACAATCGCACTGATTAAAGTTGCTTCCAGATATATAGCATTTCCTGTTGCACAATAGATAACTCCTCTATTTTTCATATAAAAACCTGTGAAAATTGTTGGTTAAATTTTGTTACTTTATGTTACTTGGTTTTCAGCTAATTTAGCAAAACAAAATATTAATTTTCATGTAAAGAAATATTTTCTAAAACACTCTTAGTAATACTTGTTTCTGCTCTTGTGTAAATATAGGTTTCTGGGTTGGTAATATTGTGAGTTTTGAATACTTTTTCTGCTCGTTGCCAAAAATCTGTATCTTCACCATAAGCAATATTATCAAATCCTTTTAATTCAAAAAATACTTTACGTTTACCGAAAAATGTGGGGCCTAAAACACATTCTTTTAAATTAATAGTTTTTCCTGGTTCATAATAATCAGCTACTATAATATCTTCATCAGAAAAGAATCCGCCTTGTATTAAATCAATTTCAGGATGAGATTTTAGATAAGTAAGACGTGATTCTATGTGATTAGGTGCATAGCTATCATCACTATCAATGAAGGTGATATATTTCCCAAAGGAAGATTGAATACCCACATTTTTAGCATAAGCTAGTTTTCTATTTTGATGCTTTAAATAACGAATATTACTAAATTTTTGTAAATAAGGATTAACAATTTCAAAAGTATGATCTTGACTGCCATCATCAACTACTAAAAGTTCCCAATTGTGGTAAGTTTGATTGATCACAGTATCAATACAATAATTAAGATGTTTAGCGCGATTGAATGTACAAAGAATAATGCTAATTTCAGGGGTAATATCAAACTTGAGAGGACTCATCATGGGTATAGTACACAAATGGGACAACAGATAAGAAATAACTAAATTTCAAAACCAGTTACCAAGGTCTAACTAAATTTAATTAAACCTTGTGCATAACATCATACAATAATTAAGTTGCATTTTAGATAATTTATAGGGATTATGACGACCATACCAACTCCGTCTTTTTTAAGTGGCTATTGGCAAGATGCTTTTCAGCTAAAGCAGCATTTACAGGAATTTTTACATCTGGATGCTCAAACAATAGAAAATAGGTTAGCAACTGGTATGCAAGAAATGGCCGAGTTAGGTCATAAGGATTTTGATTGGGAACAAGCTACTGCCTTCTATCGGGAAAAAGTGCAGGAAATTTATTTATTTGAACTTGGATCTTGGCATTTAGTAAGTCATGATTACATTGGGGATACTCTACGGTTAGTCACTCATTATGCCCAAGGTAGGGTATTAGATTTTGGTGGGGGAATTGGTACTCATGCTATAGCTGCGGCACTTTGTCCAGAGGTAAAAGAAGTGGTCTTTTGTGATATTAATCCTGTAAATATTGATTTTGTAAAGCATTTCCTGTTGCACAATAGATAACTCCTCTATTTTTCATATAAAAACCTGTGAAAATTGTTGGT